>OEIU01001541.1_pt1 | contig 14479 bp, 14 predicted proteins | sample 1539221 | NCBI WGS metagenome assembly OEIU01 (sample SAMN03792071, study PRJEB22550) | activated sludge metagenome | feature: wastewater treatment plant; material: activated sludge; isolation source: Wastewater treatment plant of a petroleum refinery complex | place: Argentina: Zarate | collected...
CTTTGGACGCCGATCGGGGGTCCCAGTCCAAAGCCGATTGACACCCGTTACTGATCAACCGCTTGTCTCCAGCAAGCAGAGCCTTAGCCCCGGCACCGCGCCGGGGCTTTTTTTAAGTGCGAATTTCGGGTGCTGCAGCAGCTTGGTGAGAAGCATAAAGAGCAGTCATCGCCGCTTGACTTAGATCAACGCACGGGGCGCATCAACGAACGCCTAGCACGTGCCCCTCAGGCGCTTTCGCTCGCGTAAGCGGTCCGGTGGAGACAAGTTTTCAGGCACTTCGCTTGCGTGCCGCCGTGGCCCAGCTGCCCGCAAAACGGTAGGGGGATATTGTGACCCACGTTCTAATCGTTGTCAGTTGGCTTGCCGTTGCAAACGGCGCCGTGATTTGGACCCAAGAATTTACTAACGCGAGCGATGCGACGCGGCCCGGCCGGCACTGATTGAGTGCGCTAAGGCCCGAAGCGCTGACGAGGCGCTTAGGCCGCTCTGCATCCAAAAGTGAAAGAGGGCGGTTGCCGTAGCATAATTTGGTTGGTGGCTCAGTGACCACAGTTTGATCAGTGCTGCTTACCAATTGATTTGCATCATCGCACTTGGATCGTCGTGGCGTTGGATGACGGCAAGTATCTCAAACGGGAATGTTCGCCGGAGGACATCGTCATGCCGATGTGTCAGTCGCCTCAGATCTCAGATGCTCTACTTCAAGCAAGTTGGCTTCCCGCCAACGACAATCATCTACCAGTAAGGTCTTCTCGTGAGCCAAAAAGCACCGTCAAGGCCGGTTGGCAGGCAATTCTTATCCTCTGCGTCACAGCACTGCTACTTTGAAAGATTGGCTTGCCTCATTGGAGGCTTCCGCAATGGCAGACGAGGCTATCGGATTCTCGTCATTGTTTGCTAAGCGGAACATTGCGGAGTTATTGGCTTGGACCTCTCAATTCGAGGGTAACAAGCCTTGCCAAAAGTGTTGCCGGATAAAGTTGACCAATTACGCTTTCGATGTTGCATAGACTTCGCGCTAACGGATGTACTGGAACGATGTCGCCGTAGCCAGTCGATGTCAGCGTAACAAAGCTCATATAGAAAAGCGCGCTCGCGAGTGACTGATCGTCGTCAAATGTTATTCCCTTGATAGCGCCATGATCTGACAGGCCGACAAAAAGAAACAGTGTTGCAAACGCCACCGCGATCAACAGGTACAGAAGGATCGCTCCGATAATTCTGTGATATGTGACACGGCCTCCCCTGAATACAGCCCGGGTGACCACGATCCCAAGAGTGCAGGCGATGATCAACCATGCGCCTGCCAATACATGAAGGTGGAAGAGTACGGGGTAATAGAGTCGCAGGAGAGATACGGCAATATTGGCAACAAGCGCAGTCGACATCAGAATGAGGGCTGTGGGACTGTTGGAAATGATCACCATGCTCCCGATGATCACGAGTGATAGGCCGATAGCAAATAGATGAAAGGCGGTAATACCAACTGCCTGGAGTGGGGCGAAGACAAATATTAACAGTATCAGCACTCCGGTCAGCACCGTGAGCAGCCAGTCGCTTCGTTCGTTGCGCAATTGGCGCAAGTCGCTGATGGGATCCAGCCTCATCGTTCGCTGCTCCATTGCGCGGCTCCAATGTGAAGAATGTCGGCTGGGTAAAACGGCGACGTAACGACAAAGCCACTGGAGATTTCTGCTTAAGCCCCGGCAATCGACATCAGATATTTTCACTCATGGCCAAAACTCCCTCGGGTTTCGGCGAGTCCTAATGCGCATGCAATTCCAATTTGCCTTTGATTTAAATCAACGAAAGCAGGCACGCCCCGGTCCATGCTAAAGGGAGCGCGACGGGATAGATCTTGCCGCAAGCCTGTTTGTCCTGTTGAACATTCGACTTTATCGGTCAGCTTTATCCGGCGAACCTGTTGGCCAGGCTCGTGGCGCTCGAGCTGGTTGCCAATAACACTCCAATTCACTGACTTTCGGCTTCTATATCAGTGGTCCGCGCGCCGTTCATGCCCTCGGTGGAGAGCCGTCTGCCGAGCGCCACCCACTGTGGAGCCGTTGCCCCCGCGAGACGCTGGGCCTACCTTACGCGTGAATTCTCCGTGGGGTGTGAGATGCATTTGATCGTATGGACCATCTTGACAATTGTCTTGTCTTCCACGTCCTCAACCGCGCAACCGACTTTTTGGGCGGGGCGTTATGTGCTGCCAATCACCCAGCATGATTTGTACGTATCCGCTCCAGGACCTCTTGGAACGACTGTGACCGTCAATTTTCGGTTCAAGCCAATCGGAAGCTGTACCGATACGCTCGACAGTGTCTTGGAGTACCAGTTGCCACCAGGCTACAACGATACGCCGATCAACGAGGTAAGGGCGACTTGCAATAAAACGATTCAATGCAGCGGAATCGAATTCAAGTGCGTTGGCGCCAGGCAGCCATACCCAATGTCATTTCAACATGTGCCGTTGCGGGAAATCAAGGCGAGTTGCGGGTCGTTTTCCGGAACGTATCGGTACGTTTCATCATCGATTGCACGCCCCCGTGCGGCGCTTCTAAGGCGAGCCTCAGTGGGGAATTTTGAAATAGTCGAAGAGTCCGCGGACAAGAAGTCCAAGACAGTCCGATTTCGGATAGAAAAGTAGTTGCTTCCGGAGTGCACTTACTCACGGCGACCAGGAAGCTCGCCGCTGGACGACAGAAGAACGGAATAGAAATGCCCTAAAAGCTTGTCGCCACGGTCCGGCTAGCTGCGCGCGCACGCGGACCGATGGCCATGTAGATTTCTTCACGATTTGGGAGCCTCTCGTGGTTGTCGACCTCCGAGACGTTCAGCCGCCATCAGCCTTCGAGTTTCCGACGAGATTGTCAATTAAGATGTAAACGCTGATCAGGAAGACCCAAAACGGCAACACCGCGAAACTCCAGCTAATGAAAAAGCTTCCCATCAGAAGCGTCAGTGCCAACGCAAATCCGAGAAAAGCAATCCAACGCGGAGCAATGCCGGTACGGATCACGACGGTTGACGTGGAGATCATGAATACAGCAGCCATCTTAATCGCGTACACATTCGCGATTATGTATGAAGTGGCGCGCGCGAAGCGAAAGGTGGTCGAGTTCGTCAGTTCATGCGGCGCGGAAATAGTAGCGACCAACACAATGGCGCCTATCACGGCGGCGGCCGCGAACAACATCGCCAAAAACAACAAGGCGCTTCCGAAAAAGACGGTGGCGAAAAAGCGGTCCTCCAGCTGGCCGAGCCGGTCTCGCAGCACGCCGATAAACCACAGGAAGGCGACACCGGCAAATGGCACCAAATTCAACGCACGTGACCGCTCTCGTGTCGGTGGCAAGCCACGCGCCGGGCTCGAGCGGATCTGCCGGGATCGAAGTCCTTAGTAGCCAAAGGATCAACAACAGGAGCAGCGAAAAGGCGATCCCTGCGATGGCCGCGGCTTTCGGAGTTTTTAGCTGTGCATGCGTGAGAAAGCCATTCTCGGGCATCGTCATCGAACCTCATTCTTCTCCACCTCAATCGAGGTCAAGCCCGAATAGGGCTCGCGATGCCTTTCATTGAGTTCACCTTTCCGGAATGCCCACCCAGGCCTTGTGCATCCGCGACGCGAGCAAGCGCCAATTCCTCCGGATAGGTGAAGATCCGCTCGACTTCACGATCAAGCAAGCTCAGTTGTCGAAGCAGCGATTCACGACGGTTCGGCGGCAGTGTCTGCACCAAGTTTTCAATCATCGCCCGCATCCGCCTCACGATCTGGAGATTGTTCGAGCCGCAGTAGCGGATTTCGCTGAATGCGAGATACACAAAATCGTCCCAGTTTGGTGTCCGGAAAATCACGCGAATCTGCTCGGATCGATCCAGCAATTCGTCCGTGCGCAGGTGGCGCTGTCCGACCGTTCGCAGCATGCGATGAAGTTGATCCATTGCGAGCACGGCCGTGGTGGGATCGTTGATAGCCGGCGAGAGCGCCTTTAGCGCAACGTCGACGGCAATACGAAATGCAAAGGTGGGATCCTGATCCATCGCGCGTTCCGATCCAAACGCGACCCTTGAACTCAAGGTATGCTCGTCGAGCGAGCATGCCCCGCCGTACAGATTGAACAGGGGATCGTCGGTCGCGACGAAATCGCCAATCTGCGGGACGAATTCGACGACCCCCTTCGATCGCTCAGCCTGCGCCTTTAACGCTTCGAGATCGACCGCCACCACAATGGCCGACGCTCCCTGGTGTCGAATCACCCGGCCCGGGGGACCGAGATCGATCGCTTCACCCACCTCAACATCAGTACCGTGACCTGCTTCGGGATAGATGCTTTCGGTCACGGCTATCCCGGCGGCGCCGACATGGGCCAGAAGGCTGATCGGGCGCAGCAACCGCGAGGCGTAGTCGATCAGATGGAAGAACGCAGCAAACGAGAAAATGCCAAGCAGCATCGCCAGCAGCATAATCAGCTGGTGGACTTCCTTATCCATGAGGTTCTGTGCGCTGAGCGCGAACATCAATGTAAATATGAAGAGCCCGACGGTGTATTTGACGACGCGATTGCGCAGCAGCGTCGTTGCGATTAGCCGCGGGGTCAGCTGCGCGCTGGCAACCTGAATCGCTATCAGCAGGGAGCCGAAGGTGAATACAACGAAAGACAGAGTTATTGTTGCGAAGGCCTCGAGCAATGCCCGCGCGCCAGTTTGCGTGAAGCCCAACAAGCTCCATCCAAGCCATGCATCGAGCCGGTGCAAAACTCGAGTCGTTACCAGCTCGAGCGGAATTGCCACGAACGGAACCAGCCATAGCGAAGATTTGAGATAGTTTTTGAAACTGTAAAACCTGCTCCAGCTCATCATGCCTTTACCCCGCAAAAGTGAGCGCCACGATGACCAGGCCCAAAATTGAGCCAAGGATAATCTCAAGAACACTCCAATGAGGCGCCGGGCCTCCGCGGACGTCCATTGATCTAGATCAAGTCGGAGGTCGCGGCGTCATTAAGCTTGGGGGCTACAAGCGTGCGGGCTGCAGAGCCTATGGACGGCTGATTGTGGTAGCGGAGGCGCATCTGAAAGCAGTCGACATCATTTGTCGGTATGAGGCGCACAATTCTTCCGCGAGACCTTTACCTAGGGATAGCGGCGCAGCCTTACTCAGGCTGAATGAAGGTAACGCCGACCCGCCGCGGCTCTCGATCATGCTAAGAACGAAAGCGGAATAAAGCGGGTCCCGGTCGACCCGCGAGATTTGGGCTTCGCTTCCTGCAACCCTGCGATTTCGGTAACGCAATTGTTCAATCAGAGCGAATCGTCTCTTATCTGAATTAGTCACTCGTCGATGGTGTCCGCTGACAACTCTGCGCCTTGAAGCTCCGTAAGGTCGGCGCAGCGGCGCGACCAGCCCCCACCCCGTCGTGACGCCTCGAACGTAGGCGATAGCGAACTGCACGAGCGGAACGCAAGCATCGACGCCGAAAAGACATTGTGGCGATCGCGAAGTTCCGGAGCGTGAGGATGATCGTCGCTGCGGCGAATAGAATGATGATGGCGAGTAGAGTCAGTGCCAACGGCCGCGACCCCGCAACGAGGTTGCGGATGCCATCACCAGATGGTGTTACCAAACCAGCCAAACTGCGGCTGCCTCGCGACGAGGAGCGAACGCGGGATCACGTGCCGCTTCGCGATTTTGCGTTGCCGTGGCTGCTTCAGTTCTCGCCTTCCCAAGGTGGATGGTTCCAGCCGCTTCGCATTGGATGGATGCATTAAAGCAAATGCTTCGCGTTCCCTCTCCTTTACAGCGACGTCGGCGACCGTCGCAGGGCTGGAAACGCGGTCTTCCACGATCGCAGTCTGCGCGGGAACGGTCGTCGGAAGGGTGCTATCGAAAACGATGCGTTCCGGCCATTTGCGCTCAGAATGAATGCGGATAATGGGCGAATTGACGTGCGCTCTCTCCATGACCGGCAATTTGGTTAGGCATGCGTCCAGAATGAACACCAGAGTGAGCAATACTCCGCCGACATAAAGAAAATATCGCGCCAGTGGCATACGTTACTCCGCCGCGGCGCCGCACCCGTTTCGAGGTCGAACCCGGGTACGGTCGTGTCTTGGCAAGAGCCGCCTTCACCTCGACGTCAAGCAATCCGCGACATCAACGAGGCGCTACTGCGGCAGGAAAGGCCCTTTCAGCGACGGCCGGCGCGATCCACCGGACCGCCACGGTTCGTGGGTGTGCCTACACGGCCGACCCCGGGGGTCGCCACCGCGCGCGCGACCGGCCGCGGGCGGAGCACGACGCCTGCCCTTACGGTGCAGCCGACGGGATAGTCGACATACTGGCAGTATACGATGGCGCTGGCCGGCTCCGTCGTCGCGGCCATGAAGCCAGCAACCAGCAATGCTGATAACGCAATCGAGAGTTTCATGTTGTTCTCCCTGTATCAGAGGCTCCAGATGATCCCGGAACGCTCGGCACTTCGATGCAGCTCTCTTCTGAGCGCGATGGAAAGGCTGACAACGGCCTCTCCTGCCGGATTGATACAGATTAAGGGTGCGCGTAGCGTGCGCAGAACTACTTCGGCCATTCCCGCTTCTGCAAATCTCCCTCGTCGCCCGTCAGCAACGTCATGCGCAACACCTCGAAAATGCCGGAGCTGATCTTTTCTTCGACGGCGCCGCGGCTTGTCTCTTTCGACAGGCGAGACCAGTTCTCCGCCTCGGCCATCCAAAGAGTTCGGTTTGCCGGTTCACGCTTGGCGAGTTGTTTGCAGAGCTCGGCGCGTGAATTAAGCTCCAATTGACCAGTCATTGGCACCCCCTGCCTGAGGGTTGAATTATCCTCACCAACTTACAACAAGCGCCCTGCCCCGAACTATTGCCCTAACGGTCATTGTCCCAACGGGCAGGTGACGTTGGCTGACCAGCAGCATCGACGTGATCGTCGTTTCAATACCCTTGATCTGAGTCAAGACCAGGCACTCCGAAACGCCACGACATGCATCACCATGTTCCATGCACAACGGAGGAGACCATGAAACAGAGTACGAAGAAAATTACTCTCGCTGCTTCCGCTTTTGCGTTTGCCGCGCTGTTTTCGTTCAGCTGGTCCGAACAGAGCGGCATCGCGCTATCGATCGAGAGCGCAGAAGCCCGGGTCGGTCGCCCGCTTACTCCTGTCAGCGTTGCCGGTGTCGCGCGCCGGCAATACAGGCGCGCTGCAATCGGCACCGCTGCAGCTGTCGGCGCCGGTGCGGCCTACTATGGCGGTGCCGGATACTACGCCGGCAGTCCTTACTACGGTGACAGGGTCCGCGGAGCCCGCGCAGCCTACGTGGGTGGCTACGCCGCAAGCGTTCCGGAAAGCATCCAACCTCACTACGCAGTGCGTGCCTATTACGCGGGTGGCCCCTGGTACGGCTACAGCGGGTGGGATGACTACGCAGCCCGCAACGCGATCAGGTGCACCCCCGGTACCATGGTCAAGCTCGAAGACGGCCTGATGCACGTCTGCCAATAAACATCTGAGATCCGGCCGAGGCGGCTGAAAAAAACCGCCTCGGATCGGCTGTACAGCTCGTGGGAGGAGAACAATGCTCAAGTTGATCGCTATTGTTGGCTTCGCCTTAACAATTGCAACCTCGGCACAAGGCATGACGCCCGCACCGCTTGCTCCGCCGGACGATATGGTAACACAGGTGGCTGTCGGATGTGGTCTGGGCAGGACCAGAATCAATGGTGTATGCGTCGCGCGGACGACCGTACGCCAGACTCGCCGCGCCGTCCGCAGATGCGTGCGATGGCAGGGCGGCGCCTGCGCCCGGTATGAGTGAGCCGAGAGGCAGCACGACGTTAGGTATCGCCACGGCACCGTCGGCCGGTTGTAACGGGCCGGCGGGAAGCGGCCGGTTCTGCAGGGGCGGCGTTTCGCCGGCCTACGTGCTTGCGGAGGGTTTCACTTTTGCAGGCAGATTGCCCTGAAAGCGTCCTCAAGCCCGCGCGCCTTGGCATCCTCAACCAGCGCAAGCCGGGCTGCCTCGCAGCGCTCTACGCTCGTAAACTCCTGGGTCGACACGGCGGCGCCATTTACGGCCCCGCCGAGCCAGCCGACGACGATCAGGACATAGCTCACAACAACCTCCATGGTCTGCGGCGGCGTCGTTCGGCTGCGACCCGATCAGGTTCCCGACTTCTTGCCGAAGGAAAGCGCGGGCAAGGCGTGCAGATGTCCTTGATCGGTTTAGTCAGTGACATGGCCGAGCAACGCGGTTCGCTGAGGCTTGATGCAGCCCCGGGCGATCTGTATCTCGGCGTCCGTGGCGCCCTTGCTGCGAGCCCACGCCTCGGCAGTAGCCGCCGTGTATCTGGCGACGTAATAACGGACGAGAGTGCAGGAAGCGCGACGGGCCGGTCCACGTGTCTCAGCGGCGGCAGAGGATACCGAAACTGTGAAATCTCCATTGAGGAGCTGTTGCGGAGGACCTGTGATGCTTGACCATTCTATCGATCCCATTGTCCCGCAGGCGAGAACAGCGGCAGCCAGGATCGCTTGCTTGGTTCTGGTTTGGCTTCATGGAAGCCTCCCTCGTTAGGGCTCAACCATGCGCTTCGTGTCTTTGGGTCGTTGATCTAAATCAATCAGCCGGCTTGGCTGGTTTGGAAACGCGATAGAGTCCTGACTTTCATGGCTGCCACCCTGAGCTTCGGTTCCGGAAGAACGTCAGGAATCAATCACATCCGCCAAAAAAAGCGAGTTCAACTTTCCAGGGCATATCGAATAGACGCTTCAACGATTGTCTTTATCACGCCTACGTTGGTACTGCTCGAGACGCGATCTCGGCGTTCGCATGCGCTCTCTCTTCACCGAGTACGTCGATCTTGTCGTTGAACTGCGCGTCCCTCGATTGCTTTGCATCGCCGGCACGTAACTTATCGAGTGCCTTCTCAACGGAGAGTTTGTTGATCTCAGCCATGATTGCTGCCTTCCTCGAAGACGAAAGGCAAAGCGACTCCGCATGGATAATCGTAGGAAGTCATTTCGCCTGGATGATTCGTTGCTCGCATCCCCCCGGATCCCAAGGATACGATTGAGTTCGCCATTCGCTCAGCCTTTGTTAGTTATCCAAAGGAAGACGGCCCGGATTGGAGAAGTCCGCACTGGATCAGCGGGGAGTAATCCGCATATTTGGCAATGGCTATGCTGGTCCTGACGCTCCGCGCATGGTAGGCAAGATTGTTGCTGCGGAACCTGCGGAATTATTGTTGAAGCATTGTGGTGATACGGCCGCCGGTGAATCTGGCAATATTCTTGACGTTTCGCGGTAACCTGCGCTGCTACTCACCTGTTAAACTGCCAATTAACATAATAGGCTCGAAATGATCGTGCCGGGATGAATTCTAGATTAAGCCTTGACCATGCTAAAGGCGATCACGTTGTCGGCTTGTGTGGCAGTCCTTCTTCAGGGAACGTGTCATACTGCAGATTCAGCCGAAAACACGGCATTCGATTCTCCGAAATTCAGCACCGCTCCAGCCACGTCAGCGCCGGATTTCGAGTCCCTTCGGATCAAGGGGCTCACCATAGCGCTGCCCGGCCCGCAGGATACCATCGACTCGGATCTCGCGGGCATTCGATCAAGTCTCGCAGCGCTTGGGATCGGATACATCGGCTACAGCAGCAACAGCTTTTTCAACAACATGCTGCCCGCAGAGCGAACCACGTTCGGCCAGCAGGTTTACAATGGGCAGAAGCCGACCTCCTTCACGAATAACGTGATGCAGATGACTTACGACCTCAGCAGATACGGAGTTTCCGATGGGCAGATCGTGGTTGGCGGAGTTTACAACTTTGACACTTGGGAGCCCGCCGGTCCGAACGCATTAAGCCTCGCGACACTCAGCTATTATCAAACCTTCCTGAACAGGCGGGTAGAACTGAAGGTTGGATATCTGGCCAATGTCGTCGAATACTGGGGGCCCTTTCTGGCAGGCAATTTGTCGTCGAGCATCTTTGGACCGAGCGGATTAATTCCGGTCGGGGCTGGCCTTAGCGCCTGGGCTTGGTCGAAACCGGCGATCAACATCAAGATCAATGGACCTGACGGGTTTTACAATAAGTTCGGCGTACAGATAGCGAGCAATCCGGACGGCCCTTTCGCCGAGAAGACCGCTAACCCAACCGGCCTGAACTGGTCCACGCCGAACAGCGGGGTTCTCGTCATCAACGAGTTTGGTTATCGCAAGGATGCAGCCCCTGGCCAGCTTGCGACCTGGGTGCGTGCCGCACCGATAGTCAACACCAGCAGATTCATCGATTTCGAATTTGGGGGGCGGAGTACCGGCAATTACGCAGCGTATGCTCTGGCGGATCAACAATTTGTCCAACTGGCCCCGGTAGAAGGTCAGGCTGCACGAGGGTGGTACGCTGGCGTCACCGCAATGTACGCGCCGCCGGAACTCAATCGCTTCAGCCAGTATTACGAGGCACGTCTTTACGGCATAGGCCTTCTGCCGTCCCGGCCGACTGATATGGTGTCCTTGGTTGTCTCCCGAAATGTCTTTAGCCACTATCTGGTCGATGCTGCTTTGCAGCGCGGCCAACCCGCGCATACCGGCAATTTTTCGATAACCGCAGCATACAATGCGTCCATTGCGCCTGGTATTCGCGTGGGCATCGGGCTCGGGTATACGAATAATCCGACGCCCGTGATCTATACGCCGCAGACGGGGAGCGCCCTCAATTTATTGGCTAACGTGGTCGCCTACTGGTAAGGCACTCATGAGGGCCGAGGAGGAAGTTGACTTGGATGCTCTAACGAGCAGCGGTAAGGACGAACTGATCGCGACCTATGGAGGCCGCATGGCCGCATCGCGCACCTCATGGCTGAAGCGGCTGATTAATATGTGGATCGCCGCCGCCGTCGTTCTTTTGGTCTCCATTGGCGGGACGGCCGCTCAGCCCAAGTCTGGCGAGACTGCCGCTCAGCCGAAAAAAATCGTCGTCCTTCATTCGTATGACCGGAATTTCGAGCCTGGGGCGTTATGGAGCAGGGAGATACGCAATCAATTGAGCCGACAGTCGCCCTGGCCGCTGGAAATTCAAGAACATTCCCTCGTCACGGCTGTGAAGGGCAACGACGCTGCTGACGCCAAATTTGTTGAATTCCTCGCGGCACTCTACGCTCAAGGAGCACCCGATTTGATCATCGCTCTTGGTGCGCCCGCGGCTCGCTTCGTTCAGCAACACAGGGCAGACTTGTATCCGACCACGCCAATGCTGCTTGCGGCAGTCGAACTGCGCCGGGTTGACCAGTCCATCTTGTCCGAGCAAGACGCCGTGGTTGGGGTGCGGTTCGATCAAGTCGCTCTTATCGAAAACATTCTGCGGCTGTTGCCGGAGACGAAGGCTATCGCGATTATCATCGGAAACACCGCCAACGAGCGATTTTGGGTTGCCGAGCAGCAACGAATATTGGGGCCGCTGCTAAAGAACCAGGTTGAATTGATCTTTTTCAACGAGCGGCCGTTCGAGGTGATCTTGAAGGATGTCGCGAGTTTGCCGCCCCACAGTGCAATCTTTTTTCAGCAGCTATGGGTGGACGGCGCAGGTGCCGTCTATGGAGACAAGGAGCCATTGAAGCACATCTATGAGGTCGCCAACGCTCCCATTTTTTCGTTCGACCTGTCTCTGTTCAACGGCGAGGTTGTTGGCGGCCCGATGTTTTCACCGGCCGAGGGTGCCCGACCGACTGCCGCTGCTGCCGTCCGAATGCTGGGAGGAGAGAAGGCAGGTGGCATCAAGGTTCCGCCAATCGGTTTCTCAGCACCGAAATACGATTGGCGACAACTTCAGCGATGGAACATCAGCGAGAGCCGCTTGCCACCGGGGAGCGAGATCTTGTTTCGGGAGCCAACGGCCTGGGAACGGTATTCGTGGCAGATCGCATCCATCGTCGCGGTTCTTCTGATACAGACCGGGCTTATCGCGCTCCTGCTAAGTGAGCACCGTCGGCGGCACTTAGCGGAAGTGCAGTCGCGGCAGCGCATGGTGGAACTTGCCCATGTCAACCGCTTCTCGACCGCTGGCGAACTGACCGCCTCAATCGCCCACGAAATCAACCAGCCGCTCGGGTCTATTCTGGCTAACGCCGAAACCGCAGAGACAATTTTGCAATCTCAGAGCCCCGACATCGCTGAACTTCCCGACATCATTGAACTCAAGGACATCGTCAACGATATTTTGCATGATGACCGGCGCGCCACCGAAGTCATCCGGAGGATACGGAGCCTCCTGCAAAAGGCACCCTTCGAACTGAAAAATCTAGACCTCAACGACCTCGCGCGGGAAACCGTCGATTTTCTTTCATCGCTGGCTGTCGCACGAAATGTCGAGCTGACCAATTTGATCACACAGAAAGCGCTTCCAATCCTCGGCGACCGCATTCAACTTCAGCAAGTCATTCTGAACCTTGTCGTGAACGGGATCGACGCTATGAAGGATACTCCTAACGACAACCGCATCATCAGCATTCGGACTTCACGCGTCGAAGAGTTTGCCGAGCTGTCCGTATTGGATCGAGGTCCGGGCATTCCCGAAGACAAATTAGAAGCGGTCTTCGAGCCGTTCTACACCAGCAAGGCGGAAGGCATGGGCATGGGGCTGTCCATCGCGCGCACCATTATCGAGGCGCACCATGGGCTGATATGGGCGGAAAATCGGGATCACGGCGGCGCGTCGTTCCAGATCAGGCTTCCGCTGGCGGGGGGTGGTTGACCAACCCCACCTGCGAACGATACGCGATTTCCGCAGGTGGTCCGGTGCATGCGTTTGGCGGGTCAGCCTGCCCTGCCCGGCATCCTCGATATCGGTCGCCCCAACGGTACTGCCACGCGACCCCGACTGCGGTGAATTCGCTGCCGGTGCGCGTCGCTATGCCGGTGCTGGCGGAAAGTTTTAGCGAATTCTGGCGGTCGATCGGCAAGGCGGGTGAAGCCGGCCCGCGGGACCATATAGAGTATCATGGCGAATATGACATAGATGAATACCAACAAAGCGCCAATGAACCATGCCGAGCGACCGCTGTTGGTAACGAAGGTCGCGGTCACGGTAGCGATCAGACTTCGCCTGGAACGGCACCAACGACGTTCGACCAAGAGTGATTTAAACTATCATTGATTTGCGCTGGTGGGATGGTCCGGTCGTGCAATCCCGGTCAGGCGGCAATTTGCGGCAGACATACTCTAGCGCCGCCGTCATGTTGACCAATGTTGATTGATCGAAATCGAGAATGGAGACCATGGCGTCGCCACGTTGGCAATGGGCCGCATCAGTGCGGCGTTATGGGCCTGAATGCGCGTGTCACGCTGAAGATTCAGAGTGTTTCAAGAAGTGGTTTGTGAACCGCCCCGGGTTTGCCGGAGGCTCCAACTCCTGAGAGGATGGAGCCATGACGAGCAAGACGACGAGCAAGTTTTCACCCGAGGTCCGGGCCCGTGCGGTTCGGATGGTTCTGGATCACGCCAGCGAGCATCCGTCGCGCTGGGCGGCGGTAACTTCGATTGCGGCCAAGATCGGCTGCACGCCGCAGACGCTGCATGACTGGGTCAAGAAGGCCGAGATCGACAGCGGGCAGCGAGCCGGCGTTCCGACCGACATGGCCGAGAAGCTGAAGGCGCTGGAACGGGAGAACCGCGAGCTTCGGCAGGCCAATGAGATCCTGCGCAAGGCAAGCGCCTATTTTGCGATGGCGGAGCTCGACCGCCGGTCCAAGCCATGATCGCCTTCATCGATGATCATCGTGGAGCGCATGGGGTCGAGCCGATTTGCAAGGTCTTGCCGATCGCCCCCTCGACCTACCACGCCCATGTGGCCAAGCGGCGCGATCCGGCCAAGCTGCGGCGCGCGCCAGGCAGGACGCCGCGCTGAGGATCGATATCCGGCGTGTGTTTGAGGAGAACTTCCGGGTCTACGGCGTGCGCAAGGTCTGGCGACAGCTCAAGCGCGAAGGCTTTGACGTTGCCCGTTGCACAGTGTCGCGACTGATGCGGGACATGAGTTTGCAAGGGGTCATCCGGGGCAAGTCCGTCAAGACCACGATCAGCGAAAAGGCCGCGCCATGTCCGCTGGATCACGTCAACCGCCAGTTCAAGGCGCCACGACCGAATGCCCTCTGGCTCTCCGACTTCACCTATGTCGCGACCTGGACCGGCTTTGTCTACGTCGCCTTCGTCATCGACGCCTATGCCCGCAGGATCGTAGGCTGGCGAGCCTCGCGCACGGCGCATGCGGGCTTTGTGCTCGATGCGTTGGAGCAGGCACTGCACGATCGACGGCCGGTCCATCGCGGCGGGCTCGTGCACCATAGCGACAGGGGCAGCCAATACGTCTCGATCAAGTATACCGAACGCCTGGCTGAAGCAGGCGTGGAGCTCTCCGTCGGCAGCGTTGGAGATTCCTATTGTGTTTCGGCATGGAATA
>OEIU01001542.1_pt1 | contig 14476 bp, 15 predicted proteins | sample 1539221 | NCBI WGS metagenome assembly OEIU01 (sample SAMN03792071, study PRJEB22550) | activated sludge metagenome | feature: wastewater treatment plant; material: activated sludge; isolation source: Wastewater treatment plant of a petroleum refinery complex | place: Argentina: Zarate | collected...
AACCCCCCCAAGAGGCTCCAGCATTAAAGGGGGCCGGGGGGGGTTTGGGTGGCCCTGTCCGACCCCCGCCGCAAGGACATCGAGGCGCTGGCCGAGGCCAACCGCCAGGCCTACGAGGGTATGCAGGCGATCGCCAAGCGCCAGGCCGAGATCCTGCAGCAGACGATGAGCGAATGGCAGTCCGCCGCACAGAACATGGCCGGCAAGGATTTCGCCGCCAACGCGACGCAGCAGACCGAGCTGGCCAAGGCGGCGTTCGAGAAGGCGCTGTCCAACATGCGCGAGATGGCCGAGCTGGCCACCCGCTCCCAGTCGCAGGCGTTCGATACCGTCAACAAGCGGTTCCAGGAGAACCTGGCGGAGCTGCGCAGGCTGATGCAGGGCAAGTGAAGGGCCGGCCGGGGCGCCGCGCTCACTCGAGCAGGTTCCGCAGGTTCCGGTCCCCGGCCGGGCCTGCGAGCAGGCCCTAGTCGGCAACCGCCGTCCCCTGCGCCATGAACGGCGGCCGCGCGAACCAGACCAGCGGGATCAGCGCGATGAAGATCAGCGCGGCCACCCAGAACACGTCGTTGGTGGCCATCATCACCGACTGACCGTTGACCGCGCGTTCCAGCATCGCCAGCGACGCCTCGGGCGACAGGCCCTGCGCCTGCAGCCGCGACAGGTAGTCGTCGGCCAGCGGATTGAGCGGCGTCAGCGGCTCCACGAGCTGCGCGTGATGCACGGTGGCGCGGCGCTCCCACAAGGTCGTGCTGAGCGAGGTGCCGAAGCTGCCGGCCAGGATGCGCAGGAAATTCGCCAGGCCCGCGGCGCTGGCGATCCGCTCGGGCGGCACGCCGGCCATCGTGATGCCCAGCAGCGGCACGAAGAAGAACGCGGTGGCCACACCCTGGATGAGCTGCGGCATCGCGATATAGACGAAGTCCGCGTCCGTGTTGAAGCCGGCCCGCCAGTACGCGGTCAGCGCGAAGATCAGGAAGCTCGCGGTGACGGTCTTGCGCGGATCCATCCGGTGCATGTTGCGGCCGACGAACGGCATCAGCGCGATCGCCAGGATGCCGGTGGGAGCGGTGGCCAGGCCGGCCCAGGTGGGCGTGTAGCCGGCCTGCGTCTGCAGCCACAGCGGCAGGATCACCACGCTGCCGAAGAACACCATGTAGGCGAGGCTGGTGGCCACCGCGCCGGTCGTGAAGTTGCGGCGGGCGAACAGCCGCAGATCGACCACCGGATGGGCGGTGGTCAGCTCCCACACGATCAGCACCGACAGCGCCAGCACCGCGACGACCGCCAGCGCGATGATCTCGCGCGAGCTGAACCAGTCGAGCTCCTTGCCGAGGTCCAGCATCATCTGCAGCGCGCCGACGCCGACCACCAGCAGGAACAGGCCCATGCCGTCGATCGGCGTGATCGCGGTCGGCGTCTCGCGGTGACGCAGCCGCGACCAGCCGATCCACATCGCGAACAGCCCGACCGGCACGTTGATGTAGAAGATCCACGGCCAGCTCACGTTGTCGGTGATCCAGCCGCCGGTGATCGGCCCGGCGATCGGCGCCACCAGCGTCGTCATCGACCACAAGGCCAGCGCGGTGCCGCGCTTCTGCGGAGGGTAGATGCTGATCAGCAGCGACTGCGACAGCGGGATCAGCGGCCCGGCCACCGCGCCCTGCAGCACGCGGAATGCAATCAGCATGCCGAGGCTGTGCGACAGGCCGCAGCCCCATGAGGCCAACGTGAACAGCAGCACCGCGGCGACGAACACCCTGACCTCGCCGAAGCGGCGCGCCAGCCAGCCGGTCAGCGGCAAGGTGATCGCATTGCTGACCGCGAACGCGGTGATCACCCAGGTCGCCTGCGTCGGCGAGCCGCCCAGATCGCCGGCGATCGCCGGGATCGCGACGTTGGCGATCGAGGTGTCCAGCACCTGCATGAACGTGGCGGCCGACAGCGCCATCGTCACCAGCAGCCGTTCGGCGCCCTGCAGCGGGGGAAGGGAAGGTTGCGACACCGGCGCATTGTAGTGGCGTGGCCGGCCGGCGCCCCCCCCCTGTTTCTGGCTTGCAAACTCGTGGGGCGGGTCGCCCGGTCCAGCCCAGGGCAGCGGGAAGCAGGCCCGTCGGACTTGGGACGGCGGCAAGCCGACCGATCAACCCTGCGACGGCGGCTCCGCGTCGGCCAGTGCCAGCACGATGCGCGACGCCGGCTCGGCCAGCTCGCCCAGCCGCGTGGTGCGGCCTTCCTCGATCGCCTGCAGCACCAGCTCGTTGACCGCGCCGACCAGCGCGGTGGCGGTCGATGCGTCGAAGCGGCCGGCCGTTTCGGGCGGGCGGGCGACGTTCAGCCGCCGCTGCAGGAAGCCGGCGATCTCGTTGTTCGCCTGGCGGCGCACCCGCAGGCCGGCCTCGCCGAGCGACAGGATCTCGATGAACAGCGTGCGCAGCAGCAGCGGGCTTTCGCCCAGGCAATCCAGGTAGGCGCGCAGCACCCGCGGCACCTGCGCGCGCCAGTCCTGCGACGGATCGATCGCCTGCTCGAGCACGCTCAGCGCGCGCCGGCTGGCCGCCGAATACAGCGCCAGCAGGCAGTCGGCCTTGCTGACGAAATGCTCGTAGAACGTGCGCCGCGACACGCCGGCGATCCGCACGATGTCGGCGATCGTCGTGTCGGCATAGCCCTTGTCGGCGACGCTGCGCGCCATGCCCTGCAGCAGCCGGGAGCGGTGGTCGTCGGACTGCGGCCGGCGCGGGGCCGAGGGCACAGGCCTGCCGTCTCCTGCCGCGGGAGCGCGCACGGGGTTGACGGGAGGAGGATTGGTATCGGAGCTCATTCGGTGTTGCGCACCCTCGCCCGATGATACTGGTCAATCCAGGCCGACCATTGGTACTTGACGGTACCAGTGCGGTCTCCGACAATCCCGCCACAGTCCTCCACGAATGACTTGACGGAATCCCGATGTCGCATCTAGCCGTCCGCCGACTGCTGATCGATCTGGCCGCGCCCTTCGATCGCCATTGGTGCGATGGCGATGCGTTCCGCACCGCGCTGTTCAATGCGCTGTCGATGAGCTTTCCGGTCGGCGAGCAGTTCTTCATCGACTCGGTCCGCCAGGGCGCGAAGGCGCTGCCGGATGAAGAGCAGGCGCGGTTCAGGGACGAGGTGCAGGGGTTCATCGGCCAGGAAGCCACGCACCGGCGGCTGCATGCGCTGTTCAACGAGCAGCTCAACCGGCAGGGGCTGGACAACGCCTGGGAGCTGCGCGCCCGCAGACGGCTCGCGCCGCTGCACGGCGCCGACATCCGCCACTGGCTGGCGATCACCGCGGCCAACGAGCACTTCACCGCGCTGCTGGCCGACTGGCTGCTCGGGCATCCGGATCTGTTCGCGCGCACCGAGGGCCGGCTGGCGACGATGTGGCGCTGGCACAGCGCGGAGGAGGCCGAGCATCGCAGCACCGCGTTCGACCTCTACCGGGCGCTGGGCGGCAGCCACGTCTGGCGGGTCCGCTGGTTCCGGCGCGTGACGCTGATCTTCACCATCGATCTGTGCCGTCAGACGCTCGCCAACCTCGAGCGCGACGGCACGCTGTTCAGGCTCTCGACCTGGCGCAGCGCCGCATCGCTGCTGTTCGGCCGTCGCGGGCTGGTCAGCACCACGCTGCGTCCGTGGGCGCGCTATCTGCGACGCGACTTTCATCCCTTGCAACACCCCGACACCGCCGCGCGGCGCTGGCTGCTCGAGCATGCCGACAGCTACGCGGTGGTCGGCACACAGGGCTGAGAACCCGGGATCGGTGAACGGGCGCCGCCCTCCGCGGGCGCCCATCGGAGTCGAAGGGCACCGGCACCCGCCGGCGCCAATCGGACTATGCTTGGCATCCGCGCGTCCGGGGGCCAGACGTATCGCCTTTTCACACGCTGCTTCGCCCCGACGCCCGCCCGATGAAGATCGCCCTCATCACCGCGATCCCGCTCTCGTGTGTGATGATGACGGGTTGGCGGGCCGGGTGAACGTCCGCTGCTCGAACGGCGCAGGACAGGGGGTGAACGCCGATGGCTGCATTCGATGAGCGCGCAAGAGGGGTCTATGTGATCGCGGCGACGCCGTTCGCCGCGGACGGCGCGCTGGATCTGGCCAGCACCGACCGGATGATCGACTTCTATCTGGAGCGCGGTGCCAGCGGGCTGACCCTGCTCGGCGTGCTCGGCGAGGCGCCGAAGCTGACCGCCGACGAGTCGCGGACCTTCGTGCGCCAGGTGGTGCGGCGGGTCGGCGGCAAGGTGCCGGTGGTGGTCGGTGTGTCGTCGCCCGGCTTCGCGGCGATGCGCGAGCTGGCCCACGGCGTGATGGAGCTGGGTGCCGCCGGTGTGATGGTCGCGCCGGCCGCCGGGCTGCGCACCGACGATCAGATCGTCGGCTACTTCGAAGGGGTGTCCGAGACGCTGGGCCCGCGGATTCCGTGGGCGCTGCAGGATCACCCGGTGTCCACCGGCGTGCAGATGGCGGCGTCGGTGGTGCTGCGCCTGATCGGCGCGTTCGAACGCTGCGTGATGGTCAAGCACGAGGAGTCGCCGGGGCTCGCCAAGCTGTCCGCCTACCGCGCGGCCAGCGACGCCGGCCGCGTGCGGCGGTTCTCGATCCCGTGCGGCAACGGCGGGGGCCTGTTCCTGCCCGAGGAACTGTCGCGCGGCGCCGATGGCGCGATGACCGGCTTTCCGTTCCCCGAGATGATGACCGGCGTCTGCGCGGCCCATGCCGCCGGCGACGTCGAACGGGCGCACGACCTGTTCGACGCCTACCTGCCGCTGGCCCGCTACGAACAACAGTCGGGCATCGGCCTGGCGGTGCGCAAGCATCTGCTCGCGCGGCGCGGCGCGATCGCGTCGGACACCGTGCGGCGCCCCGGCCCGAAGCTGTCGCCGGCCGACATCGCCGACATCGACCGGCTGCTCGCCCGGCAGCGGCGGCGGCTGGCCGAGCTGGGGGTTGCCGAACCCGGTGCGGTGCCGCGCTGACGCGGACACGGGCGCCGCTGACGCGGATACCGGCGCCGCGCCGACGCGGATACGATCACGATCACGAGCTTGAAGGAGACCACGATGACCACCCAGACCGACGTGCGCGAGTTTTCCGGGTTCGAGGCGGTGCAATTGAACATGACCGGCTCGATCGCGCGGCTGACGGTGAACCGGCCGCAGTCGCTCAAAGCGCTGAACGAAACGATGTTCCGCGAGATTCCGGCGGCGATCGGGCAGGCCGCCGGCGCCCATGCACGGGTGCTGCTGATCACCGGCGCGGGCCGCGCGTTCTGCTCCGGCGCCGACCTGGTGGCGCGCCGGATGGAGTTCGCCGAGACGCCGGCGCAGCGCGAGCAGCAGAACCGGGCGTCGTTCGAGCGGGTGATCCGGCTCGTCAACACCTTGCACGAGGCGCCGATGCCGACGGTGGCGGCGATCAACGGCGTGGCGGCCGGCGGCGGCGTCGGCATCGCGTTGGGCTGCGACGTCACGTTGATGATCCGCTCGGCGCGCTTCGTGCTGACCTTCGTGCCGAAGCTGGGCATCGTGCCCGACGTCGCCGCCACCTGGCTGATGTCGCGGGCGGCCGGCCGGGCCAAGACGATGATCGCCAGCCTGCTCGGCGATTCGATCAGTTCCGACGAGGCCGACCGCTGGGGGCTGGTGTCGCGGGTGATCGACGACGCATCGTTCGACGCCGACGTGCGCACGATCTGCGAGCGGCTGGCCAACACGCCGCAGGCCGCCGTGCGCGACACCCGCAAGCTGGTGGACCTGGCCACCGAGATGCCGCTGCGCGAGCACATCGGCATCGAACGCGACCTGCAGGTGCATCTGGTCGGCGCGCCCGATTTCGTCGAGGGCGTCACGGCGTTCCGCGAGAAGCGGACGCCGAAGTTCAGCGCGCGCTAGCGAGGGTCCTCCCTGGGAGTCTGTCGGAGGCGTTCCCGCGGGAACGGATTCGACCGCAAGGAGCGGAGTGACCCCGGGCCGCCATCGGGCGACGATGGCGTCACGTTCACTCCATCGCTTCCGGGAGAATCCGATGTTCACGATGACCGACAAGCCGATCGTTTCCGCACCTCGCGCGAACGCTGTGTGTACCGTGACGCCTGCGCCAGCCTCGGCCGTCGCTGCGCCGACTGCGCGCTCCGCGACCGACGATGCCCGCTGGCAGGCCGTCGTCGAGCGCGACCGCGCGGCCGACGGGGCGTTCGTCTATTCGGTGCGCACGACCGGCGTCTACTGCCGCCCCTCGTGCCCGTCGCGGCGTGCGCGGCGCGACAACGTCGCGTTCCATGCCGACGGCGCGGCCGCCCGGCAGGCCGGCTTCCGTGCCTGTCTGCGCTGCGCGCCCGACGGCCCTGCGGTCGATCACCAGCGGGCCGAGCGGATCGCCGCGCTGTGCCGGCATATCGATGCGGCCGAGCAGCCGCCGTCGCTCGATGAGCTGGCGCGCCTCGCCGGCATGAGCCCGTTCCACCTGCACCGGCAGTTCAAGGCGGTCACCGGCCTGACGCCGGCCGCCTATGCGAAGGCGCGCCGCGCGCAGCGGGTCCGCGAACGGCTGCCGGCGGCGGCGACGGTCACCGAGGCGATCTACGACGCCGGCTTCAACTCCAATGCGGCGTTCTACGAACGCAGCGGCGACATGCTCGGCATGACGCCGTCGCGCTACCGCGCCGGCGGCGCCGGCACCGAGATCCGCTTCGCGGTCGGCCAGTGCTCGCTCGGCGCGATCCTGGTCGCGGCGACCGACGTCGGCGTCTGCGCGATCACGCTCGGCGACGAACCGCAGCCGCTGATCGACGAGCTGCGCCAGCGTTTTCCGAAGGCGCGGCTGGTCGGCGGCGATGCGCGGTTCGAGCGCTGGGTCGCCGCGGTGGTCGGACTGGTCGAGCAGCCCGGCAGCAATCTGGAGCTGCCGCTGGACGTGCGCGGCACCGCGTTCCAGCAGCGGGTCTGGCAGGCGCTGCGCGAGGTGCCGGCCGGCCGGACCGCCAGCTATACCGAGATCGCCCGCCGCATCGGCGCGCCGTCGGCGGTGCGCGCCGTGGCGCAAGCCTGTGCGTCGAACAACCTGGCGGTGGCGATCCCGTGCCACCGGGTGGTGCGCGCCGACGGCGACCTGTCGGGCTACCGTTGGGGCGTCGCCCGCAAGCGCAGCCTGCTGGAGCGTGAAGGGGCCGAGGCGGCGCGCCCGCGCTGATTGCCGCCGGATCCGTTCCGATGATGTCGATCCCGCTCACGACGCGGCGCCTGCCCGCGGCCTTTCAGCGCCTCGCCTGGTCGAACCTGGCCGCGCAGTCGGCCGAACAGATCGCGCTGGCCGCCGCGCCGCTGATCGCGGTGCTGGCGTTCGGCGCCGGCGCCGGCGAGACGGGCTGGCTGCAGACGGCGCAGACGCTGCCGTTCCTGCTGCTGGCGATCCCCGTCGGGCTGCTGGCCGATCGCGGTTCGCGTCAGCGGCTGATGGTATTCGCCGACCGGTTGATGCGCAGCCTGCGCTTCGGCACGGTCGTGGCGATCGGGCCGGTGTCGGCCGCGCTGTCTTCGCTGCTGATGATGGGCACGTTGCTGTGGCGTTCGCCGATACCGGCCGCGCTCAGTTTCTTCCTGTTCGGCGCCGGCCCGATCGTCTGGGTCATCAGCACCAACACGCTGCGTCAGCGGGTGACGCCCGACGCGCTGATGGCCCGTGCCGGCGCGCTGATGACCACCGCGCAGGGCGCGCGGCCGATCGGTGCGGCCCTGGCCGCCGTGGTCGGCGGCTACTGGGGAGCGTCCGCCTGTCTGGCGCTGGCCAGTGCCGCGTTCCTCGCGCAGGCCGCGCTGGTGCTGACCTCGCCGCTGGTTCGCCTGGCCGCCTGCCCCGGATCATCGGCTGATCCCGGCGAACGAAATGACGTACGCTTGCGCTCTGCGTGATCACGTCGAACCGGTAGGAGACTTGATGACCGATCTGGGTCGGTGCGGGCGGTGGCGCGGGCGGAAGTAGGGGAAGGTTCTTCGCAGCGTGCAGCGGTTTTTAGGCGCCGACTCGCCGGAGACTCTTTGGAGGGAGATCATTGAGCCCTGAGAGAATCATTGGCACAAGCGGCAGCAGGTGCTCCATGCGGTTGCTCACTGCTTCGATGACCAGTACGGCAATCGGCAATGTCGCAAGGTTCTGCTGAAACTCCAGGTTGCCGTCCATCGTCAGGAACGCATCGAATCTGTCTGCGGCCAGCGCCAGCAACCTGCCATTCTTGACACCGGACCAGCCGCTCCGCTGCACCGTCGAAACTTCATGGCCAGTCAGATGCGCTCCAAGGCGTCGTGGCAGATCTTCGTCAAGCAGGACGCGCATCGGGGAGAAGCGCTATGCGCGCCTGTTCAAGAACCGCTACGGCCAGTTCGCGGCTGACCGACGGAAAGTCATCAAGAAAGACTTCCAGCGAATCCCCTGCCTCCAGGTGATCGAATAACGTCTTGATCGGCACGCGGGTGCCCGCAAAGACAGGTGTGCCGCTATGGGTCTCTGGATCTACCGTGATCAACTGAGTTTTCATGGCATGAGTCCTGCTGGTCTGCCCCCTCCAGTGTACCGCGGTGCCTGACGACAGAGTTCAGCGGCCGCCGTAGGCGGCCTGCTGCGACTACAGGTCAGGCGTCAGTTCGGCCACATGAGTGCGGGGCGCCGGAGAATCGACCGATGATTGCCTTGCAGTCCGATGCCGACGGCCGAAACGGCGTACGCTTGCATCTCGATGGACTTCGAGAGAGTCAGGAGACTTGAATGACCGAACTCGTGCAGCGCCAGCAGCATGAAGGCGTCGTGACCCTGACCCTGAACCGCCCTGATGTGCTGAACGCATTGAGCCCGTCGCTGTTCGTCGAGCTCGATGCGCATCTGCGCTGGCTCGAGGAGCAGGGCGATGCGGTCGGCGCGGTGGTGCTGATCGGCGCCGGCCGGGCGTTCTCGGCCGGCAACGACCTGAAGGCGATCCAGCGCGGCGAGAAGGCGCCGACGCCGCACTTCCAGGCCGAGACGATCGACCGGCTGGAGGCGCTGCCGCAGGCGGTGATCGGCGCGGTGCGCGGCGCCTGCTATACCGGCGCGCTGGAGCTGGTGCTCGGCTGCGACCTGATCATCGCCGCCGACGATGCCCGCTTCTGCGATACCCACGGCAAGCTCGGCTTCGTGCCGATCTGGGGGATGACCCAGCGGCTGCCGCGCCGGGTCGGCCAGCAGATGGCGCGCGAGCTGATGTTCACCGGCCGGGTGGTCGGCGCCGAAGAGGCGGTGCGGATCGGCCTGGCCTGCCGCGCGGTACCGAGCGCCGAGCTGGAAGGCGCGGCCGGCCAGCTTGCCCGCGACATCGCCGCGAACTCGCGCTGGACGGTGCGCCACGAGAAGGCGATGCTCGCGCAGACCGCCGGCATGAGCTATCGCGCCGGGCTCGATCACGAGCGGCTGCGCTCGGCCGGCCGCAGTCCCGATTCAGGCGAACGGATCGCCGCGATGCTCGCTCGCGGGCGCTGAGGATCCGGGTAGCCTCCCATGCCAGATATGTGTAAGCTTTCGCACAAGGAGTTGCACATGGCTACCAATCTCGCAATCGATCCGGATCTTCTTGAACGAGCGGTTCGAGTCAGCGGCGAACGCACGAAGAAGGCTGCAGTGACCAAAGCTCTTCAGGAGTTCATCGCTCGTCGAGAGCAGCGGCGCGTAGCCGATCTGCTGGGCAAGCTCGAGTGGGATAAGTCGTTCGACTACAAAGCCGAACGGTCCCGCCGCAGATGACTTTTCTGGTCGATACGAGCGTTTGGTCTCTGGCTCTTCGCCGCGATGCTGAGGCCGCTGAGCCAGAGGTGCATCAACTCAGAGACGCACTGTTCGGTTCGGATCTCGTCGTCACGACCGGCCTGGTTCTTCAGGAACTGTTGCAAGGCTTCTCGGGGCCCAAGGCCGGAACTCAGATCGTCGAGCGGTTTGCTGCACTCCCGCTACTTCAGCCAGATCGCGACGACCACATCGCTGCAGCAGCCTTGCGCAATTCCTGTCGCCAGGCCGGCGTGCAGATTGGCACCATCGATGCGCTGCTTGCTCAACTGTGTATCCGGCACGACTTGACTCTCCTTACCACGGACAAGGACTTCACGCATGCTGCCAGGCACTGCGCGCTTCGTGTGTGGCCGGCAAAGGCACGAGCAAGGCGGTGATGCCTGAGGCATCTCGCGCATGGCCGGCACTCCCGTCTGCCGCTCAGCGCGGCAGCTCCACCGTGAACACCACGTCGGGCGCGCGATACGCGTAGCGCAGGTCGCCGCCGTGCTCGAGCGCGATCCGCCGCGAGATGTACAGGCCCAGCCCCAGCCCGCTGCGATGGCGCTGGTTGTCGGTGCGCCGCTTGAACGGCGTGAAGAGCTGCGCGGCCAGCGCGTCGGGAATCGGCTCGGCGGCGTTGATCACGTCTATCGTCACCCGGTCCGGCTGATCGGCCACGACGACGCGGATCGGTGTCTGCGGATCGCCATGATGGCGGGCATTGCTGAGCAGGTTCGAGATCACCTGCGCGAACCGGTCGGCATCGATGTCCATCGTCAGCGCGGTGGCTCCGTCGAGCTGATAGCGGGTGGCCGGAAAGGCGGTCTGCGCCTCGTCGATCAGATCGCGCAGCAGCCCGCCCAGGTCGGTGGTCCGGCGCGCGAGCTGCAGGCCCGAGCCGCTTTCCAGCCGCGTCATGTCCAGCACCTGGCTGATCAGCCGCGACATCCGGCTGCTCGACGACTGGATGCGGCCGATCGTCGGCGTGTGGTGGCCGGACTCCAGCACCTTGGCGGCCATCGTGATCGAATGCAGCGGGTCGCGCAGGTCGTGGCCCAGCATCGCCAGCATCTGCATCCGCGCGCGTTCGAGCTCGGAGCGGCGGCGATCGCTGGCGCGATGCACCTCGGCAAGGAGCTGGCGGGCCAGCGCCAGCAGCGCGTCGTCCCACGGTTCGGCGGTGTCGCGCACCTCCTCGCGCCATTCGGCGAACGAACCGCGCGGCGTCAGCCGCGGCCCCAGCGGTCCGATCCGCACCTCCTTGTCGGGCCGGCCGCCCCAGCGCACCGTCTGCACCTGTTCGGGCCGCAGCAGCACCAGCCAGCCATTGGCCGGCGGATCGACGCGCAGCGCCAGCAGCCCGACCCACCGCCCGATGCGTTCGCGTAGAGCCGGCGGCCACAGTTCGCGGCGGTGCCGGTGCACCAGGTCGTCGCCGCCTTCCGGCAGCGACTGCAACACCGCCTCGGCGATCGCCGGCTCCAGCGTGCCGCCGCACGGCACGATGCGCCCGTACTCGCCGACGACGATCGCCTCGGCCTGCAGCACTTCGCGCAGCCCGGCCTCGTGCGCGGCGAACACGCGCGACGGTTCGTCGTCGTTCAGCAGCCCCTCGATCAGCGTGGTGCGCAGCCCCGTCGCACGCTCGGTCAGCGCCACCCGGGTCTGGTCGGTCAGGCCCTGCAGCTTCGCAGCGAGCACCTGCGCCAGCACGTCGCAGGCCATCCGGATCGAATACGGCACCTGGTGCGGCTGACGGTGGTGACAGGCGATCAGCCCCCACAGCCGGCCGCCGACCACGATCGATACGCTCATCGAGGCGCCGACGTCGATGTTCTGCAGGTACTCGACATGGATCGGCGACACGCTGCGCAGCACGCAGTGGCTCAGGTCGAGCGAGCGCGCCTGCGGCGAGCCGACCAGCGGCACCGGCCGGTAGCCGACATCGGCGATCAGCCGCAGCGTGTTGATCAGGTAGAGCCGCCGGGCCTGCGCGGGGATGTCGCTGGCCGGATAGCGCAGGCCCCGATACGGCTCCAGCTCCGGCGTGCGCGCTTCGGCGATGACGTCGCCGCTGTCGTCGTGGCGGAAGCGGTAGGCCATCACGCGGTCGAAGCCGGTGATCGCACGGAGCTGCTCGACCGCCATCTGCAGCAGGCCCTCGATCGTGCGCTGGTGGCGCAGCCGGTCGATCGCGCGATGCGCGCGCAGCGCGAACGCCGCCACCTCGTCGGACGGCAGCGCGCGCTGCTCGAACTCGATGATCGTCGCGCCCCGGTGACGGTGCGCAACCACATCGAACAGCCGGCCGGCGATCGTCGCCTCGACCGATTGCGCGATGCCGTCGTCCTGCAGCGCCTGCAGATCCAGCGCGGCCAGCATCTCGTCCGGCAGTCCGCACTGCTGCAGGGTTTGGCCTTCGAGCGGCTGAACTCCCAGCAGCGCGTCCGCATTGGCGCTCCAGGCGATCAGCGCGCCGGCGCGGTCGAACGCCAGCAGCGCGCCGTGCGGCTGGATGCTGCCGGGGACGTGGATGGGCTCGCTGGCGCAGTTGTGCAGGCCGATCTCGTAGCCGTCCTGCGCGGCATTGCGGCCGTTCATCGCTCCGGCGCCCCGGCGGCCGCCGCAGGCAGCGCGGCCGTCACCACGTCGATCAGATCGTCGAACGCCGCACAGGCGCCGGCGCAGGCGCGTTCGATCTGCGCCCGACCGGTCACGGCGGCGCGCAGTCTCTGCATGAAAATCCTCCAGCGCCGGCCGACCGCTTCGCGGTCTCCGCACAGATAGGTCGGACGATGCGGCGCGAGCGGCCCGGCGACTCGCTGGTGCAGCACTAGACCGCCGAGCCGCGAGCCTTCGAGCACGTAACAGACACCCCAGCGGAATGCGCTGTCGGAGTCGCTGGTCGATCGCCGAGGGGCCGCCGGCCGGGCAGCGGCTGCACCAGCCGGCGGCGTGCAGCGGAGCCCGGCGAGATCGTCATCGAGCGGCGCGAGACCACCATCGAGCGCCACGAGATCGGCATCGAGCGCCGCAAGCTGCGCCGGTGCGGCCGGATCGGCGCGATCCTGCGGCCCGTCGTCGAACGACGCCAGCCAGGCTTCGACCGGCGCCAGCCATTGCCGGATCAGCAGCAGGTGCAGTCGGTAGGCGTTGATATCAAAGGCGTCGACATCGAGGATGTTTGCATCGAGGGCGTCGGCATCGGAGGCCGCCTGCCCCAGCGGCATCGACCGGTCGACCCAGGCATGGCGCGACGCAGTGGCGGCGCGCAGCGCCGCGAGCGGATCGCCGACGCTGCCAGGTGGATATCCGGGCGGGTGCTGCAGAACCTCGGGCATCGGAAAATGGTACGACGGTTTCCGCGCGGCGCCGTGGATGACCGACGCGGTCAGGGGCATTGCGTACAGCGCGCTGCGCGCCTGAGGCGCGCCGCAACACCGTCAGGCCACAACCGTGACGTTCAGCCCATGCACCCGCTGGAACGCCACATCGCCGGTGAGCAGCACGTGTTGCGGCCCCAATTGCAGGCAGCTCGCTGCCTGCAAGGCATCGAAGAAGGCGATCACCAGGCGCGCTCTTTGGCCAGGTCGGCGTCGATGTTCGCCTTGCTGCGCGTGCCTGCGGCAGGTTGCGCCAGCAGCCACTGCACCGCCGTCATGCCGGGGCGGACTTGCGGCCGGCCTGCGGTGAGGCGCTGGTAGTCCTCTTCGGACAGCACGACCGCGGCCGCTTTGTTGCGCTTGACGAGGTGCACCGGGCCGCGCCGCAGGCTCTCCTCAATGGCGGCCAAGCCGCGGCGCTTGATTTCGCCGGCGGTGAGGATGTTGTTCATGATGCGCTCCTGTTCAGTGCCGAATCGCCTCCAATGGTACCGTTTTCGGTGCCAGAGCGTGAAGTGGCGCGCCGGTTCGCCGGTCGACCTGGCGATCTCCAAGCTGGGCCGTTTCAATGATCGCGATCGTGAGACGATGTTCGCCGTCCGGCAGGCGGCCTCGCGGTGCCAGGCGGAATCGGTCGAAGAAGGGCGGTTGAGCGCCTGCCGCACGGGCGAACCGACTGTCCGGCAGACAGCCTGCCGACGCTGATGGCGGCTCAGTCTCCGCCGAGCTCCGCGTTCATCCGGCGCGCCTCGGCCGTCATCCGCTCGACCGCGCGGATGAACACCCGCTGCTCGGCCGGGCTCAGGCAGCCGATCAGCCGGCGGTGCCGCTCGACCCCGTCCGGATAGGCGGCGTCGAAGCAGCGGCGGCCGGCCGCGGTCAGTCCCACCTCCCAGCCGCGCCCGTCGTCGCGGCTGCGGGTGCGGGTCAGGTAGCCGCGGGTCACCAGCGCGTCGACCGCTCGGCTGCCGTGGCCGCGATCCAGATTGGCCAGTTCGGCGACCCGGCCCAGCGACAGCGGCGCGAAGCAGCCGATCACCGCCAGCACCCGCCATTCGCGCAGGATCAGGCCGTGGCGGGACGCGGACCCTTCCGCCGCACCGCGGGCGGCGAGGTTTGTCATCAGATGCAGCTTGTGGGTGATGAACTCGTCGACGCGCGGCCAGTCGTCCGGCAGGCCGGTGGCCGCGGCGCCGCGCGCGGATCCTCGCGCCTGCCGGGTACGCTCAGCCATCGGCGGGGGCGCGCACCCCCCCCCCCCCGGCGCCCCG
>OEIU01001543.1_pt1 | contig 14467 bp, 13 predicted proteins | sample 1539221 | NCBI WGS metagenome assembly OEIU01 (sample SAMN03792071, study PRJEB22550) | activated sludge metagenome | feature: wastewater treatment plant; material: activated sludge; isolation source: Wastewater treatment plant of a petroleum refinery complex | place: Argentina: Zarate | collected...
CGTCCTGAATATGGAAATCGACCCAGAATCACGCTGAAGAGGTTGTTCGAGGCAAGAATCGAGCGGAATCCAAGCAGATTTCTCATCCTGTGAGAACTGTATCGTCGAGAACGGTAGGCACTACTGGATGGGTCGATTGTTCAGCGTTTCCCAAGTAACTCGTCAGTCGTGCAGTATTATGTAGATACGCAGACCGGAGTCATCATTGGATTTCCAGAAGTTAATACATCATCAAAGCGATTAACTTTGCTATCACTCGCAAAAACTTTAGGGGACGAAAATACCGTGGATCTTTTGGATCAAGTGGTTAAGACTTCACAATGCTTCAGAACCCGAGTCGGCGCTGCTAATGCCATATTAGGCCTGCTCCCTGCTGCTGAAGCGATTGCGTACGCTGGATCACTTCCGTTTGATCCCAATGCGGTCGATGTTTCGGTCGGTCAAGGACACAACCTCGCTCTTGCAAGGTCAACTGCTTAACATTTATCTGGGCAACTTCTTGGACAAGAGCAGTTTCATCGAGTTCATTAGAGAACTTTGGCGTTTAGCCAATCCGCCGAAATCAAGAGTTTCTTTGGGGCCGTTGGCATGCACTCCGAATGATCTCTTGCGCGTTGCCGACTCTTTTACCGCGCCAGCGGATCCACCGATCGACTCGAAGACCTGGGGCGACCTTGAGATGTGGGTCGTCATTCGCCGGGTCTTCGCAAATTGCAGTCCCGTAGGACAACAAGTAGCCCACGCCCTATTGCGCTGTGGGGCCGAGCCGGTACTCGCCTGTTCGCCGATTTCACTTTTTGCGCAATGCAATGCACTTCGAGAGACGAGCTTAGACGATCAATCGGTTGCTCTCCTGAAGCTTCTCAGAGAATCCGATGCAGATATCGGCGGCATCCTGTTTTGCGATGATCTATACAGGTTGCCAGAGTGGTCCAAGTATCTATTCGTGATTCCGATCATTGCGATCATATCCTTAATATCTTTGAAGTTTTCATGGCTCGCTTTGTTCCCGTTCCTGGCTGCGGGTATCGCTATATTTGCAGTGCAGATTAAGTTGTACATGCCGATGATGGTATGGCATTCCCAGCAGGAAGCCATCTTACGCATTCTGGAATTCGGAGCAAAGTGGCAACATTTCGCGGGCATCGATATTGAGCCCTGCTCATTAACGACTCGAAATCAGTTGCTTGTCTTGCAAAAGGAGTTTCGAAGAGGGGTTGGTAAAATTGAGTGGCTGAGCGAGTATTTGAATGTTCTTGTACTTCATCAGTATCGACAGTTCTACCGTCAGACCAAGCTCTTGAGAGACAACATCTCGACTATTCGTATGGTATACTTGGGAGTCGGCGCAGCAGAATCGTCATGTGATTTGGCGCTTTTCACTCGGGGCGGCGCGTGGTGCTCGGCTGCACACGCGCATGACTCAAGGCTAAAATTCGAGGATCTCAGCAACCCATTACTCGATAACCCCATCTCGGTCGAAATTGTCGAAATCTCCTCTAGAGGGTTGTTCCTTACGGGTCAGAATGCGGCGGGCAAAAGCACCCTCCTGCGTAGCATTGGAATAAGCTGCCTATTTGCTTTAGGCTTCGGTTGTTGCTTTGCAAGAACTGCAAGACTTCGCCACGGACTAGTCGCAACGAGCATCAATGCCGTCGATTCTGTTAAGGAGGGACACAGTCTGTACGTCGCAGAACTGAAAAGAGCGCGTGAATTGATAGATATTTCCCGACAACATCCGGACTCGATAATTATAATTGATGAGCTATTCCGTGGCACGAATTACCTCGAATCGGTTGCGGCGGCCGGGGCGACGATTCGAGCGATTGGCAATAAATCATTCGTGATCGCTGCATCCCACAACTTGGTTCTTGCTCGCATACTGGGAGATATTATTCAACCGAAGTGCGTGCTCCGGGCGGCTTCATCAATTCAATTACAAGACGGAGTACTCGCGGAGACAAATGGGCTGAGGCTCTTCGACGATTTCGTTGCTGATAGTGAAGTATCGCGTCATGCGGCGAGGCTTCACAAGGCTTTGGTCGACGAGTCGATCGAGAGTCGCCGCCTCCCCGGCGATGGATCGTTCGAGTTCGGAACCCATTATCAGACTGATCCAGCGTGACCTTTGCCGCCCAAGAAGGAAGGCCGCCACGATCCTGCCCGGCTGAGCATCGGAAGCGACACGAGGCTGGGAAGTTGCCCCGCCAGAATTTGCAAGGTTGATCCGCGGTCGACAGCCACGAGCAGCCCACGGGGTCGCACGGCGGTTGGACGATCGCGGGGCACGTCTGGCTTAGGGTGCTGCCGAATCGACGCGTCAAGCCCCGGATGGAGACGGCAGCGCGATGCGCGGATCGAACTTCGCGCGGTGCACGCTGAAGTAGGCCTTCACGTTGCGCACGTTCGCATCGATCGTGAAGAGGCGCTGCACGAGCGCGTGATAGCCCGGCATGTCGGCAACCTGCACGACGAGCACGAAGTCCGGCCCGGGCGAGACGCGGTAGCACTGCTGGACGCTAGCGTCGGCCGCAACGCGCACCTCGAACGCGGCAAGCAGTTCGGCGCCCTGGCGATCGAGCGTGATCTCGACCACCGCGGTCAAGCCGGCGCCGAGTTTCTCGACCGACAGCAGCGCGACGCGACGCTCGATCACGCCCGCTGCGGTGAGCCGCGCGACGCGGCGCAGGCAGGTTGCCGGCGAAACGTGGGCGCGCTCGGCGAGCGCCTGGTTGGACAGCGAGGCGTCGTTCTGCAGCAATTCGAGCAGGCGCAGGTCGGTGGCATCGAGCTTCCGATCATTGGTGACATCGTTCATATCTTTACTTTCTGTGCAATCTTTCACCGCAATCAAACATGAAAGGCACTTTCATTCGAATCCGGCGTAATTATGAAAGCATCTGCCGTTAACCGCTGCCTACCATCTCGGCCTGCATCAGAACTCCAAGGAAGCCAATCATGTGCGGCATCGTCGGCGCGGTCAGCACGCGCAACATCGTTCCGATCCTCGTCGAGGGGCTGAAGCGGCTCGAGTACCGCGGCTACGACTCGTGCGGCGTCGCCGTTCATCAGGACGGCGAGCTGCGCCGCGCGCGCAGCACGTCGCGCGTCGCCGAGCTCGACGCGAAGGTGGCTCGTGATGGCGTGGAGAGCAGCACCGGCATCGCGCACACGCGCTGGGCGACGCACGGCGCGCCGGCCGAGCACAATGCGCATCCGCACTTCTCGCACGGCACGGGAGACGCGGCCGGCGTACGGGCGCGCATCGCGCTGGTGCACAACGGCATCATCGAGAACCACGACGAACTGCGCGCCGAACTGCAATCGCGCGGCTACCGCTTCGACAGCCAGACCGACACCGAGGTCATCGCGCACCTGGTCGATCACTGCTATGGCGGCGACCTGTTCGACGCCGTGCAACAGGCGACGCACAAGCTGCGCGGCGCGTACGCGATCGCCGTCTTCTGCCGCGACGAGCCGCACCGCGTCGTCGGCGCGCGCGAGGGCTCGCCGCTGGTGCTGGGCCTGGGCAGCGACGGCGCGAACTTCATCGCGTCGGACGCGATGGCGCTGGCCGGAGTGACGGACCAGATCGTCTACCTGGAGGACGGCGACGCCGTCGACCTGCAGATCGGCAAGACCTGGATCACCGGCCGCGCGGCCGACGGCATGCGCAAGCCCGTGCGGCGCGAGGTGCGCACCGTCGTCGCGCACAGCGGCGCGGCCGAGCTGGGGCCCTACCGGCACTACATGCAAAAGGAAATCTTCGAGCAGCCGCGCGCGATCGGCGACACCCTCGAAGGCGTCGCCGGCATCACGCCCGAGCTGTTCGGCGACGGCGCCTACCGCATCTTCAAGGAGGTCGACTCGGTCCTCGTCATCGCCTGCGGCACGAGCTACTACGCCGGCCTGACGGCGAAGTACTGGCTCGAAGGCATCGCCCGCATTCCGACGAATGTCGAGGTGGCGAGCGAGTACCGCTACCGCGACAGCGTACCCAACCCGCGCACGCTGGTCGTCACGATTTCGCAAAGCGGCGAGACGGCGGATACGCTTTCGGCGCTGAAGCACGCGCGCGCGCTCGGCATGCCGCACAGCCTGACGATCTGCAACGTCGCGACGAGCGCGATGGTGCGCGAGTGCACGCTTGCGTACATCACGCGCGCCGGGGTCGAGATCGGCGTCGCGTCGACCAAGGCGTTCACGACCCAGCTCGTCGGCCTGTTCCTGCTCACGCTCGCGCTGGCGCAGGTGCGCGGGCAGCTGAGCGAAGCGCAGGAAGCCGAGCACCTGAAGTCGCTGCGCCACCTGCCGGCGGCGCTGCAGGGCGTGCTCGCGCTCGAGCCGCAGTTGATTGCGTGGTCGGAGGAATTCGCGCGCAAGGAGCACGCCCTCTTCCTCGGCCGCGGGCGGCACTATCCGATCGCGCTCGAGGGCGCGTTGAAGTTAAAGGAGATCAGCTACATCCACGCCGAGGCCTACCCGGCCGGCGAGTTGAAGCACGGACCGCTCGCGCTCGTCACGGCCGAGATGCCGGTCGTCACCGTCGCACCGAACGACGCGCTGCTCGAAAAGCTCAAGAGCAACCTGCAGGAAGTGCGCGCCCGGGGCGGCGAGCTCTACGTCGTCGCCGACGGCGATTCGCGCCTCGTCGCCGAACCCGGCGTGCACGTCATCCACATGCCCGAACACTACGGCGCACTGTCGCCGATCCTGCACGTCGTACCGCTGCAACTCCTCGCCTACCACACCGCCTGCGCCCGCGGCACCGATGTCGACAAGCCGCGCAACCTCGCCAAGAGCGTGACCGTCGAATGACGGGCGCGCTCTTGCGGCGCGCAGCGCCGGCGCCGCAGGCGCGCGAGGTGGCGCGGCTTGCGGCGCAGGCTGACTTGGCGCAGCCAAGTCAAGGCGCGCAGCGCCGGCCGAAGCCACAAGCACCACAGACTCTCGCCAAGAGCGTGACCGTCGAATGACGGGCGCGCTCTTGCGGCGCGCAGCGCCGGCGCCGCAGGCGCGCGAGGTGGCGCGGCTTGCGGCGCAGGCTGACTTGGCGCAGCCAAGTCAAGGCGCGCAGCGCCGGCCGAAGCCACAAGCACCACAGCGTCTCGCCAAGAGCGTGACCGTCGAATGACGGGTGCACGATTGCGGCGCGCGTGCTCCGACCGCTTCGCCGTTCGGACCTGCCCCAGGCAGGGCCCGCGGCTCAAGCCAGCCAGCGGCGCAGCGCGTCGGCCGCCTCCGGGCGGCTGAGCAGGTCCCAGTGGTTGGCGCCGGTGATCAGCGCCTTGTGCGATGCCGGAACGTCCAGCGCCAGCGCGGCGTCGCGGTGCTCGCCCCAGGCGCTGGCGAGCGTGACGAGGCCGTCGCCGACGACGGCATGGCGCAACCCCGCGGGGCGGTCGGCCTTCGTCGCCGCCAGCAGGTAGACCGCGACGCCGGCAGGCAGCGGCGTCGGCCGGCGGTCGTCGCGCCGCTGGTCGTGCGCGGCGCGGCCCTCCCAGTCGGCGTGCTGGACGTTGCCGAAGCGCAGGTCGGTGATGCCGGCGCTGCGTGCCTTGCCCAGGCGCGCGAACGGCGCGACGTACGGGCTCGCCTCCATGAACTGGTCGAGCCGGTGGCCGCCGCGTTCGAGCAGCGCCCCGTGGTGCGGCGTGCCAAGGCAGACGAGCCGGGTCAAATGGCGGCGCCAGCGCAGTGCGCGCTCGTCGGCGTCATGGCAGGCGCTGCGCGCGACCAGGCCGCCCATGCTGTGGCCGACGAGGGCCAGTTCGTCCACCGGCACCGGCCACTGCGCGAGCAGCGTGTCGAGCAGCGCGGCGAAACGCGAACCGTTGTCCGAGACGTGCGCGCCGCTGTTGTAGAAAAGGTGGACCACCGTCCAGCCGAGCTCGTTCGTCAGCATCGCGCCGTGGTCGTGGCCCTTGCGCTGCCATTGCAGGTCGTTCATGCACAGGCCGTGCGCCAGCACCGCGACGCGGCCGGTGGCGCCGGGCAGCGCGTCCTTCAAGTGCGGCCAGTCGAGTTCGAGCCTGCGCCCCTGCACGCGCAGCGACATCGGGATGGCCAGCCGGTTGGCCGTGGCTTCCAGATGGTCGCCCCACACGCCGTTGATCGCCGCGAGCGCTGCTTCGCGCTCGGGCGAGAAGCGCGCCGGCCCGACGAAGCCCTCGGCCAGGCCGAGCCCGGCGTCGACGCCGCGCGCCGCCAGCCGCGTCGTGCCGCGCACGGCGCCGTAGACCCAGCCGGTGACGCCGCGCGTGCGCCCGGTGACCGCGGCGCCCAGCGGCGCGGCGCGCTTGCCGACGGTGCGGTGCATCTGCTCGACGAGGTCGGTGACGCCGAGGGTGGCGTCGAAGCCGAGGCGGGCCAGACCGCGGATATCGCCCACGCTCAGCCGCAGGCCGGACAGCGGAGCGGGCGGGGTGGCGGTCGTCATGGCGGGGTCGTCGAAGCTGATTTGCACTATTTTCGCTTGTCGGCGCCGCCCTGCGCCAGGTCGACCGAGCCGATGACCGCGCGCGACGCGTCGGCCAGCGGCATCTGGCCGCGCGGCTTCGGGGACTTGTGCCGGTGCACCTTGGCGCCCACGCCGCGCATGCAGGCCCGGCCTTGCCCGAACGCCATTCGTCGCTGCAGCGTCCGCCGGCCCGACGACGGCGTCGATGCTCGTCTCGACCGGGCCGTTTCGATGTCCCGGCCGACCGGGTCATCGGCAGGCCGTGGGCGAGCGTCCCGGTGAGTCGGCGGCCGAGGCCGAGCGACTGATCTACATTCGCCCGATGGGCAACCCGAACTGACGCCGATGGCCGCCGAGCACCACGGCCTGGACCTGCTGCCGGTCATCACGCTGCTGGCCGCGGGCGTGATCGGCGCGCCGCTGCTCAAGCGCCTGGGCCTGGGGTCGGTGCTCGGCTACCTGGCCGGCGGCATCGCGATCGGCCCGTTCGGGCTGAAGGTGTTCACCCACCCGGCCGAGATCCTGCAGGTGGCCGAGCTGGGCGTGGTGCTGTTCCTGTTCGTCGTCGGGCTCGAGATGCGGCCGTCGCGGCTGTGGGGCATGCGCCATCAGATCTTCGGCCTCGGCCTGGTGCAGGTGCTGGTGTGCGCGCTGCTGCTCACTGCGGTCGGCGTATTCACCGGCTTTCCGGTCGTGCCTTCGTTCGTCGCCGGCGCCGGCTTCGTGCTCACCTCCACCGCCATCGTGATGCAGCTGCTCGACGAGCGCGGCCAGCTCGGCGCGCCGGCCGGGCAGCGCACGGTCGCCATCCTGCTGCTCGAGGACCTGATCATCGTGCCGCTGCTGGCGCTGGTCGCGTTCCTGGCGCCGGTCGCCGGCGGCGGGCCGGGCGCGCAGGCCGGCACCCACAGCGGCATCGACCCGGCGGCGATCGGCATCGGCCTCGCATCGATCGCCGCATTGATCGTCGCCGGCCGCTACCTGCTGAACCCGCTGTTCGGGCTGCTCGCCAACGCCCGCGCGCGAGGTGCTCACCGCGGCGGCGCTGCTCGTCGTGCTGGGCGCTGCGTACGCGATCGAGAGCGGCGGGCTGTCGATGGCGATGGGCGCCTTCCTGGCCGGCGTGATGCTGTCCGAGTCGACGTACCGCCATCAACTGGAAGCCGACATCGAGCCCTTCCGCGGCATCCTGCTCGGCCTGTTCTTCCTCGCCGTCGGCATGTCGCTGGACCTGGCCGTGGTCGCTGCCCACTGGCACACGATCGTCTTCTACGTCATCGCCTACATGATCGTGAAGGCGCTCGGCATCTACGCCGTCGCGCGGCTGTTTCGCGCGGCGCACGGCGAGGCGATCGAGCGCGCGGTCGTGATGGCGCAAGGCGGCGAATTCGCCTTCGTGCTGTATGCGGCGGCGACGAGCGCCGGCATCGTCAATGCCGAGCAGCACGCGATGCTGACGGCGACCATCATCCTGTCGATGGCGCTGACGCCGCTGGCGATCGCCGGCCTGACGCTCGTTCGCGGCAGGCCGAGCACCGGCGCCGAAACGCGCGAGCCTCCCGACGGCCTGACGGGTGCGGCGCTGGTCATCGGCTTCGGCCGGGTCGGCCAGATCGTCGCGCAGTTGCTGCTGGCGCGCGGCCACGACATTGCCATCATCGACACCGACGTCGAGATGATCGACATCGCCCGCGAACACGACTTCAAGGTCTACTACGGCGACGGCACGCGGCTGGACATGCTGCACGCCGCCGGCGCGGCATCCGCCCGGGTCGTGATCGTCTGCGTCGACGCGCCCGAAGCCGGCACCCGGATCGTCGAGCTGTTGAAGGCCGAGTTCGCCCACGCACCCGTGCTGGCCCGCGCCCGCGACCGCCAGCACAGCCTGGCGTTGATCCAGGCCGGGGCGGATCTGCAGGTGCGCGAGACCTTCGAGTCGGCGGTGGCGCTGGGCGGGCAGGCGCTGCGCACGCTCGGCGCTTCCGACCGCGAGATCGCCGGCATCACCGAAGGCTTCCGCAAACGGGATCAGCAGCGCCTGGAGCTCGAGATCGTCGGCGGCATCGCTGCCGGCAGCGCGCTCTTCAGCGGCCGCGCAGCGGAAGGTGTGCGCGTTGCGCCGCCGCGTGAATGAGGCGAGCGCACGCCGGCACTTCGGCCGGGTTCACCGTCTGGCCGCATCGACGAGGCTTCGGCGGCCCCACTGCTGCGCGCGCCCTGCGGCATCCGGCGCGATGTGGGTGACGAGCGTATTGTGGCCGCGCCCTCCCCCTTGCACGGCCAGCCCCGGCAGCACGCGCGATCGCGGGCACAGTTCCTTCAGCGTCTGCTCGGTGCCGGCCAGGCCGCTCATCGCGTAGGTGCAGAACGGCACCAGCGTCTTGGCGCCGAAATCCTGCTCGCGCAGGAACGGATAGAGCAGCCGCGGCAAGTCCACCGCCCACAAGGGGTAGCCGAGGAATACGGTGTCGTAGCGTGCGAGGTCGGGAATCGGCCGCGGCGCAGGCGGAAACGCGCCGGCCGCACGCTGGCGGGCGTTCAGGTCGACCGTGTCCTGGTAGGCGGCGGGGTACGGCACCGCGGGGACGATCTCGAACAGATCGGCGCCGACCGCCTCGACGATGGCCAACGCCACCTGCCGGGTGTGGCCGGTGCGCGAGTAGTAGGCGACGAGCGCTCGTGCGCCGCTGCCGCCACCCTCGGCGCGAGCCCGGCCCGGCGCGAGAAGCGGCGGCACGGCGGCCGCGACAGCGAGTGCGGCCCAGCGCCGAAGCTGCTGGCGGCGACGGCGATCCGCGAGATCGGTCGGCGTCATGCGGCGTACTCCCCGTCAAGGACGACTTCCGTCCACACCATGGCAATGCTCGTCGTGGCCCGTCAGCGCTGCGGGGTCTTCGTGACGCCAGCAAGGTCGTCGCGCACGCGCGCCGGTTCGTCGGCCAGCGCCATGTTCGCGGCGTCGTACACCGCGTCCGGCGCGCCCTCGGCGTCGGCGCTGGCGTCGGCATCACACGCTGCAAACAGCGCCTCGAAGTCGCTCGTCGCGGGGCCGTGTTCGGCCACCAGCTCGAAGGTCTTGCGGCACGCGGCGTTCGAGGTCAGGCTGCGCACCAGCACCTCGGCGATCTGGCGCCGCGCGACGACGCCGTCGCTCGGGTTGCCCGCCCAGCGCCGGTCGCCTTGCAGCAAGACCAGGCGCTGCTGGTCGCTCGCCTCAAGGTCGAACCAGCCCGGCCGCACGATGGTGTAGGGCAGGCCGCTGGCGCGCACCAGGCGTTCCCCGCGGTGCTTCCAGTCGTGGGCCTGCGTGGCACGGTTGTAGGCGCCCTCGCGGTTCGTCACGCCGATGGCGGTCATCAACGCGATGCGCACCGGCCGGCCGTCCAGCGCCAGCAGCACGTTGCGCACGCCGCCGTAGTCGACCTGCTCGGCCGCGCCCTTGCCGCCACCGTCGCTGCCGTGCGTGAAGACGACGGCGTCGATGCCGGCGACAGCGGCCGTCAGCGTCTGCGGCTGCGTCAGGTCACCGACCACGCGCTCGGCCTCGGCCGGCAGGCCGCGGGCGCGATCCGGATCGCGCACCAGCGCGCGCACGGCATGGCCCTGGCGCAGCGCCTCGGCCACGACGAGGCGGCCGATGCTGCCGGTGGCGCCCACCACCAGCACCGTCGACTTCGCCGCGCTCATGCCCGCGCCTCGGCTGACGACGCCATGTCGATGGCGAAGCGGTACGCGGTGGGCGAAGGGGTGGCGCGGCTTTCGAGAGAGATGTTCATGGCCTTGAGGCGAAGATCGATGCAGGCCAATGTAGGCCGCTCGAAATCGAACCACTAGGCGGCGCAGGCTTGAAGCACCATCAAGCGGACCTTGCCAGTTCAGGCGGGCTCGCGCGCCGCCGGGGGGCGGCACCCGGCCACTATCAGCCGCAGCTTGCGAATGCTTCAAGGCCCGGTCGTCTAGTGCGCGCGGGGCGTCGATCCCTACAGTTTCGACACGCTGCAACAACCCACCAGGAGACGCTTCGTGTTCGCCCGACTTCATTCGGCCCTGCTTGCCGCCACGCTCGCGGCCGGAACCGCCGCCAGCGCGCAGACCGCCGAACACACCAACAGCATCGGCATGCGCTTCGTCCCCATCGCCGCCGGCAGTTTCACGATGGGCTCGCAGGGCAGCGACCGCGAGGCCGATGCCGACGAGAGGCCCGCGCACCGCGTGACCATCGGCAAGCCCTTCCTGCTCGGCAAGTTCGAGGTCACGCAGGCGCAGTGGGAGGCGGTGATGGGATCCAGCCCTCACGAACAGTCGAGCGGCGCGCGCTCCAACCCCTACTTCGACCTGCCCGGCATGGCCGAGCGCGTGCGCAAGCCCGACAACCCGGTCACCGTGTCGTGGAACGAAGCGCAGCAATTCCTGCAACGCCTGAACGAGAAGGAAGGCCACCGGCGCTACCGGCTGCCGACGGAGGCCGAATGGGAGTACGCGCCACGTGCCGGCACGACCACCGCGTATTCGTTCGGCGACGACCGCGGCCAGCTCGGCCGCGACGCCGGGTTCGGCGAAGACTTCGCCACCGGTTCGCCGCACGCGGTGGGCGCCAAGCTGCCGAATCCCTGGGGCCTGCACGACATGCACGGCAACGTGTGGGAGTGGGTGCAGGACAACTACGGCCGCTACGACGCGGCCGCCACCACTGACCCGAAGGGGCCGGCCAGCGGCGCGGGCAAGGTGGTGCGCGGCGGCAGCTGGCACGCCACGGCCGGCGGCTGGCGTTCGGCACACCGCAAGGAGTATCCGGCCGACTACCGCGGCATCAGCATCGGCTTTCGCGTGCTGATGGAAACACAAGGGGAGTCGAAATGAACGCGCAATTGCGCATGTTTTGGCGCGCGGCGGTGGCCGTGTTCGCGCTGGGCGCCGTGGCGGTTGCCGCGGCGGCGGTCTACCTGCAACAGCCGCAGTTCGACGCGCCGCCCGACGGCGCGCACGTGGCGGCGATCGCGCTCTCGCCGAACTACGCCGACGGCGAGTTCCGCAATGAGCTGCCGTCGCCGCTGTACACCGGGCCGCAGCAAAGCCGCATCGAGTCGCTGTGGCGCTTCCTCACCGCCGACGACGCCGGCCTGCGTCCGGATGCGCCGATCCCGACCGTGCAGACCGACCTGCAGGCGCTGGACCGCGCGCAGGACATCGTCGTCTGGCTCGGCCACTCGTCGTTCTTCGTGCAGCTCGCGGGCCAGCGCATCCTGATCGACCCGGTATTCAGCATCGACGCCGCGCCGATCCCCTGGGTGAACCGCGCCTTCGACGGCACCAGCGTCTATCAGGCCAACGACCTGCCCGAGATCGATCTGCTGCTGATCACGCACGACCACTGGGACCACCTCGACCATCCGAGCATCGCCGCGCTCGAACCCAAGGTGCGCCACGTGATCGTGCCGCTGGGCGTGGGCAGCTACTTCGAGCAGTGGGGCTACGCGCGCGCCAAGCTGCGCGAGGCCGACTGGTACACCGCGCTGCAGGCCGCGCCCGGCCTGACGGTGCATGTGCTGCCGGCGCGCCACTTCTCGGGCCGGCTGCTCGAACGCAACCAGACGCTGTGGGCGGCCTACGCGCTGGAGGCGGGCGGCCGGCGCCTGTTCTTCAGCGGCGACACCGGTTTCGGCCCGCACTTCGAGCAGATCGCCCAGCGCATCGGCGCCGGTTTCGACCTCGTCGTCACCGACAACGGCCAGTACAACGAGCGCTGGGCACACGTGCACATGACGCCCGAGGAGGCCTTCCGCGCGGCGCAGATCCTCGGCGCCAAGGCCTGGCTGCCGGCGCACGTCGGCAGGTTTCGCCTCGCGCGGCATGGATGGAGCGAGCCCTTCGAGCGCGCCGCCGCGGTCAGCGCCGGTCAGACCGCAGTGAGGCTTTCGACGCCGCTGATCGGCGAGCCGCTGCGGCTGGGCGACAGCGGGCAGGTCTTCGCGGCGTGGTGGCGGGCGCCGCACTGAGTCCGGTCGCGGTCGGCACGCGATCGTTTCGAGTCGCGGGTCTTGCAGCGATGATGCAGAAATCTGTATCATGATCGCATGAAAACCACGCTCAACCTCAACGATCAACTCCTGGCCGACGCCAAGGCGCTTGCGGCCCGGCAGCGCACCAGCCTGACGCGCTTGATCGAGGAAGGCCTGCAGCTGCGCCTTCGGGCGAAGGCGGATGCCGGCAAACGCGCTTCGGTTCGTTTGCCCGTGTTCAAGGGCCGCGGAGGCCTGGCGACGGGTGTCGACCCGCTGAGCAACAAGGCCCTGCTCGAGGCCCTGGGCGATGACGCCTGACGTCAACGTTCTGGTCGCTGCTTCGCGCGCCGACCATCCCCACCATGCCGTGGCGCGCGCCTGGCTCGAAGAGGCGATCGCTGCCTGCGCGGCTGGCGCGGCCTTGACCTTGATGCCGATGGTGCTGGCCAGTTTTCTGCGGCTGGTCACGAGCCAGAAGATCTTCCGGCTGGCTACCCCGATCGAGGATGCCGTGGCGTTCGTCGACGCGCTCTTGGCCTCGCCGGGCGTGCAACTCGCGCCCCTGGGCCCCGAGTGGTCGAAGCTGCGGCAGATCTGCCTCGACAGGCAACTGGGCGGCAACGATGTGCCTGATGCCTGGTTATCGGCTGCAGTCGTGCACCTTGGTGAGCACCTCGTCAGCTTCGATCGAGATTTCAGGAAGTTGCTCCTGCGCAGCCAGTTCACCTTGCTTGCGCCTGCATGAGGGCAACGCAAATCTGCCGATGAAGGAGTGACTGGCGGCTTCATGGCGTTCCAGGGCGCGCTCGACGGCCAGGGCCGGCTGGGTGGTGCAGTCGTTCCTGCACGAGATGTCGGCCGCGGCCGGGCGCGACCACGTCGAGTTCCTGCTCGAGGTGATCAACAGCCGGCCCGAGGTGGCCGTGACACCGGCCTCACCCCGGCCGTCGCTGGTGCCGGCGCGCGCCAGTGCCGTGGTGCGCGCGGCGGCCGAGCGTTCGGGCTGGGGCAGACGCGCTCTCGCGCCGGGTCGAGGCCTGGGTATCGCGTTCCACTACAGCCACGGTGGCCATTTCGCTGAAGTCGCGGAAGTGAGCGTGGCCAGCGTCGATGGCGCCAAGCGCATCCAGGTGCGCCATGTCTGGGTGGTCGGCGACATCGGGCCGATCGTCGACCTGTCCTCGGCCGAGAACCAGTGCCAGGGCTGCATCGTCGATGCCCTCAGCACGATGATGCTCGAGCTGACGATGGAAGGCGGGCAGGTCGAGCAGAAGAACTTCGACCGCTATCCCGTGGCGCGCATCGGCATCACGCCGCCGGTGGAAGTGCACTTCCTGCCCACCGACCATCCTCCCACCGGCGTCGGCGAGCCGGCCTTTCCGCCGCTGGCGCCGGCCGTGTACAACGCGGTGTTCGCCGCCACCGGGCAACGCATCCGCACGCTGCCGGTGTCGCGGGAGGGGTATTCGATCGGGGCGTGAGCCAGTTGCTGACGTTCGATTTCCTCGGACGAAGGTCAGGACCAGACTGAGTGCAGTCGGTCGACCTTTGCGACCGAAGGGCGGCGGGCTCCGGAACCTGACTTTCGCCGCCCCGCAGCACGAACGTCACGCCGGTTGTTCCTCGTTAAACATCCCTCGCCTTCGGCAGGCTTCGAGAAATGGCTCTTTGAGAAAATTGCAGTCGGTGTAGGGACGTTTTTGCGTACTGAGTGCCAGCATCCGCAGAAAATCTTGCGGGTCTCTCCCCCGCCCCTTCCACTCATCCAGTACTTGTACAAGCCAAGCCTTGCCATCGCTTTCTGTACAAAGCTTGGATTTGTAGCGCTTGTCAACCCAAAGTAGAAATGTCCCCTTCCGCGCAAAGTAGAGATGTCCCCTGTGGATGGTCGTGGGGATGCTCGATCAGGCTGGCGCGGGTGCTGGCTGCGAAAGGCGTAGCCCGCAGCGGTGGTTGGCGACAATTACCTTGGCCGGTCGACGACAACTATCTTGGCCGGTCGAGG
>OEIU01001544.1_pt1 | contig 14454 bp, 13 predicted proteins | sample 1539221 | NCBI WGS metagenome assembly OEIU01 (sample SAMN03792071, study PRJEB22550) | activated sludge metagenome | feature: wastewater treatment plant; material: activated sludge; isolation source: Wastewater treatment plant of a petroleum refinery complex | place: Argentina: Zarate | collected...
TCTAGGATCGTCAGGTTGCAGCGGTCGATGACCCTCACGCCTCTGGCCCGGGCGGCCACGATCAGGTCGCGGAAGTGGCGGTTCAGCTCGGGCGCACCGCCGGTCAGGTCCAGCGTGCGCACGTCCGGGCTGGCAGCCAGGAAGGCGATGACCGCATCGATGGTGTCGCGAGACATCTCCTCGGTGCGGTTCGGCCCGGCGTTGACGTGGCAGTGCTGGCAGCTCTGGTTGCAGCGGTAGCCGAGATTGATCTGGAGGGTATCGACCGTGCGGCGGCGAAGCGCCGGGAAGTCGGTGCGAAGGAGCAGGGGCAGGGTGGCGTGCATGGGGATCCGTGGTGGCTTTCCCTTCCTAGACGGACGCCGCGTCGATTCCTTACAGCGGGTGGAACCATCGGTGTAAGAAGTGCAAGGCCTCGACCGTCTGAGCTTGTTGTCGAGCCGAATGCCACGCAGCCGCGAGGCGTGCTGACCGCCGGGCCTTGAGTTCTCGGCTACCGGAGCCGAAAACGCCGACATCAGGAAAACTCCGAGGATTCCCTATGGCCGTCGAAAAACGTGTTCTGCTCGCCCGACCGCATGCCTTCATCGTCAACCAGATGCGCCCGTTCCTGCTCGAGGCGGGCTACACCCCGGTCGGAGCGCAGAGTCTGGATCATCTGGCACAGGAGCTGAGCGGGAGCTTCCATGGTGCGATCATCTCGACGGCCGTCAGCTCGACTGTCAACGCTGACGCCGCGACGGTGTTCCGCCTGGTGCGCGAGAAGCTGCCCCGGCTGCCGATAATTTTTGCGGGCATGGCGGACGCCGCTACGATGAAGCTCAGTGCGGAGCGTGCGGTGAAGGCTTTGGTCAGCACGCCCACCGTCGCCAGTCCTCAGGACATGCGAATGGCGTCCGGAGCGGACCGCTCATCTACGTTCCTGGTTCTGCGCAAGGAAGATCTCATGCCCGGAGGGTCGCAGGAGGCCGCCCTGCGCGCTCTGCGAACGCTCTTCGGTTAGAAGCTGGACATGTCGACGATGCCACCGAATTCGACTCCTGGTGCTGCTGAGCCCGGCGACCGGCTGAGCCCGCCGTCCATCCTCGCACTGGTGACCAGCCGGCGCATTGCGTGGTCCGCGCTGAAGGTGTCGTTGGTGGTCGGTACGGTGCTGAACGTGGTCAACAACGGCGTACGACTGATGGCCCAAGGCAGCGTGAGCCTCTGGCAGGTCGCCATGAACTTCGTCGTGCCGTACTGCGTGTCGAGCTACAGCGCGGCGCGCAACGAATCTCAGCGGGCGAAGGGCGGGTAAATGCGGCGCGCTTCGTCACCACCTGTCGGACCGGATTCCCCTGCGGCTTCTAAGGAGTCGATGCAAGGCATCAGCGCCGAGGCCCTGTTGTCCCTGCGCGCCGACATGCTGCGATTTGCCCAGCTCCAATTGCGCAACACTGAAACTGCGGAGGACCTTGTACAGGAGTCCATCGAGGCAGCACTTCGGAAGTCGTCTTCCTTCGCCGGCCAATCAACGCTGAAGACCTGGGTGTTCGCCATTCTGCGCAACCGCATCATCGACCATCTGCGACAGGCCTCGCGCACCGTCACCATGTCCAGTCTCGTCGAGGACGATGAAGACTGGCAGGAGAAGCTCGAGACGCTGTTTAACGAACGAGGTGGCTGGCGTGACGGGCCGCGGCCCGTGGCATGGCCGAACCCGGAAGAATCGATGCAGACGCGGCAGTTCTGGAATGTGTTCGAGACGTGCCTCGACCACTTGCCCCCGGCCACCGGACGGGTTTTCATGATGCGCGAGTTCCTGGGTTTCGAGTCCGACGAAATTTGCTCGCAGCTGGGCATCACGACGAGCAACTGCCATGTGATCTTGCACCGCGCTCGCCTGAAACTGCGCGGCTGCATGGATACCGGCTGGGGCCGCCCGGAGGGCTCGACATGCTGAACTGCAAGGAAGTAACCGAGGTCTGCTCGGCGGAGATGGATCGTCCCTTGCGACTGGGCGAACAGGTCTCGTTGCGCACACACCTCATGATGTGCACCGGATGCACGGAATACCGCAGACAGTTGAAGGCCTTGCGCCAAGTGGCCCGGGCCTTTGCGGAGGGCCTGTCTGTCGGTGACGATGCCGCAGAGAGTCCGTAGCGGGAAGATCGGGAAGGATCGTCTGGCGCCAACCGGTACGATTTCATCCATCCGCATATGAACGCGAAGGATGAGGGCGTGAACATTGTGTGCATCGGCTGGGGCTCCCTGGTCTGGGATCCTGGCGTCTTGCGCTGTATCGGTGATTGGCAGACCGACGGTCCGCAATTGCCGCTCGAGTTCGCCCGGACCTCGCGCGACGGAAGGCTGACCCTGGTGCTGACGCCCGGGGCGGCACGGGTCCCCACCTTGTGGTGCAAGCTGGACTACAGCACTGGAGAAGCCGCGCAGGCGGCGCTCGCTGGTCGAGAAGGTGCGAGCCTCCACGCGATCGGGCTTTGGCCAGGATCACCGCCGCGTTTCGCCGTCGGTGCTGCAGACATTGCCGCGTGGTGCAATGAGCGCAGCGTCGACGCGGTGATCTGGACGGCGCTGCGCCCGAAGTTCGATGGCGTCGACGGCGAGGGGCCGAAAGACGCCGAAGCCGCCGCAGCCTACCTCAGCGGCCTCGACGACGGCGCTTTGGCCCGCGCCCGGGAGTACGTTCGGCGGGCGCCCGCGCAGGTCCGCACCGCGTTTCGCCTGAACCTGGAATCGGCGCTAGCGCTTGCACCACAGCCTTCGACGGCGGACGTTCCAACCGTCGATTGACAAGCGAGGGCCAATGCATGCCTTGCTTCAGCTCGCGAGAGCGGCGGCGTGGCGGCTTGCGCGCTGAGCACCCCCGCCAGGCCATGCTCTTCTCTCATCATGTCCCGCTCAGGCCACGCCCAGGATCTTCTCGGCCATGCGCACCCCCTGCACGCGTGCACGGATCTTCGCGAATGCCAGGTCACGCGCCGTGGAAAGATCGTCGCCAAAAGGTGAGAAACCGCAGTCGTCGGTGATCCCCAGCTTGTCCAGCGGGATGTAGCGTGCCGCCTGAAGGACGCGGTCGCGCACCGTTTCCGGCGACTCGATTTCGGGACTGATCGGGTCGATGACACCGACGTAGACCGCCTGCTCCGGTTTGCGGTGTCGCTGCACGACACCGAGCACACGATCCTTGTCTGCTGCACTGGCCAATTGCATGTAGAAGCGCCCGGCACGGATCTCGAAGAGGTCAGGCAGCAGATCGACGTAGTCCACATCGGCAGAATGCGTCGCGTCCTTGTCGCCCCCGGGGCAGGTGTGAATGCCGATACGCTCGCGCTCTGCGGTTGTGAACCGGTCCAGCAACAGGTTGTTGATTCGCACAAACTCCCGCAGCAGGCCCTTGCTGGGGTCCAACTTCACCGCCAGCCGCCCTTCGGTGAAATCCAGCTGAACGCTGTGGGCACCTGCATCGAAGCACGAGCGCACGTCCTTCTCGGCCTCGTCGATCAGATCGCGAAGAAAATCCTCGCGCGAATAGTCGGCCACGCCCACCCCGGGGTACAGCAGGCTCATGGCCGAGGGCGCGATGACCGCCTGTTTAATCGGTACGCTGGTGAACCGTCGCGCTTCGCGCACATAGCCGCCGCAGTAGCAGCCATAGCGAAACGGACCAGCACTCAAACGCGGCAGCTGTCGGGTATGCCCGTCCGAGAATGGGATCGTCACGCCGTCGGGCGCCAGATTGGCAAGCCCAGCCAGGGGGTAGGTTGCAAAACTTGGCTTGGTCTGTTCGCCGTCGGCAATCACGGGTGAGCCGGTCTGCTCGAAGCGAGCGACGGTGTCGCGAAGCGCGGCGTCGTAGGCGGCGCGCAGCTCTTCGGCCGTGGCCTGCCCTTGGCCGTGCCGGGTTACCACGGCAATCAGCTCGGGCGGGCGCGGCACGCTGCCAATGGGTTCCATGGGAATGGGCATGAGAGGTCTCCTTCTGTCGTTGATGGAACGGCTGCCAGGGATTTTTAACGATTATCTGTGCGGCACGAACGGGGGTAGCCCGCGGTGCCAGCCGGGCGGCTGCATCTCCGAAGCCTTCGAACGCGCGCACCTGGCCCTGCCGCGGGCGGGACTGCACACCGATGGGCTGATGGCCAGCGCCGCCATGGTGGCCGGCAGCGACTGCCTCGATCTGCTGCCGACCGCGTTGATGGACAGCGGCCTGCGGCGCGTGCGTCTGGTGGTCGTGCCGATCACCGAAGCGGTGCCGATCTACGCGGTGGCGCTATCCGGCGCGCGAGGAGCCGCTAACGCCGGAGTTGAAATAGGCTATATCGAGTCTTGGTTGTCGTGCCATGGATGCCCGCTCTTCACGCAGCCGTACTCCAGCAATCGGTCGTCTGCTGACCGCCACCCTTGCAACCTGACTGACCGCAAGGCGCTAACAGGCCGCCCCTTGTTGTCAGCCCGAGGCCGAAGGATTCGAATCCGTGCCGACGGGCCAACTCTGCGCCGAACGCTCTGCGTGATCGATTAGTCGACCTAGTCGGCGACGCGGCTCGCAATCAGGGGAGTGCCGCCCGAGCAGTTCACGGATCCGTCCCATCGCCTCCAGCAGAGCTGATCGCTCGGCAACTGTCGGTCTCCGCTTGAACGGCGCGCCCAACGCCCCGTAGTACATCGCGGAGAAGCGCTCCATGTCCAATTCCTGACGGTCGTACTCCACCTGCACCCAATCGTCGAGCTCGCTGCGGACACGATCGAGCTTCTCTCGCACACCGGGGCGGTACTCGGCACTGCCGATCGCCGTGCGTAGATCGCGGCCCACTCGATCGTGGGCATCAAGCGGCATGCGTCCAGTGGGTTTGCGCGAGTGACCTGACAACACGAGGGCGTACGGTGTGGTCGTTGCGGTGGAGCGGGCAAGGCGAGGATCCCTCGGTGCCCTCACGCTCTTGCGGCCACCTGCCTCCACTGGCGACCGGTAAACCGGCCGGCTCGGCGCAGAGGTTCCGGTCCATGTCTCATCTACTGGGCACACCCGCAGTCGGTCGGTGCTCACCAGGACCCGCTGCGCAAGTTGCGCGTCGCGCGCCAGCAGGTGCAGGCTCGACCCTGCCCCTGGCGCATACATGCCAGGCCATTTCGAAGCACTAAGCGTCAAGCCATGTCGTTCGGCCCAAGCCAAGCGCTCGGCGTCCCGGCTGGAGATGGCGGGGCGATAGGGTTCATCCGTGATCACGAGCTCGCCCGAGGCAGCGTCGCGCCATGTGCTCGCATGGTCCGAGCCCGGGAATGGGTCCGACTGCCAACGCTCGATCGGAGACACCAATGACCGCGAGTACGGTTGCAGACCGGTTGCGTCGATGAAGTGCAGCGCGCGGGCTGCGCCGCACACGGCCTTGCGAGCTGTACGCTGATCTCCGAAGACCTGTTTGCCCTCGACGTGGTCGCTCTCCTTGCGGCGGAAGGACAGCAGGTGTCGATTGTTGGCGAACTGCCTGCGATCGATGCGTTCGTCGAGGCGGTGGTCAACCACGATCACCAACGTCTCACGGCCTGTCTCCCCGGTGGGCAGATCGTGCCAGTACGCCGTGATGTGGATGTCGTGCCGTGGACGCTCGGGTACGAGCGAATCGGCAAGCGAACGGCGCGCGTGCGCGTAGTTCGAATAGCCGGCCGAGCGGGAAGCCCGCTCAAGGGCCTCGGCACGTTGGATGGCTTCGTCTCGCTGAATGCGATCGGCAAGACGTTTGATGCCCTCGATGGAGGAGGGACGAAGGGCGAAATCGAGTGACATGCTGGATGCTCCTCGGCCATTGGTACCAGCGTCGCCCGTCAACCGCTGCCCCGGCCGAAAAGTTGACCAGAGTCGAATGAGTTCACCTGGCAGCGCCGATGACGGCTTCGCACTGACGGGCGGCAGGCTCCTGCCGAGAGCCTCGCAGCAACTTTACACCGCTCCGCGGCGAGGTGCTAAATGTCGGCAACATCGGCATGGCGGTGGCGCTGGAACCAATGCGGTCTCGTGGTGCGCCTCAAGCCGCCATGCGGTGCTCGTAGTAGGGCCGCTCCCTGTCGTCGAGGATCTCAAAGAGGTGCTTGGCGTCCGTCGCCCCCGGACTCAGCCACTCGTCGATGTAGGCTGGCCTGATCGGGACAATGCAGCGATCGTGGCCTGCTGCAGCGACTTCGGGCGGCGGCTCGTCGGTGATGGCCGTGAACGACAGTAGGTCCGGCTCACCCGATCCGGTCCACTTGGACCAGAGGCATGCGATCAGCATGTCCTGCGTTGGCCGCGGCCTGAACTCGAGCACCAGGTTCTCCACTTCCTCGCCCGCCCCCAGCTCGCGTCCCTCGGCCTTGTGCCGGTTCACGTTCTCGTAGAACGCGTTGACCACGATGAGCCCGTGCGTGTGGCCGAACTGGTTCTTCCAGAACCCCTGGAGGTTGTCGCGGCGGGCGTTGTAGGTGCCCGGGTACTTGACGTCGTAGAAGGTGGGCTTGCCCGCTGGTCTGCAGCCGTAGCGCATGGGCTTGATCACGCGCTTGCCGTCCTCCCAGACCATCACCGGCACATACCAGCCCGGAAAGATCCGGCTGTCCCGATCGCGCAGCTCCGTGCGCTTCAGGTCGGCGTGCCGGCCCATCAACTGCTTGACCTTGTCGGTGGCGATGCGCTGATCGTCCTGCGCCTTCTTTGTCGGCTTGGTCTGCAGGATGCGCTCGGCGTCGGCCAGGCGCTTGCGCTGCTTGAAGAGTTCTTCCTCGAACTTCGTGGCCTGCTTGTCGTTGAAGTCGTCGATCAGTGCCTTGATGGCGCGTTCATCGTCGCTCTGGGGATCCCCGAAGCTCGCCTCGACGGCCTTCGGGATCTTGATCTTCGGGTCCAGCCCCCGGCGATAGAAGATCTCGTAGAAGTCGCGAATGCTCATCGTGGCGCCGAACATCACCACGTACTTCTTGTAGTCCGCCTGGACCTGGGCGCTGTAGCACACGGACTCTCTCCTTCGAGGCTGCCCGGACCAGTGTACGGAAGGGCACTTCGTCACGCGGCGACCAGGCTGGCCAGCCCCGCATTCATCGACCACTTGGCAATTCCGCCGGACTGGTGCAATACTGGATGCCCATACAGTACCAGGCTTTTCGATGTCCGCTGTCCTGTCGTGGGCCGGCGACGACGATGGGTTGCCGACCCAGGCCCTTGTTCATCCATCGAGATCGCGTGCGCGGCGCTCCCAGCCGGGAGAGCTGCCGCCTGAGATCGAGCAGGCCATCTGGCGCGGCTGCGACCTGGGTGCGCAGGGCGGCGAGGTCGTCTCCAGCGGCTTCGCGGCGCTCGACGCCGAACTGCCCGGCGGCGGTTGGCCGTGCCAGTCGATCGCCGAGGTGCTCAGCCCGCAGCCGTCCGTTCTCGAGTGGCGCGTGATCGGTCCGGCGCTGCGCGCCATCGTCGCGGCCGGGCGCAATGTGGTGGTCGTCGGGCCACCCAAGACACCGCACCTGCCTGGACTGCGACACAGCGGCATCGACGAGAAGCACCTCGTGTGGGTCCGTGCAGATACGCCCGCCGAGCGCCTGTGGTGCACCGAGCAGTTGGTGAAGTCCGGCGCCTGTGGCGCGCTCGTCGCCTGGCTGCCGCAGGCGCGCCCCGAGCAGATCCGGCGCCTGCAGGTGTGCGCGCAGGCCTGCGAGGGTCCGGTGTTCCTGTTCCGCCCGGCCGCGGCCCAGCACGAAGCCTCGGCCGCGAGCCTGCGGGTGATGGCCCACGATGTGATGCGCTCGAAAGAGGCAGGGCAGGGGGGTGAAATCACGATCCGCACCGCCGAGCCCAGCCGCAACCTCGAACACCTCTGCCGGCTGCTCGCGGAGCACCTGGCCAAGACCGAGCTCAAGGCGCCGGTCGGCGAACTCTGGCTGAACGCGACCGAAGTCGTTTCGCTGGACGAGAAGAGCGCGTCGTTGCTGCCCGACGAGGCGCAGCAGGGCGAGTCCCTGCAGCTGGTGCTCGAACGCATCGCGGCCCGGCTGGGTCCGAACCGGGTGCTTCGCCCGGTCCTCACCGAGGACCACCGGCTCGAGTGGATGCAGATGTGGCAGCCGGTGCCGATGCCGCGCCCCCGCAAGGCCGCAGAGCCGCTAAACATGCCCCAGCCGACCTGGGTGCTGCCGACGCCGCTCAAGCTCGCAACGCGCGGCCACCGCCCGCTGTACCAGGGCGTGCTGCATCTGCTGACCGGACCGCACCGCGTCGAAGGCGGCTGGTGGCATCGGCTGGGCGAGGGTTGCGATGCGACGACCGGGCATGTCCAGCGCGACTACTGGGTGGCGCTGAGCGAGCACGCCGGCGTGCTGTGGATCTACCAGGAGCGGCTGGCGAGCGAAGAGACTGCCTGGTACCTGCACGGGGTGTTTGCATGACGGCCGGCGATGGGCGCCAGGGGCAGGGCGCTGGAACGCCCGTGCCTAGGTCCGCTTCCTCGGTGCCGGCCGCCGGGCTGCCCGACTACGCCGAACTGCGCTGCGTCAGCACCTTCAGCTTCCTGGTGGGGGCGAGCCAGCCCGAGGAGCTCGTCGAGCGTGCGCACAAGCAAGGCTACCGCGCGCTCGCGCTCACCGACGAGTGCTCGGTCGCCGGCGTGGTGCGCGCCCACGTGGCGGCTAAGAAGATCGGCCTCAAGCTGCTCATCGGCAGCCAGTTCAGCGTGGCCGTGCCGGAGCCGTCCTGCGATGACGCGCCGGGGCCCTTCAGCCTGGGCGTGCTTGCCTGCAACCTGAACGGCTACGGCAACCTCTGCGAGTTCATCACCAAGCTCCGACGCGCTTCCGAGAAGGGGACCTACCACCTGGACCTTGGCGACATCGCCTCGGACGAACTGGCGGACTGCGTCGTCGTGGCCTCGCCGGTGCGCGGATCGACCGACGTGCAGCTGGTGGGCCTCGCCCGCTGGTTGCTCACCCACTTCACCGGCCGCTGCTGGCTGGGTGTGGAACTGCTGCGGCAGCTCGACGACGAGATGTGGCTGCACAAGCTGCGTGAGGCGAGTGACCTGTCGGCGATCCCGCTGGTGGCCGTCGGCGACGTCTACATGCACGTGCGATCGCGCAAGGCGCTGCACGACGTGATGACCGCGATCCGCACCGGCCGGCCGCTGACCGAATGCGGCCGCGAGCTGCAGGTCAACGCCGAACGGCACCTGCGCACCCGCCTGCGCCTGGCGCAGACCTTCCCCGCCGACCTGCTGGCCGAGACGCTTCAGGTCGCCGAGCGCTGCAGCTTCTCGCTCGACGAGCTGAAGTACCAGTACCCCGATGAAGTCGTGCCGGCGGGCGAGACGCCTTCGAGCTACCTGCGCCGCATCACCTACGAAGGGGCAGGGCGGCGCTGGCCCGAAGGCGTGCCGGCTAAGGTCGAGGCGCAGATCGAGCACGAGCTGCAGCTGATCGGCGACCTGCACTACGAGCACTACTTTCTGACCGTCTACGACATCGTCGCCTTTGCGCGCTCGCGGCAGATCCTCTGCCAGGGGCGCGGCTCTGCGGCCAACTCGGTGGTCTGCTACTGCCTGGGTGTCACCGAGGTGGATCCGGCACGCATGTCGGTCCTCTTCGAGCGCTTCATTTCCAAGGAGCGCAATGAGCCGCCGGACATCGACGTCGACTTCGAGCACGAGCGGCGCGAGGAGGTCATCCAGTACCTCTACGGCAAGTACGGCCGCGCCCGCGCGGCGCTCACCGCCGTAGCCATCACCTACAGGCCGAAGTCGGCGATCCGCGACGTGGGCAAGGCCCTGGGCCTGCCCGAGGAGACCATCGAGGCACTGGCCAAGAACCATACCTGGTGGGACGGCGCCGGCATCAAGCCCGAGCGGATCGAGGAACTCGGCCTCTCGCTCGATGACCTGGCCATCCGGCAGCTCGTGGACCTGACCGGCCAGATCATGGGCCTGCCGCGGCACCTGTCGCAGCACCCGGGCGGCTTCGTGCTGACCAAGGGGCCGTTGTCGCGCCTAGTGCCGATCGAGAACGCGTCGATGCCCGACCGCACCGTGATCCAGTGGGACAAGGACGACATCGACGCGCTGGGCCTGCTCAAGGTCGACGTGCTGGCCCTGGGGATGCTCACCGCGATCCGCAAGAGCCTGGCCTTCATCGGCATGCGCAAGGGCTACGTCTTCGCGATGCAGGACATCCCGGCCGAGGACCAGACCACCTACGACATGATCTGCCAAGCCGACACGGTGGGCGTGTTCCAGATCGAGAGCCGCGCCCAGATGAGCATGTTGCCGCGGCTGCGGCCGCGCTGCTTCTACGACCTGGTGATCGAGGTTGCGATCGTGCGGCCCGGGCCGATCCAGGGAGGCATGGTCCACCCGTACCTGAACCGCCGGCAGGGCAAGGAGCCTGTGACCTTCCCTAGCAAGGCGCTCGAGGAGGCGCTCGGTCGAACCTTGGGCGTGCCGGTGTTCCAGGAACAGGTGATGCAGATCTCGATGTTGGCCGCGGGCTTCACGCCGGGCGAGGCGGATCAACTGCGCCGCGCGATGGCCGCGTGGAAGCGCAAGGGCGGGCTGGCACAGTACTACGACAAGATCGTCAACGGCATGACCTCTCGCGGCTACCAGCGCGAGTTCGCCGAGGCGATCTTCGAGCAGATCAAGGGCTTCTCGGAGTACGGCTTCCCGGAAAGCCACGCGGCCAGCTTCGCGCTGCTGGTCTACGCGAGCTGCTGGATCAAGTGCCACCATCCGGCCGAGTTCCTGGCCGCGATGCTCAACAGCCAGCCCTTGGGCTTCTACTCGGCGAGCCAGCTGGTGCAGGACGCCAAACGCCACGGTGTCGAGGTTCGGCGTGTGGACGTGATGAGCAGCGAGTGGGACTGCACCCTGGAAGGCCTGCCGCACCCGCCGGCGGTGCGGCCTGGACTGCGCCTGGGGGCGGGACTGAAGGCCCCGCCGGCGCTGCCCATTCTCAAGGCCAAACGCGAGCGGCCGCTCCACGGCAACGAGGCCTTGGCCCGGACGGGCCAGATAGCGCAGCACGAGATGACGCTATTGGCCGCTGCCGATGCGCTGATGAGCCTGGCTGGCCATCGACGACAGCAGGTCTGGGAGGCCGCGGGGCAGCGCTCTGCACCGCAGCTGCTGAAGCAGGCGCCGGTCAACGAGGAAGAGCTCGAACTGCCGGCGGCGCCGGAGGGAGAAGAGGTCGTCTGGGACTACGCAGCGACAGGCCTCACGCTGCGCCGGCATCCGCTGGCCATCCTGCGACCGGTGCTGGCGAAGCAGGGGTGGTGCACGGCGGCCGAGCTGCACGACTTGCCCGACGGCCGGCTGGCGCGGGCCTGCGGCATCGTGACGGTGCGGCAGCAGCCTGAGACCGCCAAGGGCGTGATGTTCGTGTCGCTGGAGGACGAGACCGGCAGCGTGCAGGTGATCGTGTGGCCCAAGCTCAAGGCGCAGCTGCGCGGGCCGCTGCTGCGTTCAAAGCTGATGGCGGTGAAGGGCACCTGGCAGCGCGATGGCGATGTGCGCAACCTGATCGCCGGGCATGTCGAGGATCTGACGGCGTTGCTGGGTGGGCTGGCGACGAGCAGCAGGGATTTTCACTAGCGCCCAGTACTACTTCAAGCGTCCAACAGTGTTTGTTGCACACCAACTGGAGCATCGGGTAGCCGAGAAATTCGAATCTTGCGGACCTTTGCGATGTCCGCCACTACTTGCGTTATGTGGTGCGTGGTATTGAGCTGTCGCCAAGTGGTCGCATTCCCAGCGCTTGGGGCACCGTTGCGGGCTACGTCGAAAATGTAGGCGTCCGCGTCCGAGAAAGTCGGTCCAGCGAAGTGTCCGCTGGCCACGATCCGCTCGAAGACTTCCTTCATGATTTCGTGAGTGGAACCGGTGCAATCGCCCCGGACCACCAACCAGCTTGATGCGGTGGCGTATCGAGTGTGAGGGATCGGACGACCGCCCTTCCCGCCAAATTCGATCTTGGCGCAGTCGGCGGCGAAATCACCGAAGATCATGTGCTCCGCCGTAGAAGGATCGAATCTCACCGCCTCGCTCCACGCATGCCATTCGTTGCGAGGCTGCGTGATGGTTTGACCGGCTTCGGCTGGATTCTTCTCGGGATAGTTTGTCCCCAGGAAGACGACCAAACGCCACTGGCCGATCGCCTGCAATTGTTCCAGCGCGCCGCGGATGATCGGGGAGACGAGCGAAGGATCAGAGAGGTCGGCGTCAGAGAAATCGGCAAACACTGCGCATTCCGATGCCGCCAAGGCCATCTTCAGCATCACCGCACGAACTCGATGGTCGAGCGTCGGGTCCGTTAGATCGCCGGACTCAATCCGCAGGCCGAACTTCAGCCCATTGGCCGTCGAAACTCCACTCTTGAATGCGTCCACCCCGATTCGTTCAAGATCGGTGAGGCTCGAGACAGGAACGGCCAGCACACCTTGGCTCCGGGCCCGGCTGAAAAGCGCCGGAAGCCAGGACACAGCATTGTCCGCACCGAGTTCTTTGAAGAGCACCCTGGGGTCTATGAACACTTGGCGTTCAGCCCAGTACTTGGCGAGAACGCCACCGACATCAGGGACATCCTGTCCAGCGGGGAAGAGAGACTCTTGCCCGTCGAGCTTGCGTTCCTTCGCCGGGGGCACGACGAGCAAGGGCGCGATGCAGTCAGCAACGTCGCTCTGCAACAGGCGCAAACCTTCCAACTCCCCCATCTTCATCCGAAGAACCGGGACGTAGATCGTCTTCTTTCGACTAACCATTGGCTACCTCGGGTAGGAAGAGTTTGCGAACACTGCCTTGGCCAATCTTGTCTGAGAAGATGGCGAAGTTTTTCCGCTCTAAGCGGATGCGGCCGTAGATGATCGCGGGTGCGATGCCCAATTGCTTGGCCAAATTCTCTATGGGTTTCGAAACCTTTGCGATTCGAGCTGGTGACCGCGACCAGACTTCTTCTGGGACGAGTAAGTCGGCCGCAAACTTGTTGGCTTCCTTCTCCAGGTCATCCAACTCAGCACTTTCGACATCATCGAAAAAGCCAGCAGCTAGCCCTGTTCTGTAGTGCAGGATAACGTGCGCAACTTCGTGCATCAGCGTGAACCAGAAGTTGTCCAAGGCGTCGCGGCGCAAGGTCAACCCGATGACCGGAATGTCGTCGACAATGAAAGCTGCGCCATCGACCTCCATCCCTGGGATGTTCCTCTCGATGAGCAGCAATACTCCATGAGCTTTCAAGAGTGCTTGCGCGAGCAAAGGACCATCCCCTTTTTCACTTAGGTGGACGAGTTCCTTGAGCCAAGAAAGCTCCAGCGGGCGGTAGGACGGCCGCTCACTTTCGATGATTCGCTCAGCACGTCGGGTAATCTGCGCCTTCCACGACAGTAGGGCCCAATCCTCTGCGTGGTCTTTGACGTTGAGGCCAGTTCGCAGAAGCGAGGGCGTTCCGTACCTCAACACATGCTCGGAAACGTACCTGATGAGGCGCTTGGTGCCGTCGTTGTCGTCCGAATCCCCTTCGTCCAGCCACCCATGGGAGCGGGCATGCTTGAGAACCTTTTGGATCTCGACTGGATTGATATCGACCGGTGCCAGCCACTTCGACACCTCAGATGAGTGGAACTTGGCCGAGAATTCCACCGACAGAGCTCTCGCGACTTTCATGAAGTTCGCGAGGTTGATGTTTCGATATCGCTCAGATTCCCACCGCTGGATGGCTTGTTCTTGGAGTCCCAGCTTTCTAGCCAGATCCTTCTGTTTCCAGTTTTGTGCCAGCCGCGCGACGATAAGGATGTCGCCCAGATCGGTGCCCGCCTGCTCTTTCATTGCTTCCGTGTTGCCCGCTTGGGCTTGTCGGAAGGCTTCGAGCTTCTTCGTGAGTTCGCGCTTGTCCGTGGTCAGTGAGCGGCGAATCCCCTCGATCGCCAACTCTGGAAGTCCGTCAATAATGGACTTGAGCGTCTGGTCGGAGGACAAGGCTTGGGCGATCTGGCTGATCTCGGCCTCAAGATCGCGCGCTTGGCGCTCGTTGTAGACAAGTTCTTTGGTTGGCACGCGCCGATTCTACACAACAAAAACGTTGTGTGGTGCGTCGGCCATTCGTGGCCCGCCCGCCTGTCTGGCTGGCGGGCGGATCCTCAGGGACCAGGCTGGATGTCGGGGCTCTGAGTTGACATAACTAAGATCGTCGCTCATTTGGATTTGCACCCGGAGAGGCGCAAATCGAGGCGTAGCGGTCCGGATTCGAACCCCGTGGGGCCGGAATCTAGCCCTTGGCGGCCGCTGCCACCGCGCCGCGCGCCTTGGGGCGCTCCAGGGGCTTGGGCTTGGGCTTGGGCTCGGGCACCCGGGTCGTCTTGCGCTCGACCGAGTAGCGCCAACCCGCCAAGGCCTGCGCGACCTCGGGCACCTGCGCCGGCGTCACCTCCAGCAGCATCGTGCCGGCCAGCGACTT
>OEIU01001545.1_pt1 | contig 14449 bp, 14 predicted proteins | sample 1539221 | NCBI WGS metagenome assembly OEIU01 (sample SAMN03792071, study PRJEB22550) | activated sludge metagenome | feature: wastewater treatment plant; material: activated sludge; isolation source: Wastewater treatment plant of a petroleum refinery complex | place: Argentina: Zarate | collected...
CTGGCCGGACGCCCCGTCGCGGGCGCCCCGGGCGCGAATGTATGCCCGTGGCCCGCCCGCCCGAACCGGCAAGAAAGAGGCGCTTTCGCCCCGCCGCACCAGCACCACCACCGTCTTGCCTTTCTCCAGCTTGGCGACCAGGTCGTTGAACTGCCTGGCGCTGGTGACGTCGGTCTTGTCCAGCGACAGGATCACGTCGCCGGTACGCAGCCCGGCACGGCCGGCGGCGCCCTCGGCATTGTCGACCAGCACCCCGCCCTTGATCCGGAGCTGCTGCTTCTTGTCGTCGGGAATGTCGGATACCACCAGGCCCAGCGCATTGGCCGGCTGCGGCGTGCCGCCGGGCGATGGCGTCTGGCTGCGCGGCGTGTTGCGCGCCGTCCGCTCGGGCTCCATCTCGACGACGGTCACCGCCAGATCGCGCACCGCGCCTTTGCGCCACACCTGCACCGTGACCTTGGTGCCCGGCCGCGTGTTGCCGACCAGCCGCGGCAGGTCGCTCGAGCGCTCGACCGGCTTGCCGTCGTAACGGGTGATGATGTCGCCGACCTCGACCCCGCCCTTCTCGGCCGGGCCGTTGGCCTCGACGTTGCGCACCAGCGCGCCCGACGAGTTGGACAGCCCCAGCGGCTCGGCGATCTCCTTGGTGACCTCGGCGATGCCGACGCCGATGCGGCCGCGCACCACCCGGCCGTTGGTCTTGATCTGTTCGGCGACCCGGTTGGCCTCGTCGATCGGGATCGCGAACGAGATGCCCATGAAGCCGCCGGTGCGGCTGTAGATCTGCGAGTTGATGCCGATCACCTCGCCGCGCATGTTGATCAGCGGGCCGCCGGAGTTGCCGGGGTTCACCGCGACGTCGGTCTGGATGAACGGCAGATACTCGCCGGTCTCGCGGCCCTTGGCCGACACGATGCCGGCGGTGACCGTGTTGTCCAGGCCGAACGGCGAACCGATCGCCAGCACCCATTCGCCGACCCGCAGCCGGGTCGGATCGCCGAACGTCATCCGCGGCAGGTTGGTCGCCTCGATCTTCACGACCGCGACGTCGGTGCGCCGGTCGGAGCCGATCAGCCGGCCCTTGAACTCGCGCTTGTCGGTCATCGTCACGTAGATCTCGTCGGCGCCGTCGACCACATGGTGGTTGGTCATCACGAAGCCGTCGGCCGAGAAGATGAAGCCCGAGCCGACCCCGCGCGGCGTCTCCGGGCCGCCGCGCGGATTGCCCGGCGACGGATTCGGCTGCTGCTGGCGCGGCGGGAAGAAAAGCCGGAAGAATTCGCACAGCGGATCGTTCTTGTCCATGCCCTCCGCCAGCCGGGACCGCCGTGCCGCGCCGCCGCGCCCTTCGGCGGCACGGGCCCGCTCGGTGGTGCGGATGTTCACCACCGCGGGACCGACCTTCTCGACCAGGTCGGCGAAATCGGGCAGTTCACGGCCCTGTTGCGCCTGGGCCGGCAACGCCGGCATGAACCCGATCAGCACGGACGACAGGAGCAGCAGCAGTCTTTTCATGACGCACCAGTAAGGAACAGGGCCGGCCGATCGCCGGAATCGAGGCAGCGGAAACAAGCAAGCCATTATAGGGAGCCGCCGGCCGGTTCGAAGACCGGCCGTCAGTGACGCCCGGCCACCCGAAGCCACCGGGCGTGGAGGCTCCCCTTCAGGTCCGGCTGCCGCCCCGTTCGCGCCAGACCAGCCACGCCTGCAGCTTGCGCCACGCAGCGTCGTCGGCCGACGTGCGCCACAGCAGAAGCTGCAGCCGCGCGGTGCCCGGCGACGCCGATGCGTGGATCCACGTCACCCGGCGCCCCGCGTACCAGCGCAGCGGCTGCAGCGGCAGTGATGCCCGCCGGCCGTCGGCCTGCCACCAGATGTGGCCATCGGGGCCGATCCGCAAGAGGCCGGCTGCGGCAACCTTATGATCGGTCGATGGAACAGGCAAGTTCCTGACCCGCCGGCGGTGCCGGGCGATGAGGACGGCCAGGAAGGCAGCCGACGCGATCGCCGTCGCGGCGGCCGACAGAACGACGACACCCGCCAGCCCGCCGCTCTGCACGGCATTCGCGCCAGCCGTTGCGGCAACGTCCTGGGCCTGCTGGAGGGCCTGCCGGACGATCTCGCCGACCTGCCCTGCCGCCGCGACCAGCACACCGGCCACGCCGATCAGCACCGGCGAGGCCGCCAGCAGCCGGCGCGGCCAGCCGCCGACCCCGAGCGCGCAATGGAATGAACCGGCGGCAACGGAACGACTGACAGCGGACCGCTCGGAGGCTGAACGGGCGCCGATCCGTGCCATCGCGTCGCGCCCGTGCCTGTCAGTGTCGGTGCAACGGATCGGCTGGACTGGCGATCAGGCGGAGCGGAACCGCCTGAACACCAGCGTGCCGTTGGTGCCGCCGAACCCGAACGAGTTCTTCATCGCGACATCGATCCGCATGTCGCGGGCGGTGTGCGCGCAGTAGTCGAGATCGCACTCGGGATCCTGCGCGAAGATGTTGATCGTCGGCGGCGACACCTGGTTGTGGATCGCCAGCACCGTGAACACCGATTCGATGCCGCCGGCGCCGCCCAGCAGGTGGCCGGTCATCGACTTCGTGGAGTTCACCACCATCGCACGGGCCGGGCCTTCGCCCAGTGCGCGCTTGATCGCCTCGGTCTCGTTCTTGTCGCCCAGCGGCGTCGAGGTGCCGTGCGCATTCAGGTAGTGGACCGCATCGGCGTTGATGCCGGCGTTGCGCAGCGCCGCCTGCATCGCGCGGCGCGGCCCGTCGGTGTTCGGCGCCGTCATGTGATACGCGTCGGCGCTCATGCCGAAGCCGGACAGCTCGGCATAGATCTTCGCGCCGCGCGCCTTTGCATGCTCGAGCTCCTCGAGCACCATGACGCCGGCGCCCTCGCCGAGCACGAAGCCGTCGCGGTCCTTGTCGAACGGACGCGATGCGGTGGGCGGGTCGTCGTTGCGGGTGGACAGCGCCCGCATCGCCGCGAACCCGCCCAGCCCCAGCGGCGAGATCGTCGATTCGGCACCGCCGGCGACCATCACGTCGGCATCGCCGTATTCGATCAGCCGCCCGGCCTCGCCGATCGAGTGCAAGCCGGTGGTGCAGGCGGTGGCGATCGCCAGATTCGGCCCCTTCAGGCCGGTCATGATCGAAAGCTGCCCCGAGATCAGATTGACGATCGAGCCCGGCACGAAGAACGGCGAGATGCGCCGCACGCCGCGGTTCGTGTACTCGGCATGCTGCTCCTCGATCAGCGGCAGGCCGCCGATGCCGGAACCGACGATGATCCCCATCCGTTCGGCGTTGGCTTCGGTGACCTCGATGCCGCTGTCGCGGCATGCCTGCAGGCCGGCCGCGATGCCGTAGTGGATGAAGGTATCGAAGTGGCGGGCTTCCTTCGCCGGCATGTAGGCGGCGATGTCGAAGCCCTTCACCTCGCCCGCGAAACGCACCGGCATCGCCGATGCGTCGAAACGGGTGATCGGCGCGATGCCCGACTGCCCGCCGAGGAGGTTCTTCCACGCAGTGGGGATGTCGTTGCCGACCGGGGACACGATGCCCAGACCGGTGACGACGACGCGACGACGGCTCAAGGAGATGGCCTCACTGACAGCTTCGCACAGCGACGCTTCACGCCTTGCTGTGCGCCTTCACGTAGTCGATGGCGAGCTGGACCGTCGTGATCTTCTCGGCCTCTTCGTCCGGAATCTCGGTCTCGAACTCGTCTTCCAGCGCCATCACCAGTTCGACGGTATCCAGCGAGTCCGCGCCCAGGTCATCGATGAACGAAGACTCGTTCTTGATATCGGCCTCATTGACACCGAGTTGTTCAGCGACGATTTTCTTGACGCGTTGCTCGACATTTTCCATTTTCACTCCTCTGAGGAACTACCGGCGCCGGCGTCCGCATGCCGTCGTACGAAAGGGGGGTATGAAGGGCGGACGAACCCGGGCCGTACCTTGGCTGGCGCGGATTGTAGCAGCATCACTCCATGTACATTCCGCCGTTGACGTGCAGCGTCGCCCCGGTGATGTAACCGGCCTGGGGCGATGCGAGAAAGGTCACTGCGTGAGCGATTTCGTCGGGCTGGCCGAGCCGGCCGAGCGGGATCTGCGTCATGAGCTGAGCGGTCTGCGATTCGTTCAGCGCGCGCGTCATGTCGGTATCGATGAAACCCGGCGCCACGCAGTTGACGGTGATGTTGCGGCTGCCCAGCTCACGGGCCAGCGCCCGGCTCATGCCGGCGACGCCGGCCTTGGCGGCGGCATAGTTGGCCTGCCCGGCATTGCCGCTGGCGCCGACCACCGAGGTCACGTTGACGATGCGGCCGAAGCGGGCCTTCATCATCCCTCGCATCACCAGCCGCGACAGCCGGAACACCGCGGTCAGGTTGGTGTCGATGACCGCCGCCCACTCCTCGTCCTTCATCCTCATCGCCAGGTTGTCGCGGGTGATGCCGGCGTTGTTGACGAGGATCGACAGGCCGCCGAATTCCTTCTGTACCGCGTCGACCACCGCCTCGCAGGCCGCAGCATCGGCGACGTCCAGCACCGCGCCGCGGCCCTTGCCGCCCGCCTGCGCAAGCGCCTCGCCGAATGCCCGGGCACCGGTTTCGGAGGTGCCGGTGCCGACCACCACCGCGCCCTGGCGGGCGAGCTCGAGCGCGATCGCCGCGCCGATGCCACGCGAGGCGCCGGTCACCAGCGCGATCTGTCCATCGAGATTCATCTGTGATTCCGTAGTGAGGCAGCCGTATTCGGACAACCGCAATCAGGCAGCCGATCCGCTCAGGCCGTCGAGCACCGCCTTCAATGTCGCCGGGTCGTACACCGCGCTGGCGCGCAGCGATTTGTCGATCCGCGGCACCAAGCCGGTCAGCACCTTGCCGGGACCGAACTCGATCACGTGATCGACACCGAGCGCCTTCAACTTCTGCACCACCTCGACCCAGCGCACCGGGCCGTAGGACTGGCGGATCAGCGCATCGCGGATGCGCGCCGGATCGCTTTCGGTGGCGGCATCGATGTTGTTGACCAGCGTATAGGTCGGCGGCCGCAGATCGACGCCGCCCAGCGCCGCCGCCAGCCGTTCGCCGGCCGGTTTCAGCAGCGACGAATGGAACGGCGCCGACACCGCCAGCGGCAGCGCGCGCTTGGCGCCCAGCGCCTTGGCCTTCGCGCAGGCGATCTCGACCACCTGGCGATGGCCGGCGATCACCACCTGCGCCGGGGCATTGAAGTTGGCCGGCTCGACGACTTCGCCGGGCACCTCGGCGGCCGCCTGGCGGCAGGCGAGCCGCACCTGTTCATCGTCGAGCCCGAGGATCGCGGCCATGCCGCCGCTGCCCTCCGGCACCGCTTCCTGCATCGCCTGCGCGCGCAACCGCACCAGTTTGACGGCGCTGCCGGTATCGAGGCTGCCGGCCGCGGCCAGCGCGGTGTATTCGCCGAGGCTGTGCCCGGCCACCGCCACCGGCTCCGGGCCGCCGGCGGCCCGCCAGGCGAGGAAGCTGGCGAGCCCGGCGACCAGCATCGCCGGCTGGGTATTGACCGTCAGCGCCAGGGTCTCGGCCGGACCGCTGGCGATCAGCCCGGCGAGATCCTCGCCGAGCGCAGCGCCCGCGGTGTCAAGCAGCTCCTTGACCGCGGGATGGCCGGCGTAGCCGTCGAGCATGCCGACCGACTGGGCACCCTGCCCCGGAAAAACGAATGCCAATGTCATGGCGCTGTCCTCGGATTCTCACATTCGCGCCAGCACGGCGCCCCAGGTGAAGCCGCCGCCGACGCCTTCGAGCAGCACATGCTGGCCCGGCCGGATGCGGCCGTCGCGCACCGCGACGTCCAGCGCCAGCGGAATCGATGCCGCCGAGGTGTTCGCATGCTGGGCGACGGTGTTGACCACCTTCTCGGGCGGGATGCCGAGCTTGCGTGCGGTGGCCTGCATGATGCGGACGTTGGCCTGATGCGGGATCAGCCAGTCGACGTCCTTCATCGTCAGGCCGGCGGCCTCGACGGTTTCGCGGCCGACCGAATCGAGCACGGTGACCGCCAGCTTGAACACGGCCTGGCCATCCATCGTCAGGAACGGATGGCCGGTGATCGCGCCGCCGCAGACGTGGCCGGCGGTGCGCAGAATGCCTTCGTGGCGGCCGTCGGCATGCAACTTCGCGGCCAGGATGCCGGGGCGGCCATCGGCCCCCAGCAGCACCGCGCCGGCCCCGTCGCCGAACAACACGCAGGTGCCGCGATCGCTCCAGTCGAGGATCCGCGAGAACACCTCGGCGCCGATGACCAGCACCCGCGTGGCCATGCCGGTGCGCACCATCGAGTCGGCCACGCCCATCGCATAGGTGAAGCCGGAGCACACCGCCTGCACGTCGAACGCCGCGCCGCCGGCGATACCGAGCTGCTTCTGCACCAGGCAGGCGGTGCTGGGAAATACATAGTCGGGCGTGGAGGTGGCGACGATGATCAGATCGACCTCGGCGGCCGGCATCCTGGCCGCCTCCAGCGCCGACCGCGCGGCACGGGTGGCCAGCATGCTGCTGGTGACCGAAGGATCGGCCAGGTAACGCTGGCGGATGCCGGTACGCTCGACGATCCACTGATCGGAACTCTCGATACCGCGTGCGGCCAGTTCATCGACCAGCATCTGGTTGGTCACCCGCCGGTCGGGCAACGCACTGCCGGTTCCGAGGATTCGTGCATATCGGGACATGAGGGTCGGTTCTCGCTTTCGCTCCATCAGTCGGACAGCATAGTCGCTTCGGACAGCGGCGGTGTTGCGCCGGAAGCTCAGCCAGACGCCTGCGCGCCGCCCGCCGGCTCTCCCGATCCCACCGCGCCGGACGGCTCGGTGGTCATCCTGGGTAGGGCTTCGGCGATCCGTCTGACCAGACCGTTGCGGGCCGCATCGTAGGTGCGGCGCAACGCGAATTCGAAGGAGTAGGCATCGGCCGAGCCGTGGCTCTTGATCGCCACGCCCCGCAGGCCGACCAGTCCACCGCCATTGTAGCGCCGCGGGTCGACCCGCTTCTTCAGCCGGTTCAGCACCGGCAGCGACAGCAGCGCGACCAGCCTGGTCAGCAGGTTGCGCTGATATTCCTCGCGGATGAAGCCGGCCAGCATCTGCGCCAGCCCCTCGGAAGTCTTCAGCGCGACATTGCCGACGAAGCCGTCGCAGACCACCACGTCGGTGGTGCCCTGGTAGATGTCGTTGCCCTCGACGTTGCCGTGGAAATTCAGCGGGCTGGCGCGCAGCAGGTCGGCGGCCTGCTTGACGACGTCGCTGCCCTTGATCGCTTCCTCGCCGATGTTCAGCAGGCCCACCGACGGATTCTCGCGGCCTTCAAGCGCGGTGACCAGCGCCGCGCCCATGATCGCGAATTGCAGGAAGTGCTGCGGCTCGCAGTCGACGTTGGCGCCCAGGTCGAGCAGGGTCGTGGTGCCGCCGCGCTGGTTGGGAAGCTGGAACGCGATCGCCGGACGGTCGATGCCGTCCAGCATCTTCAGCACGAACCGCGAGATCGCCATCAGCGCGCCGGTGTTGCCGGCGCTGATGAACGCCTGCGCGTCGCCGGCCTTGACCAGCTCGGCGGCGATCCGCATCGACGAATCGCGCTTGCTGGGCAGCGCACTGGCCGGCGCCTCGTCCATCACCACCACCTCGGTGGCATTGCGGATCTCGTAGCGCCCGCGCACCGCGGCCGCCGCCGCCGCATGACCGGCGAGCGCCTGCTCGATGTCGGCCTGCCTGCCCACCAGCAGCAGGAATGCGTCAGGGGTATGCGCCAGGAACGACAGGCTGGCCGGCAGGGTCACGGGCAGGCCGTGATCGCCCCCCATGCAATCGACGGCGATGCGGATGCTCATCGGGCCAGCGGCAACCCCGGGTGTGCCAACACTCGGAACCTGTTCTCAGCCGGTCGTTCGTGGAAACGCGTGGAGAAGCGCAGATCGCTTCCGGCTTATTCGTCGGTCTTGGTCTTGACGATCTTCTTGCCGCGGTAAAAGCCGTTCGGGCTGATGTGGTGGCGCAGATGCACCTCACCGGTGCTGGGCTCCACCGCGATCGGCGGCGTGGAGAGGAAGTCGTGCGAACGATGCATGCCGCGTTTGGACGGCGATTTCTTGTTCTGCTGAACGGCCATGACGGCGCTCCAGAAAAATTTGGCTAATCTTCAATCATATCAAATAATTGCGAACGGAGCCATTGCGGCATCGATACGACGGCGCGACGGAAGCCGACGATCACGGCTGCCGGCGCCGCCACTGCCTGAGCACTGCGAACGGGTTCGGCTTGTCCGCATCGCCGTCGGCCGCATCGTCCCGCGTATCGCCGCCCGCCTTGTCATCCGCTTTGTCATCCGCCTTGTCATCCGCCTGGCCCCCCGCCCGGCGCCCGACTTCGTCTTCCGGCCGGGCGCCCTCGTCGCCCGCCGACAGCGCGGCGACCATCGGCCGGTCGGGCAACCGGCAGTCGTCATGCCGCGGCACCAGCGGCAGCGCCATGATCACCTCATCCTCGACCAGCTCGATGACATCGAAGTGACGCGAGCCGACCAGCACGTCGTACTCGTCCGTCTCGGCGTCGGCGCGGGCCGCCAGCGCCTCGTCGGCCACCAGCAGGAAACGGTGGTCGGCCGACAGCGGCACCACGACCCGCTGCAGGCAGCGGGTGCAGGTCATGCCGACCTCGCCGGCGAAGTGCAGCGATAGCCACGGCTGCCGCCCGCCATCGGGCTGCGGCTCGCGCCGACCGGTCAGCGTCCAGTCGATCGCATCGCCCGAGTCGTCCGGATCGAGCATCGAGGCGAGCCGCGTCAGCCTCGCGACCGGCGCGCGGCCCGACAACGTGCCGCCGGCCCGTGTCAGCTCGGCGGTATCGATCAGATGATCACGCGTGGGTCTCGGCATTTCGTCATCATCTCGGCAGCTCGGCAGCATTTCCGCAATTCGGCATCATATCGGCTGTGACGACCGACCGACTGATCCTCGCCTCCACCTCCCGCTACCGCCGCGTGCTGCTCGCGCGGCTGCAGATGCCGTTCGACGTGATCGCGCCGGAGGTCGACGAGACGCCGGTGGCCGGCGAGACGCCGCACGCCTGTGCGAACCGCCTGTCGCTCGCGAAAGCCCGGGCGGTCGCCGCGCTGCACCCCGCTGCCTGGGTCATCGGTTCGGACCAGACCGCGACACTGGACGGCGCCACGATCGTCGGCAAGCCCGGCAGCCATGCGCGCGCGGTCGAGCAGCTTCGCGCGGCATCCGGCCGGGTCATGACGTTCCATACCGGCCTGGCGCTGGTCCGGCACGATCGCGGCCATGCGCAGGTGCGGGTCGTCGACACCCGCGTGCGGCTGCGTCCGCTCGACGATGCGACGATCGATGCCTACCTGGCCCGCGAGCAGCCGTACGACTGCGCCGGGTCGGCGAAGGTCGAGGCGCTGGGCATCACGCTGATGGAAGCGGTCGAAGGCGGCGACCCGACCGCGCTGGAAGGGCTGCCGCTGATCGCGCTGACGACGTTGCTGACCGAAGCCGGCCTGCCGCCGCTGAGCCGGGCGCCGACGCCGTGAGCGGTCCGCCCGACGGGCCGGGGCCCGCTGCAGGGCCCGGCCCACGCGAGCCCGGCCCAGCCACCGCTGCCGCGCCCGACCCACGCGAGCCCGGCCCGGCCACCACTGCCGCGCCCGGCACTCTCTACCTGATCCCGACGCCGCTCGGCGAGCACACCTCCCCGGCCGACAGCCTGCCGGCGCCGGCGATCGCGATCGCTGCGCGGCTCGACTGCTTCGTCGCCGAGAACGCCCGCAGCGCCCGCCAGTTCCTGAAGGGCCTGCCGAGCGCGCCCCCGCTGCAGTCGATCGAGATCCGCGAGCTGAACGAACACAGCCGCACCGAGGACCTGCCGGCGCTGCTCGCGCCGCTTCGGGCTGGCCGCGACTGCGGCCTGCTGTCGGAGGCCGGCTGCCCGGCGATCGCCGACCCCGGCGCCGCGCTGGTGGCGCTGGCGCACCGTCATGGCGTGCCGGTGATGCCGCTGGTGGGCCCGAGCTCGCTGACGCTGGCGCTGATGGCCAGCGGCCTGAACGGCCAGCGGTTCGCGTTCGCCGGCTATGCGCCGGTCAAGGACGGCGAACGCGACGCGTTCCTGCGCGAGCTCGAGCAGCGCTCGGCGCGGTTCGGCGAAACCCAGATGCTGATCGAGACCCCGTACCGCGCGCAGGCGCTGCTGGACGCGCTGATCCGCGTGCTCAGGCCCGATACCGATCTCGTGATGGCCAGCGAGCTGACTCAGCCGACGCAGGCGATCAGTCGCCGCACCGTCGCGCAATGGCGCGCGTCACCGCAGGCGATCGGCAAGGTGCCAGCGGTATTCGCGCTGCTGGCAGCCGCAATCCAGGCGAGATCGCCTGGGCCGCCCGGACGTCATCCCGGCGCCGCCGGAACCCCATTGGCCGGGCGTCGCGGCGGCCCGGCCTCCAGGCCCCCCGCCCGTCGCCGCCCCTGAAGCCGACCTTCCCTCGACGGATCCGGCGCCTGCGCCGGCGCCTTGCCTCAACGCAGGCTCGGCACGTCGAACCCGGTGCGCAGCGACCGGACCAATGAATCGGCCATGCTGGCGCCGATCTTCTTGGCGAACCGCTCGGCCAGGTTCTGCTTGGTCGAGTAGTCGACCACCTCCTCGGCCTTGACGACGTCGCGCGCGACCGAGTCGACGGTGCCGAGGCCGTCGGCCAGGCCCAGCTCGACGCTCTTCTCGCCGGTCCACACCAGCCCGGAGAACAGCTCCGGCGTTTCCTTCAGCCGCTCGCCGCGCCCCTTGCGCACCACATCGATGAACTGCCGGTGGATGTCGGTCAGCATCTGCTGGGCGAACACCTTCTGCTCGTCCGACATCGGCGAGAAGCTGTCGAGGAACCCCTTGTTGCGGCCGGCGGTCAGCAGCCGCCGCTCCACTCCAAGCTTCTCCATCGTGCCGACGAACCCGAAGCCGTCCATCAGCACGCCGATCGAGCCGACCAGGCTGGCCTTGTCGACGAACACCTGGTCGGCTGCCGCGGCGATGTAATAGCCGCCCGACGCGCACATCTCCTCGACCACCGCATACAGCGGTATGTTGGCGTGCTTGGCCCGCAGCCGGCGCATCTCGTCATGGATCATGCCGGCCTGCACCGGGCTGCCGCCCGGGCTGTTGATGCGCACCACGACGCCGGCGGTGTTGTCGCTCTTGAACGCGGCGCGCAGCGACGTGATCACGTTCTCGGCGCTGACCTCGCCGTTGGCATCGATGACGCCGTTCACGTCGATCACCGCGGTGGGCTTTACCGCGCTCTTGTCACTCATGTCGGGGATGAAGCGGGCCGCCAGCAGCAGCAGGAACACGGCCGCCACCGCCAGCCCCATCAGCCTGAAGAAGATCGCCCAGCGCCGCGCTCGGCGCTTCTCCTCGACCAGCCCCAGCACCAGCTTCTCGATCATGCCGCGCTCCCAGGCGCCCGGCGTTGGCGCACCCGCCGGGGGCATAGGGGTTCCGGACACGTTCCTGCCGGGGCTGCCGTAATCTTCCATCGTCATTCCTGTTGCTGAATCTTGAATCTTGGTCTTGCCGGCCTTACCGGGCCTTGCCGGATCTCATCCGACCCGGCTACCGGCCGGATCGCCGGCCGCCCCGCCTGCTCAGGCGCCCGCGGCCGCCAGCCGCGGCCACAGCCAGCCGCGCAGCTCCGCGACCGACCTAACGCAGGCATCGCAGCCATGCTCGAGCAGCTTGTCCTGCCGGTGCGCACCATAAGTCACCGCGACCGACGCGGCGCCGGCCGCCCGCGCCATCATCATGTCGTGGGTGGTATCGCCGATCATCACCGCCCGCCGCGGCTCCACCCCCAGTTCGGCGCAGATGTCGTGCAGCATCCAGGGGTCCGGCTTCGGCGCCCCCTCGTCGGCACAGCGCGTGGTGATGAAATGGCCGCCCCAGTCGGTACGGGCCAGCGCGCTGTTCAGCCCGACCCGCGACTTGCCGGTCGCGATCGCCAGCCACGGCTGGGTGCCGGCCAGATCGCGCAGCAGCTCGGCCACGCCCGGAAACGGCGACAGCCGGCCCTCGCGCTCGAGGTAGTGGATGCGGTAGCGGGCGATGTACTCCTGCAGCCGCGACGGCGGCAGGTCCGGCACCGTCAGCCGCAGCGCATCGGCCAGCCCCAGGCCGATCACGTGGCTGGCCTGATCCTCGGTCGGCACGTTCAGGCCGAGATCGGCGGCCGCCAGGCGGATCGATTCGGCGATCGCCCGGGGCGAATCGACCAGCGTGCCATCCCAGTCGAACACCACCAGGTCGAACCGGTTCATGCCGCCCTCCCGGATTTGCCGAGGGCTGCGCGCGGCGGCCGGGCGGCGATCGCCGGCGTGGCGCCCATCGTGGCTCCCGTTGCGGCCCCCGTTGCGGCCCCCATGAAGGCCGCGAATTCCGGCGGCGTCGGCGCCTCGAACAGCACCGGCCCGCCGGCCACCCCGCCGTGCATCAGCTTTAAGTAAAAAGCATGCAGAAACATACGTTTATTGTACTGTTTCGCAAGTGATTTATTAAGTTCGAAATCCCCGTATTTCTCGTCGCCGACGATCGGAAAACCGGCGTGCGCCAGATGCACCCGGATCTGATGGGTGCGGCCGGTCTCGATCCGGCACTCCACCAGCGTGCAGAGGCCGGCCTGCGGCACGTCGACATGGGCCAGCCCGGTGACCCGGGTCAGCGCCGGTGCGCCGTCGGCCTGCACCGCGACCCGCCGTTCGCCTTCGCCGGTCAGATAGCGCTGCAGCGGGTCGTCCAGGGTCCGCGTGCGCAGCGGCCAGCGGCCGACGACGATCGCCCGGTAGCGCTTGTCCACCTGCCGTTCACGGAAGCGCCGCTGCAGATCGACCAGGGCCGACCGTTTCTTGGCGATCATCAGCACGCCGGAGGTTTCGCGGTCCAGCCGGTGCACCAGCTCCAGGGTACGCGCCTGCGGCCGCGCCGCCCGCAACTGCTCGATGACGCCGCTGGAAACGCCACTGCCGCCGTGCACCGCGACGCCGGCGGGCTTGTCGATGACCAGCAGGTGGTCGTCCTCGTACAGGATCGGAAACTCCACCGGCGGCACCCGCGCCGGCCGCGCCGCCTGCTGGCGCACCGGCGGCACGCGCACCCGGTCGCCGGCCGCCAGCCGGTCGTCGGCGGCGCAGCGGGCGCCGTTGATCCGCACCTGGCCGCTGCGGATCAACCGGTAGACATGGCTCTTGGGCACCCCCTTGAGCAGCCGGGCCAGCAGATTGTCGAGCCGCTGGCCGCTGGCCTCCTCGTCGACGTCGTAGAACGACACCGACGGCTGCAACACCGGCCGGACGGACGGCGGCGCGCGCCGTGCAGGCGGTGCTTCAGCTTTTGTGCCTAAGGCTTTCATCTTGCTATACTTTGAACGCAGCCCGTGCTGGCGCGATGGGGCCGTTCATTCTAAACGGCCCATTCCGCGAAGGCGTCGGGCAGCGAGAACAAATTCGTAACGCGGCCCCGGCAGCATCTGCCCAGGGGCGCGGGATGCACGGATTCCGAGCCAAGACACGGGCCGGCCCTCGAAGGCCGGGCCCAATCAGACAAGTGCGGCCAGTTCCAACGCCCCTGACCTGCCTGACAGACCTCCGGCCCGCCCGCTGCGGCGCAGTCCGGATGCTTCTGCACGCCGGCGGCGCGACGGAGCCTCCGCCCGGGTACGCAACTGCCCCTGGTTGTCCCGGGTAACCGGGGTTCCGCTCGCCTTCTGCGGGCTCTCACGAGCCCTCCCGCCGGTACGCACAGGCCGCGCAGTCTGTGCCCGGAGGTTCCTTTCCCATGAAGCGCATGCTGTTCAACGCAACCCAGGCCGAGGAGTTGCGTGTGGCGATCGTCGACGGCCAGAAGCTGATCGACATCGACATCGAATCGGCCAGTCGCGAATCGCGCAAGAGCAATATCTACAAGGGTGTCGTCACCCGCGTCGAACCCAGCCTCGAAGCGTGCTTCGTCAACTACGGCGAAGAACGCCACGGCTTCCTGCCGTTCAAGGAGATCGCCCGCGCCTATTTCAAGGCCGGCGTCGACGCCGGCCGCGCCCGCATCCAGGATGCGATCAGCGAAGGGCTGCAGGTGGTCGTGCAGGTCGACAAGGAGGAGCGCGGCAACAAGGGGGCCGCGCTGACCACCTTCATCTCGCTGGCCGGCCGCTATACCGTGCTGATGCCGAACAACCCGCGCGGCGGCGGCGTGTCGCGCCGGGTCGAGGGTGAAGACCGGCAGGAACTGCGCGAGACGATGGACAAGCTCGACGTGCCGCAGGGCATGAGCCTGATCGCCCGCACCGCCGGCATCGGCCGCAGCGCCGAAGAGCTGCAGTGGGACCTGAACTACCTGCTGCAGCTGTGGAAGGCGATCG
>OEIU01001546.1_pt1 | contig 14449 bp, 13 predicted proteins | sample 1539221 | NCBI WGS metagenome assembly OEIU01 (sample SAMN03792071, study PRJEB22550) | activated sludge metagenome | feature: wastewater treatment plant; material: activated sludge; isolation source: Wastewater treatment plant of a petroleum refinery complex | place: Argentina: Zarate | collected...
CGCTCGTAGAAGATGCCCTGCGTGCCGTTGCCGTGATGGACGTCGACGTCGAGGATCGCGACGCGCTCGTGGCGCAGGCGCAGATGGGCGGCGGCGACCGCGCTGTTGTTGAGGAAGCAGAAGCCGCCGGCGACATCGCGAAACGCATGGTGGCCGGGCGGGCGGCACAACGCGTAGACGGCGTCCTCGCCGTCGAGCACCATCTGCGCCGCGGTTGCCGCGACGTCGGTGGGGGCGCAGGCCGCCGCGAAAGTGCCCGGCCCGATCGGGCAGCCGGTGTCGGCGGTGTGCCAGCCGAGCCGGCCGACGATATGGGTCGGATAGGTCGCGGCATGACGCACCGGATGGACGTTGGCGATCATCTCCGGCCCGGCATCGCCGAGCGCCGACCACGCGTCCCAGGCCTCGGCGAGGAAGCCGAGATATTCGGCGCTGTGCACGCGCGCGCGGGGCCCCTGCCCGAACGCGGTCGGCGCGATCAGTTGGTGCTTGCCGGCTTTCAGCCCGGCCAGTAGACGGTCGGCGCGTTCGGGCTGCTCGGTGGTGCGCTTGACCACGCCGCGCACCAGAAAGAATTGCGGATCGTGGCTGCGGTGCAGTTCGGTGGTGACGGCTTTCACGTGAATGGCCTCTTGCTGTCGCGTGCGCGAATACTGCCGAGAGTTGGCCTTCGTATCAACCATCACGATCGCGAGATCGGAGTACGACGGACCTCGGTTGACATCGTACAGCGGGCACACGACATATCCCGCACCGTCGGCGCCAATCGCTGAGCAGCCATCAAGGACGAAGATATGGACGCCCCGTCCCACATCGATGCCGTTCCGGTCCATTCCGGCGACGACGTGCTGCACTGGCTGACCAACGAGACACGCGAGGAGCGTTTCCTCGACAATCTCTTTGCGGAACTGGGCATCCGGCTTCGGCAAGCGGGCATTCCGGTCAAGCGCGCAACGCTTCATCTGCTGATCAATCATCCGCAATGGCTTGGCGCCCGCATCCTGTGGGCGGACGGAATGCAGGCGGCGGAGATCGAACGGGTCGACTACGATGTGGTGGAACGTTCGGAGTATATCGGCAGCCCTGCCAGCGAAATCCTCGACGGCGCCGCCGAAGTGCGGGAAAATCTCGAAGGTGATCCGTCGCCGGGTCGCAAGCATGCCATCTATGGCGAGATGCGGGCGAAGGGCCTGACGGACTATGTGGCCTGGCCGCTCTACCACACGCTCGGCAAGCGGCACATCGTGACTTTCGCGACCGACCGTCCCGGCGGCTTCGACGCGGCGCATATCGCCTTCCTCGAGCGGCTGCTGCCGGTGCTGGCGCTGGTCAGCGAAATCCGCATGAAGAACCGGCTGGCGCGAACGCTGCTGGAAACCTATGTCGGGCCGCATGCGGGCGAACTGATCCTGGCCGGCGCCACCCGGCGCGGCACCGGCACGACCGTGCGCGCCGCCATCATGATCTGCGACCTGCGCGACTTCACCCGGATTTCCGACAACTGGCCGCGCGACGACGTCATCGAACTTCTCAATGGTTATTTCGACGCGATGTCGGAGCCAATCGAGCGGCATGGCGGGGGGGGACCCGAGTTTTCCCGGCCCGGCCGGCCCGCGTTCTTTTCCCCCCGCCCGCCGTCCGCCTGCGCCAATCTGCTGCGCGCCGTCTCGGAGGCGCGCCAGGCGATGGTGGCGCTGAACGAGCAGAACCGCAGCACCGGCCGCGCGCCGCTGAACTACGGCGTCGGCGTCCATGTCGGCGACGTCATGTACGGCAACATCGGATCGCGCACCCGGCTCGACTTCACCGTGATCGGTCCTGCCGTCAACATGGCATCGCGGATCGAGACGATGACCAAGCAATTGGGCAAGACGGTGCTGCTCTCGAAGGCGTTTGCCGAGCTGGTCGGAAGCGATTTCGATCTCGAACACGCCGGCGAACATACGGTGCGCGGCTTCAGCGATAAGATCGAGCTGTTTGCGTATCAGGGCTGAGCGGCTGGTTCGCAGTCGCGCCCATTGCACGGCAAACCCCTCCAGGTTACCGCGTTCACGCCAACGCTTTTCGTGAGGTCGCGCCGTATCCGTTATGAGAGCGGCGAAATCCCCTGCTCGATCAGCCGCCCGGCCGCCGCAACTGCCCGGTGGCATCGGCAAGGCCGGCGAGATAGTTGGCGGCTTCGCTGATGTCGGCGGCGATTTCGCGCTCGGCGGCATCGGCGTCGCCGGCCTTGATCGCCTTCAGCGCCGCGGTGTGACGGTCCCATCCCTTCAACAGGACCACGTATTCGGGGATCACGAACGACAGCACCGGGCCGCAGCGCAGCCACATGTTCTCGATGGTTTCGACCAGCAGCGGGACGCCCGACATCGCGTAGATGCCGAAATGGAATTTGCGGTGATGCTCGAGATAGCTTTCCAGCTTTCGCGCCTGGATCAGCGACTGCATGGTCGCCAGCCGCTCCTCGAGCCGGCCGAGCGCGGCGCGGTCGTGCCGATGCGAGGCCGCTTCGCGCGCGGCACGGCCTTCGAGCGCGCAGCGCACCACGGTCAGGTCGGCCAGTTCCTTGCGCGACAGGTTCGGCACGATCGCCGAATTGCGCGGCCCCTGCTGCAACACGCCTTGCGCCACCAGCCGGGTGACGGCGTCGCGGACCGGCGTGATCGATGTGCCGAAACTCTCCGCCAGCGAGCGCAGGGTGAGGACGGTGCCGGGCTCGAACCGTCCGGCCAGCAGCGCCTCGCGCAATTGCGCATGGGCCAGATCCCACAGCGGCTCACGTTCGATTCGCTTCAATGCCGTCGTCATCGAACGACCGCTATCGCAGCGCGCACCATGGCGCAAACTCCCTCCGGCGGGGCCCTATTGACCGACCGACGTTGTTTGTTATAACAAACAACAAAACGGGAGGAAACAACAATGCTCAAGCCAACCTCATTTATTATGGCCGTGGCCGTCGCAGCGCTGCAGGCGACCGCCGCCCTCGCCCAAACCGCCGCCTATCCAGCGCGGGACATCACCTTCATCGTGCCCTGGAACGCCGGCGGCTCGAACGACGTCGCCATCCGCGCGCTCGATCCGATCCTGCGCGAGCACGGCATCAAGCTGGTGATCGAGAACGTGGTCGGCGCCACCGGCACGATCGGCATGCGCCGCGTCGCGAGCGCGGCGCCCGACGGCTACACCATCGGCATGGGCACCAGCTCGACGCTGGCGCTGATCGCGCAGGGCAAGACGCCGCTGACCAATGCGCAGTTCACACACATCGCCCGCGTCTCCACCGATCCGTTGATGCTGCTGGTGTCGACCAAGGCCGAGCAGAAATCGCTCGACGACTTCATCAAACACATGAAGGCCAATCCCGACAAGGTGACGATCGGCACGCCCGGCAATTACAATCTCAACCACATCTTCGCCTCGATGACCGCGCGCGCCGCCGGCGTCAATTACGTCAACGTGCCCTATACCGGCGGATCGAAGGTGGTGGCCGATCTGCTCGGCCAGCACGTCGCCTCCGGCGTGCTCAAGCCGTCGGAAACGCTCGGGCAGATTCAGGAAGGCCTGCTGAAGCCGATCGGCATCTTCGCCAATGAGCGGCTGGAGATGTTCCCGGACGTGCCGACCTTCAAGGACAAGGGCTACGACGTATTCCCGTTCGGCCCCGTGGTGCAGATGGCCTATGTGGTCGCCCCGGCCGGCCTGCCCGACGACGTCAGGACCAGGCTGATTTCAGCCTTCCGCGCCGCCATCCAGGATCCGCGCTTCAAGGAGTTCTCCAAGAAGAACGCCTTCCTCGTCGACGACCTCACCGGCGATGCCCTCACCAAGGAAGTCGACAGCGTCGCCGCCGCGCTCGGCACCGTGGCCGCGCAGGTGTTCAAGGACGCCAAGGAATAGGCGGCAAAAACGCCGCCCTTCCCATCCCTACGCTCCAGACAAAGGCTACCCGCTTGTCCATCAAGAAGATCACCTGTCACGTCGTTGCAGCTCCGGTGCAGCGGCCCTTCACCTCCTCGCGCGGCTGGCTCTACAAGACCCGCGGTACTTGCCTGGTCGAAATCGAGACCGACGATGGCATCACCGGCTGGGGCGAATGCTACGGCCCCTCCGCCGTTGCCAAAGCCTTCATCGACACCCAGCTCGCGCCGCGCGTGATCGGCCGCGACCCGTTCGACGTCGAGGTGATCTGGGAAGACCTCTATAATCGCATCAAGGATTACGGCCCCAAGGGCATGTCGATTGCCGCCATCAGCGGCATCGACATCGCGCTGTGGGACATCGTCGGCAAGTTCTGCAACAAGCCGGTGCACAAGCTGATCGGCGGCGCCTTCCGCACCGAGGTCGATTGCTACGCCACTGGCCTCTACTTCACCGACATGGACCGGCTGGTCGATGAAGCCGTCGAGGAAGCATCGGGCTACGTTGCCGAAGGATTCAAGGCCATCAAGATGAAGATCGGACTAGGCTCGATCAAGCGCGACTTCGCGCGCGTCAAGGCGGTGCGCGAGGCGATCGGTCCCGACGTGAAGCTGATGGTCGATGCCAATCACTGTTTCAGCGTTCCCGCAGCGATCCGGCTCGGCCGCGCGCTGGAACAGCTCGATATAGAGTGGTTCGAGGAACCGATCTCGCCTGAAGACATCGACGGATATGTCGAGGTATCGCGGGCGCTCGATATGGCGGTGGCGGGCGGCGAGAACGAATTCACCCGCTGGGGTTTTCGCGACGCCATCGTGCGCAAGGCGATGGACATCGTGCAGCCGGACGTCTGCGCCGCCGGCGGCATCACCGAATGCAAGAAGATCGCCGCGCTCGCCTCCACCCATGGCGTCGAATGCGTGCCACATGCCTGGGGCTCCGCGGTCGGCCTCGCCGCTACCATCCACTTCCTGGCGTCGATCCCCAACCAGCCGCCGAGCCTATTCCCGATGCCGCCGATGCTGGAGTTCGAGCAGGAGGAGAATCCGTTCCGCGATCATCTCGCCGTCGAGCCGATCCGGCAGGTCAAGGGCACGATCGCGGTGCCGCGGGGGGCCGGGCTCGGCATCGAGATCGACCGCGCCGTGATCGACCGCTACCGCGTGGCTTGAACCGGCATGAAGTTCGTCAGCTTCAGCGAGCAGGGTGTTGTCCGCGCCGGCGTGCTGCTCGGAGACGGTTCCGGTTCGGGCGACGAGATCTTCGATCTCGCTCATCCCGCGATGCGCGGGGCACTCGCCGGCACCGCGCCGCAGATGCAGGCCTTGATCGAGGCCGGCCTCGCCGATGTGGTAGAGCGCATCCGCGCGCATGGCCTGTCGGAGCAAGCCAAGCATCCAATCGGTTCGGTCGAGCTGACGGCGCCGCTGCCGGAGCCGCGGCGCGTCTTCGGCATTGCGCATAATTACCGCGATGCGCTGGCCGAGCGCGGCATGGCGCCGCCGGAAAAGCCGGTGCTGTTCATGAAGGCGCCGCGGACGATTGCCGCGGCCGGACAGCCGATCGTGCTGCCGGCGGGAATCGGCGGCGTTACCTATGAGGCCGAGCTCGCCGCCGTGATCGGCAAGCGCGCCGACAGGGTCGGCAAGGACCGGGCGCTGGAACATGTCGCGGCCTATGGCTGCTTCAACGACATCAGCGCCAGCGAGATCATCAAGGCCGACGGCCATTTCGACCGCGGCAAGAATTTCCCGACGTTCGGGCCGTTCGGTCCTTATCTCGCCTCCAGCGACGAGGTGAAGGATCCGCACGCGCTCAACGTATCGCTGAACGTCGACGGCCGCGTGCTGCAGTCGGGCTCGACCCGCAACATGCTGTTCAACGTCGCCGATCTCATCGCCTATCTGTCCGCGCTCGGACCGCTCGAGCCCGGCGACATCATCGCCACCGGCACGCCGGCCGGCGTCGTCATCCCGCCGAAGCCGCCGGCCTGGTTGAAGCCCGGCTCGACCGTCGAGGTCGAAGTCGAGGGCCTTGGCCGCCTGCGAAATCCGATCATCGAAGGACCTGCGCCCGATGCCTGACCGACCGATCGTCCTGCTCACCAATTCGATGCATCCCGACGGCGAGGCGATCCTCGCGCCGCATGCCGAATTGATCGTGCCGCCCGATGCCAAGCCCGAAACCTTGCGGCAATGGGCCAAAAATGCCGACGGCATCATCGTGCGCGCCAAGCTGCCCGACGACATCGTCGATCACGCGCCGCGGCTGAAGGGCATCGTCCGCCACGGCGTCGGCCTCGACTTCATTCCGGTCGACGCCGCCACTGCGCGCGGCATCGCGGTCGCCAACCTGCCCGGCAGCAACACCAATGCGGTCGCCGAATATGTGATGTCGGCGCTGATGCATCTGCGCCGGCCGCTGTACAGGCTGGATTCCCGCCTGCGCAGCAACGGCTGGAACGCCGCGCGGCCCATTGCGGACAGCCTGCCTGAATTGAGCGGCTCCACCCTCGGCATTCTCGGCGTCGGCACCATCGGCCGCCGCATCGCCGACATCGCCCGCAACGGCTTCGGCATGAAGGTGCTCGGCACCTCCCGCCGCAAGGGCTCGCTGCCCGCCGGCATCGAGGAAGTCGCGCTGGAAGATTTGTTCGCGCGCAGCGATGCGATCGCGGTGTGCTGCGCGCTGACCGATCAGACCCGGGGCCTGGTCAACGCCGGGCTCATCAGCCGGATGCGTTCGTCCGCCGTGCTGGTGAATGTCTCGCGCGGCGCCGTGATCGAAACGCCGGCACTGATCGAGGCGCTGCGTTCGGGCCAGATCGGCGGCGCGGCGCTCGACGTGTTCGACGTGCAACCCTTGCCGCCGAACGACGCCCTGTTCGACTGCCCGAACCTGCTGCTGACGCCGCATACCGCCGGGATCACCGCCACCAGCGGCCGCGCCATGGCGGTCGGCTCGGCGGAAGAGATGCTTCGAATCCTGCGTGGCGAACAGCCGCTCAATCTCGTCAATCCCGCCTACAAGGCGGCATGAGGTCCTAACATGCGCATTACAGAGATCAAGGCCGTTCCGATTTCCTATCGCGTGCCGGAAGGCCAGAACGTCAGGCTCGGCATCGGCCGCGCGGTCAAGCGCGATGCGGTGCTGGTGAAGGTTTCCACCGACCAAGGCTTGAGCGGATGGGGCGAAGCCCATCACGGCCGCTGCCCGGGCGCGATCGCGAAACTGATCGACACCACGATTTCCGAACTGGTGCTCGGCATGGACGCGATGAACGTCGTCGGCGTCTGGCAGCGGGTCTACCAGATGCAGCTCGCGAGCCACGGCATGGGCTACGCCGCCGCAATGGCGCTGAGCGGTCTCGATCTCGCTCTTTGGGATATCAGGGCCAAGGCGGCGGGCTGGCCGCTCTACAAGCTGCTCGGCGGAACCTCGAAGCCGATCAAGGCCTATGCCGGCGGCATCTCGCTCGGCTACCAGGAACCGCCATCGCTGGCACAGGAAGCACTGGGCTATGTCAGTCAGGGCTACCGCGCGATCAAGCTTCGCGTCGGTGACAATCCCCGCGACGACGTCGCCCGCGCCACCGCGGTGCGCGAGGCGGTCGGCGACGCCATCGAGATCCTGGTCGATGCCAACACGGGCTACACCGTCGACGACGTGCGCCGCGTGATGCCGGCCTATCAGGAGCTCGGGATCGGCTGGCTGGAAGAACCGTTCCCGGCGCAGGACTACCGCTCCTACCAGACCGCGGCTTCGCTGGGCACCACGCCGCTCGCCGCCGGCGAGAACCATTACACGCGCTTCGAGTTCACGCGCCTGATCGAGGATGGCGCCGTCAGCTTCGTGCAGCCTGATCTGTCCAAGACCGGCGGCGTCACCGAAGCGGTGCGGATCGCCGGCATGGCTTCAGCGTGGAAGCTGTCGTTCAATCCGCACACCTCGGCAACCGGCATCAACATGGCCGCCAGCATCAACGTGCTCGCGGCGGTCCACCCGCCCGGCTCTTTCGGGGGCCACGTCGCCAAACACAATCCCCTCCACCACGAGGTCGGCGGCACCCCCTACACGCTCGACGCCAGCGGCTGCGTCAAGCCGTCGGAGACGCCCGGGCTCGGCGTCGAGATCAATGAAGCATTCATCAACGCCCATCCACTGATCGAGGGACCTTGCTATGTCTAGAACGCTGCGGGCTGAAGTTACCTCGAGCGCACTGCGTCTTGTCCACTTCACCTGCTGCGCTCTGTTCGTCCTTCTCGCCGGCGCCACCGCGGCGCCGGCGCAGACCGCCTCGACGCCGGCCGAGGCGGACAATTATCCGAGCCGGACCATCCGCTACGTCGTGCCCTACCCGCCCGGCGGCTTCAACGACACGCTGGGGCGGATCGTCGCGCAAAAACTGCAGGACGCCTGGGGCGTCCCCGTCATCGTCGAGAACCGTCCGGGCGGCGGCACGCTGATCGGCAGCGAAGCCGTCGCCAAGGCTCCGCCCGACGGCTACACCCTGCTCGGCGTCGCCTTTCCGTTCGGCGCCAATCCCAGCATCTACAAGAACCTGCCCTACGACACGGTGAAGGATTTCACGCCGCTGATCTTCGCGGGGCAAACGCAAAATCTCCTGGTGGTGAAGCCCGCGCTGCCGGTCAATTCCGTCAAGGAATTGATCGAATATGCGAAAAAGAATCCCGGCAAGGTCAGCTACGGCTCCACCGGGATCGGCTCCTCCAACCATCTGTCGATGGAGCTGTTCAAGAGCATGGCCGGGATCGAGATCGTGCACGTGCCCTACAAGGGCAGCGCACCGATGGTGAGCGACCTGCTCGGCGGGCATATTGATCTTGCCTTCGACAACACGCCGAACGTGCTGCCGCAGGTCAATGGCGGCAAGATGCGTGCGCTCGGCGTCAGCAGCAAGAACCGCTCGGCGCTCGCCGCCGACGTGCCGACCGTGTCGGAAGCCGGCGTTCCCGGCTACGAGGTCACCGTATGGTTCGGCATCGTCGGCCCGGCCGGAATGCGGCCGGAGCTGGTGCAGAAGCTGAACGCCGAGATGAACAAGATCTTCGCGACCGACGACGTCAAGCGCCGCTTCACCGACCAGGGCGTCGAACCCGTCGGCGGAACACCGGGGCAATTCGCCGATCACATCAAGGCCGAAATCGCGAAGTGGGCGAAGGTGGTCAAGGACGCCAAGATCCAGCCGGAGTGATGGTGCGCGGAGCGGGCGTCAGAGGCTATCGAACGCCTCGACTGACGCCCGCGCCGTGAGCCGTACTTCGGCCGCCGTCATGCCGGGGCGATAGAGGCTGCTGCCGAGGCCGAACGCCCGCACGCCCGCGGCCCAATACGCGGCGAGATTCTGGTCCGATACGCCGCCGACGGCGCCGACGACGGTATCCTTCGGGAGAACGGCGAGCTGCGCGGCGATGCCGGCAGGACCGAGCACGGACGCCGGGAAGAATTTCAGCGCCGACGCGCCGCAGCGCAGCGCCAGAAACGCTTCCGTCGGCGAGAACACGCCCGGCATGGTCACCAACTGCCGCGCCTGCGCCATCGCCAGCACGTCGGCATCGACATTCGGAGCGACCATCAGCCGGCCGCCGCTATCCGCAAGGCGCGCGCAGTCGGCGGCGGTGAGAACAGTGCCGGCGCCGATATGGCACTCCCCGCCGAAACGCTTGCAGAGGCGCTCGATCGACACGAACGGGTCCGGCGAATTCAGTGGCACCTCGATCAACTCGAAGCCGCAATCGATCAGCGTCTCGCCGATCGCCTCGGCCTCATCGGGACGGATGCCGCGCAGGATCGCGACCAGCGCGCGTTTCACCTTCGGCCATGGTACTGCTCGCGACATCTCAGAACTGCGCTCCCCAGATGTTGATGGCGGCCTTGCTGAGCCCGTGCCGCGAGGCTGCCTCGGCATCGTCGGCCGTCACGTCGAAACCACGCTCGCGCAAGGCGACTTCGTAGAGTTCGCCGAGGCGGCCGGCGCGCAGCAGCCGCAGGGCACGCGGCCGGCCGAAGCGCACCGTGGCATCCGATATCTCGCTGCCGATCAAGAGGCCCGAGAGCCGGTCGATGCCATCGCTGCGTTGCTCGAAGCCGAGCAGTTGCGCCGCGCGCAACCGGAACAGCGACGAGGTCAATGCCGAAGGCGTTGCCATTGCCGTGGCGAGGCCTTCGCGGAACGGCACACTGTTGGCGGCGGGTTGACCGGCCGCCTCGACGGCATGGGCCAGGATGCTGTGCTGCGAGATCACGGAGAACAGTTCGCCGGTCATGTAGGTGGCGAATTCGACGATCGCGCCTGCCTCGATCTTCACCCACTTGCTGTGGGTGCCGGGTATGCAGACGAGGCCGCTGATGGCGGGATCGAGCATCCCGAGAAGCTGCGTCTCCTCGCCGCGCATGACGTCCGGCCGGTCGGCGCGCGTCTGGGCGATGCCGGGCAGGATGCGGATATCACGATCGGCATCGACGCGAACGGCGCCCGCATGCAGCGCATCGAGCCGCGTCGGCGTATGCAGATAGGGCGCCTCGACCCAGCCTTGCCGCGCACCCGCCATGCCGCAGATGACGACGGGAATATTTTCCGGCGCGCCGAGCTTCGAAAGATGATCGTGCAGCACCGGCGCAAAGCCGGTGGCGGTACAATGCAGCATGCCCTCATGGCCGCGGCTGTCCGCGAGGACATCGCCTTGCGCCGACATCAACCAGCCGCGAAAGCTGCTGGTGCCCCAGTCAACCGCAACGAAGGCGGGCGGCGTCGAGGTGGAGGATGGCAACGCGCCGCTAGCTCTTGCCGTAGTCATAGAACCCGCGGCCGGTCTTGCGGCCGAGATAGCCGGCGTCGACCATCTCTTTCAGCAGCGGCGCGGGCCGATATTTGGAGTCGTTGAAGCCAGTGTAGAACACCTCCATCACCGACAGCATGGTGTCGAGGCCGATCAGGTCGGCGAGCGCCAGCGGCCCAATGGGGTGATTGCAGCCGAGCTTCATGCCGGCGTCGATCTCTTCCGCGGTGGCAATCCCCTCCTGCAGCGCGAACACCGCTTCGTTGATCATCGGGCAGAGAATGCGGTTGACCGCGAAGCCCGGGCTGTTGCGTGCGCTGATCGGCACCTTGCCGACGCGCTTGGCAAACGCTTCGGCCTTGGCGTGGGTATCGTCGGAGGTCTGCAAACCGCGGATCAACTCCAGCAGCGCCATCACCGGCACCGGATTGAAGAAGTGCATGCCGATGAAGCGGTCCGGACGATCGGTGGCGGCGGCGAGCTTGGTGATCGAGATCGAGGACGTGTTGGTGGCCACGATCGCTTGCGGCCGAAGCGAGGCGCAGAGGTCCTTGAGGATTTTGACCTTCAGCTCCTCGTTCTCGGTGGCGGCTTCAATGACGAGGTCGCAATCGCCGAGCTTCGCCTTTTCCGTGGTCGCGACGATGCGGCCCAGCGCGGCCTCGCGATCGGCGGCGCCCATCTTTTCCTTCTTGACCAGGCGATCCAGGCTGCCGTCGATGGTGGAGAGGCCGCGCTTGATGGCGGCATCGGAGACGTCGACCATGGTGACGCCGAGGCCGGCGACGGCGCATACCTGCGCGATGCCGTTGCCCATGGTGCCGGCGCCGATGATTCCGACCGACTCAATCATGCAAAAATCCTCTTCCTGAAGGGCACGGCGTTGCGCCGGCCCGTATGACCCGGATGCCGGGGGTCCTGATATCAGAGACCAGCGGCAACCGGAATGCCCGGATGCGCCGATTGCCGGCGAACCAGTTATCCACTTCCGGCGTGGCCAGGATGCCGGAATGCTCGACCGGATGCGGATGGGTTGATAGACCGCTGTGCTTGTTGGGATTGAGTCGGACGATGACCGTTGCTATCGAAATTGGGCGTACCGCAACGGGTGAGCAAGCGTCGCTGGACCTCGAGGAACTACTGGCCACGCGCCTGCTGGTGCAGGGCAATTCCGGTTCCGGCAAATCGCATCTGTTGCGGCGGCTGCTCGAACAGACGGTGCCGTGGGTGCAGCAGACCGTGATCGATCCCGAGGGGGATTTCGTCACGCTGGCGGAGCAATACGGCCACCTCGTGATCGACGCCGAGGAACACACCGAGCGCGGGCTGCAGGTGGCGGCCGAGCGCGCCCGTATCCATCGGGTCTCCACCATTCTGAACCTCGAAGGGCTCGACGCCGAAAACCAGATGCGCCGCGCCGCGGCCTTTCTCGGCGGCATGTTCGAGGTCGCGCGGGATCATTGGTATCCGATGCTGGTGGTGGTCGACGAGGCGCAGTTGTTCGCGCCGGCGGTGGCCGGCGAAGTCTCGGACGAAGCGCGCCGGCTGTCGCTCGGCGCCATGACCAATCTGATGTGCCGCGGCCGCAAGCGCGGACTTGCGGGCGTGATCGCGACGCAGCGGCTGGCGAAGCTCGCCAAGAACGTCGCCGCCGAGGCCGCCAATTTCCTGATGGGTCGCACCTTCCTCGATATCGACATGGCGCGGGCCGCCGACCTGCTCGGGATGGAGCGCCGCCAGGCCGATGCCTTCCGCGATCTGGAGCGCGGGCAGTTCATGGCGCTCGGCTCTGCGCTGTCGCGCCGGCCCCTGAGTGTGCGGATCGGCGCGACGGCAACGCATGCGCGGCATGCATCGCCGAAACTGATGCCGCTGCCGGAAGCCCGGATGGAAGGCGCACGCGACATCATTCTGGCCGCGCCGCCGCCGGAGATTAATCGGCCTGTGCGAAAACCTTCCGCCGACATCGTCAGCCAACTGATGGCGAAACGGGAGATCATTCCTGAACCGGCGGAGCAACCGCTCACCGCCGAACAACAGGCCGAGCTGCGCCAGCGGCTGGACCGCATCCTCAGCGCCATTCTGGCGGAGCCCGATGCCGGCTTCCGGCCGGTCGGCATTCTCTATCAGGAGTTCGCCGTCCGTTGCCGCATCGAGGGTCTCGGCTCGGCCGCGCCCGATCTCGGCGTATTCCGCCGCATGCTGAATTGCGCCAAGGCCGGCCTTTCCGCCGATGCCGAACGGGACGGCCCGTGGAAGGAGGTCGCGGACCGTTCGGGGTTGCTTCCGGAAGACATGCAGGGCGTGTTCCTGATGCTCGCGCGCGCCGCAAGGGAGAACCTGCCGTGTCCGAGCGACATGGCGATCGCGCGCGTCTATGGCACGCACTCCATCCGCCGCGCCCGGCGGGCGTTGGCCTATATCGAGGAACAGGGGCTGCTGGTTTCCCAGCTCGACGGCATGGGCCGTAGGATCGTGACGCTGGTCGAACCGGCCTGGACCACGGCGCCGAGTGATCCGGGCGCGGATGACATGATCGGCGAGGGCTGCGGGGCGTAGAGCGCCTCAGATGCAGCATGCGCTCTTGTCTCGACTCACCGCGAGGACCGCAGCCAAGCGACCGGTGAAGGCTGCTGCCTCAATCATGCGGACGCTGCTCGGCGAGTCCGGCTGGTCGACAAAATTGGCCAGGTAGCGAGTGGCTTTGGAATGGGCGGCGCGCGCTAACAGCCCCCGGAACGCGAAGACGTGAAACTTGGGTCGCGATTGCATCGCTGCTTGCAACCAAACGTAGCCGACGAAATCGCCAAGTTTGGGAGATAGCCTGTTGGTGTCGCAAAAAAAGGTGCTGTTTGACGGTGGTTCAGCCACGCGAATTCATTTTTATTGCTTCACATTTGTTTGCAGCACGCCCGGTTCGCTAGCGTTCGGCGAGCGCGAAGCCAAACTATACAATGGTGCCAACCACCAATTTGGTAGCGGGAGAGGGACTCGAACCCCCGACCCCAGGATTATGATTCCCGTGCTCTAACCAGCTGAGCTACCCCGCCACGGCGTCCGGCAGCGGCTGAAACGGGCCGCGTTGGTGCGAACGCGCGGCATATAAGGAGTGGGGTGACGGACTGTCAAGCAAACCTGGCTGGCAGCGCAAGTTATTGAGGGAAGCGCGAGATTCCGGGTTCTCGCTCCGCGAGCCCCGGAATGACCTCGTCACTTCGGCCGCACCGTCTGGTCGCCGCCGGGGCTGCCGGGGGGCGGGATCACAGGGGTGGTGCTGCCGTGGTCGGGCGTGGGCGCGCGCATTTCGGGATCGACGCCAGCCGGCGGGCACAGCACGCCCTCAGACTTCGCCAGCTTGTCGCCGAGCGGTTCGCGGTTCTGGCCGATGGTCTGGCCATCGGGCGCTGCGGTTCCGGAATTGGGCAATTGCTGCATCGGGGCGCAATTGGCCTGCTTAGACGGGACCGGCGGCGCCGTCTGGGCGGGCGGCGTTTGCGGTGACGGCGGCGCCTGCGCCAACGCCATCGCGGGCGCTGCGATCAACGCGCATGACAGTAGTAATGTTCGGTCCATTCGCATGAGAGGAAAACGGCGCCGATGCGCACCGGTTCCCGGCCTAATCGCCGCAGCCTACGACTTCTTGTAACGAATGAGCGAAAAGTGCCCCATCGGCGGCATCGGGCGGCGTTCTACCAGGGTAACGCCGCCGGGCGCGGCAGCCCACTTGACCA
>OEIU01001547.1_pt1 | contig 14448 bp, 13 predicted proteins | sample 1539221 | NCBI WGS metagenome assembly OEIU01 (sample SAMN03792071, study PRJEB22550) | activated sludge metagenome | feature: wastewater treatment plant; material: activated sludge; isolation source: Wastewater treatment plant of a petroleum refinery complex | place: Argentina: Zarate | collected...
TTTTTGCGCTTTCCACATGTTGCTTGGTTCGACAGGTGCATGGGCGGCTTCACCGTCTGCCGCACTGGGCATGCTCGTCGATTCGACCGATGCGCAAGCCGCTCATGACGGTTTGCGCGTACTCGGTGCCACGCCGGGCAGCGTTGCCGACCAGATCGGCCTGCGCCCGGGCGACGTGCTCGTCGATGTCAACGGTGTCGCCTTGGCGAATCTTGGCGCCGACGCAAACGGCCGCGCGCTCGCCGCCGCGACACTCAATGCAACGATCGCAGGCTTGCCTGCCTCCACGCCCTTGCGCCTGCGCGTTTTGCGTGGCGGCGCTACCCTGACTCTGAATGCGCCAGTGCTTGCAGACGCGGCATCCTCCTCCACGACAATCGCTTCTTCCAGCAACACCGCTTCCGACCCGCCAGGCGCGGGTGGCTGCGGCCGCATCAGCACCTTTGATGTCGCTCCGCGCAGTCAGCATCTGTATCGGGCCAGGATCCTGTTGCTCGATGGTTCCACTCCCGGACCGACCGGCACGCCATCGTTTCGCGTTACTGCCGGTACGCACAAGCTGCTCGTTGCCGAAGACATCCCGACGCGGGAAATGGGTGTTGGCCCGATCGCCAGCTTGCGCAGCCGTCGCGACACCAGCAAGACGCTGACCGTGACCGTCAAGGCCAACACGACCGCCTTGCTGGCTGCCCGACTCAATACCGAAAAGGCGGCCGATTTCGCCGATGGCGGCTATTGGGATCCGGTTGTGTGGCGCGAGATTCCGGAAAATTGCCGGTAATCGGGAACTTGGCGGCCCCGTTGCAGTCGAAATCCGCATACCCCCACGGGCAGCGGCCACACGGATGTGGCCACATCCTTCATCACTGCTTCGGCTATCCTTCCGCGCTGGTGGCATAGTGGCGGTGATCCGATCAAGACTTCTCTGCTCTTGCTGTTTGCGCTCGTTCCGGCGTGGGTTTGCGCGCAACCGGTAGCGCCTGACACCTATCTTGCGCGTCTGCAGCAAGGTGTCGACAGCGGCCTGTATCGCGAACTCGCGGTGGGCTGGATCGACGGCACCCAGACCGGTCCCGACCAGCAGCAGACCTGGTATTTCGGCGGCGCGCAGAAGCCGGACGCACAATCGACTTTCGAAATCGGCGCGATCAGCGAGATCTTCACCGGGCTGCTGCTTGCCCAGGCCGCGATCGACGGCAAGGTTCGCATGGACACGACCTTGCGCGACCTTCTTCCCAAGGATTTTCCATTCGCCGATCCGGCTGTCGGCGCAATCAATGTGCGCCAACTTGCCACACGTCGCTCGGGTCTGCCTTCCGCTCCGCCGAATCTGTTTCCCACAGACGCTGACGATACCTATGCCGGATTCGACCAGTCCGCGCTGCTGACTTTTCTGGCCAACTTGAAGCTCGCGCCGAATTTGGCGACGGGCTATTCCGTGCTCGACGCCGGACTGCTCGGTGACATGCTTGGCCGTGCATACGGGCAACGTTTCGCCGTCGTGCTGGTGTCGCGAATCCTCGATCCGCTCGGCATGTCGAACACAGGCGTGGGAGATGGTGCAGGTCTGCTGCAAGGCCATGGTCATGGCCAGCCGGTTTCGCATTGGCATTTCGGCGCGCTGGCCGGGGCGGCGGGCCTGCGTTCGACGCTTCCAGACCTGCTGCGCTTCGTGCAGGAGAATCTGACACCTCAACAATCGCCGCTGCGCGCGGCACTGTTGTTGTCACGCCAACCGCTGGCGGATTCGCCGCAAAGCGTGGGCCTGGGCTGGAACACCGTGCAGGTGACTGATGGCGACCAGCAATGGCCCTTGGTCTGGCGTGCCAGCCGCACCGCCGGGTTTTCGGCGTTCCTCGGATTTCGCACTGATCAGCAGCAGGCGCTGGTACTGCTCGGCAATACCGATGCCGATTTGAGCGCCACCGGCATCGCTTGGCTGGAAGGTCGCGTGCCACCGCCACTGCCGCCACCACCGCCACCGCCTGAATCCGGCGATTTCACGGCCTATTCGGGCTTGTATCGCCTCTCCGGTGGCAGGGCCTTCACGGTTCGCGCCGGATCTGGCGCCATGAGCGCGCAGTTTCCCGGGCGGTTTCCGGTCGCGTTGCGCAAAGTCGGACATGACGTGTTCGCCGCTCCCGGCGATGCCTTCGTGCTTTCGTTTCAGCGCACCGGAACCGTCGTCACGTCGGTTCTGCTCGGCCATGCTGGCGCGAACGAACTCGCACAACGCCTGAGTGAGCGCGCTCCGCAACTGGCTCGTGGATCGCTGGCACCACCTGCCGACACATTGCGCGAGGTCGTCGGCGATTATCAGCTGGATGCCGAAACGCTTTTGCGAGTCACGCAAAAGCAGAACGCGCTGATCATTCAGGCTACCGGTTCCGAAACTCTGACGCTGACCGCGTTTGCGCCGGACCGTTTTGCCGATGCCGATGGCGCCTGCGAAGTCCATTTCCTGCGCAACGAAACACGTGCTGTGACGGGTTTGAAGCTCGTGCTTGCCGGCGCCGAACGTGAGGCACATCGCGTTGTGTGGGCCACACCGATACTGCGCTAGCGCGCCGCAATCGGCTTGCGTATCCTGCGCGCATGACCGCGCTGAGCGTCAATGTCAACAAGATCGCCGTACTGCGCAACTCGCGTGGCGGCAAAGCACCTGACGTGATTCGTGCTGCACGCACCTGCATCACGGCGGGCTGCCAGGGCATCACCGTGCATCCGCGCCCCGACCGTCGCCATATCCGACCGGAAGATGTGCACGCATTATCGCCACTGTGCACGAACGGTATCGAATTCAACATCGAAGGCAATGCATTCGCACCGCCTCGTGAAGGCTATCCCGGCCTGCTTGTGCTGGTACGTGAAGTACTCCCGGCACAGTGCACACTGGTGCCGGACGGCGATGGCCAGATCACGTCGGATCACGGCTTCGACCTCACTGCTGATTCACCGCGCCTGCGCCCTCTGATCGCACAATTGAAATCGTTCGGCACCCGCGTGAGCCTGTTCATGGATGCCGGCGCAGCCGGAATCGCGCGCGCCGCCGAGCTTGGCGCGGACCGCGTGGAATTGTATACAGGCCCGTATGCAGCCGCGTTCGAACGCGGCGACTTCTCCCGTGAGCTCGATGCCTGTGTCGTTTCCGCCGACGCGGCGCGCGCTGCCGGCCTTGGTGTGAACGCAGGTCATGATCTTGATCAGGCGAACCTGCCCGCGCTCAAGGCGGCAATTCCGTATCTGGCGGAAGTCTCGATTGGGCATGCCCTGATCAGTGAGGCGTTGTACACAGGACTCGCGCTGACCGTGCGCGCCTATCTGGAAATTCTCGGTCGCTGAAACGCAAACGCCGCGTTTCCGCGGCGTCGCGACGCAAACTTCTGTGCCAATCTATTGATCGCCGGCAGCGGCCGGCGACACAAATCCGATCTTGATCATGCCGGCGTTCTTGGCATCCGCCATGACCTGGGCCACGAGCTGATACTTCGTGGTGCGATCCGGCTTGATGTCGAGCTCGGGCTGCGGATCCTTCTGCGCGGTCACGCGCAACTGTGCACGCAAGGCGTCCTCGCTGATCGGCTCGTCATTCCAGAACAGCTGTCCATTGGACTGCACGACCAAACGGATCGGTTCCGGCGGCGGAGGCGGCGGCACCGCTGGCGGCGGTGACGGCTGCGGCAGGTCGATCTGGATCTTGTTCGACAGCAGCGGCATGGTGATCATGAAGATGATCAACAGCACCAGCATGACGTCGACGAGCGGCGTCACGTTGATGTCGGCCATCGCGCCGCTGCTGCTGTTGGAGGAAAATGCCATGTCGCGTTACCTCGATGCGAAAGCGCGTGCCGCCCGCGGGCGGCGGCGTGTCATTGCGTTGTGGCGCTGTGCGCCTGGGTGATGAAGCCGAGCTTGACCATGCCGGCGGCCTTCGCGTCGCCCATCACCGTGGAGATGAGCGAATACTCGGTGTCCTTGTCGGCACGGATCTGCAGTTCCGGTTGCGGTTGGCGCTGTGCGGCCACGCGCAACTTTGCCTGCATGCTCGCTTCAGTAACCGGCTCGTCATCCCAGTACAGATCACCGGTGTCCTTGACGGCCAGCGTGATCGGGTGGTTCTGGCCTTCGTCGGGCGGATGATCCAAGCTCGCGATCGGCAATTCGACCTTGATCTTGTGCGAAGCCAAGGGCGCCGTGATCATGAAGATGATCAGCAGCACCAACATCACGTCGACCAGCGGCGTGACGTTGATTTCCGCCATCACGCCGCCTTCATTGCCGCCCACACTCATCGCCATGGCTTACTTCCTCGGCGCGGCCGCGGCAGCCTTGCCCATGGTCGGTGCAGCGCCGCCTTCCACGCGCGCGCCGGTGGCGAAGAAGTCGTGCAGGTCATGCGCGAATTCGTCGAACTGGGCGTTGGTCACGCGGTTGGCGCGGACGAAGATGTTGTAGGCGAGTACCGCGGGAATGGCGACGCCCAGACCAATGGCGGTCATGATCAGCGCCTCGCCCACCGGTCCGGCCACGGTTTCGATACCGGCGTTGCCGGACGCACCGATGTTGATCAGGGCGTGGTAGATGCCCCACACGGTACCGAGCAGGCCGACGAACGGGGCGGTGGAACCGCTGGTGGCGAGCCAGGTCAGGCCGCCTTCCAGGCGCGCGCTTTCGCGGGCCACGCCCTGGCGCAATGCGCGGTCGATGAACTCGGACCGGTTCAGGGCTTCGACCATGCGGCTGCCTTCATGGCGCTGGTGGTGGGCTGCTGCCGAAGCGCATTCGAGTGCAATCTTCGAAAACGGTTCCCACTTGGGCTGGTCTTCCATCACGCGCACGGCTTCCTGCGCGGACGAGGTCTCCCAGAACACATGGCGAACGCGTTCGGCGCGTGAACGGATGGCGAGGACGCGCCAACCATTGATCACGATGAATAGCCATGTACCGATCGACATCACAACCAGCACGATCAGCGTGATCCAGCTCAGCCAGTCGAAATGGTGAACCAGATCGGCAAAACCCATGTGGGTGAGAGCCGCGGCATCGCCGTGACCGGCGACGGGAGCGCCGGCGGGTGCTGCCGTAACCGCAGCTGCGGCGTCAGCCGGCGGTGCGGATTGAGTCGAACCTGCATCTTGTAACATAACGCTACCCTTGAAGTGAGAGGCCTATGGTGTCACCAGTTGCGGACGGATGCTAACCGCCGCCAATCAAAGCTCGTTCAAATTGAAGTCGATCGGAACCAACGCATACCCTTCGTATGGCTTGCCGTTACGCGTGCCGGGATTGAACATCCAAGTCTTTGCTGCGGCGATCGCCGCCTGGTCCAGCTCACGATAGCCACTGGATTTTTCGACCGAGATTTCCTTGGGCGATCCATCCAGTCCGATCAGGACCTTGAGGACCACCTTCCCTGAATGGTGCTCGCGGATCGCGATCGGCGGATAACGCGGCGGGCGCATCTTGCGGTAGCTGATGTTCTCGCTTGGCGCGATATCCTGCGGCGGCGGCGGCGGTGCCGGCGGCGCTGGCGGCGTCGGGATCGACATCGGTGTCGGCGGCGCTTCCACCGGCGCCGGCGGCGGCGGCGGCGCAACCGGCGGCGGCTTGATGTGCTCGACGATCTTCGGCGGCGGCTTCTTCGGCGGTTCCCGCGGGGGCGGGGGGGGCGGGGGCGGCGGCGGCGGCGGCGGAATGAACTCCACCGTCACGACATTGTCTTTGGTCTTGTCCTTGGCCTGTGGCGGCGTTACCGGCGCCAACAGCATCATGAAAGCGAACGCATGCAGCGCGAACGTCGCCGCAAGGCCGATGGTGCGCTTCCAGTTGAACGGTTCGGTTTCTTGGTAAGAGTCGAACGCCATCGTGTGAACCAGTCTTTGTCAGTCACCGCCCGCACGCTGCCATTGTGGCAGTACTCGTGCGGGCGTTTGGTTGAATGGGAGCGGATTAAATTACACCAGCGCCTTGGTTTTGTATAGATACTCTAATCGAACCGGGATTATTTGCCGCCCAGTTTCGCCAGTTGCGCTTGGGCTTCGTCATGCGTATCGGCTTCCTGGGCGGCCTTCTGGAACGCCGCCTTGGCTGCCGCCTTGTCCTTGTTGCCAAGATTGAGTTTGCCGAGCAGAAGGTATGCCTTGCCCTTCTGGGTGACGCCGCGAGCGATGCCTTTTTGCAAGACGTCGCGTGCCTGCGCCCATTCGGTTTGAGAACCTAGGATTTGCGCGCGCAGGTAGTCAATGTCGCCATTTGACGCCAGTGGAGACGCCTTGGCATAGGCGGCCAAGGCCTGATCTTCCTTCTGCCCGATCATGTAGCAATCGCCCATCAATTTGTAGTTTTCCATGCTGGCCGTGACCGCGCCCTTGTCCAGGCCTTGCTGCAGCAGCGCCGCACCCTTGAGCGCGACCTCGGGCTTGGCATCGCTCTGGGCAATGCTGGCATAAAATTTTGCAGCCGAGACGTAGTCTTCGTTGGTGGTGATCATGCCGCTGGTCTGTTCGTGGTCGAGCAGCGCCAGTGCCTTGTCGCTCTGGTTGGCCTGCGTGTAAATGACCAGCGCGTTGTGAGCCAGCGCTTTGTTCGTCGGATCCTTGGCGAGCTGCTCGTCGATGACGCTGGAGGCTTGGCTGGCCTGCCCGCTCTCAGCATAACTTGCCATCAGGATGCTGCTCCACGATTCCTTCGGCTTGTCGGTAAGCGACATCGCCTTTTTCATGGCGGCAATCGCGTCCGAGTACTTCTGCAAGCGGTATTCCGCATTGCCTTCGAGGGCGTAGGAGTCCGCGGTCTCGCGCTTGCCCTGCGCGCGCCAGATCTTCAACTCGTCCAATGCCGCCTGGTATTGGGCGTCGGCAACATAAGCGGCGGCCATGTTGTACATGGAGTCGAAATACGTGTCGTTCGGGACCGAATCCAGTTCGATCAGCTTTTTGTAATCGTCGATCGCGCCCTTGTAGTCTTGCTGATTGAACTTGATGTTCGCCAACACTTGCAGCGCAATGCCTTTGGCGTACTTGCTGCGGCTGCCATCGGCGACCTTCTGCGCTTCCTGTTGGGCCTTGGCATCGTCGCCGCTATTGACCGCGTCGATTGCTGCTTGCAGTGCCTTCTGATCCGCCTGGCTGGAAAGGTCCGACTTCGGCGCATTGCGTGTCGCCTCCGGATAGCGTGCTTCTTCCTTCTTGTCCTTGGCGATCGTGGCGACGCTCGCGACGGCAATAACGGTTGTCAGCAGCACGCTCAGCGCGGCGCGGATGAAATGTCTTTGATTGTTGCGCATGGCCCTCTCCTCCAATGTCCGACTCGCGCAGTCTACCGCACGCCGGGGAAAACCGGGGTTAACCCGGCAGATCGCGTCGCTCAATATTTTGTTGCCGTTTATACGTCCAAAACCCTACACGTCCAGATTCGCCACGCGCAGCGCGTTCTGCTCGATGAACTCGCGGCGCGGTTCCACCACGTCGCCCATCAGGGTCGAGAAAATCTGGTCGGCTGCGACGGCGTCTTCGATGCGAACCTGAAGCAGGCGGCGCGTATCCGGATTTACCGTGGTTTCCCACAGTTGCTCCGGATTCATTTCACCCAAACCCTTGAAGCGCTGGATCGTACGGCCTTTCTTGGCCTGATCGAGCAACCATGCCGCTGCCTGCGCGAAATCCGTCACGTTGGTGCTGGCGTTCTCGCGGCGCACGCTGGCACCTGTGCCAATCAGGCCGTCGAGCTGCTGCGCGACATGCCGGATCGGCCGGAATTCGACGCCGGTGAAAAACGCAGCCGGCAGGATTTGCGTCGTGCGCTGGCCGTGATGTTCGCGTTCGACGCTCAGCGCGGCGGGATGCTCGGCGGTGGCCGCGCGTATGCTCAAGCGATACACCGGCTTGCCCAATCCTTGCGCGGTGAGCTTCGCGCCCAAGCGCGCTATCCAGGCCTGCGCGGCTTGTGTTTGCGCCCACACGTCTTGCGGAACATCCACATCCAGCATGGCGCCAAGCACGGCGGCGTCGCAACGCTGGCCGAGGCGCCCGATCTGTTCCTGGGCCAGGTGGAAATCGAGCAACAGGCGTTCCAACGCGGCGCCGCTTATCGGTGGCGCGCCGCCACCGGGATTGAGCTGGGCGCCGTCGACCGCGTTGGAGACGAGGTAGGCATTCAGCGCCGCATCGTCCTTCAGGTACAACTCCTGCTTGCCTTGCTTGAGCTTGTACAGCGGCGGCAGGCCGATGTAGACGTAGCCGTGCTCGATGAGTTCGGGCATCTGCCGGTAGAAGAACGTCAGCAGCAGGGTACGGATGTGCGAGCCGTCGACGTCGGCATCGGTCATGATGATGATGCGGTGATAGCGCAACTTGGCGAGGTTGAATTCTTCCTTGCCAATGCCGCAGCCGAGCGCGGTGATCAATGTGCCGACCTCGGCCGAGGACAGCATTTTATCAAAACGCGCTTTTTCCACATTTAGAATTTTACCCTTGAGTGGCAGCACCGCCTGGGTCTTGCGGTTGCGGCCCTGCTTCGCGCTGCCACCGGCCGAGTCGCCCTCGACCAGGAACAGTTCCGACAGCGCGGGATCCTTTTCCTGACAGTCGGCAAGCTTGCCGGGCAGGCCGGCGATGTCGAGCGCACCCTTGCGCCGCGTCATCTCGCGCGCCTTGCGCGCCGCTTCGCGCGCACGCGCCGCGTCGACGACCTTGGCTGCAATCGCACGCGCCTCGGTCGGGTTCTCCTGCAGGAATTCGTCGAGCTTGGCGTTGACGATGGTTTCGACCGTACCCTTGACCTCGGACGAAACGAGCTTGTCCTTCGTCTGCGACGAGAATTTCGGATCGTGCATCTTCACCGACAGCACCGCGATCAGGCCCTCGCGCATGTCATCGCCGCTCAATGCCACTTTCGCGGACTTGAGCAGGTTGCTGGCCTCGATGTAGTTGCCGAGCGTGCGCGTCAGTGCTGCGCGGAAGCCAGCCAGATGGGTGCCGCCATCCTTCTGCGGGATGTTGTTGGTGAAACAGAACACGGTTTCCTGATAGGCGTCGGTCCATTGCATCGCGACTTCTACCGTGGTGCCTTCCGCGCTGCCTGCCAGCGTCATTACGCTTGGGTGCAGCGGCGTCTTGAGCTGTGCCAGATGCTCAACGAAGGAACGAATACCGCCTTCGTACTGGAAAACATCGGATTTGCCGACGCGCTCGTCGATCAGTTCGATCTTCACGCCTGAGTTCAGAAAACTCAATTCCCTCAATCGCTTGGCGAGGATATCGTAATGGAATTCGGTGTTCGAAAACACCTCCGGACTGGGCAGGAAGCGTACCGTCGTGCCGCGCATTTGCGTGGCATCCAGTCGGCGCAGTGGGTACAGCGGCTCACCGAGACGGTATTCCTGTTCGTGACGATAACCGTCGCGATCAATCGTCAGCCACAAATGCTCGGAAAGTGCGTTCACCACGGAGACACCGACGCCATGCAAGCCGCCAGACACTTTGTAGGAGTTGTCGTCGAACTTGCCGCCGGCATGCAGCACGGTCATCACGACTTCCGCGGTTGAACGCCCTTCTTCGTGCATGTCGACCGGAATGCCGCGGCCGTTGTCACTGACGCTGGCCGAGCCGTCCGCGTGCACGGTCACGATCACATGATCGCAATAACCGGCCAGTGCTTCGTCGATCGCGTTGTCGACGACTTCGAAAACCATGTGGTGCAAGCCGGAGCCATCATCCGTGTCGCCGATGTACATGCCCGGGCGCTTGCGCACCGCTTCCAGCCCCTTGAGCACCTTGATCTTGCTGGCATCGTAATTTTCGGCGGGATTCTGGTTTTTGTCGGACATGGGTACAACGCAGGTTTTTCGAGGATAACCGAACAATTATAGCAAGCCGCGCAGGCTGCCATGTTCCACGTGGAACAGGGTGATTGCATCGGGTTCCGCGCGCAACGGCTCGGGGATGTCCACCCCGGAAATCAGCACCTGGTCGGCATCGCGGCGCAACCAGTCCAGCACGCGTGCCTGGTGTTCGAGATCCAGTTCCGAACCCAGGTCATCCAGTGCGATGACCGGCCAACCTCCGCTTGCATCCGCATGAACCCGCGCCTGCGCGAGTACGCATGCGAGCGCGCAGAGCTTCTCCTGCCCCCGCGACAATTGCCCGCGTTGCGGCGCCTGTTCAAACCGTAACAACCAGTCCGCCCGATGCGGGCCGCGGCTGGTGTGACCGCGAATGCGGTCGAGGCTTCGTCGTTGCGCAAGCAGATCCAGCAAACTCGCATCGCTCGGCCAACCGCGATCCCATGCGAGGTTGACCTCCCCCAACTCCGGCAGGAATTGCCCCGCCAGTTCCGCCAGGCGGTCGCGAAACCGCGAAAAGTACTGCTGGCGATGCAGGTCCATGGGCGCGGCTGCGCTGGCGAGTTCCACGTCCCACGCATCAAGCTCGCCATCGGCCGCACCGTTTTTCAGGGCCATGTTGCGTTGGCGCAGGCTGCGCCGATAGCGCGCCGCCGTCGCGAGGTAGGCATGTTCCACGTGGAACACACCCCAATCCAGAAAGCGCCGGCGCTCACGGCCGGAACCGGCAATCAATTCATGGCTGCCTGGTTCGAAACACACCACGGCGGTTTCGCCCAGGACGGCGCCCAGGTTCGTGGTGACGGTTTGATCGATGCGGCCGTGCCAGCTCGAGTCGTCCCGAATCAGCGCGATTCGGCGAGCGCGTTCACCGCAGCGCGCGGTTGCGGCTACCGCAAGTCGCTTTTCGCCGCGCCGGATCAGGTCGTGAGTCGCCCCCAGGCGGAAACTCTGTGCATGGGACAGCAAGTAGGCGGCTTCGAGGATGCTGCTCTTGCCGGCGCCATTGGGCCCGACAAAGACGTTGATGCCCGGCGCCAGCGCCACGTCAAGCGTGGCGATATTGCGCAGGTTTTCGATGTGCAGTTGTTCCAGGCGCATGGCTGCGACTCCAGCCCGCGCTAGCGACGGATCAGAGGCGCAGCGGCATGATCACATGCCGCGACTGCTCGCTGCCGGGCGTGCGCAGCAAGCAGCTGGAGTTGGCGTCGCGCAGGCACAGCAACACTTCCTCGCCTTGCAAGGCATTGAGCGCATCCTGCAGGTAATTGACATTGAAGCCGACGCTGAGCTCGTTCACACCGGTACGTGCTTCGAGTTCTTCGACCGCTTCTTCCTGTTCCGGATTGTGCGCAACGATGCGCAGCTTGCCGGGACTGACTTCGAGTTTCACGCCGCGGTATTTCTCGTTCGACAGAATCGCCGCGCGCTGCAGGGCACCGCGCAGGGATTCCCGCCCGATGTGCACTTCCTTGTCCGCGCCAATCGGTACAACCGCTTCGTAATCCGGAAAGCGGCCATCGATCAATTTGGAGGTAAACACGACATCGTTGTGGCGCACGCGCAAATGGTTGCGGCCAAACTGCAACTCCACATCGCCTTCTCCGGATTCGAACAAACCCTGCAATTCAACGACGCCTTTGCGCGGGATGATGATCTGGCGCTGTGCCGCCTTGCCGCCATCCAACGTGGTTTCCGACATCGCGAGCCGATGCCCGTCCGTGGCGACGCAACGCAAGGACTTCTCGCGCAGATCCAGCAACAGCCCGTTCAGGTAGTAACGTACGTCCTGATTGGCCATCGCGAACGCGGTGCGGTCCATCAGTTCCTTGAGCGTATTTTTCGGCAACGTGATCTTCTCGATCACCTCAATGTTTTCGATGACCGGAAACTCGGTTGCCGCCAGGGTTGCCAAGGTGAACCGGCTGCGACCGGAACTGACCGTCACGCGGTCGTTGGCGAGCTTGAACTGGATCTTGCTGCCATCCGGAAGGGCGCGGCAGATATCGAAGAGTTTGCGCGCCGGAATTGTCACTTCTCCAGCATCGGCATCAACGGCATCCACGCTTGCCGACATTTCCACTTCAAGATCGGTGCCGGTGAAGCTGACCTTGCCCGACCCGGAAACCACCAGCAGGTTGGACAGCACGGGCAGCGTCTGCCGGCGTTCCACCACACCGATGACTTGTTGCAACGGCTTGAGCAAAACTTCGCGCTGGATACTGAAGTGCATGGTGGTTGCTTCCGTGATTTTGTTTATTTATGTGGAAAGAGCTGTTATAGGGCCTGTGCATCACGGGGATTGCTTTTTTTCCCCTTTTAAATCAATAAAATACATTCAAAAAACCAGTAGAAAGCTTGTTGATTGTTACGTGCTTGCGTGTGGATATGTCAGTGCGCCGCATTGTTGCACAACTTATCCACATCCGGCGCACACGAAGCCTCATCCGGTCAACTGGCGCAACAACATGTCCCAATCCTGGCGCAACTTGCCATCCTTGTGCGTCAGATCCCGAATCGTGCGGCAGGCATGCAGCACCGTCGTATGATCGCGCCCGCCAAACGCCTTGCCAATTTCAGGCAGGCTGTGGTCGGTGATTTCCTTGGCCAGCGCCATCGCCAACTGGCGTGGCCGCGCCAGTGACCGGCTACGGCTGGTCGATAGCAGATTCGGCAGGCTGATCTGGTAGTAGTCGGCCACCGTTTTCTGGATGTTCGAAAGCGTTATCGCCTGACTGTGCACGGTGAGCAGGTCGCGCAGCGCTTCCAGCGCGAAGTCTTCCGTGATCGGTACGCCCTGAAAGTTCGCGCGCGCAGCCAGCGTGTTGAGCGCGCCTTCCAGATCTCGCACATTCGAGCGCATGCGCTTGGCAACGAGAAACGCGACGGCTTCGGGAATATCCAGACCACGCGCCGAGGATTTCGCGAGCAGGATCGCCGCACGCGTCTCGAAATCCGGCGGTTCGATCGCCACCGACAGGCCCCAGCCCAGGCGCGATTTCAGGCGCGGTTCGAGGTTCTCGACTTCCTTCGGAAACTTGTCGCAGGTCATGATGATCTGCTGTTTGCTTTCGAACAACGCGTTGAAGGTGTGGAAAAACTCCTCCTGCGTACGATCCTTGCCGGCAAAGAACTGGATGTCGTCGATCAGCAGCGCATCCACGTCGCGAAAACGGCGCTTGAACTCGTCCATGCCTTTTTGCTGCAACGCACGCACCATGCCGTTGACGAACTGTTCTGAACGCAGGTACATCACTCGCATCGACGGATTGTTGGCGCGAATCAGGTTGCCTGCCGCGTGCATCAGGTGCGTCTTGCCCAGACCGGTGCCGCCATACAGCAACAACGGGTTGTAGGCACGACCCGGATTCATCGCCACCTGCATCGCCGACGCCTTGCCGAGCTGGTTCGACTTGCCTTCGACGAAGGTATCGAACGTGTAGTGCGGATCAAGGTTGTGCTCGAAATCCTCCGATTCGGCAGCGGCGCCCGCCCGCCCAGCGGACTTTTCCGTGCGCCGGCTCGCCAGCGTGCCGACCTCCAGGCGCAAGGCGACCGGAGCGCCATGCACGTGCGCGAGCACGCGCTCGATCAGATCCTGGAATTTCATGCGCACGAAGTCCAACGTATAGGCGTTGGGCGCGAGCAGGCGCAAGCCGTCGCCGTCCTCGCTGGCTTGCAAGGGCATCAGGTAGGTGTGCAGGTCCTCGACGCTCAGTTCGCCTTCCAGGCGTTCCAGGCAGCGCCGCCACAATTTGCTCATGATGGAATTGGTTACCGGTGCATCCGCCGCAGTGGGCGGATCACGAAGTCTAGCGCCCGACGCGGGCCGCGCCAAGCGCGCAAACATTGACGCAAGTACACTTTTACCCCTAGAATCGCGATCCTTTTTTGCAACGATATCCGTGCCATGGCCACCAAGCGCACTTTCCAACCCGGCAATCTCAAGCATGCCCGCACGCATGGCTTTCGCGCGCGCATGAAAACGCGCGGCGGACGCGCGGTGCTCAATGCGCGGCGTGCCAAAGGCCGCAAGAAACTCATCCCGTAAGGGTTCGAGTGGCGCTGCGCCACCCGCAAAGCGCCCGCTTGCTGCGACCCGCGGACTTCGCGCGCCTGCGCGAATCCGGTCGCCGCCTCAATTCGCAACAACTGAGCATCCAGTACCGCAAGCGCGAGGTACCCGGCGCGCGCCTGGGCATGGCCGTATCGCGGCGCGTGTCCAAGGTGGCCGTGGTCCGCAACCGCATCCGCCGCCAGATCCGCGAAAGTTTTCGCTTGCACCGCGCGCGTCTGCCCGCATGCGACATCCTGGTGATCGCGCGGCAATCAGCGGCGGAACAAACCAACGCGCAGTTGCGCGAGGAACTGGAGTCGCTCTGGTCACGGCTCGCCGCGCAGGACGCCGCCATTGAACGCTAGCCGCATGACCGGCACAATGCGCGCCTCTTGAGTGTTTCCCTTGATCCGGTGGCAGTCATCGCCACCTGATTCTTCACGCGCATCCGCGCCGACAACCGGTTTTGTCTTCATGCCCACCACCCGTTCCTTGTTGTTCATGGCCCTTGCCTTCGTGGCATTGGTGATGTGGCAGGCGTGGGACGCGG
>OEIU01001548.1_pt1 | contig 14421 bp, 18 predicted proteins | sample 1539221 | NCBI WGS metagenome assembly OEIU01 (sample SAMN03792071, study PRJEB22550) | activated sludge metagenome | feature: wastewater treatment plant; material: activated sludge; isolation source: Wastewater treatment plant of a petroleum refinery complex | place: Argentina: Zarate | collected...
TGCGAGCTCGCGGGTGCCGGAGAGGTAGTCGGCGTGGATGTGGGTCTCGGTGACCGCGGTGATGGTCATGCTGTTCTTCGCGGCGAGGTCGAGGTAGACCTGGATGTCGCGGCGCGGGTCGACGACGATCGCTTCACCGGTGCGCTGGCAGCCGATGATGTAGCTGGCGTGGGCGAGGTCGTCGTCGTAGAGGCGTTCGAGGAGCATAAGGGTCTCCGTCGCTTTCTTCTGGGTCAGTGCGTGCAAGTGCAGCGCTGGGATACGGGGACGCCCGCGAGGGCTTGTTCGATGTGCTGGCCGCAGCCGTCCCAGGTGGGCTTGCCGCAGGAGGAGCAGGTGATTCGTGCGCACATGGTGCCAGGTCCTTTCAGGGGGTAGCGGTGTTGGCGAGCTGGCGGCGGACGTCGTCCATGTCCAGTTCGCGGGCCTTCTCGATGAGCAGCTCGAGCTGCGGTTCGGCAAGAGCTCCCGGCTGCCGGTAGACCAGGACGCCGTCGCGGACGACCATCAGGGTCGGAATCGAGGTGATGCGGTGGGCGGAGGCCAGAGCGGTCTCGGCCTCGGTGTCGACCTTCCCGAAGAGGATGTCGGGGTGCCTGTCGGATGCTGCATCGAATACCGGGGCGAAGGCCCGGCAGGGTCCACACCACTCAGCCCAGAAGTCGATCAGCGCGATGCCCTCGGCGTGGGTGAGCTGTTCGAAGTTCCCGGTGGTCAGTTCAACAGTTGCCATCGCCGATCACCGTCCGAACAGGCGGGCGAAGAAGCCACCCCGCTGAGACTGGGCGGCCTGGACTTCGGCACGGGTATGGCTGCCATTGCACCAGTCGGATGCGGGCACGGATTTCCGCACGGATGCGACGTGCTGACCGCACCCGGTCCAGGTCGTCTTTCCACAGGTGTGGCACTTCGTTGCTCTGCACATACGCTGATCTCCTTGCTCGGCGATACCCCGGGGAGTATCAGTTCATGTGAATACGATACCCCAGGGGGTATAGTGGTTGTCAACTCGACGGAAGGACCACCCATGACCGACACCCTCGTCACCGGCGACCCGCTCGTCCACGACCCCGAAGCCAAGCGCAAAGTCGTCAACCGCCTCAAGCGAGCTCAGGGCCAGCTGGCGGCGGTCATTACGGCCGTCGAGGACGACGCGCACTGCCGCGACGTCGTGCAGCAGCTCTCCGCCGTCTCGAAGGCCCTCGACCGGGCCGGATTCCTCGTGATCTCGACCGCGCTGCGGGAATGCCTCACCGATCCGGACGCCGACGACGTCACCTCCCCCGCCGAGTTGGAGAAGCTCTTCCTCTCCCTGGCCTGAACCGGTCAGGCCCGCTCCTCGGGGCCCTCGCCTGGTGACCTGGGAGGAGTTCGACGATTCCCGTGTCGAACACCGTTAGTCTTCCCAGGGCGCTGTTCGCATGGGACCGGCGCTGAACAATGATGTGTTGAAGCATTCACAGTGATGCCAGATGAGGAGCGGTGCTTCGTGCTTTTGACGAGTCTTCCCAGCCCCCCACCGTCGTGGGCACAGTTCACCCTCGGGCCGCTCACAATCCACACCTACGCGCTGTGCATCATCGCCGGGATCATCGCCGCCGTGATCATCACCCAACGACGCCTGTCGGCACGAGGCGCGGAGGACGGCGTGGTTGTCGACATCGTCATCTGGGCTGTCCCGATCGGCATCATCGGAGCCCGCTTCTATCACGTGTTCACCCACGTCGGGGACTACTTCTATCCGGGCGCGAACCTCGGGAACATCTTCGCCATCTGGGACGGCGGCAACGCCCTCTACGGGTCCCTCCTGGGCGGCGCTGTCGGTGCGTACATCGGCTGCCGACGAACCGGTATCCGGCTGTGGTCCTTCGCCGACGCTCTCGCGCCCGCGATGCTCATCGCGCAGTCCATGGGTCGGATCGGCAACTACTTCAACCACGAACTCTTCGGGCTGCCCACCACGCTGCCGTGGGGGCTCGAGATCCTGCCGACGGACACCATGTTCCCGGACGGCCTCCCGGCCGGAACGCTGTTCCACCCGCTGTTCCTGTACGAGATCATCTGGAACCTGATCGGCGTGGCGATCATCCTCCTCCTCGAGCGCAGATACCGGTTCCGGTGGGGACGAACCTTCGCCCTCTATATGATCTGGTACGGCCTCGGACGCAGCTGGCTCGAGGCCATCAGGATCGACCCCACCAGCGACGCCCTGTTCGGCATCCCCGCGAACGTCTGGGCATCCGTCGTCGTCGTCGCCCTCGGCATCGCGCTATTCGTCGTCCAGGGGCGACGACACCCCGAACCCGAACCCTCCGTGTACCAAGAAGGACGCGCGCCAGCGGTGGAACATCAGCCCAGCAGCGCAGACGAGAGCTGAACGCCACCCACACCTCCAGCTGTCAGCTAGTTCTGTCTAAGCGATCACGGACACAACGCCTCTTGACGTGGTGCGCCGAAAATCCCTGCCGAGAGGGGTTTCCGAAGATCGTTTGTGGCGCCTCATAAGGAGCCACCGGGCCAGTGACGCCAAAACGATCGTTTCTGGTGTGACGGACGACGGCATGCGGAAGATCATCCGGGTTACCCGACCCGGTTTGCGCCGGGCGTACGCTGATGGTCTCGATCGCGGAAGACAGGACGACGACCATGGGCGACTCGGCACAGGGGCCACGCGGTTCGCTGCTCTATGTGGAGGATGACACGGAGATCGCTGCGCTGACGGTCGAAGTGCTGGAAGAGGTGTACGACGTCGAGCATGCCTCGGACGGCGAGACCGCGCTCCGGTTCGCGCTGAGCAGGCGGTACGACGCGATGGTCGTCGATCGACGTCTGCCCGGCATGGACGGTGTGGATTTCATCCGTGCCGTGCGTACCGCGCACATCACGACGCCGGTCCTGATGCTGACCGCGCTCGGCACCGTGGACGATCGTGTCACCGGTCTCGACGGCGGAGCGAACGACTACCTGGTGAAGCCGTTCGATTACGACGAGCTGCTGGCGCGCCTTCGGGCGCTGCGACGCGCGTTCAGGGCTGATGGGGTACGTCGACGCCTCGGCGAGTGGGTGTTCACGCCGGACGCCCAGGCCGCGTACGATCCATCTGGAATCCGAGTGGCGCTGATGGCGACGGAGAGCGCGCTCCTGGAGCTGTTGAGCACCAGCCCCGAGCACGTGTTCAGTCGGGAGGAGATCCTCCGCGCCGTGTTCCATGAAGGAGATACGACGAGTTCGGTGGACACGTACGTGCACTATGTGCGGCGCAAGACGTCCCCCGACATGATCGAGACCGTCCGCGCACGCGGCTACCGCGCGGGAACACCGTCATGAGCAACGCCGATACGAGACGCGTGCGTCGTGCCGCGCTATTCATCGGACTCTGGGTCGGGATCTCGTCTGGTGTGATCGTCGCGATCGGCATCGGGGTGCTGATCGCGGTGGTGCTCTCAACGTCGCGCCGCGAAGGCGAGGAGCACGGCGGCGGCTGGTTCGGCGGTGGTGACGGTGTCAGAGACGACTTCATCGTCGACATCGACGTGATCGTACCGACCGTGATCATCCTCGGGTTGATCGGCGTGGTGCTGCTCGGGGTGGTCGCCGCGGTCGCCGCGCGACGGTCGGTCCGCCCGCTCGGGGAGGCGCTGCGTCGGCAGCGGAACTTCGTGGCCGACGCGAGTCACGAACTGCGCACCCCGCTGACGACACTGACAAGCCGTATCCAGGTGTTGCAGCGCCGTCATGATCGCGGCGAGGAGCTCGGAGCGGGTCTCACCGACCTGCGGCACGATGCGGACATGATGGCAGACGTGCTCAACGACCTGCTCATCGCCGCGGAGGGGGAATCGCTTGCCGACGGGAACGCGGACGTCGCGACAGCGGCAGCCGCAGCCGTCGCAGCGATGACCGCGAGCGCACAGGACTCCGACGTCTCGCTCACGATCACGGTCGATCAGGAGGTGAAGGCGCAGCTGCCGGAAGTCACGCTCGTCCGCATCCTGGTCGCGCTGCTCGACAACGCCGTGCAGCACTCCCCGGCGCGAGGTACCGTCTCGATCCGCATCGGGCGGGACGCCCGGAACGTGACGGTGCGCGTGATCGACGAGGGATCGGGGATCGAAGGTATCTCGCCCGAGCAGGTCTTCGAGCGGTTCGCGCGTCCGCGCGAGAGTGGACGCCCCCGTAGCTTCGGTCTCGGGCTCTCACTCGTGCGAGATGTCGCTCGCCGTGCCGGGGGCTCCATCGAGGTCGAACGATCGACGGCATCCGGAACGACCTTCCTGCTCACACTCCCGGCTCATCCCTGAACGAGTGCGTATCCTCCGATCGGCGGCGAACCGGCCGTCGTCGTCTGCACGTCCACCATCGTCGCGCCCAGCCAGCGCGTGACGTGGTGCTCATCATCGACGATGATGCCGGTGCGCGACCCCGCAGCCGCGATCCACGAGCGGTTCGCCGGGCCGGCCACCACGGCAGCGGTCGCCCAGACGTCCGCCTGTGTGAGACCGTCGGTCACGATCGTGGCCGACGCGGTGCCTGTCGCGGGCCGGCCGGTGCGGGGATCGAGGATGTGAAGCCCGCGTTCCGCCGTCCCTGAGGTCGCCACCGCACCGTTCGACACGTCGACCACCGCGATCAACTGACCGCGGTCGTGCGGGTCGGCGATTCCCACCGGCCATCGCCAGTCGGCTCCCTCGGCAGTGAACAGCTGCAGGTCTCCTCCGGCGTTGATCCCGACCGCGGTCGCCGCAGCCAGCAGCGGCTCGAGGTGTCGACGGGCAGCCGCTTCCACAGCCCAGCCCTTGACGTATCCCGTCGGGTCGAACCACCCCCGCCACCGAGCAGAGAACAGGCCGCCAGTCTCCTGTTCGGCGCGTTCGCAGGCATCCGCGACCAGCGCGACCCTGCAGTCAGCGTCGGCGACGGAGAGCTCGCCGCGGTGGATGCGGCTGATGTCGGAGTCCGTGCGGTACGTCGAGAAGACCCGGTCGATGTCCCGCAGTTCGTCGAAGCACGCACGCACTGCCCGGTCGGCGCCCACATCGGGTCCCGTTGTCGGAGCGATCAGATGGATGCTCATCGGGATGCCCATGATCTCCTCGACCCAGACCCGCGTCCCCTCATTCGCGGTACGCATCAGCTCTGCGCCTCGTCGATCGCGCTCTGCAGCGACGAGAGATAGCCATCGCTCGTGTAGGTGGCGCCGGACACCATCTGGATTTTGGAGCTCTGCGCCTGGATCGTCTCCGAGACCAGCCTCGGAATAGCGGTCCCGTTGATCTGCCGGTCTCGACCGTTGCTGTTCGGGTAGTCGACCGCCTGCGCATCCGTGATCTCCCCGCCGGAGACGGTGATCTGCACCTGCACCGGCCCGAAGCGGGTCTGCGACGATGCGCCGGTGTAGGTTCCGTCGGCAAGGCCGGTGCCAGACGTGGTTCCCGAGCTCGACGTGGTTCCCGAGCCGCTCGCGCCGGTGTCGGCGGTCGTCGACGAACTGCCCGCTGTCGCCGCACTGGCGGCGGTCGGGGTGACCGCCTCCAGAGACGTTCGGTAGCTGAACAGCAGCACGAGGCCGCTGACGGTCGCGAGCAGCGTGTAGAGGATCTTCTTCATGGCCGTCTCCCTGCTCAGATCGTGAACGATTCGGAATGGATGCGATGGGCGGGGAACCCGGCGTCAACCAGGTCGCGCCGGAGGTCTTTCATCCAGGCCTCAGCGCCACAGATGAAGACGTCGTGGTCCTTCGGCTCCGGCACGAGATGGTGGAGGAGATCTGCGCCCGACCACGCCTCGTGAGTGGCAGGGATCCAGCTCGACGCGCCCGACGAACGCGGGCCGACGAACGGCAGGTACCTCAGGCCCCGGGTGCTGATGAGGTGAGCGATGGCCTCCTGTCGAAGAGCGTCCTCTGCGGCGGACTCCCGGGTGATGAGCATCGCGTCTCCTGGTCCGTAGCCTTCCGTCTCGAGCAGCGAGACGAGCGGTGCGACCCCGGCGCCGGCGCCGATCATGAGCAGCTTCGTCCCGGTCCGCCGCTCGCCGGTCATCTCCCCGTATGGTCCTTCCACGATGACCCGGGTGCCGGAGCGCAGCGCGGTAAGCCGGCGTGTGCCGTCCCCCACCACACGGGCGGTCAACGTCAGCTCGCTTCCCGGCGCAGCGGAGAGCGAGAACGGGTGTCCGCGGGTCCAGCCGGGCCCGTCGAGGAATCGCCAGACGAAGAACTGACCGGCCCGGGCACCGAGCGTCGGAAGGTCGCGACCCGTGACTCGGATGGTGACGCCCCGAGCACCGTCCGCCTCGACCCCTGCCACACGCAGCGCACGACGTGTGGACCGCAGCAGCGGCATCCCGATGCGGAACACCAGCCCCGATCCCGCGGCGAGGGCCCAGATCGACCACCAGTAGGCGGTCGCGATCGGCGAGGACAGGAAGTCGGCGCCCGTCCACAGCTGGTGCGGCAGCGCGAGCCCGACGCCCAGGTAGGCGTAGAGGTGCAGGAGATGCCAGGACTCGTACCGCAGGCGACGACGAGCACGCCGGATGGAGGTGACGACCACGAGCAGGATCAGCAGCGTGCCGGCCGTGGCTAGGAGCATGCCCGGGTAGTCCCAGATGAAGCTCCACAGCTGGACGAGCGGGTTGATGCCGGCCGCCATCGCGTAGCCCACCGCGAGCAGCGCGATGTGCGCGCCCATCAACCAGAACGACCAGAATCCGACGAAGCGATGCAGCCGCGTGATCCCGTCGCGACCGAATCCGCGCTCGAACAGCGGGACGCGTGCCATCAGCAGCACTTGATAGAGCAACAGGTTCGCCGCGACCAGCCCGGTGAGGCGTCCGAGCGACGTGATGGTCTCGGCGTTGACCCCCAGGACTGCGGTCACTCCACCACCGGCGACCCACGGAGCCACGACGAACAGGCTGGTCGCCCAGATCACCGTGATCGCCGCTGCACGCCAGAGCTGCGCGCGGCCATGGGCTGCCCGCCGTGGCTCAGGGGAAGCGGCGGGGACGGAAGCACGCGGTCTCGTCGTCAGAGTGGTCATAGGGGAATCGTGCTGCGCCGACTCTGAGACAGGTCTAAGGAACGGCTCCCGATAGGCAACTCATAGCTGTCTCTCAGGCAACGCCACTCGTCCCGAGCAGCGTGCCGATCGCGAACGTGACCACCAGCGCGATCGCCCCACCGAGCACCACCCTGATCGTGGGCCTCAGCGCGGGGTTCCCGCCGATCCTCGCGCTGACGAATCCGGTCAGCGCGAGCGCCAGCAGCACCACCGCGAAAGCGACCGGCACCCGGATCTCGGGAGGCGGGAGCAGTATCGCCAAGAGCGGAAGCAGCGCTCCGAGTGCGAAGGCAAGTGCGGAGGCCCCCGCCGCCGCCCACGGACTGACCACCTGGTTCTCCGTGATGCCTAGTTCCGCTTCGAGGTGCGCGGTCAGCGGGTCGTGCGCGGTGAGCTCCTCCGCAACGAGGCGTGCGGTCGCCGGGCTAAGTCCTTTCGCCTGATAGATGCTCGCCAGCTCCTCGAGCTCGGTAGCCGGATCATCGGCCAGCTCGCCTCGTTCCTTCTCGATCAGAGCCCGTTGGCTGTCTCGCTGGCTGCTCACCGACACGTACTCCCCGAGCGCCATCGAGATCGCACCGCCGACGAGACCGGCGACACCCGCGGCGAGCAGCGTCGCGGAATCGGTCGTCGCCCCCGCGACACCGACGACGAGCGACGCGACCGACACGATGCCGTCGTTCGCGCCGAGCACTCCGGCTCTGAGCCAGTTGAGCCGCCCAGCGAGATCGCCGCGGTGGGGTTCACCCGGATGCGTCGCCAACATCACCGCCCCGTTCCTTCTCCCGGCGCGGCTATGGAAGGCACATCCCGACGGAGGTCGAGCTCTACGTGCGCGGAATGCCACTTCGTGAGAGGTCGAGTCATCGGACAAGAGTACGCCCTTGGGCCTTGGTCCTTGATCGTGGACACGGTGTCGGTTCGGTTATGCCGCTTCCGCGAGCGTAGCGGAGCGTGCGGCTTCGTAGGCGTTCGGGCTGATGTTGCCGATCGCGGAGTGGCGCCGGCGAGTGTTGTAGCGGTTCGCCCACCGGAACACGGCCCGGTAGGCGGTGGCCTGGTCCGGGAACGCTGACCGGCCGGCGAGGAGTTCGCGCTTGAGCGTGGCGTTGAAGCTTTCCGCGAGTGAGTTGTCGGCACTCGTGCCGACCGCGCCCGTGGACTGGGTCACGCCCAGCTGCTCGCAGAGCGCGGCGTAGGCCTTCGAGGTGTAGACGCTGCCGTGGTCGGAGTGGAAGATCGCGCCGACCAGCGACCCGCGGTCGCGGTGCGCGGCACGGAGGGCGTCTTTGACGAGTTCGGTGCGCATGTGGTCGGCGACTTGCCAGCCCGCGAGCTTCCGGGAGCCGAGATCGATGCAGGACGCGAGGTAGAGGTTCGTGCCGTCGGCGATAGGCAGGTAGGTGATGTCGCCCACGTAGCGGCGGCCGGGGGCGCCGACCGAGGAATGCCGTCCGATCAGGTCGGGGAAGCGCCTGGCGGACTGGTCCGGGATCGTGGTCTTCACCCGTCGTCGCAACCGGATCCCCGCGAGACGGTGCTCACGCATTACCCGCGCGACGCGCTTGTGATTCACCCGCTCCGCCACGGGCACACCGTCGTTGAGGTCGGCGGTGATCCTGGGCGCCCCGTAGGCGCGGTCGCCACCCTGAGCGGGGTCTTGCAGCACCCGGATCCGCGCCGCCAACACCGCGTCGTCTGTCGCCTTCGCGGCTCGCCGCCCGGCGGAGTCCAGCCAGGCGTAGAACGACGAGCGGGCGACCTCGACGACCTCACACAACCGCTTCACGCCGTAGGCGTCCTTGTGATCCTCAACAAACTGGAAGCGGTTCACCAGTTCGTCTCCCCGGCGAAATACTTCGCCGCCTGACGGAGGATGTCCCGCTCCGTCTCGAGCTTGCGGGCCTCGGCCTGCAAGGCCGCGAGGTCGGCCTCCAACCGGAGGACCTTCGCCGCCTGTGACTCCGGTCGCCCCGTCGCCCCCGGCGGCGACGCAGCGGCAACCGTGACCCCGGAGCCGAACTTGTCGACCCACTCTTTCAGCGCACCCCGAGAGATCCCGAGATCCCCGGCGATGCCCTTGAGCGTCGAACCCGGCGTGGACTCATACAAGTCCACCGCGCGCTGCCGGAACTCGTCCGTGTAGTTCTTCCTAGCCATCCCTTGGATTCTCGCTTCCCCAGCATCGTGCTGGAATCAGCGTGTCCAAGATCAGGGGTCAAGCGCCCTTGCCGAATTTGGGTTGCGGGGCACGTTTGTGGCAGCAGCTACAGAGCGGCGAGCCGGATCACACCGCAAACGATCGTTTACGGCGCGACCATGTCGTGGATCTGGAACCGTGGCTCTGTCAGTCTGTTTTGGCCCCGGAGTGACGGCTAGGAGTGGCCCCACTTTCTGACTTGCCGGGGCGGTTCTGACGGTTTGATCTGGCCCCACCCGAGCGTGTGTTTCGTGTTGCTTCAGGATGAGCGGGCCCGGCAGGGGTCGAAAGTGGAATTGTTCGCGGATATCCGCCGTGCCTCGCGCGTCGACGGGCTATCGGTGCGCGCGTTGGCAGACAGGTTCGGGGTCCACCGTCGCACGGTGCGGCAGGCCTTGGCGTCGCCAATTCCGCCGCCGCGGAAGATATCGTCACGGATGTCTCCACGGCTGGGGCCGTACAAGGCGGTGATCGACGCGATGCTCACTCAGGATCTGGACGCGCCTCGTAAGCAGCGGCACACGGCGACAAGGGTTCTCGCGCGGCTGGTCGACGAGCACGAAGCGGCGGGACTGTCGTACTCGACGGTCCGCGACTACGTGCGCGTACGTCGTGCCCAGATCGATGCCGCAGCCGGGCGCCGCGTCGAGGTGTTCGTCCCACAGGAACACGCACCTGGTGAGGAAGCCGAAGTCGATTTCGGCGAGGTCTGGGTGATCCTTGGCGGGGTGAAAACGAAGTGCCACATGTTCACGTTCCGGCTCTCGCACTCGGGGAAGGCGGTGCACCGGGTGTACTCGACGCAATCGCAGGAAGCGTTCCTGGAAGGACATATCGACGCGTTCGACGAGATAGGTGGGATCCCGACCCGGCACATCCGGTACGACAATCTCACTGCCGCGGTGCAGACGGTGCTGTATGGGAAGGGCCGTAGCCGAGTAGAGAACGACCGATGGGTACTGTTCCGCTCGCACTACGGGTTCGACTCGTTCTATTGCCAGCCCGGAATCGACGGCGCCCACGAGAAGGGTGGCGTCGAAGGCGAAGTTGGTCGGTTTCGCCGCACCTGGCTGTCGCCGATGCCGGTCATCGACTCGCTCGCCGAGTTGAACGAGCAGATCCGCCGGTGGGACGCCCGCGACAACGAGCGACGCATCAACACCCGGATCCGCACTGTCGGGCAAGACTTCATCGACGAACAAGCCCGCCTTACGCCATTGCCAGGCGAGCGGTTCGATCCTGGCCTGGTGCTCTACCCGCGGGTAGACCGCTCGAGCCTGATCACCGTGCGGATGGCGAGGTACTCCGTGCCCGCCCGTCTGATCGGGCGGAAGGTGCGGGTCTCGTTGCGGGCGTCTGAACTCGTGGTGTTCGACGGCCACGCCGAGGTCGCTCGGCACGAGCGGGTCGTGGCCCGCGGCGGGGAGTCGATCAACCTTGACCACTACCTCGAGGTCCTCAGGCGCAAGCCCGGCGCGTTGCCCGGGTCCACCGCGCTGGCCCGTGCACGCGAAGCCGGCGTGTTCACGACAGCGCATGACGCGTTCTGGCAGCAAGCGCGGAAGGTCGATGGCGACAGCGCCGGCACAAGGGCTCTGATCGATGTGCTCCTGCTCCACAGGACCATGCGAACCGTCGACGTGATCGCGGGGATCCGTGCCGCCCTCACGGTCGGGGCGGTGTCCGCCGACGTCGTCGCGGTCGAAGCCCGACTGCACGCCGCCGGGCCCGAGTCAGACCGTCATCGCGTTGAACAACCACGACGTGACGTGCAGCGAGTTGTCAGCCTGACCCAGCGTCGCCTCATGGATCCGGCCGCGGTGATCGCCGGACTCCCAGCCGACCGGCGGCCACTGCCATCCGTCGCGCACTACGACGAACTCCTTAACCGACGTTCCGAACCAGAACCGCCGGTCACCGATGAGAGAGAAGGAATCGCCGGATCATGAGCAACCCCACGAATGTCACCACGACCCTGCGTCGGCAGCGCGGGCTGACCGAAGAAGCCGCCGCGGCCGCAGTTGACCAAGCCTGCCGCAGGCTCCGTTTACCCACCATGCGGGCGGTGATGCACGAAGCGATCACGGCCGCGGAACGTGAGCAGCTGACCTAGCAAGGGTACCTTGCCGAGCTCCTCCTCGCCGAGTGCGACGACCGGGACCGCCGGTCCGTTGTCCGCCGCGTGTCGGCAGCCGGATTCCCGAGGAACAAGTGGCTCGGGGACTTCGATTTCGACGCGAATCCGAACGTCAACCCTGCAACGATCCATACCCTCGCGAACGGGGACTGGATCCGCCGCGGCGATCCGCTGTGTCTGATCGGGGACTCCGGCACCGGGAAGTCGCACCTCCTCATCGGCCTCGGCACCGCCGCTGCAGAGAAGGGCTTCCGCGTCCGGTACACCCTGGCGACGAAGCTCGTGAACGAGCTCGTCGAAGCCGCCGACGAGAAACAGCTCACCCGTACCATCAACCGGTACGGCCGCGTCGACCTGCTCCTGATCGACGAGCTCGGCTACATGGAGCTCGACCGACGCGGCGCGGAACTCCTGTTCCAGGTCCTCACAGAGCGGGAAGAGAAGAACTCCGTCGCGATCGCATCCAACGAGTCGTTCAGCGGGTGGACGAAGACCTTCACTGACCCGCGCCTGTGCGCGGCGATCGTGGACCGGCTCACGTTCAACGGCACCATCATCGAAACCGGCACCACCTCGTACCGCCTCAACTACACCCGTCAGCGGCAGTAGCGATCCGAAAGCCATTCAGAGGTAGCGGCAGATGGACTCCGGCGTGCAGGCTTCGGACGCCGTTGCCGTCGCGTGCGCCCGAAGCTCGACGATGCTCCCTCGTAGGGCGCGCAGCTGCTCGAGCTGCTCATCAATCTCCACGAGCCGGCGGTCAAGGAGATCCAGCACGTGAGCGCACGGCGAACCACCCGTGTCGCGAACATCGAGGATCTCCGCGGTCTGCGCAAGGGTGAGCCCCGCCGCGCGAGCCCGATCGATGAACTCGAGCCGCTGCACCGTCTCGTCACCATAGCTGCGGTACCCGGCCGGGGTGCGCTCCGGCGGTTGCAGCAGCCCGCGCTCCTCGTAGTACCGCAGCGTCGACGGTCTCGTCCTCGCCTTCTCCGCGAGTTCTCCGATCCGCATCGTGACACCTCCACCGTCAGTTTGACCTTCAAGCATGCTTGAAGGTCCATTCTGTCGCATAGGGCCGCACGTGCGGCCCGGTCCACCCGAGGAGGCATCATGACTCAGCACAACGAGTTCGATCTTGCGGTGGTCGGGACGGGCGGCGCGGCGATGTCCGCGGCGATCCACGCCCGACTCGAGGGGGCGAGCGTGGTCGCCATCGAATCGGGCACGCTCGGTGGCACCTGCGTGAACGTGGGTTGCGTGCCCTCCAAGACACTCCTCGCGGCCGCGCACACCCGCCACGCCGCGCTCACGAACCCGTTCCCCGGCGCCGCCACCTCCGCTGGGGCCGTCGACCTCGGCGCGCTCGTGCAGCAGAAGGATGAGCTGGTCGGCATGCTCCGCCAGACCAAGTACGCCGACATCGCCGCCGCCTACGGGTTCGACATCCTCCCCGGCACCGCAACATTCACCGATCCCTCAACACTGCTCGTCGATGGACGACCGGTTCGCGCCAAGTCGTATCTCATCGCCACCGGCGCCGAACCGACCATCCCAACGATCCCCGGCCTCGAGCAGATCGATTACCTCACGTCGACCACGGCGATGGAACTCACCGAGCTGCCCGCTTCGCTCGTGGTGATCGGCGGCGGATTCGTCGGCCTCGAACAGGCCCAGCTGTTCGCCCGGCTCGGGGTCGAGGTCACCATCATCGGCCGGCTCGCCCCGCACGCCGAACCAGAACTCTCCTCCGAGCTCCGCAAAGCCTTCCTGACCGACGGAATCACCGTCATAGGCGACCGCGCCGCAACGATCACCCCACACGACGACCTGGTCCGAGTCCTCACCCGCACCGGGAAAGTAGCTACCGGTGAACGCGTCCTCGTCGCCACCGGCCGCACCCCCCGCACCGACGGGCTCGGCCTCGCCACTGCGGGCATCGCGACCGACACCCGCGGCTTCATCATTGTCGACGAACAACAGCGGACCACGAACCCGGCGGTGTTCGCCGCCGGCGACGTCACCGACGTGCCCCAGTACGTGTACGTCGCCGCGAGGACCGGGAAGATCGCCGCACACAACGCCCTCGGTCACTCTGAGCAGGTCGACTACACCGGGTTGCCCTCCGTCCTGTTCACCTCACCCCAACTCGCCTCGGCCGGGATCACCGAAGCCGAAGCCATCGCCGCCGGATACCGGTGCGCCTGCCGATACCTGAGGCTGTCCGATGTGCCCCGAGCCATCACGAACCACAACACCCGCGGCGGCATCAAGATCGTCGCCGACGCGGACACCGGCAAAGTCCTCGGCGTCCATGCCCTCGCCGAAACCGCCGGCGAGATGATGCTCGCCGCGACCTACGCCATTAAAGCCGGATTCACCGTCACCCAACTCGCCGACACGTGGGCCCCGTACCTCACCATGGCCGAAGGCATCCGCCTCACTGCGAACCTCTTCCGCAACGAACTCCCCACTTCCTGCTGCGCCTGACAGCAGACAGCGCCCCACATCGAACCGACGCCTCGACGGGGCCACTTCAAAACGTCACCCCGGGGCCAGATCAGGTTGACAAAGTCAACTATGTTCTCGACCTCTGCGACGAGGTAATCGGGGTCCGCGGGGAGCGACAGGCGACGTTCCTATGGCTTGTCGGTGACGTGTCGCCGACGACCGGACGGGCTCGCAGGCTCCCCGTCGACGGGTATTGGCCTGCGCTGGGGCTCGTCGTCGAGTTCCAGGAGAAGCAATACACCGTGGCCGTCCCGCTGTTCGACCGTCGCGCGACCGTCTCCGGTGTGCCTCGTGGCGAGCAGCGGCGGCTCTACGACCAGCGAAAGGCGGAGATCCTGCCGCAGCAGGGTATCCGGCTCGTCGTGATCCACAAGTCGGAGTTCACGACCAAGGCCGACAGGATCGTGCGCGATCATGAGCGCGACATCGCCGTCGTCCGCGCCCGCCTTGTCTGACCTCGGAAGCCCGCCATGACCGGTACACGTCTGGCACATCGAGGCTGACCCCGC
>OEIU01001550.1_pt1 | contig 14406 bp, 10 predicted proteins | sample 1539221 | NCBI WGS metagenome assembly OEIU01 (sample SAMN03792071, study PRJEB22550) | activated sludge metagenome | feature: wastewater treatment plant; material: activated sludge; isolation source: Wastewater treatment plant of a petroleum refinery complex | place: Argentina: Zarate | collected...
CCAGATGGTAAGATTAAATTGAACATTAAGCTATCAGATCAAAATCAACTTGTTTATAATCTTACCCTCAACGGAAAAGAAATTATAAAAGACAGCAAGCTCGGTATTGATTTAGTTGATCAGCCGGATTTTATAAATGATTTTGTGATTAACAAAATTGATACAACATCATTTTATGATGTCTGGGAACCCGTCTGGGGAGAAGTTGATAAAATCACAAACAACTATAAACAAATGCAGGTAACATTATTTCAGCCAAAAGAAAAGCGAATTATGATTGTTACTTTCAGATTGTTCAACGATGGACTTGGATTCAGGTATGAGTTTCCTGTACAGGATAATCTGAGGTATTTTATTGTTTCGGAAGAAAATACTCAATTTGCAATGACCGGTGACCATAAAACTTTTTGGATTCCAGGTGATTATGATTCACAGGAATACACTTATACCACTTCCCTGCTTTCAGAAGTTGATGCAAATAAAGGAAAAAATTTTAACGATATTATTGTAAAAAATTTGCCCGGCGAAGATATAGTGCAAACTCCCTTAATGATGAAATCAAATGATGGTTTTTACATCAATATACATGAAGCAGCTTTGCTGAATTATCCGGCAATGTATCTTCAGGTTAACAGAACAAATTTTGTACTTCAAACAAAGCTTTGTCCCGATGCATACAACAATAAAGCTTACATGCAAACACCATGCACTACTCCCTGGCGTACAATAATTGTAAGTGATAAAGCTGAAGATATCCTTGCATCAAAATTAATTCTTAATCTCAATGAACCAACAAAATATGAAGATGTAAGTTGGATTAAACCACAAAAGTATATCGGAATCTGGTGGGGAATGCATGTGGGAAAATTTTCCTGGAATTATTCGGATATCAACAATGTAAAGCTCGGTGCGGTTGATTGGAATTCACTTAAACCAAATGGTAAACACGGAGCAACAACAGAGAATACAAAACGCTACATTGATTTTGCTGCAAAGCATGGATTTGATGCAGTATTGGTTGAAGGATGGAATGTTGGCTGGGAAGATTGGTTCGGAAACTGGAAAGAAGAAGTTTTCGATTTTGTAACTCCCTACCCTGATTTTAATGTTGATGAGTTACAAGAGTACGCAAAAGAAAAAAATATAAAGTTGATAATGCATCATGAAACATCCGCATCAGCTACTAATTATGAGAGAAGGATGGATGAAGCATTTAAATTTATGAAAGACCATGGTTACAATTCGGTTAAGACAGGCTACGTTGGAAAAATTATTCCTCGCGGCGAGCATCACGATAGTCAATGGATGGTAAATCATTATATGCGTGTCGTGGAAAAAGCAGCTAAGTATAATATTTGTGTTGATTCGCATGAGTCTGTTCGATTAACAGGGTTGCAGCGAACATATCCAAACTGGGTTGCTGCCGAAGCAGCTCGCGGTAATGAATTTAATGCCTGGAGTACCGGCAATCCGCCTGAACATGAAACAATACTTCCTTTCACCAGATTTATGGGTGGACCAATGGATTATACTCCGGGAATCTTTCAGATAAAAATGGATTATTATAATCCCGGTAGTAAATATCAGGTTCACACTACACTGGCAAAACAACTTGCACTCTATGTTACAATCTACAGCCCATTACAAATGGCGGCTGATCTTCCTGAAAATTATGAGCGATTTCCTGACGCATTTACTTTTATCGAACAAGTTCCTGTTGACTGGAGTGATACAAAAATCTTAAAGGCAGAGCCCGGTGATTATGTTATCATTGCAAGGAAAGATAAAAATTCTGAGAACTGGTTCATTGGTGCAATCACTGATGAAGAAGCAAGAACATTTAATATTAAACTTGATTTTCTAAATCATAAAAATTATGAAATGACTGTATACAAGGATGCTCCCGATTCGGATTGGGAAAAAAATCCTATGAAGTATGTAATTGAAAAGACAAAAGTAAATAATGAAGATTCAATTAATTTATCTTTAGCGCCCGGTGGAGGAACAGCAATAATATTAAAACCAGTTGAATAATCAATTTGGTAAAATTGAATTCAGTTTCTATATAACTCATTTAGAAAATATCACCTAAAATCATTGCGTTGTGGGTGCATGAATGCATTGTTACATGGGTGCATGGTTGCATGTTAATCAATTAAAGGTTAATAAATTAAACTGTTATCCATTTAATTATTCTTTTATTTATCTATGATGTTTTTATCCAATCTTAATTTTAAGCGAAATCATCTTAAAACCTTTCAAAATATCGAATAACAGAGGATTAGGTATTGATTTAGCTGTCTTTAATAATTTTTTGTTTATATTTGCATAGTAATTTTTACTCAATGTTACCTGAAAAAGTAATTCCAGGTCTATTAGTTAAATAGAAAATAAACTTGCCTGATATTCTGATTGATGTTCCAGCCTGTTAAATCTTACAAAGAGTAAAGTAACCAACCAAGTATATAATTTATTAAAGAAAAATTTAGGAAAATCAATGGATTCATTTGAAGAGTTAGGGTTAAGCAAAACCATTTTAGAAGCAATAAAAGAATTAGGTTTTGAAAAACCGATGCCTGTGCAGGAAAAGATAATTCCACTTATGCTGCACGATAAATGCGAAGATATAATTGCACTGGCACAAACCGGAACCGGCAAAACAGCCGCATTCGGATTACCAATAATTTATAAAACCGATACCCAATTAAAACAAGTTCAGTATTTAGTAATTGCACCAACTCGTGAGCTGTGTTTACAGATTGCGGATGATCTAAAAGATTTTGCTGCATTTGATAAGAATATAAAAATTGCTGCGATATTTGGTGGTTCAAGTATGGATAGACAAATACAAAAAATTAAACAAGGCGCACAAATCATATCTGCAACTCCGGGAAGATTATTAGATCTGATAAACAGAGATGTTGTTAATTTAAATAATGTTAAAGCTGTTATTCTTGATGAAGCTGATGAGATGCTTAATATGGGATTTAAAGAAGAACTTGAATCAATTCTTGAAAACACACCAAAGAACCGTAACACATTTTTGTTTTCTGCTACGATGCCCAAACAACTTTTATCCATTGCAAATCGGTATATGAAAAATCCTGTTGAGATTACAATTGGAAAAAGAAATGCCGGTGCTGATAACGTTGAGCACGTTAGCTATTTCGTTCATGCTCGTGATAAATATCTTGCCCTGAAGCGCATAGTTGATTTTCATCCCGATATTTATGGAATTGTCTTTTGCCGCACAAGACAAGAAACTAAAGAAGTTGCAGAAAAGCTTGTTCAAGATGGATATAATGCAGATGCTCTTCACGGCGATCTTTCACAATCACAGCGCGAAGCAGTATTAAATAAATTCCGTACAAGACATTTAAAACTACTTGTTGCTACCGATGTTGCTGCACGCGGGCTTGATGTTGATGATCTTACACATATTTTAAATTATGATCTGCCTGATGAGTTAGAACTTTATACTCATCGAAGCGGAAGAACAGGAAGAGCAGGCAAAGCCGGAACTTCTATTGTTATTTTAAATCTTAAAGAAAAATATAAACTCTCCACCATAGAAAAACAGTTAAACAAAAAATTTATAACTCTGCCAATCCCTTCAGGTAGAGAGATTTGTGAAAAACAGCTCTTTAATTTGATTGATAGAGTTGAAAAAGTTGAAGTTGATACCGAACAAGTTGAATCGTTTCTTCCAAAAATTTATGAAAAACTTGAATGGATGGAAAGAAATGAATTAATACAAAGATTTGTTTCAATAGAGTTTAATAGATTTTTAGATTACTACAAAAGTCTGCCTGATTTAAGAAGCCCTAAGGAAGAAAGAAATACAGAAAGATCCAGAACCGGCAGAAGTGATTATACACGTTATTTCCTTAATCTTGGTGTAACTGATGGATTAAAACCCGCTCAGCTTATCGGGATGATAAATGATTTTACCGGTATTAAAGATATTGAAGTTGGGCAGATTGAAATTTTGAAAAACTTTTCTTTCTTTGAAGCAGACAGCAGATATCAATCAGAAATATTGGATGGATTTAAAGGACAATATCTGCGAAAACGTGAGATAAATATTGAGATCGCAGAAAAAAGAAGAAGTTCCGGCAGTAAACCTAATTTTAGTTCAGAAAGAAAAAGCTCAAGCGGTTTTAAGAAATCTGGTTTTTCACGTGATAAGGATAGAAAATTTGATAAACGTGATGAAAAGAAAAGCAGATCTTTTTCACGTGATAGAAAAAGATAATCAGTTAAAAAAAATCCGATAGCGTGCTATCGGATTTTCTTTTTAATCAATTTTAATATTTTAGTTAAGGATTATTTGATATAAACATTATCAACTTTGTTCACATCCGGTATTGTTTCGCCACCAAGAATAACCGCATTAAAGTTTTTTACCCCTTCAATTTTAACTTCAATTTTATTTTTACCACTGCTCCAAACTTCAGGAGTTTTATAAATCTCTTTAATCATCAAATCATTAGACATAACCTGGAGCTTAACAGGTAAAGGAAGTTTCCCTTTATTTAAAATTTCTACAACTATGTAATTCTTTTTTTGTTTTACATTTGTAATTGAAAGATCAGGATAAGCAAATTCATAAAACCATGGTTTAAAATACCAGGACAAATCTTTTCCAACTACTTCGTTAAATGTAAAAAAGAAATCAGTTGGTATGGGATGTTTACCATTCCATCTTGCCATATAAGTTTGCATTGCTTTTAAAAATAATGCATCACCCAAAGTTTGGCGTAAAAAATCATAAGCCATTGCCGGTCTGTTATAAGCTGAGGTTCTGTAAGATTGCCAGCCAATAGTTGGAGCAGGAATCATCAGAGGGATCTCATATTCATTACCTGCAAAACTTTCATACGTTTGAACAGTCCTTACCCTTGGTTTATAACCTTCCGCCATTCTTTCCTGAAAATCAAATGGGATCATAACAGCCCAGCCCTCATCCATAAAAGGATACTTTCTTTCATTAGTGCCCATATAGAATGGAAGATATTGATGAGTAAGTTCGTGTGAAGTTAAATGAACAGTTCCTGCCTTGGTATCTTCACTACCGTTATTTACAATCATCGGAAACTCCATACCGCCTGCGCCATTAAATACTGTAGCGGATGGATAAGGAAAAGCAACTCCGGGAATTTCGAAAGAAAAATATTTCAATGATTCTTTGGCATAATAAGCAACATCAACAAAATCTTTGCTGGATTCTTTGTAAGCAGCCGCACAATAAACTCTGCGATCGGAATTTTTATCAGGCATAAAGCTTACTGCATCCCACAAATAATGATCACTTACACCAAATGCAAAATCCGGAACATTGGTTGCTTTAAACTTAAAGCTTTGTGTCCCCTCTTTTTTCTTAAAAATATTGTTTGATGTTAAATCTTCCTTTTCAAAAATTCTTATAACATCATCTGATTTCCATGCAAGTTTATATCTGTCTAAATATTTCTGGTTAAGAATTTCATCTGGGTTTTGCCAAACACCGGTTGACCAAACTTGAAATCCCGCCGGCAGATTAAACTGAACATTATAGTCGTTAAAATCATTATACATTTCCAAAGTACCTGCATAATCCATTCTATCCCAGCCATCAATATCATCGTATACAGCAATTTGCGGATACCAGTAAGCTATAAAAACTGAAGTTGAATCATAACTGCCATATCTCATTGATTGAACCGGTGGAACGTTAAATTCCCAATCGAAAGAAAGACTTAATGAATTTTTTGGTGCCAATTTTTTATCAAGTCTTAAAAATAAATTTGTTCCGAGAACACGGGCTTTAGGATTATTTTTTAAAACTATTTCCGCATCTCCAACAATTACCTTTTGTAACTGAACACCATCAGTTATTCCTTCATCATTGATATAAAAATCTCTTCTTGCATTTGGTTTACTGATATTTTGATAAAGTCTGACAACGATTTGCGATAATGAATCCGGACTTTCATTAAAGTAAACAACATTTTCTGATCCCTTTAGTATTTTGGTTCGCGGATCAAAATTTACAACGATGTTATATTGAGAGTGATTTTGCCAATACTTTGGTCCAGGTTTCCCGTCATACGAACGAGTCCCTCGCTCATAAGCTTGCTTTATATTTAGCGGAACGTAGGATTCTTTTTGTGCGAATGAAATCGTAACAAATAAGAACGCACCAAATAAAATAAAAAATCCTTTCACTGTATTCCCTTTCATTATTCAAAAAGTGATTGATTATTTTGTTTAAATTTATTTCTTCCAAATCGATTATAAGCCAGCGCAGTGGCTTCCCTTCCACGCGGAGTTCTTTGTATAAATCCTTGTTGAATTAAAAACGGCTCATATACTTCTTCTATTGTTCCCGGATCTTCATTAACGGCAACGGAAAGTGTATTTAATCCAACAGGACCACCATTGTACTTATCAATAATGGCAAGTATAATATCTTTATCCATATCATCTAAACCATACTCATCAACTTCCAGCGCTAAAAGAGCTTTTTTAGCAACTTCAATATCAATAGATTTTTTATCTTCAAAATCTGCAAAGTCTCTGGTTCTTCTTAAAAGTCTGTTTGCAATTCTTGGAGTTCCTCTTGAACGTTTCGCAATTTCATTTGATGCATCTTTATCTATTTTAAGATTTAAAATTTTAGCAGAGCGTAAAATAATTGTGTTTAAAGTTTCTGCATCATAATAATCTAAACGAAATTTGATTCCGAATCTATCTCGTAAAGGTGATGTTAACATTCCTGCACGAGTTGTTGCACCGACTAAGGTATATTTTGGTAAGCTTATTTGAACGGTTCTGGCATTCGGTCCGCTTTCTATCATAATATCTAATTTGTAATCTTCCATAGCGGAGTAAAGATATTCTTCAATAACGGGACTTAAGCGATGAATCTCGTCAATAAAAAGGACAGAATGCTCCTCAAGATTTGTCAGCAGTCCGGCAAGATCTCCGGGCTTTTCTAATACTGGTCCGGATGTAATCTTTAATTTTGTTCCAAGTTCATTAGCAATAACATGTGCAAGAGTTGTTTTACCTAATCCCGGCGGACCTGTTAGTAATACATGGTCCAACGATTCTTTTCTTTTTCTTGCGGCAGAAACAAAAACATTTAGATTATCGGTAATCCGTTTTTGCCCGCTGAACTCTCTTATGAATTGTGGTCGTAAAGTTTGATCTAACTGTTTTTCCTCTTCAGTTGCAATGGGATTTGTTGTATTTGATTTTCTCATGATTATGTAACAAGCTGTTTATTTCTAAACTTCAGTTTATTTAATGAAACCACCATTAAAGTCATCAGTGTAATCATTGTTAGCGCACTAAAAATTGTATAAGATACATTTAACGAACTGCCGAATAATAAAATTATTCCCGGGTTCCAGGCACTTCCATAAAGTATCATTAAGTGTACAACGTAAATTAACAAAGTATTTCGTCCAATCAGAATTATAATTCGCGGTATTGATTCGATCTTTTGCGAAATGTAAGAAACTACTGAGTTAAGTAGTAGCACAAATCCAATTCTGAAAGTTATAACTTCAAGCGAGTAAGATGAGTCTTCATATGGAAGCCCAAAATATTTTTTTGAGATATAAACTGATAATAGTGAAATAATTATAAATGCTGATCCAAATATGGCAAGATTAATACTGAATTTACTCGTCTTAAATACTAACGGATTTTTGGCAAGATAGCTGCCTAAAACACCACCCATAATAACATAACCCGCCCAAGGGAATAATGGAAAAAACGATCCTGTCTTATCATATAAATAACCGGCAACGGGTTGAGGGAAAATTGATATCCAATTAATTTTATTTACAAACGGTGTAGCAACAAAAAATATCAAAGAAAATATTGTAAACACCAGCATATCATTTAGCTTAAGTTTTTCAGCAATGAATGCACAAATAATTACTAACAGTATACCAAACCCGATCAAATGTAAAACATCAACTGTAAAAAAGGTATTCCATCTGTCCGGTGTTACATCAGAAAAATCAATAATTTTATAAGTTGGATATCTTAACAGATAACCTAATCCCACTAGTAAAAAAAATCTTTTTATTCCTTTTCCAACCCGGGGATTTTGTTCAAAAGGTTCGGGAACTAATCTGAAGAGATATGTAAAAACTGTCCCGGCTGAAAACATGAAAATAGGGGCAGTCATACCCCTCATAAAATTCCAAATAAAAAATGCCGGATATTCCGTCAGCCGATATTCGGGAGCTAATAGAACATCAACAGTATGGCCCTGCACCATTTGGATAACCGCTAATGCCCGCATCAAATCAATAAAAATTATTCGGTGTTTTTTTTCGCTTCTAACCATCTGAACGGATAATATTATTATTGTTAAAATAACCAAATGATATGTAAACAAAAAAGCCCCGACTTACGGGGCTTTAATATATTTTCAAGAAAAAATTTACTATGCTATAAATTATTTCTTGTCATCATCAACAACTTCGTACGAAGCATCCTGAACATTATCTTTTCCAGTTTCTTCAGTTTTAGGTTCAGCTTGCTTCTCTGCATTCGGCTGGCCTTGGGCTCCAGCTTGAGAATAGAGTTGAGACGCAACTTCGTTCCAAACTTTATTCAAAGATTCTGTAGCAGATTTTATTTGTTCAGTATTATTTGTTGAGATAGCATCTTCAACTTTTTTGATTTCAGCTTCTAATCTGGACTTAATATCTGCAGGTACTTTTTCTTTTAATTCTTCAATTTGTTTTTTAGTCTGGAACACTAAACTATCAGCTTGATTTCTAATCTCAACAGCTTCCTTTTTCATCTTATCTTCTGCAGCATGTTCTTTTGCAGCATTTTTCATCTTTTCTATTTCACTCTTATCCAAACCGCTTGATGACGTAATTCTGATACTCTGCTCTTTACCGGTTGCTTTATCTTTAGCACTTACATGAAGAATACCGTTAGCATCTATATCAAAAGTAACTTCAATTTGTGGTATTCCTCGTGGTGCTGGCGGAATTCCATCAAGATGAAATCTTCCAAGTGTTCTGTTATCAGCTGCCATTGGTCTTTCACCCTGCAAGATGTGAATTTCAACCGAAGGTTGATTGTCAGATGCAGTTGAAAATACTTCACTTTTTCTTGTCGGAATAGTTGTGTTAGATTCAATCAATCTTGTCATTACTCCACCAAGAGTTTCAATTCCAAGTGATAGAGGAGTAACATCAAGTAAAAGAACATCTTTTACATCACCAGCCAAAACTCCACCTTGAATTGCAGCACCGATTGCGACAACTTCATCAGGATTTACACCTTTATGTGGTTCTTTTCCAAATAAATCTTTAACTAATTGTTGAACCATTGGTATTCTTGTTGAGCCACCAACTAAAATAACTTCGTCAATATCTTTAGTTGTAATACCAGCATCTTTAATCGCCTGTTCACAAGGTTTTTTAGTGTTCATAACCAAATCGTGTATAAGTTGCTCAAACTTTGACCTTGTTAAATTAAGATTAAGATGTTTCGGTCCATCTTGAGTTGCGGTTATAAACGGCAAGTTTACTTCTGTTGATGCTGCAGATGATAATTCTATTTTAGCTTTTTCAGCAGCTTCTTTTAATCGTTGTAATGCCATCGGGTCTTTTCTTAAATCAATACCTTCCTGATTTTTGAATTCATCAGCTAAATAATCAATTAACCTTTGGTCAAAATCATCACCGCCTAAATGTGTATCACCATTTGTAGATTTAACTTCAAACACTCCGTCGCCTAAAGCAAGTATTGAAATATCAAAGGTACCGCCACCTAAATCATAAACAGCAACTGTATGGTCGCTTGTCTTTTTATCAAGTCCGTAGGCAAGTGCTGCAGCAGTAGGTTCATTAATAATTCTTTTAACTGTAAGACCAGCAATTTCACCAGCATCTTTAGTAGCTTGCCTTTGTGCATCATTAAAATAAGCGGGAACTGTTATAACTGCTTCTGTAACTTCTTGTCCAAGATAATCTTCAGCAGTTTTTTTCATCTTCTGTAAAATCATTGCACTTATTTCTGGTGGTGAATATAATCTATCACCAACCTTTACTCTTGCAGTGTTATTATCACCGGCAACTACTTCATACGGAACTTCAGTTTTTTCTTTACTAACTTCACTTATAACTCTACCCATAAATCTTTTAATTGAAAAGATTGTATTCTTTGGATTTGTTATCGCTTGTCTTTTAGCTGGCTGTCCGACTAATCTTTCACCGGATTTTGTAAATGCAACTACTGATGGTGTTGTTCTTCCACCCTCAGAGTTTGGAATTACCACAGGTTCATTGCCTTCCATTACCGCTACGCAAGAGTTTGTAGTACCTAAATCAATTCCTATTATTTTACCCATTGTATTATCTCCTTAATAAATTATATTTTTTAATTATCTTCTTATTAAATTTTTATTTTAAGCTACTAAATCAAAACAATGATAATGCCAATAAAATCACTTTAGTTAAGTCATTGTAAATAAATGAGTTAAGGAAATCCAACTTTTTTAAGCAAAAAATGATTAAAAAAATGAAAGCCATTATGTCAGATTCAGACTTAAATTAGTCAGATACACTGACAATTTGTTGGATTTTTTTATATTTTTAAAAGATTAAAAGGAGGATAAATTGTTTAACATCGAAGCTTTTGATATAAAACTTAATACGGAATTTATAGGTAGAAATTTTATTTATGCAGATGAGGTTGTTTCCACAAACACCTTGCTATTGGATAAAAAAAATAATTATAATTCCAACGGAACGGTTTTACTTGCAGAAAAGCAGACAAAGGGACGAGGAAGAAAAGATCGAGTTTGGTATAGTGCACCAGAATCAAATCTTACTTTTTCAATACTTTTAACAAAAGATAAGTTATTATTCAATTCAATTAATTTTTTAAACTTTGCTGCTTCTTTAAGCGTAGCTACGGCAATAGAAAATCTTTATCAGTTAAAAACCAGTTTAAAATGGCCAAATGATGTTTTGATAAATTCAAAAAAAACATCAGGAATTTTGATAGAATCTATTTCACAAGGTTCTAAAATTGAGAGAGTAGTTATTGGAATTGGTGTTAATGTAAATCAAAATTCTTTTCAAGGAACATTCAACTACCCGCCTACTTCTATCAGAAATGAATTAGGACATAATGTTGATAGGGAAAAATTAATGGCAGAAATATTAAATAATTTTGAAACACTAATTGAAAAAATCAAAGTTGATAAAAAAGAACTTTTAAAGGACTGGAAGTTAAGATGCGATATGATTGGTGAAAAAATATCTATCTTGGAAAATGATAAAGAGATTTTTGGAATTTTTGATGATATTGATGATGAAGGATTTTTACTCCTTAAAACAAAAGATAAGATTGAGAAAATACATTTCGGTGATATTACCTTAGGGCAATAAATTTAACGCATTTATGAATGAAGATAAGAATGCCAGAAGGAATGGATTTTTAAGTTAAACTTCAAATTATAATGATCATCCTGCAGACTTACATTAAGTAGTAATTCAAGCATTCAATCTTGCGGTGGTTTTGTTAAAACTTAATTGGGTTTCAGATTTTTTGTAAGATAACTGATTAAGAAAGTAAATGTAATACTCTTATCAAATTATTTCTTAAATCTTTACGATGAGAAATAATATCTACAAAACCATGCTCTAATAAAAACTCAGATTTTTGAAATCCAGGTGGTAAATCTTTTCCAATAGTTTGTTTAATTACTCTGGGACCAGCAAATCCAATCAGAGCTTTTGGCTCTGCAATATGGATATCGCCAAGCATTGCATAACTTGCAGTTGTTCCACCTGTTGTAGGATCAGTTAGAATGGAGATATAAGGAATTTTTGCTTCTGCTAATCGTGCTAATCGTGCACTTGTTTTTGCCATTTGGACTAATGAGTAAGCGCCTTCCATCATTCTTGCTCCACCGCTGGCAGATATAATAATTAGTGGAATTTTATTTTTATATGCTTTATCAATCAATCGAGCAATCTTTTCACCAACAACTGAGCCCATACTACCGCCAATAAACTGAAAATCCATACAACCAAAAGCAACTTCCCTATCATCAATTTTACCCGTACCTGTCCTGATAGCATCATAAAGATCTAATTTTTTTATTGTTGAAGCAATTCTATCAGAATACTTTTTTGTATCAGCAAATCCTAATGGATCGGCAGAACGCATTTTTTTATCCATTTCCTTAAAAGTATTTTTATCAAACAGAAATGAGATATAATCCAGACTGGTAATCCGGAAGTGATAATCACATTTTATGCAAGTCCATAAATTTAATTCAAGTTGTTTTTTGTGAATTATCTCACCGCAATCAGGACATTTTTCCCAAAGCCCTGCGGGTAATTCTTTTTGCTGAGTATCGGCAGCAATATTTTGTTTTGATCTTTTAAACCAAGGCATATTTAACTTTTAATTTTTAGAGATATCAGCGTAAATTGTTATTACTTTATTTGGCTCGTTATTATCATTAGATACAACTGTAACAGTCTTACTAACTTTTCCCTGCCTGTTTTTTGTATCAAACTCTACTTTTATTGCACCAGATTTACCCGGACTCAAATTCTTTTCACTAACAACAGCAGCAGTGCAACCGCAAGAAGTTTTAACATCTTTAATCAGTAGTGGTTGAGTTCCTTTATTCTCAAACTTAAAATTGTATTTAAGAACTTCACCTTCTTTAACTTTACCGAAATCGTGCTGAACCTCTGGAAAGAAAATCATTGCGCCTGAATTATTATTACTATCTTCTTTTACAAGGATGTTACACTTTATCATCAAGGTAAGAACTTGTTTATTAGGATCATTAGTTTTCATACTAACTGTTTTAACCTGCGGACCTTTTCTTCCCTTTGAATTAAATGTTACTGTTAATTTCGTTGATTCACCGGGCTTTAATTCATTTTTATCCGGTGTGGCAGCAGTGCAGCCGCAAGAAGCTCTAATATCTGAAATTTTTAAAAGATCATTCCCGGTATTTGTTATTACAAATGAATGGTTTACAATATCATTCTGGTTAATATCACCAAAATCAAATTCGGTTTGTTGAACTGAAACTTTTGGTTCGCCCATTTGAGGAAAAATTGAAATTGCTGCCAATAAAAAAATTATAGCAAGAGTGCGTATCATAATTTTTTCTCCTTTACTAAAAATTCTTTTAAATAATTAGGTTCTAAATAATCAAAATTAAAAACTTCTTTATCCTCACCAAAATAAGCTGCCCATTTCGCTACGAATTCCGGCTCAGGGGCTGAGATAAACTTAATTTTATCAGTTTGATTTTCCTTGTTTTCATTAATGTTTCCAAATACAGAGTAACCATTAGATAACGAAGCAAAATCATTGTTCTGTATGATTTTTAATTCTTCCTGAAATATATGATTATTACTTTTAATATAAAACTTAGCAAAATAAAGCTCATCTTTCCCTACTTTGTTGCATATTATAAATGATGAGTTTTGCGGAAGATAATTAGAAATCTGAAGTGCCAAAGCTTCAAATGTTGGAACTGGAATAATAGGAACTGATTTTGCTTGCGCAATTCCTTTTACGGCTGCCATACCAATTCTTAATCCTGTAAACGAACCGGGGCCTGAAGAAACTGAAACAGATTTTAAATCATTAAATTTTATTTTTGCCTGTTCCATCACAGAATTAATTACTTCAAATAGTTTTTCTGAATGTGAATGCTTTAAAAGTATTTTTGAAGAAAAGAATTTTGAATCATCAAAATAAATGCAGGCGCCGCATATACTATCCGAGGTTTCAATAGCAAGTGTCGGTAAAAACTTATTCATATTGTTTAAATTTAAAAATGCGGGAGTTATCATCTAAAACATTAATAGTAATTTCAACTTTCTTATGAGGAATAACTTTTGGAAATAAATCCGCCCACTCTATAAAAGATATGGCTTCATCATCATTAAAATAATCCTCAATCCCGATATCAATCAGTTCAACTTCTTTATTAATTCTATAAAAATCAAAATGATAAAATTTCTTTGTACCTGTGTATTCATTTACAATGGCAAAAGTAGGGCTGTTTGCATTGTTGATATCAAACTGTTCTAAAATGCGTTTTATAAAATAAGTTTTTCCTGCGCCAAGATTACCAATTAAAGAAATTATCATCCCATCAACTATAAGCTTTGAAAACTCAATTGCAATTTTATTTGTATCCTCTTCAGAATTACTTTTTCTTGAGTAATCAATAGCCATTTTTATTTTGGCTCCATAGTAATTATTGGTAAAATCATTTCTTCCATCGAAATGCCGCCATGCTGAAAAGTATCTTTATAATGTGTCAAAAATTTATGATAGTCAGTTGGATAAACAAAATAATAATCTTCCTTAGCAATGATGTAGTTGATAGTGACT
>OEIU01001551.1_pt1 | contig 14406 bp, 16 predicted proteins | sample 1539221 | NCBI WGS metagenome assembly OEIU01 (sample SAMN03792071, study PRJEB22550) | activated sludge metagenome | feature: wastewater treatment plant; material: activated sludge; isolation source: Wastewater treatment plant of a petroleum refinery complex | place: Argentina: Zarate | collected...
CCGGTCGCTGCGTCCAAACAACAAGATCCCGGCGATAATCGACCCGAACGGCCCGGGGGCCCGGCCGCTGCCGCTGTTCGAGTCCGGCGCGATCCTCTGCTACCTCGCCGAGAAGACCGGCAGGCTGCTGCCGCAGGACCCGATCGCGCGCTACCAGACCCTGCAGTGGGTGATGTTCCAGATGGGCGGCATCGGCCCGATGTTCGGCCAGGTCGGCTTCTTCCTGAAGTTCGCCGGCAAGGACTACGAGGACAAGCGACCGCTGAAGCGCTACGTCGATGAATCGGCCCGGCTGCTCGGCGTGCTCGACCGCCACCTGGTCGGCCGCCAGTGGATCATGGGCGACGACTACACGATCGCCGACATCGCGAGCTTCCCGTGGATCCGCAACCTGGTCGGCTTCTACGGCGCCGGCGAGCAGGTCGGCTTCGACCGCTTCACCGAGGTCAAGCGCGTGCTGGCGGCGTTCGTCGCGCGGCCCGCGGTCGAGCGCGGGCTGAACATACCGGCGCGGCCGGCGAGCTGACGACGCGGCGGGCCGTCAGAGAGCCACTGATGGACCGCATCGATACGCGCGCATGGCCGATGGCCGGCATGCAGGCGCGCGAGTCGCTACCGACCGGCATGTGCACGCGTGCGTTGCTGCGGGTCGGCGTGCGCGCACTGCAGGCCGGTGTGCGCACATGCGCGCTGCTGCTGACCGCCGCCCTGCCTCCGGTGACCGCGGCCGCGCCTGACCCCTCCGCGACACCCCCCGTCGCCACGGACGACGCCTGCGCAGCGGTGCGCCGGGCGATCGAACGACTGGACGAACAGACGCGCGTGCACCTGCACGCGGTCACCGGCACCGGCCGCAATCCCGGCGGCTACCAGACCGCCGATTCCTACCTGATCGACGACCGGCAGTGGCTGTACCTCGACGGCCGGCTGAACGCACACGGCCTCGCGAGACGCGCCGACGGCACCCGCGACCGGTCCAGCGGCGTGGCGATGCTCGCACCGCCCGAAGAATGCGAGTCGCTCGCCCCGACGACGATCGACGGCCGCCCGGTACGGGGCTTCCGCTACGACGTACCCGTCGAAGTCGGCCTGAACCGGCTGACGATGTGGATCGACCCCGACAGCGGACTGCCGTGGCGGGTGGTGGTCGCGGGGGCGGGGGGGGGGGTGGGGGGCGCGCCGGCGCGGGCCGGCACCGCGCCCACGGGCACGCCGCCGCAGGTGACGCCGCGCAAGAATGGGCGGCGGTATTCGGAACAGATCGAGTTTCGCTATGACAGCGTTCGGCTGCCCTGAGGCACTCGATACCCAGAACGAATTCCCGGATCATCCGCCCGACTCGACAGACCTCTCGCACATCCACGCCTGCGCGAGTTTGTAGGACAATGCACTTATTGCATTTGCTGCACTTATATGGAGGCGAACATGGCTGTCGCCGGCAAGCTCCAGCGAACCCTTTCTCCCCCTTCGCTCTCCAAGGAAGAACGCGAGATGGCCCGCGCGGCGCAGCGCTGTCTGGTGGAGGCGCTGGATCATTCCCGGACAGCAACGATTACGTTGAAGAGCAAGGATGGAAAGGGGCCAGTGGTCGACCTGCCGCCCCAGGCGCTCAGGGTCATTGCACAGGTGCTGGGGGCGTTGAGCGAGCATCGCTCGGTGATGGTCATGCCTCAGGGAGGCGAACTTTCGACCGTCGAAGCAGCCAACTTTCTGAATGTTTCGCGGCCGTTCTTGATCAAGGAACTCGAGGCGGGCAAATTGCCGTTTCGCTTGGTCGGTACGCACCGTCGGATTGCATTCGAGGATCTGGCGGTCTATGCCGAGAAGCTTAGGGCCGGCCAACGATCGGCACTGGAGAAGATGGCCGACAACGCGCGAGAGTTGGGCTTGGAATATTGAATGGCCGGGCATCCGAGCCATACAGCGGTCTTGGACGCCTGTGTCCTGTACCCGATCGCCATAGCGGACTCGCTGATGAGCTTGGCCGCGGCTGGGCTCTACGCCGCGAGTGGACGACCAGGATTGAATCCGAATGGGTCGAGAACCTGGAACGGGACCGGCCCGATCTCAAGGGCCGGCTTACGACTCGCCGAGATTTGATGCGCTCGGCAGCTCTGGATTGGCAGGTATCTGACCGAGCGTGGCAGAGAATTCTTCCCAGAATCGCCCTACCCGACTCGAACGACAATCATGTGCTTGCCGCAGCAATCGCTGGTCACGCCGATCGCATCGTGACCCTGAATCTGCGGGATTTTCCGAGCGAGATCCTGCACGACTACGGGATCGAGGCGATCCATCCTGACACGTTCATCGTCAAGCACTTCGATCTGGATCTGGTCACCACTCTTTCGGCATTCAAGGCGATGCGCGCCAGGATGCGGCGGCCGGAACGGACGGCCCTCGAATTCGGAATACGCTGGAACGGAACGGGCTGCCGCAGACCGCGGAAAGGTTGCGCGAAGCCGCGGCGTTGATTTGAGCGGCATTGGACAGGACACTCCAGGCTCACTTGGTGAGCCTGGAGTGCCGTCAACTGCGATTGGGCCTGCCCGGAGACCAATACTGACCGACAAGAGAACAAGATGGACGAAATCCCTGCGTCGCAGCTCAAAAGCATTCTCCATTCAAAACGCGCGAACCTCTACTACCTCGAGCACTGTCGGGTTCTGGTCAACGGCGGCCGGGTGGAGTACGTGACAGAAGCAGGCAGCCAGTCCCTGTACTGGAACATCCCGATCGCCAATACGACCACGCTGCTGCTCGGGACCGGCACATCGATCACTCAGGCAGCATCGAAGCTCTCGTCCGCAGTGAGTCCCTCGATTTCATGATCGATATGGTGAAGGCAACCGCCGCGGCGATGGGACGTCTTGCGGTGGAGTCCAAGGCATCAAGGAGAATGCCTTGAACGTTCTCCTCATCTCGCAGTGCGACAAACGCGCGCTGACGGAAACCCGCCGCATCCTCGACCAATTCGCCGAACGGCGAGGCGATCGGACCTGGCAAACGGCGATCACCCAGGACGGCCTCGATACGCTGCACCGGCTGCTTCGCAAGACGGCGCGCAAGAACACCGCTGTCGCCTGTCACTGGATCCGCGGACTCGACCACTCCGAGATGCTTTGGGTCGTCGGCGACCGCCGCCGATTCAACCGTGAAGGCGCCGTTCCGACCAATACGACGAAGCGCAACATCCTGCGATCCGAGGACGAGAACGATTGGCATTCGGCCGATCTGATCCGGTTGCTGGTCGATCTGTCCGGCCTGCTGCACGACCTCGGGAAGGCTATCGTCGCCTTTCAGAGAAGGCTCAAGAGCAGGTCGATCGAGCGGAACCTGATTCGACACGAATGGGTCTCGTTGCGCATGTTCGAAGCGTTCGTCGGTGACGACGAGGATGCGGCATGGTTGACGCGCCTGGTCAGTCCCTCGAGAGACGACGACAGACGATGGTCGGAGAGCGTTCACCGGGACGGTCTCGACGACATCTCTCCTGCGCCGTTTCGACGACTTTCTCGTGCTCCGCTTGCCCGCGCAATCGGCTGGCTGGTGGTCACGCACCATCGGTTGCCCGACGATCCGGATGAGCCAGCCCCCTGAATGACCGGACAGGGTCTATCGCATATCCTTGAGGATAGGCATACGACTATGTCCATGACTAGAAGCAACAGAGAAACGATTGAGGTGGTCTCGGTGAGCGAAAAGCGCCGTAGGCGATGGTCGATCACCGAGAAGGCAGAGTTGGTCCGGCGAACGTACGCGCCCGGCATGAGCGTGTCACTGGTGGCCCGGGAGGCGGGTGTCTCGGCGAGCTTGCTGTTCCTGTGGCGCAAACTTGACCGCCAGGGCGCGCTGACCGCAGTGGGTGCCGGCGAAGCGGTGGTGCCTGCCAGCGAGCTGAACGCCGCGCGAGCTGAAATCGCCCAGCTGCAGCGCCTCCTGGGCAAAAAGACTGTTGAGGCGGAGATTCTCCGAGAGGCGGTGGAGGTGGCCCGCGACCGAAAGTGGATCTCGCGCTCGCCCTTGTTGCCCGGGGGCGAGAAATGAGTGCAGTCTGCCGGGCGCTGGGCGTGTCGCGATCGAACCTGCATGCCCGGGCCACCGCGGCGATGACTGGCGTGACGGCCGACGAGGCCGAACGCCGGCCACTGACCAAGGGCTGGTAACTGAGATCCGCGCGCAGATCGCTGATCTGCCCACCTACGGCTACCGCCGGGCCTGCGCATTGCTGAACCGAACGCGTCGGCAGCAGGGCTTGTCGGCAGTCAACGCAAAGCGTGTCTATCGGGTGATGGCGGCGAATTCCCTGTTGCTGCCCAAGGCCCCCAAGCGGCGCGACAGCGGTCGCGTTCACGACGGCGTGGTCGGCGTCACCCACAGCGACACCCGGTGGTGCTCGGACGGATTCGAAATCGCCTGCGATTCCGGCGAGATCGTCACTGGTACCTTCACCAAGGACTGTTGCGATCGGGAGATCATTGCCTGGCGCGCCTGGCCTGGACGAGGACTGCCGGGCGAGCCGGTGCGCGACATGCTGATCGAGGCGGTTGAAAAGCGCTTCAGCGATGTCGATGCCGTCCCAACCGGTCATCGCCTGGAGTTCCTGGCCGACAACGGCGGTGCGTACCGCGCCGTCGACACCCACAAGATCGCCAGGAACCTGGGGCTGGTGCCAGTCCATACGCCCGTCTACAGCCCGCAAAGCAACGGCATCGCCGAAAGCTTCGTGAACACCCTCAAGCGCGACTATGTGAGCCGAATGGACCTCACCGACGCCTTGACCGTGATGCGCCAGCTGCCAGCCGCCTTTGAACACTTCAACGAGTGCCACCCACACTCCAGCCTACGTATGAAGTCCCCGCGCGAGTTCCGGCGACAGCCCAAACCTGCTTCCATCGCTCCGATTGCGGAGTTAACCTGCGCATAGGCCGCGTCCGGTTATACGGGGGCAAGACCAACGTTTCGCATTTACGTCAGGCTTGGCCCCTCGTTGCCAGATGCGGTTCCAGGATTATTCAATGCGTATGGTCTGAGCGTTGATGCGTCGATCCCGTGGTTCTGACCCTTTTTCTTCGCCCAGCGGTAACTATTTGAATTCTCTACCTCATAGTAGATGATTTGGAGGGAGGGATCCTGAACGTCTAGTGCTAAACAGTCTTATTAATCAAGATGTTCAGAGAACTAGCGCGTACTTCACTGCCGCGTAGGCAGCTCAGAAAAACTCGCCAGCCGTCGCAGTGTGCGTATTTCGGCGAACGTGACCGCGCATTTCGGCGCAACGTGACCAGCGTCACGGTGGATCGTAACCGTCGGTTTCGGCATCGTGACTGGGCGTTTCGGTGATCGTGACCGCCGGCCCGGGGTCGGTGCTGCGTAGTCCATGAGTGTACTGCGCTGGTGGTTGGGTCAGGTCATCGGATCCTCCTTGCATGGTGAGCATCTCGGGTTGAGACTTCTGTTGCTGCAATCCTTCGGCGAAGCCGAACAGTTTGAGGGCGTTGAGGTTGGCCAGCGTGGCATGGTCGAGCATGTCGGGGGTTCCGGTGCAGTTGGGAGCTGATGACGTCATCGCGGGGGGATCACTGTTAGTGCCCGGGGCCGCGCAGATTCGGATGCGCGGGGCTGGTCCAGCCCGGCTCGCTGGCGTCGAGGGCCAACTGTTCGCGGTTGTTGGCGAGGATGTCGCGCACGTGGCGGTACTTGAAGGCACCCAGCACCAGCGCCCGCTCGCAGGCCGCCTCCAGCCGGGCGTTGCCGTAGCGCTTGGCAGGCCGAGCAGCCCGAGGCAGGATCGATAGCCGTGCTCGGGGTGCTTGTTCTGGGCGAAGATGCGGCGATCTCGACGTGGTAGTCGATGTGGACCTTGACGGTCTTGAAGCGAGCGATCTCGTAGCGGCTCGTGGGCAGCGGCATCAGCGCCAGCGCGTCGATCTCGGCGAAGGTGCTGGCGCGGCTGCCGGGCAGCTTCTGGAACGGCCGATCGTTCAGCCAGACCAGCAGCCCGGCGATCGCCGCGTCCACCGCCGACGGTGTCGAAGCGCTGGTGACGCAGGCGCATCAGGACCCAGCGGGTGACGACCTGCACCGCGGATTCGGCGCTCGCTTTGTCTCGCCGGGCCGGCCCGCAGACCGACGATGCTGCGATCAGCAGCCTGCGCGACCGCGAATCGCATCAGGCGCGCTGCAGCCGGTTCTGATACACCCACAGACGGGCGCAAGCCGCGGCCACGCGCGGCACCGCGACGCCGAGCGCCTGCGCGCGCGCCACCAGGTCGCCGAGAATCTGATCGACCTCGACCGGCTGCCCGGCCTGCATGTCGCGATACATCGAGGTTGCCATCGGCGAGCCGGCGCGGGTCAGCAGCGCCCGGGTCTCGGCGACGTATTCGTCGCGCGGGGGATGGCCGGCGGCCACCGCGACGGCGACCACCTCGTCGAGCAGCGCCGACGCGAAGGCATGCCCGTGCGGTGCCGCGACCCCCTCGCCGATCGGCGCCTGCATCAGGCAGGTGATCGCGCCGGCCGCCCCGAGCATGATCCACTTCTCCCACAGGTCGCGCACGATCGTCGTCGACCACTGCGCATCGAAGCCCGCGCCCTGCATCGCCGCGTCGAGCCGGCCGGTGCGCTCCGAGCGCTGGCCGTCGATCTCGCCGTATCCCAGGAAATGCATCGGATTCATGTGCACGATGCGGCCCTGGTCATCCAGGGTCACGCCGACCTTGCAGACACCGCCGACCAGCGCCTGCGCGCCGAACACCTCGCTGATGCGGTCGAGATGACGCAGACCGTTCAACACCGGCACCACCATCGTTGCCGGCCCGACCGCCGGTGCGACGTCGGTCAGCGCCTGCTCGAGCGCATACGCCTTGACCGTCAGCAGCACCACGTCATGGTGCCCGTCGATCCGGTCGGCAGTCGCCAGCCGCGGCGCGATCGTGAAGTCGCCCAGCGGGCTCTTGACCGTCAGACCGTCGGCGGCGAGCCTGGCGGCACGCGCCGGCCGCACCAGGAAGGTCACATCACGCCCGGCCTTCGCCAGCCGCGCTCCGAAATAACCGCCGGTTGCACCGGCGCCGACGATGAGTATTCGCATGGCACGGAGTTTACCGGCATGCGCCGATGTCGGCAGGCGGCCGCCGCGGCCCGCGAACGTTGGTCGACGGCCTGCGCCGGCATCACCGTCCGTCGATCAGCACCTCGCCGAACCGCCGCGCGGTGCGGGTCTGTTCATCGCGCTTGAACGCCATCGCGATCGCCACCTTGAGCCCTTCGGTACGCGGCGCGATCGGACGGAACACCACGTGGCGCGAGGCCGCCCGGCCGGCGCGTGACGGCACCAGCGCCACCCCCATGCCGCTTTCCACCAGGCTGATGAGGGTCTGCACCTGCACCGCCTCCTGCTCGACGCGCGGCGTGAAGCCGGCCGACTGGCACAGCGACATCACGTGCGCGCGCAAGTTCGCCGCCGAGGCCGCCGAATACATCACGAACGGCTGGTCGGCCAGGTCGGCGAGCGCCAGACGCCGGCGGCGCGCCAGCGGGCTGTCGGCGCGCAGCACCACCGACAGCAGATCGTCCTCGACCACCTGCAGCTCGGCGCTGAACGGCTCGGCGACCGGATAGCGCACCAGCCCGAGATCGAATACGCCGGCCGCCACGTCGCGCAGGATCTGCGTCGTCGTGCCCTCGCGCAATTCCAGCGCGATGCCCGGATAGAGCCGGCGGAACCGCGGCAGCACCCGCGGCAGCAGCGTGTAGGTCGCCGAGCCGACGAAGGCCACGCGCAGCGCGCCGCTGGCGCCGGTCAGCGCGCTTTCGGTCGTGCGGCGCAACTGCTCGGCATGGAACTTCACGCGCCGGGCGTCCTCGAGGATGGCGCTGCCCACCTCGGTCAGCGCCACGCCGCGCCGGCCGCGCACGAACAGCGGCGCGCCGATCGCCTCCTCCATCCGGCGGATCGCCATCGACAGCGGCGGCTGCGCCATGTGCAGCCGCTCGGCGGCACGCCGGAAGTTCAACGTGTCGGCCACCGTCAGGAACTGGTTGATCTGCCGCAGATCCATGGGTTCACGGAAAGATATCAAATAGCGGAAAAGCGATATTAGACGCATCAGGGCGGCCGTGGGACGATCCGTCCTCGGAACATTGGAGGAGCCACCGATGGGTGAACCGACGACCGGCAGCGACGCCGTCGACGACAGCGAGCTCGAAGCCCTGGCGCAGGCGGTGCGCCGCTTCACCCGCGAGGTGCTGGTGCCGGCCGAGAAGGAGGTCGAACGCACCGCCGAGATCCCCGACGCGATCGCCGGGCAGTTGCGCGCGCTGGGTCTGTTCGGCATGACGGTGCCGCAGCGCTACGGCGGCCTGGGCCTGTCGATGTACCAGGAGGTGCGGCTCGTATTCGAGGTCGCCTATGCGTCGCCGGTGTTCCGTTCGTTCTTCGGCACCACCAACGGCGTGGGCACGCTGGGCATCATCAGCTCGGGCACCGAGCTGCAGCGGCAGACCTATCTGCCGCGGATCGCCAGCGGCGAGCTGATGACCTCGTTCTGCCTGACCGAACCGGACTCCGGCTCCGACGCCGCGTCGCTGACCACGCAGGCGGTGCGCGACGGCGATCACTACGTGATCAACGGCACCAAGCGCTTCATCACGAACGCGGTGCATGCGGGCCTGTTCACGGTGTTCGCCCGCACCGGCACGAAGGAATCGCGCGCCAACGGCATCTCGGCATTTCTCGTCGAGCGCGACACGCCGGGGCTCACCGTCACGCGGCCCTACGAGAAGATGGGTTTCCGCGGCTCCCACGAATCCGACGTGATCTTCGAGGACTGCCGGGTGCCGGCGTCGGCGATGCTGGGGCCGGAGGGCACCGGCTTCAAGAGCGCGATGCGCTCGCTCGACCACGCGCGGCTGCACATGGCGGCGGTGGCCACCGGCCAGTGCGAACGGCTGATCGACGAAGGCGTGCGCTATGCGACCGAGCGGCGACAGTTCGGCAAGCCGATCGCCGAGTTCCAGATGATCCAGGCCATGCTGGCCGACAGCCAGGCCGAGGCGTTCGCCGCCCGCGCGATGGTCGAGAAGGCCGCCCGCGACAAGGACGGCGGCCGCAACGTGACGATGGACGCCGCCTGCTGCAAGTACTTCGCCACCGAAGCCGCCGGCCGCATCGCCGACCGCGTGCTGCAGATCCACGGCGGCGCCGGCTACATCAAGGAGTACCCGATCGAAAGGCTGTATCGCGACGTGCGGCTGCTGCGGATCTACGAGGGCACCAGTCAGATCCTGCAGTTGATCGTCGCGCGCGAGCTGCTGCGCGAGAAGGGGCCTCGCTGAGCGAACGTTCCGGCCGACCGTTGAGGGAGACTACCTGTCTCGAGGTCCTGGATCCGTCACGCTCGGGATGGCGCTCGCGTTTCCGCTGAAACGCTTTCTTCGACCGGCAGGAACTTCAGCGGCATACCCCTGGCACTCGCCTCCAGATCCAGCCGCACCCGGCTGCCGACCAGTTCCTGGCCAGCCGTGCCGGCGACCGAGCCCAGCAGCAGCACGCCACAATCCAGTCTGACCAGCACCACGTCGTACGGCACCTTGCGTTCGTATTCATGATCGTACTGCCGGTGATAGAGGGTGAATGCCACGATGCGGCCGGAGCCCTGCGCCCGGCGCCAGACCAGGCCGGCGCTGCGACAATACTCGCAGCGCAATCGGCCGGGCGAAGCCGAACGGGCGCAACGGGCGCAGACCTGCAGCACGAACCGGCCCTGGCGCAGCGCGCTGATGAACGGCTTGGCCGATTCGACGTTCTGAAGCCCCTTCCAGGGGCTGTAGACGGGATGCCCGAGCATGTCGGTTCAGCGTGCGATCAGTTCAGCGTGCGGTGCGGGCTCAGCACCACGCAGGCATGGTGCTGAAAGAAGCTCCCGAAGCCGGTCGCCAGCACCAGGTCTGCCTTGCGCTGGCGCGCTCCCGCCAGCCCGCGCACCTGCGTGACGGCCTCGACGATCGGCGTCATCCCCTGCAGGTAGTAGCACGACAGTTGGCCCCCACCGGTATTGGTCGGCAGCGCGCCGCCGGGTGCGAGGGCCCCGGCCGCTGCCAGCGCACCACTCTCGCCTCGCCGACAGAAACCGTACTCCTCCAGCGCATAGAGGTTGGCATAGCTGAACGCCTCGTAGAACTGTCGCTGATCGATCTCCGCGGGGGTCACCGCTGCCATCCGGTAGGCGCCGCGCGCCGCCATCTGCGCTCCGGACGGTTCGTCGGAAGCATCGTCGAACTGATCCAGGGAGTGACCCTGGCCCATCCCGTGGACGAACGCCACCCGACTGCCGGCATCGCCGACCGAGGCGGCCGCGCCGACGACGATGGCCGCCGCGCCATTGACCGGATAGGCGCAGTCCAGCATCCGCAGGGGACTTGCGATGTAGGGCGAACGCAGGTACCCCTCCAGCGTCAGCGGGGTGCGCAGCCTGGCCTGCGGGTTGAGCAGCGCCCATTGGCGATCGGATACGGCAACGCTGCCGAGCTGCTCGGGCGTGATTCCGTACTTCGCCATATGGAAGCTCGCGAACAGTGCGAAGGTTCCCACGGGACCGTAGAGGCCCGTGGTGCGTTCCCACCCGTCCAGGTCCAGGATCGGCAGCGGCATGCCGAAGGCATCGGCGCCGGTCATGTTGGGCTTCAGGGGCGTATCCGCGAACACGCAGACGACCTTGCTCGCCAGGCCCGACCGGATCGCCATGCTGGCGTAGTGGATCATCTGGATCGCCGACGACCCTTCACCATCGACCTCCGCGCACAGGCCGAGCCGCCGATAGCCCATGCGGCTCTGCATCGCGAGCGTGAACTCGGTATCGCGTGCGACCGGGCTGCGATTGATCAGCAGGCCGTCGATCTCGCGAGGGTCGAGCCCGGCATCCTGGATAGCCCGGTCGATCGCCTGCGCGGCGTACATGTCGGCGCGCAGGTCGTACTTGCGCACCAGCGCCGAGACGCCGGTTCCGAGAATGGCGGAAAGCGCCTTCCTGGCCATCCGATCGTCCGCGGTCAGGTCACGACCGAAAGGAAGCGATCGTTCAGCTTCCGGTCGTGAAAGAAGATCGCCGGGCCCGTTTCGTCGGACGTCCACACGATGGGCTGCATGTCCGGGTAGAAATCGTAGCCGCCGCAGAAGGTCTCGAAGCGATTGCCCGAAGTGTCGAACGCGTAGATCGTCGCCCCGCGCGTGACGCCATGGCGGGTCGGACCGATGTCCACCGGAACGCCATGCAGCGCCATGATGTCGCCCGCCCGGATCACCTGCTCCCAGGTCTCCAGGCGAAAGGACACGTGGTGCAGCTTGTCGTCCTCGTCGTGGCGCACCAGCGCGATGTCGTGCGCCTTGGTCGAACAACTGAGAAAGACGGCCAGATCCGTCCGGTCGTCGCCCATCAGCACGCGCTCCACCAGGGAGAAGTCGAGAACGTCGACGAAGAGCTCCCGGCTGCCGTCGACATCGCAGCCATACAGCAGTGCGTGGTCCAGCCGCACCGGTGCGATGCCCTTCAGCCGGTCGACCCAGGGTTCGGGGTTCAGATAGCCCTGACCGTTGCCGACATCGGTCTTCTCGGCGTAGAGCTCGAGGGTGTGCCCGGTCGGAATGACGAACCGCACCCGTTCGCCTGTCTCGAGCATCTCGCCGCCGGGCAGCCGTTCCGTGCCGACCCCATATTCCTTCAACCGGGCTTCGAACCGGTCGAGCGTCCGGGCGTCCCGGACCTTGAAGGCCAGGGCGTCCATGCCGGCCCGTTCCGCCTCCCGCAGGATCACGCTGCTGTGATCGCGCTCGTCCCAGGCCTTGAAATACACCCGCCCCCGACTGTCGCGGCCGGTTTCGATCAGACCGAGAACCTCCCGGTAGAACCGCTCGGCCTCGTGCAGATCGAGCACGCGGAGCACGATGTGGCCGGGTCGCAGTACGCCTGTCATTGCCATCGGGTCACTCCTCGAGTCAGGTCACGTCCGGAAGCAGGCGCTCGCGCGTGCGCTGGTCACGGAGCGCCATCTGAGCACCCACCCGCTGCCAGCTCCAGATCACCGTCGGGGCATCGGCCTGGGATTCTCGTGAACTCCAGAACACCTCGATCCGGTTGCCCGAAGGGTCCAGCGCCTGGACTGCCAGCCGGCGTCCGACCGGATCCCTGAACGGTCCGGCGTCGATCGGCACCCGGCTCATGGAGAAGCGGTCGGCCGCTCTGAGGACCTGCTCGGCACTGGCGACTCTGAAGGCGACGTGGTGCAGCCTGCCCGGCTCCCCATGCTCGAGGAACGCGATGTCGCAGGGTCTGCCGGAGGTCGAAAGCCAGCTCCCGACCGGATGCCCCGGATCGGTCCCCATCGCACGCTCGGCCACCGAGAAGCCCAGGGAACCGGCGAACAGCGCCTCGCTGCGTCCCACCATCGGTCCGCTGAGCACGCAGTGATCCAGACGCTGAACGCCGACGCCGCGTTCGCTTTCGGAAAGCCAGGCCGGCGGATCGACGACCGTTGCCTCGCGACCCGCTGCGGTGACGGGCCCGGTATAGAGCTCCACCGTGTGCCCGCCGGGCAGACCGAGGCCGAGCCGTTGCCCGATACCGGTCGACGGCTCCTCCGGCTGGCGCACCGGCCGCTCACCGGCCTCGTGCAGTGCCCGCTCGAGCTGCGCCAGCACGCGGTCGTCGCGCACCTTGAAGCCGATGCGGTCCAGGCCGGGCGTGTCCGCCTGACGCAGGACCACGCTGTACGGATCGCACTCGTCCCAGGCCCGGAAGAAGGCGCACCCGCTGCCGTCGTGGTCCGCAGCCGCCGCCAGCAAGCCCAGCACCTCGCCATAGAAGTGCACGCTTTCGTCCAGGTCCAGCACACGCAGCCGGACGAATCCGGTTCTCAGCACGCCGACGTCAGATGCCAAGGTAGGCCTCCTGTATCTTGCGGTCGCGCAGCAGCTCCGCGCCCGGGCCGCGCAGCACGATCCGCCCCAGCTCCAGCACGGCCGCGCCCTGCGCCAGCCGCAACGCGGCATCGGCGTTCTGCTCCACCAGCAGAATCGCCGTGCTGGCCGCCTTCAGCGACTCGATCAGTTGAAACACCCGACGGGTCAGCAGCGGCGACAGCCCCATGCTCGGCTCATCGAACAACAGCACGCGCGGCCCCGACATCAGCGCCCGGCCGATCGCGAGCATCTGCTGCTGGCCGCCGGACAGCAGGCCGGCCGGCCGCCTGCGATGTGCGGCCAGCTCGGGGAAGAGCTCCAGCATCCGGTCGACGGTGGATCCGCCGGAACGCCGGTAGCTCCCCATTCGCAGGTTGTCCTCGACGGACAGCGAGGCGAACACCTGGCGCCCTTCCGGCACCAGGGCGATGCCGAGCGCCACGCGCGATGCCGCGTCGATCGACGCGATGTCCCGTCCGTCCAGCAGCACGGTGCCTTCGCAGGCCTTGTGCACACCGCTGATCGACCGCAGCAGCGTGGTCTTGCCGGCGCCGTTCGCACCGACCAGCACCGTGATCTCGCCCGCCGGCACATCCAGGTCGATGCCTTTGAGGGCCTGATTGTGCCCATAGCTCGCCCGCAGATCGCGAATCGCCAGCATCATGTCAGCGCGGCTTCGGGGGAAGGGCTCGGCTCGAGGCCGAGATAAGCCTGCACGACGCGCGCGTCGTTCAGCACCGTGTCGGGCTCGCCTGCCGCGATCGTGCGTCCCTGATCGAGCACCACGACCCGGTGCGCGATCGCACGGACGAGCCGCATGTCGTGTTCGACCAGCAGCACGGCCACCCCCCGGGCTTCAGCGGTCGCGCGGATGACCGCGCCGATGTCGCGCGTTTCCGACGGATCCAGACCGGCCGCCGGCTCGTCCAGCAGCAGCAGGGCAGGGTTGGACACCAGTGCCCGCGCCAGCTCCAGCCGCTTCTGATCCCCGTAGGCCGATGCGGCCGCCATCGACCGCGGATCGGCGGCGACCCGCACTCCGCCCAGCGCCGCCATCGCCGCCTTCTCGACGAGGGCCCGGCGCTGCCCGGCGTGCCGCGACGGCCAGATCGCCGACAGCAGGCCGGCCGGCATCGACCGCTGCAGACCCACGGCCACGTTCTCCAGCAGCGTCAGCCCGGGGAAGATCTGCGGCGTCTGGAAGGTGCGCGACAATCCGAGCCGGGCCCGCCGCTGCACGGGCAGGCGGGTCACGTCGGTGCCGTTCAACGCAACCGTTCCCCGGTCGGGCCGATAGACGCCCGCGATCAGGTTCAGAACCGTGCTCTTGCCGGCGCCGTTGGGACCGATCAGCGCGCCCCCCTCGCCGGCCTCGAGCGACAGAGCGAACCCCGACACCGCCTGCACGCCCCCGAACCGGTGGCTCAGACCGCCGACTGTCAGGA
>OEIU01001552.1_pt1 | contig 14404 bp, 12 predicted proteins | sample 1539221 | NCBI WGS metagenome assembly OEIU01 (sample SAMN03792071, study PRJEB22550) | activated sludge metagenome | feature: wastewater treatment plant; material: activated sludge; isolation source: Wastewater treatment plant of a petroleum refinery complex | place: Argentina: Zarate | collected...
GCACGTAGCTGTAGGCCCCAGTCGGCGCCATGCTGTTGGTTTTTTGTGCGCGATAGAGCACTTGCCACGCGCTCGAGATGAGCCAGAACCCGCCCGCGATGAACACGAAGCTCAGCATGTGGAAGGGGCCGAAGTGCGGGTTAGCTTTCCAGCCGAACAGCATCTCCAGGAGATGACCTGCGTCGTGCGAAAACCAGTCCACATTGGGGTACTTGTTCTGCAGCCAGCCCGAAAGGAAATAGAGCGTCAGCGGAAACCCGTACATCTCAGTGAAAAGCGCAACTAGGAAGGCACTGAAGGCACCGAAGGAACGCCAATCACGCGCCGTTTGCGGCTTGAAGAACGTGAAGGCGAACACGATGAAGATCACGGAATTGATGATGACCAGGCTCCAAAGCCCGTATGCAGAATCGTGTCCGGCCATCTCATCCTCCCTTGGCAGAATCGCTATCGATGGGCCTGGTGTCCGGGCGGCTTGGCCCGCCATGATGTCCGCCATGACCGTGCCCTCCATGCATGAAAACATGCATCAGCGGGCACGCGAGCACGAAGAGCCAGGGCACAATGCCGAGCACGTGGGCGCGATGCTCGGTGAAGAGCAACGCCCCACCCATGACAAGAAAGGCAAGAAACACCCAGCGTGCCCGGCTTGAGGTATTATTTGCATTCGGTAAATGGTCGTGTGGCATCGAAAAACTCCTCGCTTGCGCAGCGGTAAAATGCGGAAGGGCAAGACCGGTGATTCTTGAAAGTAACTAGACGAGATTGCCGGGCATTTTCATCCCGGCGATCCCGCGCTCAGTATCGCCGGCGGGGCATTTACTTCGCGCCGTTCTGTTCCAGCCAGGGTTTCATCTGCGCGATTTCAGCCTCCTGCGCCTTGATCACCTCCTCCGCGAGTTTCTTGACTTCGGGGTCTTTGCCAAACGCAAGCGCGGTCTTGGCCATATCTACTGCAGCTTGATGGTGAGGGATCATGCCTTTCACGAAGTCAGTATCGGCGTTGCCCGTGTACGTGATGGCCATGTCGTCGTGCATCTTCATCATGATGCCGTTGTAGGCCAAGCTCGAAGGACCACTGTCGCCCTTGGGCTTCATGCCGCCGCCCATCTTGGCGTGCATTTCTTCCATCATCTTGCATTTCTCACCGCCCATCATGCCGCCCTGCATCTTGCCCTTCTCGGATGCAGCGCCCGCCTCTTCCTTCGAGGGCTTTGCCTGTTCAGCAGCTCCGGCGGGATGATGCCCCTCGTGCCCACTCTCCTCCGCTAAAACCGGCGCGGAAAAGAGAATTAGGCCTGCAGCCAATAGCGATGCCAGGGTGTCTGTCTTCATGAGTGTGCTCCTGAGTTGATGGTGGGTTCGGCCCGCCTAATTGACGTAAAGCTCCTTGAAAGCACGCTCCTGCGTGGCATCCCGCACCCATAAGGCGCTCACCTCCGCCACATCGCCGCGCTCAGCAGCCTTGAAAGGTACTTCGGACTAGGCTGCGGTCCGGTTACACCTGATCGCATCGCCCAATCCGAATTGACGTGCGTCCAAGATAGGATCGGCGGCTCACAATTTATGCAGGGCCGTACGACGCCGCTTGCGGCAGAGACGGGCTGTTTGCCTTTGCCCTTGCAGCAAACGACGTCAACCGCGTGGAGTGCAATGGATTTAACATGCCAACTGTTTGCAGTAATCGAGGTCGCAGTCTCTGATCTATATCAATATTCGGCTTCCTCCGATGCTATAACTTGCAAGAACCAAGCAAAGGCTGGAGCAACATGAAGCTCGCATTTCTCGGTGCTACGGGCACCGTCACCGGCTCCAAATATCTTGTCTCGCATGACGACGGCGACATCCTGGTCGATTGCGGGCTCTTCCAAGGTTTCAAACAATTACGCTTGCGCAATTGGCAGCCGCTGCCTGTCGATGTCTCGCGATTGAATTCCGTCGTTCTGACACATGCGCATCTCGATCACTCGGGTGCGTTGCCACTTCTCGTGCGACAGGGCTTCGAGGGCCCGATCTATTGCAGCCGGGCTACGGCAGAGTTGTGCCGGATCCTTTTGCCGGATGCCGCGCATCTGCAGGAAGAAGAAGCCCGCTTCGCGAACAAACGAGGTTATTCGAAGCACAAGCCAGCGCTGCCGCTCTACACAATCGCTAACGCAGAGAAGGCGCTGCGCCAATTCAAGCCGGTCGACTTCGGCCACACGCTTGAAATCCTGCCCGCACTTTCCGTCCGGCTTGTTCCCGCCGGCCATTTGCTCGGGGCAGCTATGGTCTTCGTCAAGCACCGGGGGACGCGCCTCGTCTTTTCTGGTGATCTCGGCCGCCCGAATGATCCGATCCTTCTACCGCCAACGCCTGTCGAGCACGCGGACGTCCTCGTACTGGAAAGCACCTACGGCAACCGGAGACATAGTAACGAAGCGCCCCACGTAGAGCTCGCGCGGCATCTCAATGGAACACTTTCCCACGGCGGTGTCGTCGTCATTCCGGCGTTTGCCGTCGGACGTGCGCAGGCCCTCCTGCACCTGATCGCCAAGCTCAAAGCAACAAGGGAGGTGCCGGATGTTCCTGTCTATCTCAACAGTCCCATGGCAGTGGATGCAACGCAGATCTATCACACATTCCGCAAAGAGCATCGCTTGACCGTTGAGGAATGCACTGCAGCCTGTCGCGTCGCCGAATACGTCAACACGGTCGAGGCATCCAAAGCGTTGAACACGCGACGAGGCCCGATGATCATCATCTCCGCCAGTGGCATGGCAACGGGTGGCCGTGTTCTGCATCATTTGGAGGCGTTTGAACCGGACCCCAACAATCTGATCTTGTTCTCAGGGTTCCAGGCGGGTGGTACTCGAGGGGCCGTCATGGTCGCAGGAACCGACACCGTCAAAATCCATGGTCAGTACATTCCGGTGCGTGCAAAAGTCGCGAACCTGGAAAGTCTGTCGGGCCATGCCGACTACCTCGAGATCCTAGATTGGATGAGGGGAATGACGGTTGCCCCCAAAGCCATCTATCTTACGCACGGCGAACCTGCTGCTTCGGACGAGATGCGCCTTCACATCCGCCAGACATTTGGCTGGGACAGCATCGTGCCCGAGTACCAGCAAGTTGTGGATGTGCCATGACAATGATCCCGCTTCCCGCCTCTCCTATTCAAGCGGAACGGCCCGAAATCTCCACGCTTACACTGCGCCGGCTCGGCATCGACACGTATCAAGAACACGTCGTCTATATGCGCGCCGATTGTCACGTATGCCGGGCCGAAGGCTTCGAAGCGCGGGCGCGCGTCCACATTCAGCTCAACGGAAAGAGCCTGCTCGCGACCTTGAATGTCATCCACTCCGTTCTTCTCCGCGAAGAGGAGGCAAGTCTCTCTGAGGCGGCGTGGACAGCCCTCGACGCGAAGGATGGGGACGCGATCAGGGTCTCACATCCTGAACCGGTCGAATCCGAGAGCTATGTGCGCGCCAAGGCTTACGGTGCGCATCTGACTTCGCCACAGCTCGCAGCCATCGTCTCCGACATCGCGGCCGGGCGTTATTCCGATTTGCATCTTGCGGCATTCGTCACGGCCTGTGCCGGTGACCGTCTCGACCCCGAGGAAACCGTCGGTCTTACGCGCGCCATGATCGGGATCGGCGATAGGCTGACATGGCCCTACCCTGTCGTTGCCGACAAGCACTGCGTCGGCGGCTTGCCCGGAAATCGGACGACGCTCATCGTCGTTCCCATCGTTGCCGCGCTCGGTCTTCCCATCCCCAAGACGTCATCGCGCGCGATTACCTCGCCAGCGGGAACCGCCGATACTATGGAAACGCTTGCACCGGTAGAACTGGAGCTCGATCACATCCGCCGCGTCGTCGAACGCGAAGGTGGCTGCATTGCTTGGGGAGGTGCCGCGGACCTCAGTCCCGCCGACGACATCATTATCCGCGTCGAACGCCCGCTCGATTTCGATAGCGATGGTCAGCTTGTTGCTTCCGTCATCTCCAAGAAGCTCGCTGCCGGCGCAACCCACGCCGTGTTCGATCTTCCCGTTGGCCCCACCGCAAAGGTTCGCTCCTCACAAGCTGCCCAACGGCTCGGAGAGCGCCTGATCTTGGCGGGAGAGAGCCTTGGCCTCAGAGTTCGCATTGTCGAAACGGACGGCACTCAACCGGTGGGACGCGGAATAGGTCCGGCTCTGGAAGCCCGCGACGTTCTGCAAGTCTTGCAGGGAGACGCCGCTGCGCCTCAGGATTTGCGCCAGCGCGCCCTGACCTTGGCCGGGCACGTCCTCGAACTCACCGGTCGCGCCGCTGACGGGCAGGGATTTGGGGCTGCAGTGCAGGTGTTGCGAACAGGCGCGGCATGGAAAAAGTTTGAAGCGATTTGCGAAGCGCAGGGCGGCTTACGAAGTCCACCGGTGGCACCATTCCAGCACCCTGTTATTGCGGCCCATGGTGGAGTCCTCACGGAGATTGACAACCGCCGCTTCGCCAAGATCTTTGCAATCACGGAGGCGACATGAGCCCGACAGTCTTCGCCTTGCCTGGCAACGAGAGCACCACTGAGCAGCTCATTGCCGACCTTGCAGCAGCGCGGGGCGGGATCGAGACGCGGCACTTCCCCGATGGAGAAAGCTATGTTCGGCTGATGACGGATGTCGTACAGCGCGATGTGGTCTTCGTGTGCACCTTGGACCGTCCTGACGCGAAGCTGCTGCCGCTCCTTTTCGCCGGCACGACGGCAAAGGAATTGGGTGCCAAGCGCGTGGGCCTCGTCGTGCCTTACCTCGCCTATATGAGACAGGATAAGCGCTTCCATCCCGGCGAAGCGCTGACATCTCGTATATTCGCACGTTTGGTGTCGTCGACTTTTGATTGGCTTGTCACGGTAGACCCGCACCTTCATCGCTTTGCCGACATGTCGGAACTGTACTCAAGTCCCGTCGAGGTCTGCCACGCCGCGAAGGAGGTTGCACGGTGGATCAAGTCAACGATTGCCAATCCCATCATCATCGGACCGGATGCTGAAAGCCAGCAATGGGTCAGTGCCGTAGCCGCCACCGTAGACGCGCCCTACGTCACGCTTGCCAAGAGACGGCTCGCGGATCGACAGGTTCAAATCACCTTTCCGAATCTAGATGCCTGGCAAGGGCAAACGCCCGTTCTTGTCGATGACATTGTCTCCTCGGGCCGGACGATGGTGGAAGCGACGAAGACGCTCGTCGGACTTGGATTCCTCCCGCCCGTTATCGTGGCTGTACACGGCATCTTCGCTGACGATGCCAACACTGACCTCTTAGCCGCCGGTGCAGCGCGCATAGTCACGACCAATTCCGTGCCGCACGCGACGAATGCCATCGATATCAGCGGACTTCTTACGGCAGCGACACGCAAGTTCATCTCTTAGCTTAGGCGAGAGGCGACATGAGCACATACAATATACTAGACGCACGCTGTTCGCCCAGCGGAGCCACTTGCGCCAAGAGCAGTCTGCAAGACCGCGAAATGCTCGCTGCCCGCGCCAGACTGTATCGCGAAGCCGATCCGCAATTTGCGCGATGGGCCGCGGGCCTCCCCATGATTGAGCACAGCGCCCGGACCCAGGCGCATGTTTACGACATGGCGCAGCTTCTCGTGAAGGCTGGAAAAGCGCCCAGCCTACACTGGATCTTCGACGCACTCATCGCTGCCGACCGGCTTTGCAGCATGGGCATGTGGCTCGTTGCCCATATGACTTACGCGCAACAGGTGGATTTGGGAGGACGGGAACTCGCTGCAGAAGACTTCAAGAGAAACCCGGAAGGTCACACCGGCGGGTCGCTCAACATGGTTCCGGCCTACGTCGGCTATCTTACTGCCAATCTGCTGAGTGGTCTCACCCGATCTTGGATTATGGGGCAAGGGCACTGCGTTGCAGCCATCGAGGCCGTCAACGTCCTCACCGGCAACCTCACTCCCGAGCAGAACGGGCGCTATGCTTTGACCAACGAGGGGCTTACGCGTCTCGTGACGGATTTCTATTCCTATAAGGTCACGCCCGACGGACAACCGGCAGTGCCACTCGGTAGCCATGTCAATGCCCATACGGCAGGTGGCGTTATCGAAGGGGGCTATCTCGGTTTCGCCGAGGTCCAGTATGTGCATATGCCGTTGCCGGGCGAACGGCTGGTCGCGTTTCTGAGCGACGGCGCTTTCGAAGAGCAACGGGGTAGCGATTGGTCGCCAAGATGGTGGCGTGCCGAGGATTGTGGACTCGTGCTTCCCCTCATGATCCTAAATGGGCGGCGTATCGAGCAACGCTCCGAAGTTGCTCGATGTCGGCGCGGATTGGCTTGAGGCACATTTGCGCCAGAATGGGTTCGATCCTTTTGAGATTGATGGCCGGGATCCCTCGGCCATCTGCTGGTCGATCCTCGAGATGGAAGCGCGCCTGAGTGCGGGCGCCTCATTGGTCGTCGCAGGACACATGCAATATCCAGTGGCATTGCCTTATGCCATCGCACGGACCATCAAAGGCTTTGGCTTTCCCGGTGCCGGCACCAATCGGGCGCACAATCTGCCGCTCGACGGCACGCCTGCTTATGATGAGCACGCCCGGCAAGCATTCAATGCCGGGGCAAAGGCCTTGTGGATCGATCCAGAATTACTTTCGGCCGCAGTCGCCACGTTTAGCGTGCACAACAAACAAAAGAGACCGCGCGAGAGAGAGCACCCGCTCGCGGTACGCGACGTGCCACTTCCCCGGCTTCCGGAACCTCGATGGCAGACATTGCCTCAGAGCAGCTCGCCCATGGACGCGCTCGATCGCTGTTTTGTCGAAATTACCAAAGCCAATCCTCAGCTTCGCCCGCGCGTCGGTAATCCCGATGAACTGCAAAGCAACCACATGGGTGAGACCCTTAAGCGCCTTAAACATCGTGTGAACAGGCCGGAGCCAAGCGTCCTCGAAGCGGTCCATGGCAGTGTCATCACTGCACTCAACGAGGAAGCCATAATCGGCGCGGTTCTCGGCAACAAGGGCGGTCTCAACATCGCCGTCAGCTATGAAGCCTTCGCAGTGAAGATGCTGGGCGCCCTCCGCCAAGATATCATTTTCGCCCGCCATCAAAAGGAAGCAGGTCGGTCGCCGGGTTGGATCAGCGTTCCGCTTATCGTTACCTCCCACACATGGGAGAACGGCAAGAACGAACTGTCACATCAAGACACCACCATCGGCGAAGCACTTCTTTCCGAAATGTCGGACATGGCGCGCGTCATATTTCCGATCGATGCTAATAGCGCCGTGTCCGCACTCTGCAACGTCTATGCGCAACACGGGCAAATCGCTTGCCTTGTTGTTCCCAAACGCGAGGTGCCACTTGTCCTCAGCGGCGAGCAAGCCGAGCGGCTGATGACAAACGGTGCGATCCACGTACAAGGCTCACCCGAGAGTGCCGAATTACAGATTGTTGCTATCGGAGCTTATCAGCTGCAGGAGGTCCTGCGGGCCGCCGAGCGGCTGACGGCCAGAGGGCAACGCATCTGCGTCACCTGCGTCATCGAACCAGGCCGATTCCGCGCCCCGCGTGATCAATTTGAAGCTGCCGCCGTTGTCGATGCAGAACAGCGCGCGCGATACTTGCCCGAAAACTTACCCAAGGTCGTTGTCTGCCACACGCGCCCGCAGGCCATAGCGGGCCTTTGGTGGTCAACGGTTTCTCCCGCGCCCACCCGATATCTCGGCTTCAGCAACCGAGGCGGAACGCTCGACGTGTTTGGCATGCTGTTCGCCAACAAAGCGACCTGGGCACACATCGCGGAAGCAGCTGCAGCTGTCTTGGGCACAGCCATCTCCAAATTCTTGGACGAGGGGGAGCAGCGCGCCGTCTCCGGTTCCGGAAATCCGCGAAGTCTTGCCTAAATGGCTGCCAAACGGCCCGGTACCGTCTGAGTGGAGGCCGTGGTCCACATCCACCAGACGATATACAAAGACATCAGTGCGCCGCCGAAGCAGAACACCGAAATGTGCGCATATGCAAAGAAGGCATAAGTGGCGAGTGCTACGCCCGCGATCAAGGCACCAAAAATCCGGGCATGCCGGTCGGAGGACGTCAAGAGTGGAGCGATGATCACGAATAGATAGATGACGTAGGTGTATTCGCGGCGCATGATCAGATCGAATAGCACGGTCCCGTCGTAAACGACGACATGAGGGAGAAATGTTGTCGTCAGCCAGCCGTCATGCGCAAAGTAGGGAACATACTGCAGCGCGCCCAGCATGCCGCCGAGAATGGCAAACAGCAGGTAGGTCTGCCTGCGCCGGCAGGGTTCAAGAAAATAAGTCGAATACGGCACCCACACCGGCCAAGCCAACCACGAGAAGAACATGTAGGCCATCGAGAAGCGTCGTACCATTTCATCGCTCGCCCACGCGTTTCCAGTCCAGACGAGACCTTCGAAAACCTGCTGCAGGCCGAACAAGATTGGCAGAACGGCAATCGGCAGGTAGCGGCGATTGGTTTGCAGAGCCTTCTGACTTGCGACGAGGCCCGCTGGAAGCAATACCGCTGCCGATGCAAAACTGACTTCCGCTGAAAGACACATGCTGGATTAACCCCCGCTCACTGAGCCACGCGCGGTCCATCTTGTAACCATGGCCAGCGCTTCGTGGCAAATCGGAGCGTCAAAGTTGGAACAATAACCCATTGCAGCAGGGGGCTGAGCCCTGTCTGCAATCCCGGCAGCGTTGGCATCAGCGGCCCATAGCTCCAGCTGCCGCGCACGGACACATTCAGCCATTCGCTAAAGATGGTGTAGGCGACGGCCAGCGCGACCGACAGAAGCCAGGTCCGGCGAAGGCCCACCTCCGGCCACCTCGGCGAGGCCAACAACGCTACGACTACAAGCAGACTCAGTCCGGCAATCAGGCCATCGCCCAGTGTGCAGTGAATAATAGCGAACGCCTGTTGCTGCCATGGTTGGGATGCAATCGTAAACAAAGGCAGCTGCGCGACCTCCCAGACGAGGTGGAGTCCGAGAGACAGCGCAAGATAGCGACGCAAGGCCAGCGGCCACTCTATGGGTCTCGACACGTCAGTCACGACGATCCTTCACGCGGAGCGACTTTGACACCGTCCTTGATCCTGTCACTGGGGTGTAAGACGACCTCCTGACCTTCGGTGAGCCCGGACAATACCTGAGCCTCGCGTCCGTTGCGTTGGCCGATTTTCACCAGCGTCAAGCGCGCGATGCCGCCTTCTTTGCGGAAGACAGCCCAATCCTCCCCCTTGCGGAACAGGGCGGTCACGGGAATCTTCAAGACGTTAGTGCTGCTCCAGGCCACTGCGTTGACCACCACGCGGAATTCGTGCCCCAAACCTGCCCACGCCTCCGGCGGGTCCGTGAAGTCGATGATCACACGGACCCTTTGTTCTTCGAGGCCCAACGCTGAAACCTTCACAAACCCTGCCGGGTCTACTCGCGTGACACGTCCGGCCAACGTGCCACCGCCCCAACCGCTGATGCGCACCGCCGCTTCCGGTTTCAGTTTGATGGCATCGGTCGAAAGCAAGTCGGCGGCAATTTCCAGATCAAGCGGATCACCGATTTCCAGAAGCGGTGAGCCGGCCGTCACAGGCGCCTCGCTCTCCTGTAGAATACGCAGAACCTTGCCCGTGACAGGCGCCTTGATCTCGACGCAGCAGCCGACGCGAGATCCTGTGTCCGACAGGCCTGCCGGGCTGAGCAGGCGCGCGCGGGCAAGCTCACGTTCGCTCCTTCGTATCTCAAGCTGCGCCTTCATGCTGGCCAGCGCCGCTTCATTCGTCGCTACGTCTAGTTTTGCCTTGTCCAGGGCTTTGATCGAAATCGTTTCGCCTCTGGTCAAACTTTGCGCGCGCTGCAATTCGGAGCGCGCAAAGTCCAGTGCCGCCTGAATGCGTGCAACCTCGGCTTCGGCAAGCGTTACGGCCGCTTCGGCGCCAACGGCGGCCGCCTGCAGCTCTTCCTGCGTTCGCACATCAAGGAAACTTGGCGACAGCGGCTGCAGGGTCGCCACGACCGTCTCGTTGAGCGTCACGGTGTCCCCAACGTGCAGCGTGTGCGGATGTGTGGCGGCAGGCTCCGATATCCGCAACACCCGCCCGGAGATTGGAGCATAGACAGTGTAGACGTGGCGAACCCGGGTCTTGGCTTCTTCCTCGACGGAAACCTCCATTTGCCCCCTGGCGGCGGTGGCAAGGTCGACTTGTACCGGCCGAGGTCGCAAAGCCAGATAGACCACTGCTAATGCCGCCAAAATGGCTGCCGCAACTCCTACCGTCTTCAGCGGTGATGCCCGCATCTTCAGTCCCTCGACTTCAAGACAGCGACAAGATCAAGCCCATAGACGCGCCGCCCGACAACCAAAGCAGAAAACAACGCCGCGATCAGGACGACACCGGTCGCGATCGCATAGGTCGATGGATCGACGACGAGTCGCACCCGCATGATCTCGCCGGCCAAATTGGTCCGCATGATCCAGGCCAGCCCGTAACCCATAAGCCAACCCGGCGGCTGCGCAAGAATGGTCAGCAAGCCCAGTTCAAGCAAGAGAATGCGCAGCACCTCGCTAGGCGTAAATCCAAGTACGCGCAAGCTTGCGAGCTCCCGTGCCCGCTCCGACAGGGAAATCCGCGCGCTGTTATAGACCACGCCGAAAGCGATGATGGCGGCGAGCGTCGTATAAATGCCGGCCATGGTCGTAATCAATATGGCGACGTTAGTCCGGAAATTCTCAAGTGAAGCGCGCTGCAAGGCCATTCCGCTCACAGAAGGCAATTCCTTAACCTGGGCGTAGAGGTCATCCAAACGTCCCCCATCGACGCTTATATTGACGCTGTTGATGCTTGGCGCTTCCCGCATCAGGCGCGACAGGGACGTATTGTCCATCATGCCCCGTATTCCGAAGTAGTCTTCTACGAGCGCGGAAACGGGAACTGTCAAAGTGCGGCGCTGCCCCTCTAACAGATCGATCTCGACGTCATCGCCCACTTTTGCGTCCAAGATGTCCGCCAGCAGGGCCGAGATCGCCAAGCCACCCTCAGGCAACTCCACGCGGCGCAAATCCACGTCGATGATCTGCCGCAAATGCGCATCGCGCGGTCGGCCGCTAACGACAATCCGGCGCTCGATGCTGCCCTTCCTGATCCGTACCGGCACTTCCCGATAAGGTTCTGCCGCCATGACACCTGGCAGGCGGGCCACGTCATAAAGGGCAGACACTGCTTTCTTTTCCGGGAAGCTCAGCGTCGCGTCCTGGCGATCGGCGAGGAAATACGTCACATCGATCAGTTCCTCCATCGTACCGCGCGTGAACAAGGACACGATAAGAATGGCGGTCGAGAGCGACAAGCCGAGGAGCGTGAAGATCGCACGCACGGGATGATGCACAAGGTTGCGCACCATCATCATCACGCGTTGAGATAGCCAGCGATCCGCGCGACTGAACCGCGGACCGACATGTCGAAAGACGGGTGGTGCCGGGGGTTGCATAGCGACAGCTGGTGCCAGTGTCAGCACTTGCTTCAGCGCCCGCATGGCGCCAAGCAAGGCCGCGAGCATACTGAGCAGACCCGCAAGGACGTAAAGGTCAGGAGTTTTCTCAAAGAGGAGAAACGGAAAGCGAAAGAAATCGCCGAATAACCGCGTGAGAAAAGTCCCAAGCAAAGTCCCGGCGACGCTGCCGATGGCGATACCGGCAATGACGATCACCACGACAAACTTGCAGTAGTGTGCCGCGACGGCCCAGTTGCTGAAGCCCAATGCCTTGAGCAGACCGACCTGCTCGCGCTCGAGCGCCACAAGACGTGTCAGTGTCAGGTTCACTAGGAAGGCTGAGACGAGCAGGAAAATCGGTGGAAGGGTTCGACTCATATTGCGCAACATGTCCAGCTCGTGATCGAGCCAAGCGTGCGATGTCTGATCCTTGCGCCCATAGGCCGACGTACCACCGTAGCGATCAAGCACGCGGTCGATCTGAGAGCGAACATCGCGTTCGTCCGCGTCGGACGACACCTTGACGTATAGTGCGGTGAAAGCACCTTCGAGATCATAGATGGCAGCCAGCGCGCGCTCCGACATCCAGATGACGCCGAACCTGCGATCATCCGGCATGACGTCGCCTGGCCCTACCGCGTAGATGAATTCAGGTGAGAGCGCGATTCCGACCACAGTCAGTGCACGTTTGCGCCCATTAAGGATCGCCGAGAAACGCGATCCGAGCTCAAACCGGTGTGAGTTTGCGAAGCTCTCGCTCACGACAACCTCATCCGCCTTGGCAGGCTCGGGCATGCGCCCAGCCTTCATGTAGAGCTTGTTGAGCAAAAGCTCCCCGCTGTCAGGAAGGGAGACGAGCTGTCCGGTGGCCGGTTCGCGAAGTCCTGGGATATCGAGAACCGCGAGCTTGCTGATGCGGGCATCGACGATGGCAACGCCGCTGATGCGGCTCACGTCTTCGAGTACCGTGCGCGGCGCACGTCGCACCTGAGCAAAGACATCGGCAAAGTCATAGCGCTCATAATATGCGGTGCGGGTTTCCAGCAGCGATCGTGCCGAACCGACCGCCATGATGAGCGTGGCCACACCACCCGCGATGACGAGGGCAATGGCCAGAGACTGTGCCCACATGCGCCGCAGATCCCGCATTAGCTTGGTATCGAGTTTGCGCATGACTACCAGACCAGATCAGCAGACGACTTGCGGCTCGAATTTTCGCGAATGCGGCTTATCTTGCCGTCGGCGAAGTATATCACCCGGTTTGCGATTTCTTGGATTACCGCGTTGTGGGTGATGATCAACGTCGTGGTGCCAAGTCTGGCATTGACGCTCATCAACGTCTCGATCACGCGGGCACCGGTATGCGAATCCAATGCTCCCGTCGGCTCGTCGCACAGAAGCACCGATGGCGCTTTGGCGATGGCGCGCGCGATCGCGACCCGTTGTTGCTCACCACCTGACAGCTGCGCCGGAAAATGATCCATCCTGTCTTGCAGGCCGACAAGAGCGAGCGCCGCCTCGGCGGACATAGGTTGATCCGCAATTTCCGTGACGAGCGCCACGTTCTCATAGGCCGTCAGGCTCGGGACCAGATTGTAGAACTGAAACACAAACCCGACGTTATCGCGCCTGTACTCAGTCAGTTCGGCATCCGCCAGCGCCGACAGCTCGCGCTCCTTGAAGTACAGTTGGCCACTCGTCGGGCGGTCGAGCCCTCCCATGATGTTGAGAAGCGTCGACTTCCCGCTCCCCGAGGGGCCGAGCAGGACGACCACCTCGCCTGCAAGGATTTGGAGATCTACCGAGCGCAAGGCTTGAACGACGACGTCCCCGGTCTGGTACGTCTTCGTCAGGCCTTTCGCCCGGAATACGACATCCGCCACGTCACAGCCCCACGCGGTTAAGCCTCAGCGCATTGCCGACCACAGAGACGGACGAAAGGGCCATCGCGGCGGCGGCAATGATCGGCGACAGTAGAATACCGAAAGCCGGATAAAGGAGGCCGGCGGCAATCGGCACGCCCGCGGCATTATAGATGAAGGCGAAGAACAGGTTCTGGCGGATGTTGGCCATGGTCGCAGCGGAGAGATGCCGGGCGCGGACGATGCCGTTGAGGTCGCCTTTGAGCAGGGTCACGCCGGCGCTTTCCATGGCGACATCTGTACCGGTGCCCATGGCAATGCCGACATCGGCAGCAGCAAGAGCCGGGGCGTCGTTGACGCCGTCACCCGCCATGGCCACGACCCGACCTTGCTTGCGCAGCTTCTCGACCACTTTGCCCTTGTCCTCGGGCAAAACCTCGGCCTCGACATCGGCGATACCGAGCCTCTTTGCCACGGCATTGGCCGTCGTCGCATTATCGCCCGTTAGCATGACGACGCGAATGCCGGCCGCCTGCAGCGCGCGGATGGCTTCAGGTGTCGTCGCCTTGACAGGATCGGCGATCGCGAGGATTCCCGCCGCCTTCCCGTCGATCGCAACATAGATCGCAGTGGCGCCGTCGCGGCGCAGCTCGTCGGCGGGTGCGTCCAGGGCACTCGTGTCGACGCCCGCGTCCTGCATGATCCGCACATTGCCGATAATGAGTTTGCGGCCGTCGACCGTACCCAGCACACCTTTGCCGACAGGCGAATCGAAGTCTTGGACATCCTTGAAGGACAAGCCTTTGTCGTTCGCAGACTGCACAATGGCCGCTGCCAGCGGGTGCTCGCTGCTACGTTCCAGACTTGCAGCCAGTTGCAGCAAAGTGGCCTCGTCGATGGTGCCGGAGGTGCGGATTGCCACGACACTGGGCTTGCCTTCCGTCAGCGTTCCGGTCTTGTCGACCACGAGCGTATCGACCTTTTCCATGTGCTCCAGCGCTTCGGCGTTCTTGATCAGCACGCCGGACTGCGCGCCGC
>OEIU01001553.1_pt1 | contig 14401 bp, 14 predicted proteins | sample 1539221 | NCBI WGS metagenome assembly OEIU01 (sample SAMN03792071, study PRJEB22550) | activated sludge metagenome | feature: wastewater treatment plant; material: activated sludge; isolation source: Wastewater treatment plant of a petroleum refinery complex | place: Argentina: Zarate | collected...
CATCTGCGCCAGCGCGCCGCGATCTGCACGCAGACAGGTGTCGTGACGATTGCGCCACTTGATCAGCGTTGCCTTAACATGGCCGCACGGCGCGGACTCATCCGGCGCGGGCCTTCACCAGGCGCCGCGTCCATTGCGAAGGAGACGACCATGAAACTCGGAGCATTCTCGATCAGCCTGGCGGTCAAGGACATCGAGGCGTCCAGGGCCTTCTACGAAAAACTCGGATTCGAGAAATTTGGGGGCAACGCCGCGCAGAACTGGTTGATCCTGAAGAACGGCGACCACATCATCGGCCTGTTCCAGGGCATGTTCGAGAAGAACATCCTGACTTTCAATCCGGGTTGGGACCAGGATGCAAAGCCGGTCGACGGATTCACCGACGTGCGCGAACTGCAGCGCCGCCTCAAGGCCAGCGGCGTGGCGTTGACCAGCGAGGCCGACGAATCGACGACCGGCCCGGCCAGTTTCACCATGCTCGATCCCGACGGGAATCCGATTCTCGTTGACCAGCACGTATAGCGAACCGGAGAGCCAAGGATGATGACCGACAGCAAGCGCAGGCACCCGGAATGAATGCCCGGGCCATCGAATACCGCAAAGATGCCAAGGTCGATCTCGACCAGTTCATCGGCCTGTACCGGGAATCGACGCTGGCAGAGCGCCGGCCGGCCGACGACCGCGAGGTCATGCGGCAGATGATGGAGAACGCCAGCCTGACGATCACGGCGTGGGACGGCGATGCCCTCGTGGGTATTTCGCGAACGCTGAGCGATTTCTGCTATGTCGCCTACCTGTCCGATCTGGCCGTGGCGAAGTCCCACCAGCACCAGGGCATCGGCAAGCGCCTCATCATGGAAACGCAGGCGGCTTTGGGCCCGCGCTGCATGTTCGTGCTGCTGTCGGCGCCGGCGGCCAACGAGTTTTATCCGAAGCTCGGCTTCAGCCACAATCCGCGGGCCTGGGTGCTGGGCGCCGGAGAGTGCGTGCGTTGATCCGGCATCGCCGTTGCAGGTTGCAGACGAGATGATTTCGACAGACCGTATTTCCGACACCGCCCATGCCGAACACTACCGCTGGGGTGATGCCTGCGATGGCTGGCACCTGCTCAAGCAGGCGGACCTGAGCGTCATCCAGGAACGCGTTCCGCCGGGCGCCGGCGAGGTTCGGCATTTCCACGCTCGCGCGCGCCAGTTCTTCTTCATCCTTTCGGGCACGGCGACCCTGGAGTTCGACGACGGCCCGGTCGATTTCGCGGCCGGCCAGGGTGTCCACGTCGAGCCCGGCGTGGCGCATCGTTTCGCCAATCGCTCCGACGCCGAAGTCGTGTTCCTGGTCATTTCCACCCCGTCGACGGCGGGCGACCGCATCAACGCGGTCCTGCCGGCCTGATCCCGGGAATGCCTGGAGGAAACATGCCTGAGGAGAATGGAAGACACGTCCTGCAAGGTCGCTGCCATTGCAAAGGCATCGGCATCGAGTTCACCACCGCGAAGGATCCCGCCTCGTTCCATCCGCGCGCCTGCGATTGTTCGTTCTGTTGCAAGCATGGCGCGGCCTGGCTTTCGGATCCCGATGGCCGGCTTGTTTTCACCGAACACCGCGCCGACGTTTTCCACGAATACCGCCAGGGATCGGAATCGGCCCGGTTCCTGTTGTGCGGTCGCTGTGGCGTCTGCGTGGGAGTCGTCTACGAGGAAGGTTCGCAGCACTTCGCCGCGGTCAACGCGCGCTGCCTGGATGATCGCGCGGAGTTCGGCGACAGCGTCGCCGTCTCGCCACAGACCCTGGGCGCCGACGAAAAGATCGCTCGCTGGAAATCGGTCTGGGTGGCGGATGTCGCGTTGCGGCGCGTCCGCGGCTGAGCGCGCCGCTCGCTATTCGCGGCGCTTGCGGCGCACGTAGAGCTGCTTGCGCACGCGGGCGACGACTTCGCCCGATGCCGTCGCCACCTCGGTTTCGCACCAGCGCAGGGCCTTCTCGCCATTCGCGGTGGCCGCGCGCAGCTCGTCGAGGAAGGCCTCTTCGATGCGGAATCCAGCGAACACATCGCCGCGTCCAGGCGCGACGAACTCGATCTCGGCGGCCTTGTCCCAGACGATGTAGTCGCGGCCGAGGCATTGCATGGTCAGGATCATCCAGAACGGATCGGTCATCGCGAACAGGCTGCCGCCGAAATGGGTGCCGACGAAATTGCGGTTGTACCAGTGCAGGCGCAGCCGGACGCGTGCCGAACGCCAGTCGTCGCCGATATGCAGGACGCGAATGCCGGCGAACACGAACGGTGGCCACCAGTTGATAAAGCGGCGCAGGCCCCGCGGGGTTTTCATCTGCAGCGCCATTCAGAACAGCAACGAGGACATGCGACGGCGGTAGCGGCCGACCAGTTCCGCATCGTCGATGACGAGGAAGGCGGCGATCAGGCGCTTGCGTGCCTGGCCTTCGTTCCAGCTGCGGTCGATTTCGAGGTTGCCGATGAACTGCTCGAGCGCGGCTTCCGTCTGTCCATCGATGAGCAGGCGCACGCCGAGCAGGTCGCGGGCCTCGCAATCCCCGGGATCGCGCGCCAGGCGCGCTTCAAGCTCGGCGAGCGGCGGCGCGTCCTTGAGCAGGCTGACGAATTCAAGCTGGCCGCGCAGGCGCCGGGCGCGGTCGTCGCTTTCGAGGTTGGCCGGCAGCGCATCGAGTTCGGCTTGCGCGGCCTTTGCGTTGCCCGCTTGCATGTAGGCGACGGCGAGATCGAGCTTCAGTTCGGCGCGATCCGGATTCGTCGCGATTTCCTGCTGCAGGCGGGCGATGGCTTGCTCGGCGGTCTCGGTGGGCTTCGCCGGTTCGGCATCGTCGCCAACTTCGGCAGCGGCTGGCGCGCCGACGTGGCGACCGAGGAATTCGCGGATCTCGGCTTCCGGCAGCGGGCCGGCGAAGCCGTCGACCGGCTGGCCGTCGCGCATGAGGACCACGGTGGGAACGCTGCGGATGCCGAACATGGCGGCAACCTGGGCCTGCTGGTCGACATCGATCCGGGCCAGCCTGGCTGCACCGTGGTATTCGGCGACCAGTTTTTCCAGCAGGTCGCCGAGCCGGGCGCTGGCCTCGCTGCGCGGGGTCCAGAAATTGACCAGGACCGGCAGCGTCATCGAGGCCTGCAGCAGTTCGGCTTCGAAATTCGCGGCGGTGATGTCGACGGCGGTGGCGGGCGGGGCAGTTGGAAAATCGGGCACTGTGACTCCTTGCGCATGGGGAAGCCCCAGGGACTTCGGGTTTCGCGCAAGGATATCAAGGCGACCCGGCGCTGCAGGGATTGACAGCGGGCTCCGGCAAAATGTAATGTATAGCTTACATATTGTAATGCAGGAGTTACATCATGCGCGTGTCTTCTTCCGCCCTGTTCTGGCTGCTTGCACCGGCTTCGCTGGCCCTGTGGCTGGTCCTGGTGACGCCGACCCGCTGGCTCGGCATCGACACGGGTGCGGTCGGCACCGGCCTGTTGCTGCTGACCGCCTGGGCCAGCCTGTGGTTGTCCACGCGCATCCCGGCCAACCGCGAGGCGAGTGTCTCTCCGGGTGAAGTGCGCCAGTGGGTGGCGCTGGCATTCACCGGCGTGATTGCCGTGTTCCTGCTGGTCAACGCAGGGGACATCGTGAGCGCGCAGGGCATCGCCGAGCTGCGCGGCATCGGGCGCACCGTCGCCATGCTGGTGATCGGCTGGATCCTTTTCTCGGCGGTCCTGCGCCAGCGCGCGAATGCGGGCGTGCAGGAGGACGAACGCGATCGCGAGGTGCAACGGCATGCCGACAGCTGGTCCCACGCCGCGATCAGCCTGTTCGTCATTGCGGTCGCGGTGACCCTGGGACTGTCGCCGGCCGATCGCCTGGCCTGGGCAACGCCGATTGTCGTTGCGCATCTGTTGATCTTTGCCCTGGTCGTGTCCAGCCTGACCGGTTGCGTGGTCGCCGTCTGGCAGTACCGGCGCGGCTACGCTGAAGGACCGTCGACATGAGCGGCACGCCGGTCGGCAACCATATCCGCCGACTGCGCTTTGAAACCGGTGAGATGACGCAGAGCGACCTCGCCGAACGTTGCGGCATCACGCGGCAGACCGTGATCGCACTGGAGGCCGGCAAATACGCGCCTTCGCTGGAACTCGCGTTCCGCATCGCCAACGCGTTCGGACGGCCAATCGGCGAGGTCTTCCACTGGGAGTCGTAAGCCAGCGGCCGGCGGCGGCCATCGCCGTGGATTACCAGCCGGCGTTGACGTCCAGGCGGATGCGATGGGTGTGTTCGGAGAGACCGTCGCGCAGTTCGCGGAAGGCCGACAGGCGCAGGTTCCAGGTGCGGTCGATGCCGTAGGCGATCCAGGCGAGCTGGCCGCGCATGTTGCTGTGGAACCACCAGTCATCGGAATTGAACGCAGCAAGCACGGCCTCACGCTGGATGCGCTCGATCGCGATGCCGAACTGCAGCCCGCCAGGCTGACGATGATCGCCGGCGCTGAGGCTCAGCCGCGCGCCGTCACGCGAAAAATCCGCGCCAAGGTTGCGCACGAGATCGAGGTGCAGGTCGATCGGCCAGTTGCCAAGCTCGGTGTGCCCGCTCAGTTGCAGGTCGACGAGCCGGTAGTCGCTGCGCAGCTTGCCGCCGGCGACGGCATTGGTCCGCGCGAGGCCTTGCCGCGCCAGTTCTCCCAGATCGGAAAAGCCGAGCCAGGAAAGGCCGATGCCGGCATGCGTCGGCGCGCCTTCGCGCCATGTCCAGGCGACCTGCGCCGCAGCGATTCGCGAATCGTCTCCATACAGGTGCAGGCCGGCGAAGTAGCCGGCGACCAGATGCAGGCGATCGAAATCGCCCAGCGCAAGGGACTGGTCGAGGGCGATGCCGGCCGGGCGCAGGTCCGGATCCCAGAGCATCGGCGAAAGGTCCAGCGGCAAGGGCGCCTTGCCGAACTGCAGGCTCGCGTTCTCGCTGGCACGCCAGCGTACAAGGACCTGGTCGACACCGAAATCGTTGCTGCGCTCGTTGTCGTTGTTGCGCCGGTTGTCGCGATTGGAGTCGCTGCCTCCGGCGATACGCGCCGTTGCAGTCACTTCCCAGTCGGGGGCAACGCTCCAGATGGCGCCGAAGCGCAAGCGGCCGCGCGTGCGATCGATGTCGGCGCGGTTGTTGGGCAAACCGGAGACATGGTCATGGCCCAGCCACAGGTCGCCGGTGAAATGAAGCTGCGAAGGCGGCGCGTCGTCGGCCGGAGCGAGGATCGGATCGGCCTCTGGCGATTGCGCGAACGTCGCAACCGATGCGGCCGTACAGGCCATCAAGAGGAAAATGCGGGCGGTGTGGGGCTTGAAGTTCATTGCATGTTTCTCATGCAGGCCGATCAATGACTCAACTGCGCAGCTGCGACAGGGCCTGGCCGAGTTCCGCGGCGCTGGCGAAGCGCTCTTCGCGCGCACTGCGAACACAGCGCAGGATGATGGCTTCGAGTTGGGCGGGGATGTCGGCCCACAAGTCCGATGGCTTGACCGGCTCGTCGCTGATCTGCGCCTGGTAGATATCCATCGTGTTGGCGCCGGCGAAGGGCAGGGCGCCGCAGAACATCTCGCTCATCAGCACGCCACAGGCATAGATGTCGGCGCGTTCGTCGACGTCGCCGCCGGAAAGTTGCTCGGGCGAGCAGTAGTCCGGCGTGCCGACGAAGGTGCCCGCTTCGGTTTGTCCCGGCGTGCTGCGTCGCACCGGGCGGGCGATGCCGAAGTCCATCAGCTTGGCGTTGCCGTTCGCCTCGAGGATGAGGTTTTCCGGCTTGATGTCGCGGTGCAGGACGCCGACTTCGTGCGCCGCACCGAGTCCGGCGGCGAGCTGGCGCGCGATGCGCAAGGCAGCGGAATAGGGCACGCGCTTGGCCTCGCTGAGCAGGTATCGCAAGGTCAGGCCGCGCACGTATTCCATCGAAATGTAGGGACGGCCGTCTAGCTCGCCGAAGTCGAAAGTGCGCAGCACGTTGGGATGGGTGATCCGGCGCGCCAGTTTTATTTCGCTCTTGAGGCGCTCGACCTGCTCGCTGTCAAGGAGCAGGCCGGGTCGCAGCATTTTCAGCGCGACGATGTCGTCGAGTTCGATGTCGTGCGCTTTGTAGACGACGCCCATGCCGCCAGCGCCGAGCTGCGATATGACCCGGTAGCGCCCGCCCAGCATGGTACCGCTGGCCAGCGGCCCGGACTGGTTGATGGTTGGCCGCGGTTTCGCCGTCGAGACCTGGCGCGTGAGCATGCTATTTGCCGTTTCTTTGCATAACGCGGGCAGTGCAAGCTCGGCCAGCGCGTAGAACTTCTTGTCGCTGTAGCCACCGGCCGTGACTGTCAGTGCGCCGTCGTGCAGGCTCGGCTTGAGCGCATCGCCAACGACACGGGTGAACAGCAATTGGCCCGGAGCCGCCTCGCAGAGCAGGCGGTCGCCATGTGCCACCGCTGTGCCGAGGGCCAGCGCCCGGTCCGGCTGGCCATGCATGCCGATCGCGCGGACCAGCTCGCCGTCCGTCAGGGCACCCGCTGGAAGGCCGAGGTTGAGATGCCGGCAATCGCGCATGATCGTGGCCCAGACGCGCGCGGCATTGTGCAGGCGTCGCGGTCCGGCCACGGCAAATCGCCAGCGCGCGCCGTCCATCTGCGCGAGATCGATTTCCTCGCTGGCCGCGATCGAGGCCAGCAGGTCGTGCACGCCAGCATGCGCGTCTGCGCGTTGCTGCGGATCGGTGTCGGGGGTTACGGCGCCCAGCAGGTGGCGGAACTCGACTTCGAGCAGGGCCAGGGTTTCGCGCTGCGGCGCCATGCGCGGGGTCGTGGAGACGCTTGCCGCCAGCGGTTCGGCGGCCGGCTCGGGCAGGAATCGCGCCATCTGGCCGACATAGCCTTCGATGTCCTTCTTTTCACGCAGATCGGAAAGCAGCGTATCGAACGCCCGCGCTAGGCGGCCCAGTGCATCGCTGCCCTCGCTGCCGATGTGCGTCTGGTAATCGCCCGCAGCGGCGGATTCCGCTGCCTGTGCCATGTTTCCGATCGGCTTGAGGATGCGCCGGGCGAGGAAGATCGAGAGCACGATGGCAACCGCGATGGAGCCGACTCCGGCCAGCGCCACGCTGTTGAGGATGGCGCGATAGCTGGCCGTGATCTGTTCGGTGGATGTCATGATCGCGACGCTGCCGAGGCGTCCTTCGCCGGGCGCTGCTGCCGGCACGAAACGCGCACTCCATTCCTGTCCGGAAAAATGCATCGGCACGTGATCGATCGTGCCGCCATCCCTCACGGCCGGCAGCAGCTCGGCACGACGACGGGCGAACAGCGCGTTCAGTTCGGTGGCGGCGCCGGCATCGAGCGAACTTGCCACCAGCGTGGCGCCATCGTCCACCGGCAGCCAGAAGGCGATCTCGGCGCCGCTGACCTTGGCGACCGATTGCGACAGCGTATCGTTGATGTTGAGTGCGACCAGCAGGAAGCCAACCAGGTCCTGGTCGCGGGCCAGTGGCATGACGGCGGCCTGGTAGAGGCGGTCGCCGACGCGCCAGTAACCGCTGATCGGCGAGCTTGCCTGCAAGGCCGGCTGCACGAGCGGATCCTGGGCAAGCGAAACGGCATAGGATTCGTTCTCGTCGGTGCGTGCCAGCACTTCGCCGCTGGCGTCGAGCAGGATGCCAAGGTCGAGGCCGAATTCGCGCTGGCGTTCGGCGAGCAGGTCGCGCATGGAGCCGGTGTCCGGCCCCGCGTCGTCGCCGCCGAGGCCGGGCAGGCTGCCCAGCCCGGAAGCATCGGCGATGTACTTGACGAAGCCGGCATCGGCGGCGATCAGGCGCACGGCGAGTTGCAGTTGATCGAGGCGGCGCTGCTCGAATTCGCGTTGCACGGCGGCGCTGGTGTTGACTGCCTTGTCGACGGCCTGGCCGGCGATTTCGCGGCCCTGCAGCCAGGTGATGAAAACCGCTGCCCCGACCGCCAGGGCGATCAGCAGCGCCATGCCGAGGAACAGGCGCAGCGCCAGGGGAACGGAAATCCTGCCGCCCTGGAACCTCCGGTCAGTATTCCGCATTCCTGCTCCTTCCATATGGCTTGCCGAACTTGTTCATGTGCTGCGGAATGCGGCGCAGGTTGAGGTCGAGGACGACCTCGGCGGCCGGCGTCTCGCCGGGCAGCGCCTTGATGTGCCAGGGCTTGGCCCGATCGTGCCAGACCACCAGGTCGCCGCGCTCCCCGGGCAGGTCCGCGAGCGCGAAGCGACCTTCACGGTCCGGGCGCGTGAAGTACGGCGTATCGAGCACGAGGATGTGCCCGACCATCGAGTGATGGACGTTGCAGTAGACGCGGACATAGCCAGGATTCGCGAATGTCACCGTCTTGCCTTCGCCCTCGGCGTAGAGGCCGACGTCGAAGGCGTTTTCCCTGGATGTCGAGAATGCGTTGTGCAGGATCGTATCCTGGTTCGGAAAGCGCACGACGCTGCCGACCACGATGGGAAGGATATGCGGCGCGAATTGCTTGCGCTGCGTACTCATCGTGTATTCGGTGGTCGAAGGCGCCAGCGCGCCGACCCTGGCCGGCCGGAAGTAGACCACGGCTTCCGCCGCTTCTTCGGCGCGCAGTGGTTTACCGTCGATGATCAGGCTGACGCGGCCCTCGAGCCCCGCCGCCATTGCCAATGCCGGCATCGCCAACAGCCCGAACACGATTCTGCGCATCTCGATCCCCTTGCCCCTGCGCCGATCATACTGCAGGCCGGTGGCTGGGGGTCGCGCCGTGGCCGACCGCAACGCGCGCCGGGATTGCCGGTGCCGCCATGCTTGAGGTCAGGCAATCCCGGCTGATTACTTGCGCGGCTTCCTGACTGTCTTGGCGGCGGCCTTCGCCCTGGCGGTTTTCGCCCGGGTTGCCGTCTTCGGGCCGGGTTTGGCCCTCGTGCCGGCCTTGGCCTTGGTCCTGGCCTTGTCTTTTGCTCTGGCTTTCGTTTTCGGCCGGGCTTTCGCCCTGGTCGCGGGCGAGGCCTTGTCGGCGCGTTCGGTACCTGCCTTCGGCGCGCTGCGCGCAGCTGCCTGCGAAGGGGTGAAGGACTTCATGAAATCGGCGAAGTTTGCGGCGGGCAGGGCCATGCCGCCGCCCAGCGCATCGGCGGATTGCTGCTGCCACGCCTCGAAGGCTTCCTTGAGGCCTTGCGCGAACGCCGCCTGGCTGCCGATGGCCGCCTCCACGGTGCCTTGCACCGGCGCGTTGTCGTCGCGTATCGATTTCCAGAAATCCTCACCGGGTATCGCCGACAGGGAACTCCAGTCGTTCGAGGTCAGCACGCGTTCGGCCTGGGCCAGGGTGCGCTCGATCGCATCGCTGGTTCCGGCTGCGCCCAGCTGGGCCCAGCGTCGCCGGTTTTCCTGCAGCAGGGCACCGATGCGCAGGACAAGTTCGAGATTGGCCTTGTACAGGGCCATCGGCGTCTTTGAATTCGCGGTCATGGAAGTCTCCTGTCGGTGGGTTCAGGAACGGAGAAACGTGGGCGGCGCAATGGCCTGTTGGCGATGATGCGCGGTCGTCATGGACGGGGCCTTGCCGCATCGAATGCCGGGCGCCAATCGTTGCGGGAAAGTGCGCCACCTGCCTGTGCAGATCCATCCCGCAAGGCGGACCATTGCGCCATCCTTGCCTGACGCCAAGCATGGCACAGGACGGCGGCGATCACACCGGCCGCCAGCGGCCCGCGATCAGGTGTCGTTCATTGCGTGCCCGGGGCCTGGCCGTCCTTGTAGACCGCGCCGCTTTTCATGACGAAGACGACGTGCTGCATGACCTTGATGTCGGCCAGCGGGTCGCCCATGACGGCGATGATGTCGGCGTACTTGCCGGCCTCCAGTGAACCGATATCCTTCGACTGCCGCAGCAGTTCGGCGGCATGCGTGGTCGCGGTCTGCAGGACAAAGGCGTTCGGCATGCCTGCCTCGACCATGTACTCGAATTCCTTCGCGTTCTGGCCGTGCGGAAAGACCCCGGCATCGGTGCCGAAGGCAATTCTGACGCCGGCCTTCCAGGCCTTGCCGGCGGTCGCCTGGATGATGGGCCCGACCTCCCTGGCCTTGCGCGCGCCCTGCGGCGGAAACCAACCCTTCCCCGCCTTTTCCTCGACGTACTTGCCGGCGATGATGGTCGGCACATACCAGGTGCCACGCTGCTTCATCAGTTTCATGTCCTGATCGTCCATGTAAGTGCCATGTTCGATCGAATCGACGCCGCCGATCACGGCGCGCCGGATCGCCTCGGCGCCGTGGGCGTGCGCGGCCACGCTGAAACCATAGTCGTGCGCGGCGGCGACCACGGCTTCGATTTCGGCCAAGGTCATCTGCGCATTCTCCGCGCTGCTGCTTTCATCCAGCACGCCACCAGACGGCATGATCTTGATCAGGTCGGCACCGTCCTTGTAGTGCTGGCGCACCGCCTTCCAGGCATCGACCGGCGAATTGATGATGCCGTCCTTCGCGCCGGGATCGCCCTGCAGGTCCCAGCGGAAACCATTGGTCGGATCGGCGTGTCCGCCGGTCGTGCCGATCGCCTCGCCCGCGCTGAAGATGCGCGGGCCCGGCACCGTGCCGCGGTTGATCGCATTGCGCAAGGCGATCGAGGCATTGTCGCTGTCGCCGAGATTGCGCACGGTCGTAAAGCCTGCCTCGAGCGTGCGGCGGGCGTAAACGGTGCCGCTGATCGCGTCGTCGGCGGGATTCATGCGGAACTTGTCGCTGTAGGTCGACTGGCTGAACTGCATGGTCAGGTGGGTGTGGCTGTCGATCAGGCCGGGCAGGCAGGTCATGCCGGGGCGCTCGATCACCGTCATGTCGGTCGTGGCGACGTCGCCGGCTTCGACCGAGCGGATGCGCTGGCCGTCGATGATGATCGTGGTCTTGCCGAGCAGCTTGCCCGAGTCGGCGTCGAAAACATGGTCGCAATGCAGGGCGATGGGGCCGGTCATGGGTTCCTGGCCCAGTGCATGCGTGCCGGTCGCACACAGGATGGCGGCACAGGTCAATCGACGAATCATGGAGTTCTCCCTGGGGAATGGTCGAGGGCGTCGTGCGGAACAGACTGCGCGAACGCCGGCTGGCGGCGACGCGTTGCGGCGGCACCGCGGCACCCCGGGACTTATAGCGCGTGCCTCGATGGCCGGCAATCCGGTGCGGCGGCAGGGCGCGGCACGGTGCCAACGCATGGCGCGAAATCGCCCGCTGCGCTAGTCTGGCGCACGTTTTCCATCGCCCATCCGGCCCCCGACCTCCCCTGAACATGACCGAGAAAACCTACGATCCGCAAGTGGTGGAAGCCGCTGCACAGACCTTCTGGACCACGACACGCGCATTCGAGGTGGTCGAAGATCCGGCCAAACCGAAGTTTTTCTGCCTGTCGATGCTGCCGTATCCGTCCGGCGCGCTGCACATGGGGCATGTGCGCAACTACACGATCGGCGACGTCATCAGCCGCCACCAGCGCATGCTCGGCAAGAACGTGTTGCAGCCGATGGGCTGGGACGCCTTCGGCCTGCCGGCCGAGAACGCGGCGATCGCGCGCAACACGGCGCCGGCGAAGTGGACCTATGCCAACATCGAACACATGCGCACCCAGCTCAAGGCGATGGGCTACGCGATCGACTGGTCGCGCGAGTTCGCCACCTGCAAGCCCGACTACTACGTGCACGAACAGCGCATGTTCACGCGGCTCATGCAGAAGGGCCTGGTCTACCGCAAGAACTCGATCGTCAACTGGGATCCGGTCGACCAGACCGTGCTCGCCAATGAACAGGTCATCGACGGTCGCGGCTGGCGCTCGGGCGCCGTCGTCGAGAAGCGCGAAATCCCGCAGTGGTTCCTCAAGATCACCGACTACGCGCAGGAGCTGCTCGACGGCCTCGACAAGCTGCCGGGCTGGCCGGAATCGGTCAAGACCATGCAGCGCAACTGGATCGGACGCTCCGAGGGCCTCGAGATCCGGTTCGATATCGAAGGCGACGCCGAACCGGTCACCGTATTCACGACCCGGCCGGATACCCTGATGGGCGTCAGTTTCATCTCGGTCGCGGCCGAACATCCGCTGGCGCAACTGGCCGCAAGGACACAACCCGAAGTCGCCGCCTTCATCGAGGAATGCCGTCACGGCGGCACCGCCGAGGCCGACATCGAGACGCAGGAAAAGAAGGGTGTCGAGACGCACCTCAAGGCGATCCACCCGGTCACCGGCGAGAGGTTGCCGGTCTGGGTCGCCAATTTCGTATTGATGAACTACGGCACCGGAGCGGTCATGGCGGTGCCCGCGCACGACCAGCGCGACTGGGAGTTCGCCACCAAATACGACCTGCTGATCCGCATGGTCATCGTCAGCGATGGCGTGCGCGATGCGATCCGCGAACTCGGCCGCGACGCAGCCGGCAACAAGGACGCGATGTCGGCCGCGCTCGGCGAAAGCCGCTCCATCGACGTGGTCGAGCCGGCCGGCGAGTTCGACGTGCTGGAGGAGTTCGAGAACCGGATCATCACCGAAGGCGCCTTCACCGGGTACGGCACCCTGGTCAATTCGGGCGAATACGACGGCCTCGACTTCAAGGGCGCCTTCGATGCGCTGGCCACGCGTTTCGAGAAGGAAGGCAAGGGCGCGCGCCGGGTCAATTTCCGCCTGCGCGACTGGGGCGTCTCGCGCCAGCGTTACTGGGGCTGCCCGATCCCGGTGATCTACGACAAGGACGGCGTCGCCCATCCGGTGCCCGAGGACCAGCTGCCGGTGCTGCTGCCCGAGGACGTCGAGTTCACCGGCGTCAAGTCGCCGATCAAGGCCGACCCGGAGTGGCGCAAGACGGTCAGTCCGGTCGATGGCAGTCCGGCCGAACGCGAGACCGACACCTTCGACACCTTCATGGAATCGAGCTGGTACTACGCGCGCTACACCTCACCGGGCGCCAGCGACATGGTCGACGCACGCGCCAACTACTGGGCGCCGGTCGACCAGTACATCGGCGGCATCGAGCACGCGATCCTGCACCTGCTGTATTTCCGCTTCTACCACAAGCTGCTGCGCGACTGCGGTTTCGTCGACAGCGACGAACCGGCGATCAACCTGCTCTGCCAGGGCATGGTCATCGCCGAGACCTTCTATAGGGAGGACGCACAGGGCCGACCCGAATGGATCAACCCGGCCGATGTCGAGATGCAGCGCGACGACAAGGGCCGGGTGACCGGTGCGGTGCTCAGGGCCGATGGCCAGCCGGTGAAGATCGGCGGCATCGAGAAGATGGCCAAGTCCAAAAACAACGGCGTCGACCCCGAGTCGATGGTGCGCAAGTACGGCGCCGACACGGTGCGGCTGTTCGCCATGTTCGCGGCGCCGCCGGACCAGTCGCTGGAGTGGAACGAGGCCGGCGTCGAAGGCATGTCGCGGTTCCTCAAGCGCCTGTGGCGCGAGCTGCATGCGCACGTCGCCCAGCCGGATCATCCCATGATCAAATCGGCGAGTGCAGCGAGCACGGATACCCTTCTCCCGCCTGCGGGGGAAGGTGCCGAAGGCGGATGGGGGGACGCCTTCGGCGTCGTGGATCCTGCGAATCTGGATGCCGCGCAGAAAACCCTGCGCCGCCAGATCCACGAAACCATCAACAAGGTGTCCGATGACTACGCGCGACGGCACGCCTTCAACACGGCGATCGCCGCCTTGATGGAGCTGCTCAATGCGGTGACGAAGTTCGACGACATGAGCGACCAGGGCCGGGCGGTCCGCCACGAGGCCTTCGAGACGATCGTGCTGCTGCTCAATCCGATCACGCCGCATATCTGCCATGCGCTGTGGCAGGCGCTGGGCCACCGCGAAACCCTGATCGAGGACCAGTCCTGGCCGAAGGCCGATCCGGCCGCGCTGGTCCGCGATGCCGTGAAGCTGGCCGTGCAGGTCAACGGCAAGCTGCGCGGTACCATCGAGATGCCGGTGTCCGCGTCGAAGGAGGAGTGCGAACGTGCGGCATTGGCCGAACCTTCGGTGCTGCCTCACGTCGAAGGCCAGAGCATCCGCAAGATCGTCGTCGTCCCCGGCAAGATCGTCAACATCGTCGTCTAGTCCGGCCGGATGCCAGTCTCCTTCTCCCCTTGGGAGAAGCTTCCAAAGGCGGATGAGGGTCCGGGCGAAGCAGGTTGCTGACGGCGCGGCGTACCCTCATCCGGCGCTTCGCGCCACCTTCTCCCGCCGGGAGAAGGGGAGCCTTCGGTGCGATTTCGTCACGACTCCGCGCCCTGGCATTTCCTTCTCCCCGTGGGAGAAGGTGCCGAAGGCGGATGAGGGTTCGGGCGTAGCGCGGTGCTGATGGCGCGGCGATCGCTCATCCGGCGCTTCGCGCCACCTTCTCCCGGCGGG
>OEIU01001554.1_pt1 | contig 14398 bp, 14 predicted proteins | sample 1539221 | NCBI WGS metagenome assembly OEIU01 (sample SAMN03792071, study PRJEB22550) | activated sludge metagenome | feature: wastewater treatment plant; material: activated sludge; isolation source: Wastewater treatment plant of a petroleum refinery complex | place: Argentina: Zarate | collected...
AGAGCTTGAAATCCTTGCAGCGCTTGGCGGCCTTGAGGATGATGACAGCTTGGTATCAGCGGCGTTTCAGTCTGCCCCATTACGCATTGGGGTAAGCGCCTCATCAAAGGTTGGGATTTCCTGCGCAATAGGCTCAGCCTCCATGATCAATGCCAGAGCGATGCAGCGCCCGTCGCTGTCTGCAAGGGTTACATAAGATGCTCATTCCAGGCATTCGCCGTCCAGGAACAACGCAACTCGTCACAGCGGCCTTCGAGCAAGGGGGCGTTCCTGCCGATCCTGAGACCGTCGTGGCCAAGGTGCTGAGTCCGAGAGGCACGCTCTCAACCTATACCTATGGCAGCGACGTTGATCTCACAAAATCCGCCGTAGGAAGTTATCAGGTTATGTTCACCCCGGATACGGGCGGACGCTGGTTCATCAGGTGGGAAGGAACCTTTGCTGGGGCAAGCGTCGTGACAGAGGATGACATGCTCGTTCAACTGTCGCCATTTGAGGACGGCGCAATGGACGCCTACCGTTGATTTTCATTGATTGTTATGCGTTGAAAATCAAAGATAAATTTGAATAGTTTGAAACGAGGGGGTTGAGATGGCGCGAGGTGGCGCTAGACCTGGAGCGGGACGCAAGAAGGGGATTGTCAGTTTCAAGGACAGCTTGGCTACGCGCATCCAGACGGAAGCCAAGGCCGAGGCGATCAGGGAAGTGGTGCGGGAAGTCCGCAAAAAGGGCGACACGCCGTTGGAGTATATGCTGAGCGTCATGCGGGATGACACGGTTGACAACAAGCGCCGTGACGCCATGGCGGCGGCAGCCGCACCCTATCTGCATCCCAGGCTCTCGAATGCAACCCTCAGCGTCAAAAACACCGGCTCTCTGCGGGAAATGACAACAGATGAACTCATTGCTGCCCTTCAGTCTAAGCGAGATAGCGGAGGAACTGCTGAGGCGGAAGAAGGCAACGGAAGGCCTAATTGATTTCACTGAGTTTACGTTTCCCCGCTACCGTACAGCAGACCACCACAAGACGATTGCCCATCATCTGGAGCGTGTCATCAAAGGGGATTGCAAGCGGCTTATGCTGCTGCTTCCACCGCGTCACGGGAAGTCTGAATTAGCCTCCAAGCGGTTTCCGGCTCTCGCTCTTGGGTGGCGGCCTGATCTTCAGTTTATCAGTGCGAGCGCAACAAGCGGCCTTGCCGAGGATTTTGGCCGCGACGTGCGCAACATTATCGGCTCGGAAGACTACAAGAACCTATTTCCCAACACTCAGTTGGCCGAAGACAGCCAGGCCAAGGGAAAGTGGAACACTTCCGCAGGTGGCATCTACTACGCGGTTGGCGTTGGCGGCGCAGTGATCGGCAGAGGCGCGGACATCTTTCTTATCGACGACCCATATGCGTCGATGGCGGATGCTGAGTCAGAGACAACGCGGCGCAACGTGCTCAACTGGTACACGGGCACGGTCTACAACCGATTGCAGCCGGGCGGCGCCATCGTCCTCATAAATCACCGGATGCACGAGGACGATCTAACCGGCGCACTGTTGCAGCAGCAGGCGCTCGGTGGCGACAAGTGGGATGTCGTCGAGTTGCCTGCGATAGATGCGGATGGCCATGCTCTTTGGCCGGACGCGTACCCCATAGAGACGCTTGAGAACATCAAGCGCAACACGTTCCCGCGCTACTGGTCTGCGCTCTATCAGCAGCAGCCCACACCGGAAGAAGGCGAGTATTTCAAGCGCGACTGGTTTCGCTGGTTCGAAAAGCCCCCGCAGCATCTTCGCACTTACGGCGCATCGGACTATGCGGTTACGGCCAAGGGCGGCGATTACACGGTCCATGCTGTTATCGGTGTCGATCCTGATGACAATATCTATGTGCTCGATGTGTGGCGGGCACAGGCGGAAAGCCACATCTGGGTTGAGAGTTTCATCGATCTGGTGGCCAAGCATAAGCCGCTGAACTGGGCTGAAGAACAAGGCCAGATTATCAAGTCGCTCGGGCCATTTATCGATAAGCGGATGCGTGAGCGCAAAGTCTACTGCCGCCGCGAGCAGATGGCCTCAGTGGCAGACAAGCCGACAAGGTGCCGTGCGTTTCAGGCAAGGGCCGCCATGGGCAAGGTCTATCTCCCTCATGGAGCGTCATGGGTTCCAGACCTGCTGGCTGAGATGACGAGTTTCCCAGCCGGGAAGCACGATGATCAGGTTGACGCGTTGGGCCTTACCGGCAGGCTGATTGACACGATGGTTGGTGGCAGAGCGCCCGCACGGCGTGAACAAGAAAAGAGCAAATGGCAACTGGCATTCGAGAGACGGCACAGAGCGGGAATGGAGCAAGGCAAGTCGTGGAAGGCGGCGTGACCGGGGAAGACGATTTTGATCTCGCTTTGCATGTGTCTCAGGTCGAAGACTGGGAAGAAACGACCAGTAGCGCGAACAGGCTGGCGGAGCGGGACCGTGATTACTTCGACGGCAAGCAACTGACCAGCGAAGAAATCAAGGTTCTTTCTGAGCGTGGCCAGCCTGACGTTGTGTTCAATGTGATCCGTTCGAAGGTGAATTATCTCCTTGGTTACGAGATCACCAGCCGCACCGATCCGAAGGCACTGCCGCGCACCCCGCAAGACGAGGAAGCCGCAGAGGCTGCAACCGATGCGCTGCGGTTCGTGGAAGAAAGCAACAACCTTGATCAGATGTTTTCGAATGTCTGGGAAAACATCGTTATCGAAGGCTACGGCGGCATTGAGCTGACCGTTGACGGAGACGAGATCGGCGCTGTGCATTGGGCCTGGGACCGGCTTTTTTACGATCCGCACAGCAGCAAGTATGATTTTTCCGATGCGACCTACGTCGGCGGCGTGACGTGGATGGACGCAGACCAGGCCAAGCAGCAATGGCCAGGAATGGAAAGCGTTATTGATGCGACGGTTTCAGGTGATCTGAATACAACGCACGATGACAAGCCGAAGTGGAAAGTCTGGAGCACGGGAAGCCGCCGCAAGCGCGTGAAAATCATACAGATGTATTACCGGCAGGGCGTGGACTGGAATTGGTGCATCTTCACCAAGGGCGGCAAGCTCGACGGCGGACCTGTTCCATTCAAGGATGAGAAGGGGCAAAGCTTCTGTCCGCTGTTTCTGCAATCTGCCTACGTGGACCGTGATAACAACCGCTATGGTGAGGTTCGCGCTTTGATCTCGCCACAGGATGAGGTCAACAAGCGCCGCTCTAAGTCGCTGCATCTGTTGACTCAGCGCCAAACCAAGTCCGAACGCGGTGCGGTTGATGATATCGAAATAATGAAACAGGAAATGGCCAAGCCTGACGGCCATATCGAAATCAACCCTGGCTATCAGTTTGAGGTGATCGACACGTCACAGCAGATCGCAGGCAACATGGAAATGATGGCTCAGGCCATCAACCATATGCAGAGCCAGGGTCCAAATGCGGCGTTGCTTGGCAAGCAGGATGGAGCACCGAGCGGCAGAGCTATTCTGGCCAACCAGCAAGGCGGACAGACGGAAATGTCACCGCTGGTTGACCGGCACCTGGGCCTTAAGCAACGCGTGTTCCGCGCGATCTGGAGCCTTGTGCGTCAGTATAAAACGGCTGAATGGTGGGTCCGCGTGACGGACAACGAAGACAACGTTAAATTCGTTGGCTTCAACCGGCCCGTGACAATGCGCGAAGACGCCATGAAGCGGTTTGAGAAACAGGGTGTACCGCCTGAGCAGGCACAGGCCGTGATGGCTCAGGCTGAGGCCGACCCCATGCAAGCGCAGATGCTGGATCAGGTCGTCAGGGTTGAGAATGTGCCATCTGAAATGTGGATGGACATCACGGTTGAGCAGGTTCCAGACGTTGCCAACATGATGGATGAACAGTTTCAGGCGCTGACCCGTCTTGCGCCTTCCGTTGTGTTTCCTCCCGAGGTCTACATCAAGGCTTCCAGCCTGAGAAACAAGCGCGAACTGCTTGAAGAATTGAAATCCGCACAGGGCGGGAACCCGGAAGTTGCGCAGATGCAGGCCAAGCGGGCGCAATTGGAGCTGGAAAAGTTCCAGGCTGAAATCGAGAAGATCAAGGCAGAGACGATTTCCACTCTGGCAAAGGCCGATCAGACGGATGCGCAGACGGGCTCCATCGTCAATCCGCAGATCGTCAATCCTGGCGTGCAGGCTCAACAGCCGCCGCCGCAACCCTTTCGGTAACGAGTACCGCCGCCGGGAACCGGGCGAATGAAATGCGTGCCGCCGACGAACGGGCGATAGCGAGGGAACCATGGCAGGGGAAGACCTGGACAGCATCTTAGACGATAAGGCTCAAGCACCAGCCAGTGTAGATGTGCAGACGGAACAGGCATCGCCTGAACCAGTTGCATCATCAGAGCCTGAGACGGGCGATAAACAGCAAGAGGCAGTGCCGCCGGCTGGTCCTCTACAAGAAGATGCCAACGCAGGTCCTCTGGTGCCCAGGCGCGCCCTCGAAGACGAGCGCAAAAAGCGACAGGAGTACGAACGCCGGTTTGCTGATCTTGAGAGGAAGTTGCAGGATATGCAGCAACCTCAAAAGCAGCCGGAAACGCCTCAAGCCCCCAATGTTTGGGAAGACCCTGAAGGCGCGATGGCTTTTCAGCAGCAGACCATTCAGCAGGCCTTCGCCCGGCAGATGTACGAAACGAGGGTTTCCCTCGGGACGGAGATCGTAAAGGCGCAACACCCTGATTATGACGATGTTGTCGCTGACTTCGTTGCGCAGGCCCAGGTTGATCCGGCCTTGCGCAATGCAGTGCTGCAGCATCCTAACCCGGCGGCTTTTGCCTATTCGGAAGGCCGCAAGATCAGGTTTTTGAAAGAGGTCGGCAACGATCCCGATGCCTATAAGGCCAAGCTCAAGGAAGAGCTGATGGCCGAACTTGGCAGCGGGCAGATTGCCAGTCGTACTCAACCCGCCGCAGCGCCTCCCAAATCGTTGGCAGCCACGACAAGCGCACAGCCTCGCAATTCGCGTGGCCAGTATGCTTCGGGGCCTGCCAGTCTTGATGATATCCTAGGAGGATAAGACATGGCTGAGACCAATGTCCCGACTGGCTTGACGGTACAGCAGTGGGACGAAAAATATTTCCGAGAATACCTTTCCGAGAACTGGTTTAAGCAGTTCATGGGGACAGGGTCGTCCAAGATGATTCAGGTCAAGGAAGACTTGACCAAGAAGCCTGGGGACAGCGTGACCTTCACGCTTGTCAACAAGCTTTCAGGCACGGCCAAGGATTCTAATGAGGCGCTTGAAGGAGCCGAAGAAGAAGCCGACCTGCGATCGTTCAAATTGCAGGTGCGCGCCTACGATCATGCTGTGCGTTTCAAGAAATTCGAGGCTCAGAAAACGGCCATCGATCTTCGCCAGGCCCATCGGGATATTCTGATGGACTGGAACATGGAGCTTGACCGTAACAACATCATTTCGGCCCTCGGGTCTATCAATGGTGTTGCCTATTCGTCGGCTTCGTCAGGCCAGAAGAATGCTTGGCTGGTCGATAACGCTGACCGCGTGCTGTTCGGCGCGGCAAAGAGCAACAACTCAGCCAACGATCACGCGGCTTCCCTTCTCAATGTCGATACATCCGCCGATAAGCTGACGCCGGATGCGATTGGCCTGATGAAGCGCATGGCCAAAACGGCTAACCCCAAAATCCGTCCGATCCGTGCGCGTACGTCCATCGGATCGAGCGAGGGGTATGTGCTGTTTGCGCCGACACAGATGATCCGAGACCTTTCGGTCAATACAACGTTCGTGGCGGCAAACCGTGAGGCTCGTAACCGTGGCCTTGAAAATCCGCTCTTTAGCGGGGCAGATTACGTCTGGGAAAACGTCTACATCTACGAGATCGAGGATATTCCCTCGCTCGGAGCTGTCGGCAATTCCAATGCAATCGTGCGTCCTTGCTACCTGTGCGGCGCTCAGGCGGTCGGCATGGCTTGGGCCAAGCGGCCGGAGACCGTTGAGGAAACCTTCGACTACAAGCGTGCTGTCGGTCTCGGCATTTCGCAGTGGTACAAGGTCGACAAGATGCGGTTTGGATCTGGCGTTGATGACACCAACGATCTGAAGGACCACGGCGTTGTCACCGGCTATTTCGCCGCCGCGGCTGACGCGTAAGGGAGGATTTGAACGATGACTGCTGAAACTCTTACGAACTCCGTGATGAGCGTTGGCTCAACGCACGGCCTTTCGCACACTCTCAAGGTGTGGCATCGCAAGTACGAGATTGCCGCTCAGGTTGAAGATGGAGACATCTTCGAACTTGGGTATCTTCCGGCCAACTGCATGGTTGTTGGAGGCTGGGTGGCAACGGACGATATGGACACGGGCGCGGAAGCGCTCGACATCGATGTCGGCTGGGCTGCGGCTGGCGGGTCTGAGACCTATACGGACCCGGAAAGCGGCGTGACCTATACAAACGCCGCTGCCTCTGCGTCGGCTACGGGTTTGTGTAATGTCGGCACGATGACGGGCGATGGGACGCCGGAGGTCTATCAGGCCGCCGTCAACTATCGTGCGATTGTTCTGCCTGATCCTCTGTATTTCTCGAAGCAAACAAAGATACAGATCGAGGCAAACGCGGCTGCGGCGACATTCTCTGCAGGAACGTTCGGCGTGTACCTCCTTTACTATTGCCTGTGAGGATAGCGCATGTCTAAGACGCAGGCGGAATTGGCGACGGCAGTTTTACGGGACCTTGGCATCGTCAATGCCACGGACAGCCCGTCCGCTGCCGATTCCGCCTACGTTTTGGGCAAGTACACAACATCGCTGGAAGAATGGGCGGACAATGATCTGGCCTACTGGGCAGCGAATGAAATTCCAGAGGCCATCTTTGATGCGGTGACGGCACTCGTTGCAAACCGGTGCATGAATGCTTTTGGCATCGGACAGAGCCTCGATGAGCAATACCAGCGTGAAGTTGTTCTGTTGCGCCCGTTGCGCCGTCATTGCGCCAAGCGCCGAAGCGGCAGGCCGATCAAGGCGGTTTATTACTGATGCCTATTGTCCCCGTTTCCATCGCCAGGCAATCCAACGCATCACGGTTCCGTCAGGAAGGCTCGGCCCGTCTCGTGAACTGCTACACCGAGGAGACCGGCGAGGATGCCAAAGCCCCGATGACGGTCTATGCCAGTTCCGGGCTTGACGTTTACACAACGGTTCCAGCAACCGGCACGGCGTCGGGCGTCACGGGCGTTCGCGCCATGCTGGCGACGGACGATTATCTTTATGTGGTGGCTGGTCGCAATGTGACGGCGATCAGCCGTCTTGGCGTGCAGACGGCCATTGTCACGTTACCGGGCGACGGTGACGTGTATCTGGCGGCCAACAGGCGCTCGCCAACGCCGCAGGTCGCGCTTGTATCGGATGGCGTCGGACGCATCATCACGGGCACGTCGATTGCGACTATCTCAGATGGCGATCTGCCCGCGCCGACCAGTGTCGGGTATCTCGACGGCTATTTCTTCTTTCCGACAACGTTCGGCCGCGTGTTCATATCTGCGGAAGATGACGGCACGTCGATTGCGCCTCTCGATTATGGCCGGGCGCAAAAGAACCCGGACAACGTGCTGCATGCCATCGGCGGCGAGCGCGATGCGATGATCTTTGGCGAGAAGTCGGTGGAATGGTGGGCCAACAGCCCTGACGGCTCTGGTAATTTTCCGTTCGTGCCGATCGCCAACATCAACCTGGGATGCATTGGCGCCAAGACGATTGTTCAGTTGGATCGCGCTGTGGCGTGGATTGCCAATGACGGTACGGTGCGCATTCAGGACGGCTATTCGGGACGGCGGATCTCAAGTCATGCGGTCGAGCGGGCGATTTCGGGGGCGCAATCCACGGTCTACGGCTTTGGCTGGAACGATGGGACCACGGGCCATGCGTGGCTGGCCTGGACGTGCTCGAACTGGACATGGGCCCACAACATGCGTACTGGGCTCTGGTCCGAACTGCGCAGCTTCGGCCGGACCAATTGGCGCGGCGTGCAGTCTGCCAGTTGGCTCGGCATGACGCTCGTTGGTGATTACGATACCGGCGCGATCTATCAGGTGGACGCCGACGTTGCGACGGAGGGCGGAGAGCCCATCGTCATGGAAATGGTTGCCCCTGTCATTCATTCCGCGCCCTATGGAATGCGGATCAACGCAGTCTACGTCGATGCGGTCACTGGCGTGGGCACGGGCGGACCGCTCAGCGAAGATATGAACCCGGTGCTGATGCTGTCGGCTTCGCACGATGGCGGCAAGACGTTCGGGTCAGAGCGTCGCATTCCGCTTGGAGCCTCCGGGCAGAGATTGACGCGGGCCAAGACGCATCGCCTGGGGGCATTCGGTCCACAGGGGTGCGCGCTGCGGCTTGCGGTGTCGGCCTCGGTGGCGCGGGCGATTTCCGGGCTGTCGATCGACGCGGATAGGTTATCGCCCTGATGGCGAACGTCAACATTCCGGCCGCCAGCGTTCCGATCATAAGGCCAAACGGGCAAGCGATCCTGGTTGAAAAGCCGTGGTATCAGTTGTTGCAGGCGCTGGCCAGCGCTCAGAACGATCTGGCAGCGAGTGCAACAGATCTGGCATCAGAAGTAACCGGCGTCTTGCCGGTGGCCAATGGCGGAACGGGTAAGGCGGCGCTGACAACGCATGGCCTGTTGGCGGGTGGCACGACGGGAACCGGGGCGCTTCAGCAGATCGCCAATGGAACGGCGGGGCGGCTTCTGACCTCGAATGGAACGGGTGCGTTGCCGAGTTTTCAGGCGTTGACGCTGACGGATAGCATTTCCGGCATTATCCAGTACCCGGAAGCGCAGGATTATATCATCTGGATCAAGGTTCCATATGGCGTCACTGTCGTTGACATGACGACAAAATGCTCAACCGGCACATGCACGCTGACAGCCAAGAAAAACACCACGGCCATAACGGGGTTGAGTAATTCGGTTTCAACGACGGAAGTCACAAATACAGCGTCTTCCGGCAACGTGTTTGCCGCAGCCGATGACTTGAGACTGACTGTGAGCAGCCTTTCGGGGGCTGAGAACGTTTGGTTCTCTCTGACGTTCACGCGCACCATCGCATGAAATGCGTCATCGTTGGCGGCAGGTTGCCAGAGATCGCGTTTCAGACCCTAACGGGGTCGTTCACGACCGACACCAGCTACACGTTTTCATCCCAGCCGATTGGGGCCGCTCATTCATCGCGCATCGTGATCGTGGCCGTTGCGTACATCAATTCTTCGCCTGCATCAGCATCGGTAACGGTCGGCGGTACGAGCGCCACGGAAATCTCAGGATGCGCCAAGCGTATGACGTCGGGCGCTTCGACAGAGTTTCAGATCAAGTGCTTCCGCGTGAACATTGCTTCCGGCACAACGGCCAATGTCGTTGTCACAACGTCGGCTCTAGGTTGCTGGATCGGGGTATGGTCGGCCTACTATCTGCGCTCTGGGACGCCGGTGGATTCTGTCGCGCACGAACCGTCGTCAGGGGCGGTTGTTCTAGACTTGAATACGTCTGCACGCGGCGTCGGGTGCGGGTTTGGCGTCACTGCTGCCAACGTCACATGGACTGGTGCCGATGAGGATCACGACGCGATCACGGCGGGCGTCTGGATGACGGGGGCGCATTTCACGCAAGGTTCGGCGGCTGGGTCACCGCGCACTGTGCGGATTAGTTCCGGGGCTATCGGGTGCGCGGTTTCTTTCAGATAGGGAGAAAATAAATGGGCTTTTTTAGCTCTTTCACGGGATCGGACCAGCGCAAGGACATCAACCGGGCCTATGGCGATTCCAAAGGCATGGTCGACCAGGGCTATGACGCGGCGCGCGGCAATCTGGCTTCCGGCTATGGCGCGGCCAATCAGGCCTACGGGCAGGCCCGCACGGATGTGAACTCCGGCTATAAGAACGCGCTGTCGGCTCTGGCGAGCGGCACGAACAACGCCGTAGGAGCATATCAGCCATATTCTGAAACAGGGCAGAACGCGAACACGCTCTATTCCAATGCGCTCGGGCTCAATGGGGCAGCAGCGCAGCAGACCTTTCAGCAGAATTATCAGGCCGACCCGTTCCGCGATGCCAACGCGGATTTCGCCAACAATGCTCTGATGCAGGTTTTGAACGCGCGCGGCTTGAGCGGATCTGGTGCGGCAGCGGCAGCGGTGGCACAGGAAAGCCTGCGGCGCGGGTCAGAAGACTACAACAACTATCTCAACCGGCTTTCCGGCCTGCAGAGCCAGGGCCAGCAGACGGCTGGGAGCTTGGCGAACCTCTATGCCAACCAGGGACAGCAGGGCGCGCAGTACGGCATGCAGGCGGGCTCCGATCTCGCCAACATCCAGGGCAACCGCGCGGCGACCGGGTACAACTACGGGGTTGGCCAGGCGGGGCTCGATACCGATCAGGCGATAACCAATGCCGGCAATCGGATCAACCTCGGCAACGCGCAGGCCGCCTCGCGCGGCATCCTCGGCAACAACCTGATGAGCCTGCTGGGCACCGCCGTCAATGCCTACGGCACGGCTTACGGCATTCCGAAAACGAAGTGAGGATGTGACAGATGCCGCAGCTTCCCGCCCTCCAGCTCGAGCCCCGCAATGCGTTGCTGGACCTGACGCCGGTCAACAACGCGCTGATGGGGATCCAGAGGCAGCAGAACGCCAATCGCGATTATGCGATGCAGCAGGACGAGCTTGCCATGCGCAAGCAATCGCATGACCTGCAGGCGCAGAACTACCAGCGCCAGTGGAAGCAGCAGGACGTCGAGAACATGGGCAAGCGGGCCATGGCCATCGACGCCATGGCAGATGGCCCACAAAAGCAGGCGGCATGGCAGAGGATAGTTCAAAGCCATGGTGCGGACGGCCTGTCACCGGAAGAACTGGATTACCGTACCGGGCCTAAGATGATGGCGGCGCAGGCGGGGCTGTTCCGTGATCCCATGGACGTCGAGGCCAAGCGGCTCGATATGGACTACAAGCGGGCGCAGATCGGGAAGCTCAACAGAGAGCCGGCTGGTGGGGGAACGTATAAGGAGGTCGGCGGAAATCTCGTTCGCGTCATGCCGGATGGCACGGTGCAGGAGGTCTACAAGGGCAAGCCGTCATTCACGCCGGGAGAAACCGCCGTCGATAAGGCCTATGCCAAGACCTATGAAAGCGACATCGTGAGCGGCGGCCTTGCCGATGCCGAGAAAAACCTTGCTGCGCTTCGCAGCGTTCAAGGCACCCTGAAAGACAAGAATGGGCCAAATCTGACAGGCCCAATTCTGGGGCGGTTGCCTGATATTGTAACGGCCTTCACAAATCCGGATGCCGTCAATATGCGCGACCGGGTTGAGGAAGTCGTGCAACGGAACCTGCGCGTCATCCTTGGCGCTCAGTTCACCAACGAGGAAGGCAAGCGCCTGATTGCGCGCGCCTACAATCCGGCCTTGAGCGAAGAGCAGAACGCGCAGCGCATCGGTGCTTTGGTCTCGGCAATGGATCAGGCCTTGCAGGCCAAGAAGGCGGCGTCAGCGTATTTCGAGCAGAACGGAACCCTTCGCGGGTTCAAAGGAAAGACAGACTTCTCGTTCTCCGATTTCGAAAATGCGATTGAAGGGTCTGGTTCGGCCAATCCGCAGCCTCAACAGCTGCAAGCCGCTCCGCAGCAAAGCATGGCAAGCCCGCAATCCGAAGCTGAGTATAGATCGCTTCCGAGCGGCGCACGATACACGGCACCTGACGGCACCGTGAGGGTCAAGCCATGAGTTGGTGGAACAGCGACCAGGTTGCGGATGCTTCACCGCTCGAGATGGCCAAGACAACGGCCAATGCGTGGTGGCAGAATGATCCAGTTGCGGATGAAAAGCCGAAAATTCCCGAGCAAGATCCCCGCATCACGGAGCTGCAGAAACCCGGCGTGGCGCAACGCATGCTGCGCGGTGTTCCTGTTCTTGGCGGGTTTCTTGACGAGATCGGAGCCGCTGGCGATGCTGCGGTCAACTATGTGACAGGTGGCGCGGCTGGTGAAGATTACGATACCTCACTGGCCCGCAGACGTGAGGCCATCAAGCAGGATGATGCCGCGCATCCGATCCGCAACACAGTCGAAAGCCTGACCGGCGGTCTTGCCCTGTCTGCAGGCCTGCCGGTTGCGCAGGTGTTCTCGCGGGGCATCGCTGCGCCCGGCATGATGCGCACGGCGGCCGATGCCGCCTTGAACGCCGGAGCCTACAGCGCGGCGCACGGCTTTGCGGAAGGCGAAGGCGGGCTTGAAAACCGCGTGCAGACGGCCAAGGATTTTGGAACAACCGGGCTTGTGACGGGCGGCGTTATCGGGGGGGTTACCAGCCGACTTGGCAACCGGGCCGGGCCGACGCCTGCCAATTCTGTTTTGCGCAATGCCGATGAGCTTGGGTTTCAGTTGCCGCAATTCATGGCTGGTGGCCAGCCGTCACGAACGATGGCGGCCAAGATGGCGTCTGTTCCTTTTGTCGGCGATGATATCAACACCGCCGTGGTACAGGCCCGGGGCAACACGGCGGCGGCGGCCCGTAACATTGCCGATGCGACGGGCGGTGGCGGCGGTCCTACCGTTGCCGGCGAGGCCATCCGGGATGCGATTACGGATTGGGTAGGGCCTGGATCGCGCGCGGTGCAGGAACGCATTTACCTGCCCGTCAATCAGGCCATGGGCAACGTGCGTGGACCTCTGACGCATACCACCAACGAGGTGCAGAGGCTCGTGAACAACCAGACGGCAGCGGCCAATCCGAATATCGGATCGGTTGCCATCCGCGAGGTTGAAAACGCCATCACGCAACCGAACGGACTGACATTTGACGGGATCAGATCGCTGCGCACCCGCATCGGCAGCCTGCTCAATGACAAGCTGAACCCGGATTCACGTGTTGATGAAGCTGCTTTGCGTTCCATCTATGGGGCGCTGTCGCGTGATCTGGAAGGCATGGTGCAGACTGCCGGGCCGCGCGCAACACAGGCCTGGCAGCGCGCCAACGCCATCAACCGCCAGCTTGCCGAACGCCGCGAGGCTGTCGCCAAGGTTGTCGGTTCAAAGGGTGATGCGACGGGTGAAAGTATCGTTGATAGGATTGTGCGCTTTGCGGGCAGCACGCAGACGGGTGACGTAAGAACCTTGCATCAAGCACGCATTGCGGCGGGTCCTCATGCTTGGCGTCAGGTGGCTGGCGAAGCCATCATGCGGCTTGGCCGCAATAGCGCCAACGAGTTTTCTACCGATACCTTTGTGACGAAACTGTCCAGCCTGTCCCCGCAAGGGCGGCGGATTTTGTTCAACTCGGTTGGAGATGCCAATGTTGTGCGGCAGTTGAACAATCTGTTTCAGGTGTCGCAGGCTTTGCAGCGATACAGCCGGGCGGGCAATCCATCCGGCACGGGCGGCGTTGTTGCTTTGACCGGCGCACTAGGAGCAGCAGCAAGCGGGGATATGGGTGCGACTTTGACGACCGCTATTGCGGGCAGGCTTGCAGGCAATCTCATGTCGCGGCCCGCTGCCATCAGGAATGCCGGAAATCATGCGGCGCGGCGCGTGGCTAACGGGCCTGAATTGCAGCGCGCTATCGCGGCGACGGTCGCCAATGTCGTCAGCCATATCGAGGGCGACTAGGCTACAGCCCCCAGATGCCTAGCTTCTTAAACACGTCAACTACCGCAAGCGCCATCATACATGCGATGAACATCTTCCAAAACGGGTCTTTGGGCGGGTTTTTATTGTCGTTTGTCATTTCGTCTATCGCTGGGAAATAGGAACGCAAGCACATGGCAGACGCCGTAGCAGTCTTCACCCCTGGTCAACGCCTCATTGATACATCCGGCGTGCCGTTTGCCTCTTGCGAGGTCAGCTTTTACGAGGCTGGAACAACCACGCCCAAACTCGTCTATGCCGATGCTGATCTTACGGTGTCGCTCGGATCGACCGTGTACACCGATTCGGCAGGATACCCGGTCACGTCGAACGGGTCCACCACTAAGACGCTGGTCTATACCGACACCAATGCTTACAAGATTGCGATTGTCTCGGCTGCGATCACTATTGCCGAACACGATAACGTCAAGGGCGCTGTCGTTGCTTCCGGCACGGCGGGCGGGAGTTATCTGACACAAGATGCGGCCGACGTGCGTTATGTGCGCAATCCGAATGCGCTGTCTTCCGTCACGACGCTGACCACGGGCGACAAGCTTTCGGCATTCATCGCGGCGGCGGCTGGAAACCGCCAGATCGATTGGAGCGATCTGACCGCCGATCTGTTGGGCGAATGGCGCACGGCGGGTTACATCTTTTCAGCCGGTGCGCGCATTCTGTTTCAGCAGACGACCCCGCCGACGGGTTGGACCAAGG
>OEIU01001555.1_pt1 | contig 14389 bp, 15 predicted proteins | sample 1539221 | NCBI WGS metagenome assembly OEIU01 (sample SAMN03792071, study PRJEB22550) | activated sludge metagenome | feature: wastewater treatment plant; material: activated sludge; isolation source: Wastewater treatment plant of a petroleum refinery complex | place: Argentina: Zarate | collected...
CGCGATGGGTCCGCAAGGTCCGCAGGGTCCGGCTGGCAACGATGGCGCGACCGGCCCGATGGGCCCGCAAGGTCCGGCTGGTAACGATGGCGCGCCCGGCGCGATGGGTCCGCAAGGTCCGCAGGGTCCGGCTGGCAACGATGGCGCGACCGGATCAACGGGTCCGCAGGGACCTGCAGGTGTCGCCGGACCGGCTGGCCCGCAGGGTCCCGCTGGCACAACCGGAGCAACCGGAGCAACCGGTGCAACCGGTCCGCAAGGTCCGATTGGACCGATGGGGCCGGCAGGCCCGACCGGCCCAGCCGGAACAAACGGCACGAACGGCACGAATGGCGCGCAGGGGCCAGCCGGTCCCGCCGGCCCGGCCGGTACGACACGCGTGCCGTTCTTCGGAAGTTCCTATTTCGCCTCCAATGCTACCCGCTACATCGGCATGGGCGAATCGGATGCCAACGAGGCCAAGGTGGCCATACCGACACCGGTGGCAGGCAGCATCGGCGGACTGCAGGTGAGGACCTATCCGGCACCGAACACGGGTGGAAATACCCGTTCCTATACGTTCACGGTGTTCGTCAATGGATCAGCGACGGCAAGCAATTGCACGATCACCAACACGGCGCAGAGTTGCGCGGACCTGGTCAACAATGTGGCCGTCAGTGTTGGCGACCGCATCACCCTGCAATCGGCGCCGACGAATGGCCCGACCGCGGTGTCGGTGACGTGGTCCTACTACATCAACCAGTAGTTGCATGACGGAATCCGCTCCGGGGGACCGGATTCCGCTGCGGCAACCAGGAGGCCCGGTGCATGGATCGTCGATCCGGCAACGGGCCTTTTCGTTCCCGGCAGTCGCCCCTCGCGGGGATTCCGGGCTCATCCGGAACCCTGCATTCCTCAGCCGCGCTGGAGGCTGAAGGCAACGGGGACGATGCCGCTGGCTTGCACTGCCGCGCCATCGATCTGCACCGGCCGGAAGCGCCAGCCCAGCACCGCTTCGCGCGCGGCACGATCGAGCTGCCGGTAACCGCTGCTGCGGGCGATGTCTATTTGCACGGGTACCCCGTCGCGACCCACGAGCACGCGCAGGAGTACCGTTCCCTCTTCTCCGCGCCGCATCGAATCGATCGGATAGCGCGGCCTGGTCGTGCTCGCGTAGTCCAGCCTGACGTTTGCGCCGGCGGGGTTCGCCGGACCGGCAATGCCCGCTGCTGTCGGCGTGGCCGGCAAGCGATCCAATGCGGGCGCAGCAGGAACCGCCATCACGCTGTCGACTGCGATCTCCGGGACCGGAACCCGAACGGGAATGGGGGTCACGCGCGGGCGCGGCAGCGGCTGCGGTTCCGGCTCGGCGGGCAGCGGAACCGCTTCAACCGGCGGGGGCGCCTCGATCCAGCGCACCGACAACTCCGGTGCCGCAGGGCGCAGCGTCGGCAAGGCCACCGGAATGGCCAGCAACAACAGTGCTGCAAAGTGGATGGCCATGCTGCCGCTGATGCCGCCGACGCGAAGCCAGTTGCAGGGCAGGATGAACCGTGGATCCTCGGCGCAGGTCGCCATGTGCTTCCCCTTCCTGGTGGACTCGAAGGGTGCAACGTGCCAATGCCCGCAGCGGGGTGAAGCTACTGCCCGGCATCGGGAGCAAGCAGGAAATCGATCTTGCGCGCCCTCGGCAGGCGCCGTATCGCGTGCTCGGCGCGCGTCGCGCTGGCGCGGCCCGGATAGGCCCGCGAGCCGATCAGGCGCAGCGGTGGGTTGGCGCGCGTATAGCGGGCGCCGCGACCTGCAACATGCGTCGCGTAGCGTGCATCGAGGTCGTTGGTGATGCCGGCATACAGGCAGCCGTTCGCACACTCGATCAGATACAGGCACCACGTCCGCGCGGATGTCTTCATCGATGCGTTCAATCCAGGCTCTTGCGGAAACGGCGAATGGCGATGATCAGCACGATCAGGGTGAAGATCCCGAGCGCGGCCCACTCGAACCACAATTCCCCGAGCCCGGCCCCGCGCAGCATGATGCCGCGGATCAGGCGCAGGAAATGGGTCAGCGGGAAGATTTCCGCGATCCACTGGGCGATCCTCGGCATGCCGTCGTACGGAAACATGAATCCGGACAGCAGGATCTGCGGCAGGAACAGGAAGAACGACATCTGCATGGCCTGGAACTGGGTATTCGCGAGGGTCGAGATGAGGATGCCCAGGGCGAGGGTCGCGGCGATATAGGTCAGCGAAGCGAGGTAGACATCGAACATCGAGCCGCGCACCGGCACGTTGAAGACGAGCAGGCCGAGGACAAGGATCAGGCTGACCTGGACCAGGCCGATGCCGACATAGGGGAGCACCTTGCCGATGGTCAGTTCGGTCGGCGACAGTGGCGTGGCGATCAGCATTTCCATGTTGCCGCGTTCGCGCTCGCGCACGATGGCCATGCCGGTGAAGATGGTCATGGTCATGGTCAGGATCACGCCGATCAGTCCCGGCACGGTATTGACCTGCGCGCGCCGCTCAGGATTATAGAAATTGACAATTTCCACCGAAGGGTTGCGCTGCGCGCCCGGCGTGTAGTCAAGCGAATTCAGTGGATAGCTGGCCAGCTGCCGTGCGGCGGCCTGCACGGACTGGTCCGAGCCATCGACGATGACCTGCCAGGCCGGCCGGTCGCGGCGCTCGAGGCGGGCCTCGAAATCCGCCGGAACGACGACGGCCGCGCCGATTTCGCCACGCCGCAGCAGATCATCGATCTGTTGCGGCGTCGACACGCGCTCGCGGAAGTCGAGCACCTGCGACGAGGACAGTTCGGCGATCAGTTCGCGCGAGCGCCAGGTATTGGATTCGTCGAGCACGGCCGCCGGCAGGTGGCGGATGTCGAGGTTGATGGCAAAGCCGAACAGCAGCAACTGCAGGGTCGGAATGCCGATGATCATGCCGAAGGTCAGGCGATCGCGCGATAGCTGGCGCAGCTCCTTGCGGAACACGGCGAACAGTCGTCCGAAGTTCATTCTGCGCGCTCCTTGCGCTCTCGGGTCACCGCGACGAACACGTCCTCGAGGTTGGGCTCGGTCGGCTCGACCGTGGCGTCGATGCCCTGCCTGGCCAGTTCCTTGCGCAGGTAATCGGCACCGTCCTCCTTGCGGTCGGTGAGGACGCGCAGGCTGGAGCCGATCTGGGCTACGCCGAGTACATGCGGCTCGTCGTCGAGCGCCGCCTGCAAGCGTCGCGGCTGGGCGCTGTCGACACGCACGGTCATGCCGGGCAGGTCGGCCATGAGCTGCGCCGGCGTGCCGTCGGCCACCAGGCGGCCATGGTCGAGGATGGCCAGGCGATGGCAGCGCTCCGCTTCGTCCATGTAGTGGGTCGATACGAGCAGGGTGGTGCCGGCATCGGCGAGATCGAACAGGGATTCCCAGAAATCGCGACGCGATTGCGGGTCGACTGCGCTGGTTGGCTCGTCGAGCAGCAGCAGTTCCGGCTTGTGCATGACCGCGCCGGCCAGGGCCAGGCGCTGGCGCTGGCCGCCCGACAAGGTGCCTGCGAGCTGCCTGCGCAGTTCGCCGAGGTGGTACTGCTCGTAGAGTTCATCCAGCCGCTGCCGCGCGGCATGTCCATTGAGGCCGTAGATGGCGGCGAGGAACTCGAGGTTCTCGGCCACGCTCAGGTCTTCGTACAGGGAGAATTTCTGGGTCATGTAGCCGATGCGGCGCTTGACTGATTCAGCGCCGGCCGGCAGGTCGTGGCCGAGCACCCGGACCGAACCTTCGCTGGCGCTGAGCAGGCCGCAAAGCATGCGGATCGTGGTCGACTTGCCGCTGCCGTTGGGGCCGAGGAATCCGTAGACCTCGGCACGCCGCACGCTGAGGTCCAGATGGTCGACCGCGATGAGCGGGCCGAATCGCCTGGTCAATCCGCGCGCGACGATGACCGCTTCGCGGGGAGCGGATGGGGGATCCTGCCTTGCTATGCCATTCACCGGGCGAGTCCTTGCATCGCTCAGCGCGGAGCGTCGTCTGGCTTGCCGCCGCACTCGGCCTGCACCGGCAGGCCGGCCGGCAGCTTGGCCGCATCCGCATCGGTCATTACCAGTTCGGCCCGGTAGGAGAGCCGGCTTGCGTCATCCCCGGTCAGCGCGAAGTAGGGGGTAAACGCGGGGTCGGAGCGGACGCTGCGCAGGCGCGCCGGGAAACGCTTGTCGACGCCGGTCACCGCGATCGAACAGGACATGCCCAGTTGCATCCGGTTGCGCTGGCTGGCCGGTACGTAGATGCGCGCATAGGGCGAGCCGGCCAGCAGGCTGACGAGTACGGCACCCGGTGCCGGCTCGTCGCCGAGCTTGAAGGGCAGCGCGTCGACGCGACCGTCACGTGGCGCGACGATGTCGTAGCGTGCGCGGTTGAGTTCCAGTCCGGCGACGGTCGCCTTGGCGGCCGCAAGGTTGGCTTCGGCCTGTTCGATATCCTCGATGCGCGTGCCGTTGAGCAGTTCGGCAAGATTGGCGCGCGCGCCGTCGCGCTGCGCCTGCGCATTGCGCAACGCCGTTTCGGCGCGGTCGAGGTCGGCCTGCGCAATCAGGCCACGCTCGCGCAATTCGGCGAGCCGGTCACGTTCGCGCCGCGCGTTGAGGGCGCTCGCCTCGGCGCCGGACAGGGTGGCGCGGGCGGCATCGATCGTCTCGATGCGCGTGCCGTTGCGCAGCTTGTCGAGCGCGGCTTCGGCACCGCGCTGCACGGCCCGCGCCTGCTCGATGCCGGCATCGATGCGTCGCGTGTCAAGCGAAAGAATCGCATCGCCCGCGTGGACCTCGTCGCCTTCCGCGACGTCGATGCGCACGATGCGCTCGGATGCATCGGCCGTGACCGCCACGCGCTCGCGCTCGAGCGTGCCGAGCAGCAGCGGCTCCGTCGCCTTCGAGCAGGCGCCCAGTGACAGGCTGGCCAGCGCCAGCAGCATCATCGTTCGTGTCATCTCGGTATCTCCAGGCCGCGCTCCAGCAGGGCCAGCGCATGGCGGGTGATGGTCGCCGCAGTGACGTCGCCGGCGCCGAGCGAATCCCGCCAGATGGACTGTGACGCAAATGGAAAAAGAGTCAGCGAGATCAGGGTGACGACGAGCAGGCGCGGATCGAGATCGCGATTGAGCTCGCCCCTTCTCTGCGCGTCGATGAACTGGTCGCGCATTTTCAGCACCAGTGGCGTTCCGAGCTTGCCGATCACGCGCCCGCGCAGCAGGCCGCCCTCGCTGAGCACTTCGCGGACCCACAACGGTGGAAACCAGGGGCGGCTGGAGATCACCTCGATCATCGATTCGACGAAGCAGTGGACGAGGCCGCGCAGGTCGCCCTGGGTGCTTTCCATGCGCAGGGCAACCGATGCGATCGCGGGTTGCAGGCGTTCGCCGACCAGCGCATCGAGCAGGCTTTCGCGATTGCCGAAGTAATAGTGCATGAGGGCCGGCGTGATCCGCGCTTCGCGCGCGATCGCCGACATCGACGTGGCGGCAATGCCCTGGCGGCCGAACAACGCGGTGGCGATGTCGAGTATGCGCGTGCGCCGATCCGGATCGGCGGGGCGCTTGAGCGGGCGCCCGGGTTTGCGCCGGATAACGGTCCTGGCCATGCCCCGACACTAAATTAACAGACAATTCAATTCAAGGGCCGTGTATCGTGCGCCCGGCGATCGACGGCGGAAACCGGGACAGCGCCGATCCGCGCGCGGATCGGCGTTCATGCCATGATCCGCCATTGCGGCGCGCGCCCAGGATCTTGCGGAGTCCAGCGACTTGAATCCAGCATTGCGGGCCGACGGCAGGGTCCAGGTCATCGCCCATCGCGGCGCGAGCGCGCTGCGCCCCGAACACACCCTGGCCGCCTACCTGAGGGCGATCGAGGACGGCGCGGATTTCATCGAGCCCGACCTCGTCATGACCCGTGATGGCATCCTCGTGGCGCGTCACGGAAACGAGCTCGGCGGATCCACCGATGTCGCGACGCACGTCGGCTTCCGCGATCGCCGCTGCAATAAGCGGATTGATGGAGAAGCGATCGAAGGCTGGTTCTGCGAGGATTTCACGCTCGATGAACTGCGCCGCCTGCGCGCGCGCGAGCCACTGCCGGAACTGCGCGGTCGGGCGCACGACGGGCTGCATCCGATTCCATCGTTTGATGAAATCGTCGACTTGCTTGATGCCGAATCGCGAAGGCGCGACCGCCGCATCGGCATCATCCCCGAGCTCAAGCATTCGAGCTATCACCGCTCGATCGGACTGAATCTCGAACAGGCCCTGCTCGCAGCGTCGCATCGACACCCGATCCTGCAGGCCGCGCCGTTCGGAATACAGTCCTTCGAAATCTCCAATCTCGAGGAACTTCGCCTATCTTTCGCCGATGCATTCGACAAGGTCTTCCTCGTGCAGTTGCTGGGGGATGCGCAGCAGGTTCCGTTCGACCGTCAGCTGGCAGGTGATCCGGATTGCAGTTATGCGCGAATGTCGACCCCGCAAGGCCTGGACCGGATCGCCCGCTATGCCGATGCCATCGCCGTGCACCGGCGCCAGTTGCTGCCGCTCGATCCCGATGGCGGCGGCCTCGGCGCGCCGACCGCGCTGATCCGCGACGCGCACGCAGCGGGTCTCGCCGTGCAGGCCTGGACGCTGCGCCCGGAGAATCACTTCCTGCCGCCTGCGTTCCGGTGCGGCGACGATCCGGCGATGCGCTGCGAGGAAGGCACGATCCGCGAGATGCGAGCCCTTGTCGATGCGGGTGTCGATGCGCTGTTCACCGATGATCCGGCGCTGGCGCGACGAGCCGTCGGTGGCCGCGCAAACGGAAAGGCCGCCAGCTGAATCCTGGCGGCCCTGGATCACCCGACGTTGGAGAGCGTGAGTGCGCCCAGCCTACGCGTCGATTATTGCAACGATCTTGCAGGTCGGCCGATGCGGATCTCGTGCACCAGCCATCGTCACGCCGGGCGCGCGCCGCGTTCGTACCAGCCGCGCGTGCGCTTGACCAAGGCCACGATCGACAGCATGACCGGCACTTCGACCAGCACGCCGACCACGGTCGCCAGGGCGGCGCCGGAGTTCAGCCCGAACAGGCTGATCGCCGCGGCCACCGCCAGCTCGAAGAAGTTCGAGGCGCCGATCAGCGCGGAGGGCGCGGCGACGCACCAGGCGACACCGAAGTGCCGGCTCAGCCAGTAGGCCAGTCCGGCATTGAGGTACACCTGGAAAAGGATCGGTACCGCAAGCAATGCGATCACCAGCGGCCGCGCGAGGATGGCTTCGCCCTGGAAACCGAACAGCAGGACCAGGGTGGTCAGCAGGGCCAGCAGGGAAACCGGCTGCAGGAGGGCGAGCGCCTTGCGCATGGCCTCGGCGCCGCGGCGAAGCAGCACCGCCCGAAGTACTTGCGAAACGATGACCGGCAGCACGATGTAGAGCAGCACCGACAGCAGCAAGGTATCCCACGGAACCGTGATCGAAGCCACGCCGAGCAGCAGGCCGACCAGGGGCGCGAAGGCGAACACCATGATCACGTCGTTGAGGGCGACCTGGCTCAGGGTGAAATGCGGTTCCCCGTCGACCAGGTTGGACCAGACGAAGACCATCGCCGTGCACGGCGCCGCGGCAAGCAGGATCAGGCCGGCGATGTAGGACGGGATTTCATCGGCCGGCAGCCACGGCGCGAACAGCCAGCCAATGAACACGGTACCAAGCAGGGCCATCGAAAACGGCTTCACCGCCCAGTTGATGAACAGGGTGACGCCGATGCCGCGCCAGTGTTCGCGCACGCTGCCCAGCGCGGCGAAATCGATCTTCAGCAGCATCGGCACGATCATCAGCCAGACCAGGCCGGCGACGACCAGGTTGACGTGCGCGAATTCGGTGCGCGCGATCGCCTCGAAGGCGCCGGGCAGAAAGTGGCCGAGGCTGACGCCGGTCACGATGCAAAGGCCGACCCAAACGCTGAGGAAGCGCTCGAAGACGCCAAGGCCCGCGCGGCGGGCCGCAGTACTGGACTGGTTCATGGGAATCCGGACTCAGTGGGCGTCGGTGCTTTCGGAAGTGGCGCCTTCCTGCCTGCCGATCTCGCGCAGTCGCGCAGCGAGAGCGCCCCGGTCGAGACGCTCGAAGGGAAGCGCTGCAAATACCGAGATGCGGTTCTTCAGGTGGCGGAACGCCGTGGCGAAGGCCTGCTTCTGCTCGAGGATGCTGCCCTGCACGGCCGCCGGATCCTCGATACCCCAATGCGCGGTCTGCGGATGGCCCGGCCAGATCGGGCAGGCTTCGCCCGCGGCGTTGTCGCAAACCGTGAAGATGAAATCCATGGCGGGCGCATCGGCGCCGTCGAACTCGTCCCAGCTCTTGGAGCGCATGCCTTCGGCCGGATAGCCGAAACTGCGCAGTGTTTCCAGCGCCAGCGGATTCACATCGGGCTTCGGCATGCTGCCGGCAGACCAGGCCCGGAAACGACCGGCGCCATCCTTCGCAAGGATGCCCTCGGCCATGATGGAGCGCGCGGAATTGCCGGTACACAGGAACAGGACATTGAAGACTCGGTCAGACATCGGGCGGGGTCCTGGAAGGATTGGCGTGGAAGGAAAGGGGCGCGAACCGGAGTCGGCGTATGGGCGGTTTCGCATCAACAGGCGGAGGACGCAGTCGGCATGCAGCAATGGGCAAGTTCCGTGAGCAGCGGAGTGCACAGTTCGGAACGACCCTCGCAACAATCCCTGAGCAGGTAGAGGGTCAGCTCGCGGAATCGATCGAGGTCGGCGCGGTAGGTGATCGAGCGTCCGCTGCGCTCGGAGTGCGCAAGGCCGGCGTTGACGAGGATAGCCAGGTGCGTCGACGAGGTGTTTTGCGGCACCTCCAGAGCGCGCGCGACATCACCGGCCGGCAGGCCTTGCGGTTCATGGCTGACCAGCAATCGAAAGGCCTGCAGCCGGGTCGGCTGGGCCAGCGCCGCCAGCACCTGGGTGGCTTCCTGTATATCCATGTATCCAGAATACCCGATATATTGTGACATCGGAAGCGCGACGGCGTTTGCCGGACTCGCTCACCCATAATGCGGGCCCTGTGCCTTTCGCCCGGGACCCGGCATGACGGTTTCTGCAGATCATTGTGTGGTGGCCATCGCCCAGATCGCGCCGGTCTGGCTGGATCGCACGGCGACCCTGGCGAAGATCGCCGGGCGGACTGTCGAAGCCGGCCGGCTCGGCGCGCGGCTCGTGGCATTCGGCGAAGGCGTCCTGCCCGGCTACCCGTTCTGGGTCGAGCACACCGATGGCGCGCGCTTCGATTCGCCGCTGCAGAAGAGCCTGTTTGCCCACTATTCCGATCAGGCCGTCGACATCGCCGGCGGCGACCTCGCGCCCGTGATCCTGGCGGCGCGGGAGGCAGGCATCTGGGTCGTGCTCGGCTGCATCGAGCGCGACCGCACGCGCGGACAGAGCGTGTTCGCCGCGCTGGTGACCATCGATGACCGTGGCGACATCCGCAACGTGCATCGCAAGCTGATGCCGACCTACGAAGAGCGCCTGGTCTGGTCGCCCGGCGATGGGGCGGGTCTGCGCACCTTCGCACTGGATCGCTTTCGCCTGGGCGGACTCAACTGCTGGGAAAACTGGATGCCTTTGGCGCGCGCGGCGCTGTACGCGCAAGGGGAAGACCTGCACGTGGCGGCCTGGCCGGGCAGTGCACGCAATACCGAGGCGATCACGCCGTTCATCGCCCGCGAGGGGCGCAGCTTTGTGCTGTCGGCAAGCAGCTTGCTGCGTCGCGAGGATATTCCGCGGCATGCCCCGCATGCGGACCTGCTGCGCGAGAGCCTGCCGGCGCTGTGTGCGAACGGCGGTTTGTGCATTGCCGGCCCGGACGGCGAGTGGATCATTCCGCCGCGTGTGGATGAGGAAGTGCTGTTGATCGCCGAGCTCGATCACGCACGGATCCGCGAGGAGCGGCAGAACTTCGACCCGTTTGGCCACTACTCGCGACCCGACGTGTTCGAACTGGCCGTCGACCGGCGTCGACTGTCCGGCGCGCACTTCACCGATTGACCGTTGCGGTACCCGGATCCTTGCCGCCTCGAAAGTCAGGCCCGGGCGTGGGCCAACGCAGGCGCATGCCCCGACCGATGCCGGGCCCATGACTTTCCGCAGGCGAGTGATCGGCTTCCTCTGGCTGGGCTCTCCTACCTGAACCCCGGGAATCGGGTGAGTTGACGGCGAACGGGCCCAGTCGTACGATGACATTCGTAATTCGGATCCCGCCCAGCGGCCAAGCTTGGCTGGCGCCGTCTGTCACCTGTCAAGTGCAGCGTCGCGATTGAGGTTGGTCGGCACCGTACACCGAGGAGAATTCCATGTTTCGCACGCATTCCATGCTGGCTCTTGTCCTGCTGCTGTCATCGTCGCCAGTGTTTGCGGGAAAGGCGGTCGAGAAGGTCGTGACGGCCGATACCCCTGAGAAATTCGAGTCAGTTGTCGAGAAGGTCCGCAGTCAGATGGCCCCCGGCGAACGCTACGAATTCCTCAAGGAAAAGGACCGCAACAAGGTCAACCAGAAGCTCGATCGCATGGTCGACATGTTGGCCAAGGCGGGGTCGGTCGAGGCTATGCCGCCGGAAGAGCAAGCCAGGCTCTTCAGCTTGCAGGAGGAAATCAACGGAATCCTGGCCAGGAATGCGGACGATCGGCTGGTTTGCAGCCATGATGCACCGACCGGTTCCCATCTGCCGAGCACCACTTGCCATACCGTGCGCGAATTGAAGAGGAACCGTGAAGATTCCCGTCGCTGGTCGGACCGATTGCGCGACCAGAATCGCCTCGGGCCGGGCAGGGATCCGGCGGGGGGGTAGCAAGGGCAGGTCAGAACACGAGCCCAAGGCAACATGCTCAGCGGCCCACGACGGAGCAGACAGTGGCACGAATTGACTTCAACCGCCTTTTTGCGTCTTTACCTTACGGGCAGCCGCGGAACGGAGCCTGCCAGGGCCTCGAACAGGGTGCGTTGACGCTGGCGCCCGGAAAAAATACGATACGTTTCGTATGCTGACCGGTCGTTCCACATGGATGCCAGTCTGGACAATTTTTAATGAAGTAGAGCCGGACCTGGCGGTTGCCCGGCGAATCCCCCCCCCCCGCTTTACGGAGAACCAAAGATGTTTCGATTGAATGTGCTGGCTTTCCTCGTCCTGTGCCTGGTGGCGTCACCGCTGATGGCGAAGAAGGCCGAAGAGAAGGCGGTTGTCGCCGACACGGCCGAAAAGTTCGAATTGCTGGTCGAGGCGATCCGGCAGGAAATGGCACCTGGCAAGCGCTATGAGTTCCTCAATAGCCGCGATCGCACCACCGTCAACCAGTCACTGGATCGCATGTCCGCCCTGTTGAGCAAGAGCGGAACCGTCGACGCGCTGAGCAAGAGCGACCGCACCACGATGATGAACGAGCAGGAGAAGGTCAACGGACTGCTGGCCAAGAATGCGGATGACCGCCTGGTCTGCACTTTCGAGAATCCGGTCGGATCGCACCTGCCGGTGAAGAAATGCAGGACCGCACGCGAAATCGCCCAAAGTCGCGCCAACTTCCGGCGCCAGGCCGATGATCTGAGCAACCAGGGACGCATTGGCAGCGGTCCCGGAAACTGACCCAGGTATGAAAGTCGGGCGCCCGGTCGCGGGCGCCTGGCCAGGACGCCGGGCAGCGGAGCACGCCGGTAGTTGTGGCCGCAGCTGCGACCGGCGACAAGCGCCGACACGCAGCCGCGTCGGGGCCGGCTACATGCGCAGCGCTTCATTGGTTCGGCGCAGCGCAAAATGATAGCCGTGGATTCAACAGTGCGTTGAGCCACGGAGAAATTCCGCAGAAAGAGATGCTGGACGCCAGCCGGAAGTCATAGTACGATTCTCTTCGTACGAAGCTGATGGTCAGGCCGCGCCACGCGACATGATCGTCCCCATGCGACCCGACAAGCGGTGAACACGCGCCACGGGAAGGGTCGCCCCGATCCAAGGGAGATTGCCATGTCGCGCCTAGTGCTGTTTATCGTTACCGTGTTCCTGTTTGCCGCCTCCACCCTGCAGGCGAAAAAGCCCGAAGAAAAAGCCGTGAAGGCCGACACGCCTGAAAAGTTCGCCGTGCTGGTCGAAGCCATTCGCCACGAAATGGTGCCAGGCAAGCGCTACGAATTCCTCAACAACTACAACCGGGACATGGTCAACAAGTCCCTCGACCGCATGGCCGACATGCTCGAGCGGGCAGGCTCGGTCGAGGCCATGTCGCAGGAAGACAAGACCCGGCTCTTCAGCATCCAGGAAGAGGTCAATGGCGTGCTGGCGAAGAACGCCGCCGACCGCCTGGTCTGCACCCATGTCGCGCCGACCGGTTCCAACATCCCGATGACCCAGTGCAAGACGGTGCGCGAACTGGCGCATCGCCGGGACGCTGCGCGGCGCAAGATTTTCGAGACGGAAAATTCCCAGCGCGCATCGGATGCCGGAATGAACGGCAATGTGCCGGCGAATCGCATGGGGCTCGATGGCGGCCGGGGTGGTGGTTGACCGGCAGCGGCTCCGAACCGTGCGCGGGTTCCGGCAACGGCATGCGCGCACGGACGGATCCGCAACGCAACGCGTTCCTTGTTGACAGCGCACCCTGGCTCGCCTTGCGCCGGATTCCGCCAGCAGCGGATCCACGCAACCCGGGACCATCCCTGGCGCGCTGATGTTCGACCGACGTGCGTTCGGAGTATCGTCAACGTTCCCGTGACGATATTCCGAGGACCCTGCGCATGTTCCTGCGTCGCTGCATTCTGATGATCTGTGCTGCCAGCGCAACGCTGGCAACGATCCACGCCCGGCCGGCGATCTCGCGGCCGGTTGATCCGAGCCAGTTGAATGGTTTGCAGTGGCGGCTGGTCGGGCCGTTCCGCGGCGGCTGGGGCACCATGGCCGCCGGCATCGCCGATCAACCCGACACGTTCTATTTCGGCGCCGCTGGCGGCGGCGTCTGGAAAACCGGCGACGCCGGCGCGACCTGGCAGCCGGTATCGGACGGCCTCGAAGACGCTGCGATCGGCGCCATCGCGATTTCTTCGTCGAATCCGCAAGTCCTCTACGCCGGCAGCGGCCATCCCGAACCGCGCTACGATGTCCAGTCCGGCAACGGCCTGTACCGCTCAACCGATGGCGGCCAGCACTGGCAGCATGCCGGCTTGCGCGAGACGCGCCATATCGGCGCGATCCTGGTCGACGGGAAGAATCCGGATATCGTCCTCGTCGGCGCGCTGGGCCACTGGTTCGGCCCGAATCCCGAGCGCGGGGTGTTCCGCAGCACGGATGGCGGCAAGTCGTGGAAGAACACGCTGTTCATCGACGCGCAGACCGGTGTCGTCGACCTTGCCGCCGATCCGCTGGCGCCCGAACAGGTCTATGCGTCCTCATGGACCGCACGCAACTGGCCGTGGCTGAGCTATTTCACGCCGATCGAAGGCGAGGGCAGCGCGATCTGGCACTCCTCCGACGCCGGGCAGACCTGGCAGCGGCTCGGCGGGGAGAGGCAGCGCCCTCGCAAGCTGGCGCCCCACCGGGGTGCGGTGGCCCCCCCCGCCAGGGGGGCACGCCGCCCCCTTCACTCCGTCGATTCGGCCGAACATGGCGGCCTGTACCGTTCCGATGACGGCGGCGCTCGCTGGCAGCGCGTCAACGACGCCAGTGCCGTGACCAGCTGGTACATGAGCCGCCTGACCGTCGCGCCGGACGATCCCGATACCCTGTACACGGTCGGCCAGTCCATCCACAAGTCCACCGATGCCGGGCAGACCTTCACCATCATCAAGGGCGCGCCGGGTGGCGACGACTACCATCATCTCTGGATCAACCCGAAGCATCCCGAGCGCATGGTCACCGCCGCCGACCAGGGCACCGTGGTCAGCGTGAATGGCGGCGCCAACTGGAGCGACTGGTACAACCAGCCGACCGGGCAGTTCTACCACCTGGCCACGGACAACCGCTTTCCGTACTGGATCTATTCCGGCCAGCAGGATTCCGGCACGGTCGCCATCGCCAGCCGCAGCGACTACGGCGCGATCAGCTTCCGCGACTGGCATCCGGTCGGCGGCGACGAGCGCGACTTCGACATTCCAGATCCGGAAAACCCCGACATCGTCTACGGCTCCGGGCTTGGCGGGCGAATCTCGCGCTGGGATGCGCGCACCGGCGAAGTGCAGAACGTCTCGCCATGGCCGGTATCCAGTTACGGCGCGCGCGGCACCGACGTACGCTATCGCTATACCTGGTTCACGCCGATCGCGTTCTCGGCGCACGCGCCGCACGCCCTCTATTCGGGTGCGCAGGTGCTGTTCCGGTCGACTGACAGGGGCCAGAGCTGGCAAGTCATCAA
>OEIU01001556.1_pt1 | contig 14380 bp, 13 predicted proteins | sample 1539221 | NCBI WGS metagenome assembly OEIU01 (sample SAMN03792071, study PRJEB22550) | activated sludge metagenome | feature: wastewater treatment plant; material: activated sludge; isolation source: Wastewater treatment plant of a petroleum refinery complex | place: Argentina: Zarate | collected...
CCATCGCCGACCTCGCGGTCGCGACCAATTGCGGGCAGATCAAGACCGGCTCGCTCTCCCGCTCCGACCGCCTCGCCAAGTACAACCAGCTCATCCGCATCGAGGAGGAACTGGGGAGCGCCGCAAAATTCGCGGGACGCGCCGCACTGAAGGTCTGATCGCCTCCGAAGCCCTTCCCACCTTCTGCCGGCACCGGCCAGCCCCGCGCGCATCGCATGGCCTCGCGCGGGGCGCCATGCGCTAAGGGGGAGCGTGCGCTTCTCCCTTACCCATCCCCGCTGGTCTCCCCGCATCGCGGTGGCCGCCATGGTCGTGTCGATGTTCACGGCCGGTGGGAATTTCGCCGTCAGCCGCCACGGCGTCCAGCACGGGCTCTCGCCCTATGACCTGGTCGCCCTGCGCTTCGGCATATCCGGCCTGATCCTGCTGCCGTTCTTCGTCCGCAAGGGCGTCGCCGACTGCGCTGGAATCGGCTGGAAGAGAGGAATCCCGCTCGCCCTCACGAGCGGGGCCGTCATCACGCTCCTGATGAGCTTCGGCACCAAGCTCGCGCCGGCAGCCCACGGGGCCGCCTTGGGCCCGGGCACCGTGACGGTGGTCGGCGTCGTCTACGCCGCTTTTCTGGCGGGCCGCCTGCCGCCGCGCCTGACCTTGCTCGGCCTCGCCTTCGCCCTGTGCGGCCTCGCGACCATCGCCCTTGCCGGCACCGCCAGCGGCTCGCGCTCCGTGATGCTGGGCGACCTCTGCTATTTCGCCACCGGCCTCCTCTGGGGCTTCTATCCCGTCCTCCTCCACAAATGGCGGATCGACGCGATCGTGGGAGCGACGATCTGCTCCGTGCTCTCGCTCGCCTACATGCCGATCTATCTCGCCTTTCTCGAATCGCGGCTCTGGGCGGCGCCGCTCGACGTGCTGCTGGTCCAGGCTTTCTACCAGGGCATCATGAACTCGATCGTCGGGCTCTGGCTCTGGGGGCACGGCGTGCGGGTGCTGGGCGCCTCGGGCACGCAGTTCTTCCCGCCCATGATTCCGGTGGTCGGAACCCTCGCCGCGATTCCGATCCTCGGGGAATGGCCGGGGCCCTTCCACCTTGCGGGGATCGCGCTCATTGTCGCCGGGCTCGCCCTCGCCGCGCGGGGCAATCGCCCGCCCGCCCGGCCCCGGATCTGAAATTCTAACCTGTCCTTAACCATGGTCCGGCCAAGCATGGGCCATGGTTGTGCGCCGTCGATATCGGGGAATTTTTCTGACTGTCTCGGCTTATGCCGTGGGAGCGGGGCTCGTCGCCTATTTCCTCCACAATGCGGAGATCGGCAATCGCGGCCTGCGGGTGAAGCAGGTCCTGAAGATCCAGATCTTCGAGGCGAACCAGGAGCTGGACGCGGCCCGCGCCGAGACCAAGGAATGGGAGCGCCGTCTCGCGCTTCTGCGCGCCGAGCATGTCGACCGCGACCTCCTCGAGGAACGCGCGCGTATCCTTCTCGGCCGCGTGCACAAGAACGACGTCGTCGTCGTCGGCCCCTGAGCGATTGGCCGCCGCTACGCTCTCGATTTCCCTTGCCGCATGGTCTAGCCTTCTCGACAATCAAGGTTCGGGCTTAGCGGAGGAACGGATGGCGGTGTCAGCGCGCAGGACGGCGAGGGCGGGCTCGACAGGGAGGGCCGCGGCCGCCAAGACGAGAGGCGCCCCGAAAGGCGAGGAGGCCGGGGCTCCGGCCTCGTCCTTCAGCAAGGACGAGGATCTCCAGGCCTACCGGGACATGCTGCTGATCCGGCGCTTCGAGGAGAAGGCGGGCCAGCTCTACGGCATGGGCCTGATCGGCGGGTTCTGCCACCTCTATATCGGCCAGGAAGCCGTCGTCGTCGGCATGCAGATGGCGTCCCGCGAGGGCGACGAGGTCATCACCGGCTATCGCGACCACGGCCATATGCTCGCCTGCGGAATGGATCCGCGCGGGGTGATGGCGGAGCTGACCGGACGCCGCGGAGGCTATTCCAAGGGCAAGGGCGGCTCGATGCACATGTTCTCCAAGGAGAAAGCCTTCTATGGCGGGCATGGCATCGTGGGCGCCCAGATCGCCATCGGCACCGGGCTCGGCCTCGCCAACTGGTATCGCGAGGACGGCAAGGTCGCGCTCGCCTATTGCGGTGACGGCGCCGCGAACCAGGGGCAGGTCTACGAGAGCTTCAACATGGCCGAGCTGTGGAAGCTGCCGGTCGTCTACGTCATCGAGAACAACAAATACGCGATGGGCACCGCTGTCACCCGCGCCTCGGCGCAGACGGATTTCTCCAAGCGCGGCGTGTCCTTCAACATCCCCGGCGAGCAGGTCGACGGCATGGATGTGCGGGCCGTGCGCGAGGCCGGGCAGCGCGCGATCGACTTCGCCCGCGCCGGCAACGGGCCCTACATCCTCGAGATGCAGACCTATCGCTATCGCGGCCATTCGATGTCCGACCCGGCCAAGTACCGCTCGAAGGACGAGGTCGCCAAGATGCGCGAGGAGCGCGACCCCATCGAGATGGTCAGGAAGCGGCTCCTCGAAACCCACGGAATGGACGAGGACGAACTGAAGAAGATCGACGCCAAGGTGCGCGAGATCGTGAACGACGCCTCCGAATTCGCCAGCCACGACCCCGAGCCGGATCCCTCCGAGCTTTGGACGGACATCCTCCTCGAGGTCCGAGCCTAGCCGGACCCGCCCGCCATGGCCCCGCTCTCCCCAAGGCACCGTCGCGAGCAGGCCGGCAAGCCGGCGTCCCGCCGCATCGGCGCGGGCGGGACTCGCGAGGGCCGGCGCCGGACGGGATGCCGCATTCCCCCCTTCGACTTCTGATCCAAGAGCCTTCCGATGCCGACCGACATCCTCATGCCCGCACTCTCGCCCACGATGGAGGAGGGCAAGCTCTCGAAATGGCTCAAGAAGGAGGGTGATCCGATCAAGTCGGGCGACATCATCGCCGAGATCGAGACCGACAAGGCGACGATGGAGGTCGAGGCGGTCGACGAGGGTGTCCTCGCGAAGATCCTCATCCCCGACGGGACGGAGAACGTGGCCGTGAACACTCCGATCGGGGTGATCGCGGCGGATGGCGAAGACGTATCGGCGGCGGCTTCCGCGAGGCCGGCCCCGAACGGGGCGGCCGCAGAGGCGCCGAAGGCTGCTGCCCCGGCCGAGGCTCCCGCGGCCACCGTCCCGGCGGCGCCCCGCCAGCCGGAGAGCGTGGCCGAGCCCGAGGTGCCGGCCGGCACCGAGATGGTCTCGCAGACGGTGCGCGAGGCGCTCCGCGACGCCATGGCCGAGGAGATGCGGCGCGACAAGGACGTCTTCGTGATGGGCGAGGAGGTCGCCGAATACCAGGGCGCCTACAAGGTGACGCAGGGCCTGCTCCAGGAGTTCGGGCCCAAGCGCGTCATCGACACGCCGATCACCGAGCACGGCTTCGCCGGCCTCGGCGTCGGGGCGGCGCTGACGGGGCTGCGGCCCATCGTCGAGTTCATGACCTTCAACTTCGCCATGCAGGCGATCGACCACATCATCAATTCGGCGGCGAAGACCCTCTACATGTCCGGCGGCCAGATGGGCGCCTCCATCGTCTTCCGGGGTCCGAACGGGGCCGCCGCCCGCGTTGCCGCCCAGCATTCGCACGACTATGCCGCCTGGTATTCGAACGTGCCGGGCCTCAAGGTCGTGATGCCCTACACCGCGGCGGATGCGAAGGGCCTGCTCAAGGCCGCCATCCGCGACCCGAACCCGGTCATCTTCCTCGAGAACGAAATCCTCTACGGCCAGTCGATGCCGGTGCCGAAGCTCGACGATTTCGTGCTGCCGATCGGCAAGGCGCGCATCCACCGCCCGGGCAAGGACGTCACCATCGTCTCCTTCGGCATCGGCATGACCTACGCCATCAAGGCCGCCGACGAGCTGGCCAAGGAGGGAATCGATGCGGAGGTGATCGACCTGCGCACCATCCGGCCCATGGATATCGAGACGGTCATTCGCTCGGTCCAGAAGACGAATCGCTGCGTCGCGGTGGAGGAGGGCTTCCCGCAATCGGGCGTGACGGCCGAGATCGGCATGAAGATCATGGAGGAGGCTTTCGACTATCTCGACGCCCCGGTCGTGCGCATCACCGGCAAGGACGTGCCGATGCCCTATGCGGCCAATCTCGAGAAGCTCGCCTTGCCAAATGTCGGCGAGGTCGTCGCGGCGGCGAAGGCCGTCTGCTACCGGTAGGGGCTTCCGTGAGGCGCCTCTTCTCCGCCCGTGCGGCCTGTCGGCGCGAGGCCGGCTGGCTGCCTGCGCGGGGAGCCTGACATGGGCGACCCCGCACGACATCGCGTCGCCTGTACCGACCTCGATGCCGTGCCGCCCAACGACCTTTTCCCCTTCGATACGCCGCCTTCACAAGAGGCCTGATCAGAGACCGCGCCGATGCCCACGAACATTCTCATGCCCGCCCTCTCGCCCACGATGGAGAAAGGGAACCTCGCCAAGTGGCTGAAGAAGGAAGGCGACACCATCAAGTCGGGCGACGTCATTGCCGAGATCGAGACCGACAAGGCGACGATGGAGGTCGAGGCGGTCGACGAGGGCAAGATCGGCAAGATCATGATGCCGGGGGGGACCGCCGACGTGCCGGTGAACCAAGTCATCGGCATCATCGCGGGGGAGGGTGAAGACCCCAAGAGCGTCGCGGCCTCGGGCGCGTCCGCCGCTCCCGTGCCGAAGGCCGAGGCTCCGGCCCCCGCATCTGCTCCCGCGGCTCCTGCTCCCAAGCCCAACGGCGTCGGCGCACCGGCGGCGCATGCCGGCGACCGCGTCTTCGCCTCGCCTCTCGCGCGGCGCATCGCCAAGGAGAGCGGCGTCGATCTCGCCTCGATCGCCGGCTCGGGCCCCAAGGGCCGCATCGTGCAGGCTGACGTGAAGGCGGCGGTGGAGGGCGGTGCCGCCAAGCCGGCCGCGACGGCGGCCCCCGCTCCCGCCGCGGCCAAGGCGCCGCCTTCTGCGGCTGCGGGCGCCGCGCTGGCGCAGGGCCCGAGCCTCGCCCAGGTCAAGGCGATGTACGAGGAGGGCAGCTATGAGGAGGTGCCGCTCGACGGGATGCGCAAGACCGTCGCCAAGCGCCTCACCGAATCCAAGCAGACCGTTCCGCATTTCTATCTGTCGCTGGATGTCGAGCTGGATGCGCTGCTGAAGCTGCGGACCCAGCTCAATGCGAGCGCCCCGCAGGACAAGGACGGCAAGCCGCTCTTCAAGCTCTCGGTAAACGATTTCGTCATCAAGGCGCTGGCTCTGGCGCTCCAGGAGGTCCCGGATGCGAATGCCGTCTGGGCCGAGGACCGCGTCCTCAAGTTCCGCCATTCCGATGTCGGGGTCGCGGTGGCGATCGAGGGTGGACTCTTCACTCCGGTGATCCGCCGGGCCGAGCAGAAGACGCTCTCGGCCATTTCCGGCGAGATGAAGGACCTCGCCGGCCGGGCCCGCAAGCGCCGGCTCAAGCCCGAGGAATATCAGGGCGGCGCGACCGCCGTCTCCAATCTCGGCATGTACGGCATCTCGAACTTCCAGGCCGTCATCAACCCGCCCCATGCGACGATCCTCGCGGTCGGCGCGGGCGAGAAGCGGGTGGTGGTGAAGAACGACGCCCCCGCCGTCGTCCAGGCCATGACGGTCACGCTGTCGCTCGACCACCGCGTCGTCGACGGCGCGCTCGGGGCCGAGGTGCTGTCCGCCTTCAAGCGGCTCATCGAGAATCCGATGTCGATGCTCGTCTGAAGCGGGCGGCCCCGGAACCTCGGTCTGGGGCCGGCTTTACCATGGGATGCAAAAGGCGGCGACCGCTCGCGTGAGGCGACAAGGGCGGGTCGGCCGATCTGGCCGCTGCGGCCGAGGAATTCCGATGCGGATGAAAGTCGTTGCGGTCTGTCTGGTCGCCTTGTGCGCGGCCTCCTGTTCTCCTTCCGGCTCCCCCCCGGCCGGGGGCGCCGTGGGACCCGAGCCTTCTGCTCCGCCGGCGGCGCAGGCCGCGCCCTCGGGCATGACGGTGGAGGAGGCGCGGGCGCTCGCCTCCGGCTATTCGTTCCTGCGGCCGGCTGCGAGCGACAGCTACGAGGTTCTTTATTTCGATCCCGGCGGGAAAGCCTCCCTGCTGCGCGGCGAACTGCTCCAGATCGTCCATGGCCGCTGGTCCGCGGAGATGGCGCCCGTCGGCTCCTCCCCGACGCCGGTCGCCGCGATCTGCCTCACCCTCGGCGCGAACCGCCGCTGCCTCGATCCCACCCTCCTGTCGGCCGCGAATACGGAGCGGCAGAAGGGTGACGTGCTCGGGATCGGAACATGGACCACCGTGCCCGAATCCCTGCCGCGCGAGCGGGCCCCCCTCGCCGAGCTGCGCGACCGCATCCGCAGCTGATCCGGCCACGGGCTTGGCGGGGCGGGCCTCTTGTGGTGTTGTCGGAACAAATATAGAACAAACTAACGCGGTGGACGCCAGCCCGGCCGGGCTTGCCCCCGCGGCCCGATGGCAGGATGGTGCGGGCGAAGAGTGCCCGAGTGGAGTTTCACATGGCCGGAAGCGTCAACAAGGTCATCCTGGTCGGCAATCTCGGCCGCGATCCCGAGACGAGGCGGCTCGGCTCGGGGGATCCCGTGGTCAACCTGCGCATCGCCACCTCGGAGACCTGGAAGGATCGCGGCACCGGCGAGCGCAAGGAGAGGACGGAATGGCATTCCGTCGTCATCTTCAACGAGAACCTGTGCCGGATCGCCGAGCAATATCTGCGCAAGGGCTCGAAGGTCTATGTCGAGGGCCAGCTGCAGACCCGCAAATGGCAGGACCAGTCGGGCCAGGACCGCTATTCCACTGAGATCGTCCTCAGCCGCTTTCGCGGCGACCTGACCCTGCTCGACGGACGGGGCGAGCGGGGAGCGGGGGATTACGGCGACGACATGGAGGGCGGCGGCCAGGTCAGGGGCGGCGGCGATTTCGGCCGCTCCGGCCCCATGGAGCGCAGGCCGGCTCCGGCCGGCAGCGGAGGCGGGAGCGGCGGGGGCGGGCGCGGCGGCTATTCCAAGGATCTGGACGACGACATTCCGTTCTAGAGCACGATCCGAACCAGCCAGCTCCGGGGCCAGCCCATGACCGAAGAGGAACTCGTCGCCGGATTGTCGGCCTGGGTGGAGGTGGAATCGCCGACCCACGACGCGGCGCGCGTCAACGCGATGATGGATCTCGTTGCGCGGGAGGCCGAGGGGGCGGGCGTCGCGACCGAGCGCATCGCGGGGCGCGACGGGCTCGGGGACAATCTCGTGCTGCGGGCGGGGCCGGCGCGCGAGGATGGGGCGGTTCTGGTCCTGTCCCATCTCGATACGGTCCATCCGGCCGGCACGATCGAGCGCGATCTCGTGCTGCGGCGCGAGGGGGATCGCCTCTACGGTCCGGGCATCTACGACATGAAGGGGGGCGCCTATCTGGCGTTCCGGGCTTTCCTCGATGCGGCGCGGAGCGGAGCGGGGACGCGGCCTCTGGCCTTCCTCTTCACGCCGGACGAGGAGATCGGCTCGCCCACGAGCCGCGACCTGATCGAGGCCCATGGCCGGCGGGCCGGGGCGGTGCTCGTGACGGAGCCGGCCCGCGAGGGCGGGCGCTGCGTCACGGCCCGCAAGGGGGTCGGCCGGTTCGATGTCGAGATCGAGGGGCGGGCCTCGCATTCGGGGACGCGCCACGAGGACGGACGCAGCGCCATCCGCGAGGCGGCCCATCAGATCCTCGCCATAGAGGGCATGACCGATTACGCGCGCGGCGTCACGACGAGCGTCGGCATGATCTCGGGCGGCACAGCCGCCAATGTCGTGCCCCAACATTGCCGCTTCTCGGTCGATCTGCGGGTGGTCACCTCGAAAGACGGGGAGGACTACGTGGCCCGCATCCTCGGGCTCCGACCCGTCGATAGGGATGTCGCCGTCCGCGTCACGGGCGGCATGAACCGGCCGCCCTACGAGCGGAGCGAGGCCATCGCCGCACTTTTCGGGAAGGCGCGGTCGCTCGCCGCCGAACTCGGCCTCGATCTCGGCGAGGCGCCCCGGACGGGCGGCGGCTCGGACGGCAATTTCACCGCCGCTATCGGCACGCCGACCCTGGACGGACTCGGGGTCGAGGGGGACGGCGCGCATACGCTGCACGAGCATGCTCTCGTCTCCTGCCTCCTGCCGCGCCTCGCGCTGATGGAGCGGCTGCTCACGCGGCTGTGAGGCGGAGGTCTCTCAGCCGTCCTGGTGCGTCACGCGCGGCGCCCCGAGGCGCGGCCAGGGGCGGGCTTTCTCGAAGGCCCGCGCGGCCTTGAGGACGAGATCGTCGCGTCCCATCGGCCCGACGATCTGGAGACCGACCGGCAGGCCGCCCGCCGTGAGCCCGCAGGGAACGGTCGCCGCCGGCTGGAGGGTCAGGTTGAAGGGATAGCTGTAGGGCGTCCAGTTCAGCCAGTCCTGGCCGTAGCTGCCGTCCGGCGGTGTGTTGTGCCCGGCCTCGAAGGCCGGGACGGCGACGGCGGGCGTGAGGAGGAGATCGTAGCTCTCGTGGAAGCCGGCCATGGCGAGCGCGTTCGCGGCGCGCGCATTCGCGGCGCGAACGAAATCGGCGCCCGAGAGCGTCCGCCCCGCCTGCGCCTCGTCGAGGAAGCCCGGGTCCAGCTCGCCCCAATGCTCTTCGGCAATGCCGTCGAGCACCAGCGCGGCTCCCGTGCGCCACAGGACGCGCAGGATCTCGACCGGATCGGAGATGTGGGGATCGTCCTCGGCGAGGTCGGCGCCGAGGCTGGAGAAGACCCGGGCCGCCTCGGTCGTCAGCGCCTCGACCTCGGGATGCAGGTCGGTGACGTAGCCGAGGCGCGGGCTCCAGGCGACGCGCAGGCCGCGGATGCCGTCCTCGAGGCCGGCCATGTAGTCGGGGGCCGGAATCCAGAGCGCGTCGATGTCGCGGGGATCGGGCCGCGCGACGATGCCGAGCATCGCGGCCGCATCGGCGACGCCATGCGTCATCGGGCCCAGATGCGAGACGATCCCGAAGGGGGAGGGCGGATAGGCGGGAACGCGGCTGAAGGAAGGCTTGATGCCGAAGATGCCGCAGAAGGAGCAGGGAATGCGGATCGATCCCGCCCCGTCGGTGCCGATATGCAGCGGGCCGATGCCGAGCGCGGCGGCGGCGGCGGCTCCGGCCGAGGAGCCGCCCGTCGTCATGCGGGTATCCCAGGGGTTTCGCGTGAAGCCCGTCAGCGGGCTGTCGCCGAGGCCCTTCCAGCCGAATTCCGGCAGCGTCGTCTTGGCGAAGGGAACCGCTCCCGCCTCGATCAGGCGATCGACGGAGGGGGCGTTCTCGGCGGCCGGAGCGTCGGGGGACGTGCGCGAGCCGCGCCGGGCGGGTCGACCGGTCCAAAGGATATTGTCCTTGACGGTGAAAGGGGCTCCGTCGAGCCCGCTCGCGGGCTTGCCCGCCGCCCAACGCGCCTCGGAAGCGCGGGCGGCGGCGAGAGCCGCCTCCTGATCGATCAGCGTGAAGGCATTGACGATGGGATTGGCGCGCTCGGCCGCCGCGAGCACCGCGGCCATCACCTCGACGGGCGAGAAGCGCCTGGCGCGGTAGCCGGCGGCGAGCGCCGCCAGATCGAGAGAAAGAAGCTCGGACATGGATGCCTCGGACGCGGGCATCCTTCATGGCATGGTCTTCGGCCGGGCGGTATCCCGTCCGGCCGGGCGCCGGTCACCGGGCCGAGGCTTGCTGCGTGAAGAGCGAGAGGAAGGACGGCGTTTGCGGGGCGGCGGCGGTCGTGTCCGGCTCCGCCGCGCGGTGGCCGCGCCGGCCCCGGATCGCGCTGGCGAGGCCCATGCGCTTGGCTTCGTAATAATAGCCGCGGGCGTAATGCGAGACGGCCCGGTCGTAATTGCCGCCCGAGACGCGCCAGGCGCCGGCGAGGTACTTGATGCCGTAGGTCAGGTTGGTCTCGGCGTCGAGGAGGCCGCCCGGCCCGCCCGGATAGCCGACCCCGCGCGCGGTTGCGGTCTTGATCTGCATGAGGCCGAGCGCGCCTCCGCGGCCGACGGCCCGCGGATTGTACCTGCTCTCCCGCACGATGATCCGGTGGACGAGCGCCTCGGGCACGTTGTTGAGCCGGGCGTGATAGGCGACGAGGGCGTTGATCCGCGCCCGGCTGCCCGAGGAGATCGAGGAATCCCCCCGCGGGACTTCCCGGACGCCGAAAAGCCCCTGGAACGGGTTGCTTTCAGGCGCCGGCTGCTCCTCCGGGGCCGTCGGCGCGGAAGCGAGCGGGCTGGGTGCGGCCTGCGGCGGCAGGACGAGGGCGGAGAGGCCGGCGGGCCGGCGCGGCGGCAGGATGTCCATATAGGCGGCGAAACGCGGCGAGGCCGACTCGGAAGGAGTCTGGCCGGTCTTCGCCGTGGAGGGGCCGGGCTTCGCCGGCTGGGCCTCGGCGGGCGTGGCCGGCCTGAGCGGCTGGAAGGAACCGGGCGCCGCGATCGGCATCGAGGAGGGAGACAGGTCCAGCCCCATCGTCACCGGCGCGACGGCGGCGGGAGCGGGCGCCTCCGCGAAGAGCGAGCGCGACTCCTGGGCGGCGGCCGGCACGGTGCCGGCGAGCGTCACGGCGGCCACCCCGGCCAGCCAGCTTCGAATGTCCATCGAGCCCCACATCGTCTATTTGATGGCGTTGTTCTGCGACAAATGGGGCCATTCGGAGGCACCTTCCGCCGCAGGGCCGAACAGGCCGGGACGCCTGAGGCGCAGGGTTTGCAGCAGGACCAGGGTCTTGGCATCGGCCAGCTCGCCGCGATCGGCGAGGGCGGCCAACTCGGCCAGCGACATCTCCGCGATCGTCACATCCTCCTCCTCGGACGCGAGCCCGCCCCCCTCGCCGGTGCGGTCCTCGGCGCCGTAGGCCGCGAGGAACAGGTGGATCCGCTCGGTCGAGAGGCCCGGCATGGTCATCATAGTCACGACCGGCTCGAGGTCCCGCAGGGTCAGGCCCAACTCCTCGGCGGCCTCCCGGCGGATGCAGGCTTCCGGCTCCTCGTCGCCGTCGATCAGTCCTGCCGCGACCTCCAGCGTCTCGGTGATCCCGGCCGCGAGCAGCATCGGCACGCGGAGTTGGCGCGCCAGGAGGGCGGTCCGCCGTCGCGGATCGTAGGCGAGCACCGCCGCCGCATCGCCGTGGCTCTCGACCTCGCGCCGGATCTGCCTCCCGTCCGGCTTCGTCACGACGGCGAGGAGATATTGCCCCCAGCCCTCGTAGAGCGCCTCGACCTTCGTGATCTTCATCCTGCGGTCTTCTCTAGCGAATCGTGAAGGAGGCGGGGTCCCATTCCGGCTTCGGATATTGCGGGTCCATGTCCTCCAGCGTCGCACGCACGATGGCCGCGATTGTGGCGTTGCGCGCCCATTTCTTGTTGGACGGGATGATGTACCAGGGAGCGATCTTGGTCGAGCAGCGGCTCAGCATCGTCTCGTAGGCGTTCATGTAGTCGTCCCAGAGCTTGCGCTCCTCGATGTCCGACGGGTCGAACTTCCAGTGCTTGTGCGAGAGGTCGAGCCGCTCCTGGAGACGGTCGCGCTGCACGTCCTTGGAGATGTGGAGCATGAATTTCACGATCCGCGTCGAGGAGGAGATCATGTCCTCGAAGGCGTTGATCTGGTTGTAGCGGTGCTCGATGATGTCGGGCGGCGCCAGCATCCTGACCCGGCCGATCAGCACGTCCTCGTATTGGGAGCGGTTGAAGATGCCGATCGTGCCCCGCTGCGGGCAGGCCCGGTGGGCGCGCCAGAGGAAGTCGTGGGCGAGTTCCTCGGCGCTGGGCGCCTTGAAGGAGGTCACCGAGATGCCGAGCGGTCCCGTCCGGCCGAAGACGGCGCGGACGGCGCCGTCCTTGCCGCTCGTATCCATGCCCTGGAGGATGACGAGGAGGGCGCGCTTGCCCTCGGCATAAAGCCGGTCCTGGAGAAGGTCGATGGCCTCGGCGTCGCGCAGGAGCTGGGCCTGCGCCTCCTGCTTGCCTCCCAGATGGCGGGTGTCGGAGGGATCGAAGGCGGCGAGATCGACCTTCGAGCGCGGCTTGATCAGAAGGCGACGGTGCATCTGGCGAATGCGGCCGAGGGGGGAATGCACCGGGGTCGTTTCCTTCCGGCCGCGCTTGGCGACCGCGTGCATCAGGGCGGAGAGCGGCGCGCCCGTCAACCCGGCGGCGCAAGGGGCCTGCTTGTCCTGGCGTCCGGTTTGCGCGAGAGAACGCGGCTTCCGCGCTTGATCCGACCTGTTCACATGATTCACGTCACATTTCCCGATGGCGCTCGCCGCGAGTTCCCAGACGGCGCGACGGGCGCCGATATCGCGGGCGCGATCTCGAAGTCGCTGCTCAAGAAGGCCATGGCCGCGAGGATCGACGGCCGCCTCGCCGACCTCTCCGAGCCGGTGGCGGACGGGGCGCGGATCGAGATCGTCACGCGCGACGCGCCCGACGCGCTCGAGCTGATCCGCCACGACGCGGCGCATGTCATGGCCGAGGCGGTGCAGGACCTCTATCCCGGCACGCAGGTCACGATCGGGCCCGTGATCGAGAACGGCTTTTATTACGACTTCGCCCGCGAGGAGCCCTTCCGCCCCGAGGATCTCGAACGCATCGAGAAGAGGATGCGCGAGATCATCGCGCGCAACGCGCCCTTCACGGTCGAGACCTGGGACCGCGAGAGGGCGAAGGCCCATTTCGCGCAAGCGGGCGAGCGCTACAAGGTCGAGCTGATCGACGCGATCCCGGAGGGCCAGCCGCTCAAGATCTACCGGCAGGGCGATTGGCTCGACCTCTGCCGCGGGCCGCACGGCGCCTCGACCGGCCAGATCGGCCAGGGCTTCAAGCTCATGAAGCTCGCCGGCGCCTATTGGCGCGGGGATTCCAACAACCCGATGCTCCAGCGCATCTACGGCACCGCCTGGACGAGCGAGAAGGATCTCGCCGACTATCTCCACCGGCTGGAGGAGGCAGAGCGGCGCGACCATCGCAAGCTCGGGCGGGAAATGGACCTCTTCCACTTCCAGGAGGAGGGGCCGGGCGTCGTGTTCTGGCATCCGAAGGGCTGGACCCTGTTCCAGACGCTCATCGCCTATATGCGCCGCCGCCTCGGCGCGCTGGGCTACGAGGAGGTGAACGCGCCGCAGCTCCTCTCCACCTCGCTCTGGGAGACCTCGGGCCATTGGGGCTGGTACAAGGAGAACATGTTCGGGGCGCAGTCGGCCGGCGAACTGGCCGAGGACAAGCGCGTCTTCGCGCTCAAGCCCATGAACTGTCCCGGCCACGTGCAGATCTTCATGCACAGCCTGAAGAGCTATCGCGACCTTCCCCTGCGGCTGGCCGAGTTCGGGGCGGTGCACCGCTACGAGCCCTCGGGCGCGATGCACGGGCTGATGCGCGTGCGCGGCTTCACGCAGGACGATGCGCATATCTTCTGCACCGAGGACCAGCTCGCCGAGGAATGCCTGAAGATCAACGACCTGATCCTCTCGACCTACGGCCATTTCGGCTTCGGCGAGATCGTCGTGAAACTCTCGACCCGTCCCGAGAAGCGCGTCGGCTCCGACGTGCTGTGGGACCATGCCGAATCGGTGATGGAGGAGGTGCTCTCGACCATCCGCCAGAATTCCTGCGGGCGGGTGCGCACGGAGATCAATCCGGGCGAGGGCGCCTTCTACGGGCCGAAATTCGAATATGTCCTGCGCGACGCGATCGGCCGCGACTGGCAATGCGGCACGACGCAGGTCGATTTCAACCTGCCCGAGCGCTTCGGGGCGACCTTCGTCGACCGGGACGGCGCGAAGAAGCCGCCGGTCATGGTCCACCGCGCCATCTGCGGCTCGATGGAGCGCTTCATCGGCATCCTGATCGAGCATTTCGCCGGCCATTTCCCGCTCTGGCTGGCGCCGCTCCAGGCCGTCGTCGCGACCATCACCTCGGATGCGGACGAGTATGCGCTCGAAGTCGCGGCCGCGGCCCGCAAGGCGGGCCTGCGCGTCGAGACGGATCTGCGCAACGAGAAGATCAACCTCAAGGTCCGCGAGCATTCGCTGGCCAAGGTGCCGGTGCTGCTGGTGCTCGGCCGGCGGGAGGCGGAGGAGCGCCGCGTCTCCATCCGCCGGCTCGGCTCGAAGGATCAGGCCGGGATGGGCCTCGAGGAGGCCCTCGCGGCCCTCGCGGCCGAGGCGGTTCCGCCCGACCTGCGCGAGGGATAGGAAGGGCTTCGCATCTGGTGGCTTCCGCCGCACCAACCCTCCCCGCCGCAAGCGGGGAGGGGTGGTGCGGCGAAACCGCCAAATGCGATAGCC
>OEIU01001557.1_pt1 | contig 14369 bp, 17 predicted proteins | sample 1539221 | NCBI WGS metagenome assembly OEIU01 (sample SAMN03792071, study PRJEB22550) | activated sludge metagenome | feature: wastewater treatment plant; material: activated sludge; isolation source: Wastewater treatment plant of a petroleum refinery complex | place: Argentina: Zarate | collected...
CGATGGAAGTTGCAGGGCGTCTTGGATTTCTTGATCCGTCGCGCCGTGTTCGCCGCGTTCCCGCAGCATCGACAGCACCGCAGCCCGCAGCGTCCCGGCGTGGCCGGCGATCCGGCCCGCCGCGACCCGCGACGTTTCCGGCGCATCGTTCCGAACCGGGGGCATCAGGGGCAACCGTGCGAACGTAGAATCGGGTGAAGCGTTCGGACCATTGACGCCAGCCCCGCCCGCCAGCGGGGCCGCGTCGTTTCTTGGGGGCGTGTTCACTGGCCTACCCCCTTCCGCGCTTCGATGTACCGCCGCAGGTCCGCCACGTCGAACAGGCGACGCGACAGCAGTTTCACGGATGGAAGTTCGCCGCGTGTCCGCAGGTTGTCGATCGTGCCGGGCGACACGCCCAGCAGCCGTCCGGCTTCGCGCCGGTCAACCAGCATCGGGGCCGGTGTCGTCGGGGTGTTCGTGTTACTTGCCACGCGCCACCCCCTTCGCCGGCGTGGTGGACAGCGCCGCCAACACCGATTCGGCGTTGTAGCGGATCACTTTGGGCGATAGCCGCAGCGTCGGGATGCACCCGCGCCGCGCCCACGCCCGGATAGTTTCGGGCGAAACGCGCAGGCGCTTCGCCAACTCTCGGGCCGTCAGCAGTTCCGTTGCTTGATCCATCGAAGATACTCCGGGTGGGGCGGGCCGCTCGGCCCGTCCCCGCACACCCGGCGCGTATCTGTCGATAACCTCCGATACTCACCGATACCCCTTGATTCCAGCGTGTTTTCACGCCGATACCGGGGCCGCGATTATTCTTCGTCGTCGCCGTCTTTGGCCTTTTGCCGCTCCCGCTCCCGAAGATGGTGCGCCTTCCCGTCCGTTCGTTTCCCTTGTTCCGCCGCCGCCGGGTCCAGCGTCCGGGCCGGCGCTCGGCTTCCAACTTGGGGCAGCGCCTTTGCCGCGTCACCCGCCAGCCCGCTCGCTTCGGCGTGCAACTTCGCGCGTTGGATTTGTTCCGATACTCGGGGTTGGGTGATTTTGGGATCGTTGTGTTTCTTCGCCAGCGTCGCCGCGATCGCCGTGGCCGTCATCCCCACTTGATTCGCCTTCCACGCTTCCCACGCCCAAGGTTTCAGGGTGGGCAACTTCGCCGCCGGGGTGTCGTCATCCCGTGCGCCCAGTGATTCGATCACGCCCGCGACGCGCTCAAAGCCGGCGCGGTTTCCCTCCAACACCGCAGGGATCGCCGCAGCAGCCGCTTCCAACCGGGCCAGTATCGCGGGGTCGATCGTCGGGGCGTTGGGCTTGCTCGCCGCCGCGATCACCGCTTCGGCTTCGCGTATCAGTTGCATCCGCAGGTCGGGGAAGTTGATCGGATCGCATCGCAGCAGCCACAGGGCCGACTCACCCCGCGCCCGGTCTTGGCCGTTCCATTCGCGCATCATCAGGTCTTGACCATCGCCGTAGGTCTTGATCCCCAGCCGTTCCCGCACCACCGCGCGGGTTTCCTTCGCTCTCAGTTCGTCCAGGTCCGCGCCCCAGCCCATCGGTTCCGCCGGCTTCCCTTGGGCCACTTGCCGCGCCGTCGCGCTGGCCTTCGCTTCACCGATCAATCGGTCTAGGTCGGGTTCCAGCGGATGCCGCCGCCCGGTGTAGACCGCATTTCGGAAGTAGACGCCCAACTCATCGGCCACCGCTTCGATCACCGTGGGGTAGGGCGTCGCGCCCAACGTCACCTGCCGATACGCCGCCAGCCCGTTTACCACGCTCGCCGGCATGGCAGGTACAACCGGGGCCGCTTCGTTGCTCGCGCCCAACTTGATCGACGCCGCGCCGGGTGGATACACCCGCCGGGCTTCGGTGCAAACCGCCGGCGTCAGCAGGTGCGTCAGGTCATACCACGCGATGAACGCTTCGGCGAAGTTGAACGCCACGTCTTGCCATGCGTCGGGCTTGTCGGGGTGCGGGCGGTATTCGCGGGCGCGTTGCGCCACCATCGCCAGGTGTTCAACAAACGCGCGGGCCGCGCCGAACGCTTGATCGGCGGGGCTTGTTTCCGTTTCGTGCGCCTTCGTCGGCGCGGGCTTCCTTGCCATTGGTTCACTCGCCTTTCTCGGGCCGGTCGGGCGGGGTCTTGGGGCGAGTGAGCGCCAAGACCCCAGCCCGATCCGTTCATCGGGGGATCAATCCCGATGCCCGTTTCCGTGATTATTCGCCGTCCGCGTATGCGATGCCCGCACACTTCCGACACCGGACGCCAGCCCGCACGGGGTACAGGTGCGCCCGCCGACACTTGCAGCGGGGACACACCAGCCACACCCGCCAGCCGTACCGGGCGTCCGCGACCACCGCCAGGGCGATCCGCTCGCCGGGGTCGTCGGGCTTGTCAGCGGGCCGCACGTCGATCGCGTGAAGGGTCCGCAGGTCCGTCCCGTCCGCTTTCGCCCGCCGGCGTAGTTCGTTGGCGTCGATCCGGTTGGGGTAGTCCGCAACGTGCCACCGCTCGCGTGGCCGGCCCGTGTTGCGGTCGGTCAGTTCACCCGCCCACGAATACCGCAGCGCCCGTAGCAGCGGGTCTTGGTCCGCGCGTTCCAGTTCGATCATCGCGTAACACTCGCCCAGCAGCGCCCGGAAGTTCCGCGTATCCGGGTCGTCGGCTCGCCGTTCGTCGGATGCTTGCTCAAACCGGGCCACCAGCGCATCCCGATCCGCTTGCGGGGCATCGTTCAACCAGCCGCGACGGATCGCCGTGCGCATTAGCCGCAGGTCGCCGCGATAGTGCCGGGGATCGGCGAACAGGGTGTCAAACTTGGGGCGTGGGGCGTGGGCGTGTTCGTTCGTGTTCATCGTGATACCCTTCCGTGGGTCAGTTCGGGCCGTCGATTCAGGAAACCCCCGCCGGGGGGCTTTGGGGGCGACCGTCCGGGGTGACGGGGTGCGGGGCGTCCAACTTCGCCAGCAGGTCGGACAGGTCCACCCGCTCCAACGCTTCCAGCAGGTACGCCGTCGCCGCGTCGCTCAGGTCGTCGGGCCGGACGATCACCGCGACTTCCGCGCCGTCGCGGGTCAGGATCACCCGCCCGCCGGCGTCCACCCGCGCCAACACCGCCGCCAGCGTCAGCCCGTCCACCACCGCGATCCGTTCCATGCGCCACCGCCTTCCGGTTGAAACAAACTCTGTCCCGTGCCGCGACCGTTCCCGCAGCCCGTGGGGGCATCGGGTCGGTCGGGAGTACCTTCACGTCGTCGGGCCGCTCGCCCCGCCAGCCGTCCCGCTCGGGGCCGTGGGGGGCGTTGTGGGGGTCGCCGCCTTCACCAGCGCCAGCACGCCCGCCCGGATCGCCGGGGGCAGGTCGGGCCACGCCGCGACCACCGCCGCCAACTCGGGATCGGTGGGCTTCGCCGGGGGCGTCGGGGGGCCAAAACCACCCCCTTTGTTGCCGGATTTGCTGCCGCCCGATTCAGAAACCCCCGCGTTTCCCGAAGGAAACCGCAAGTGTTCGAGTCCTTCGGGGGGCACTTTTTCGACGAGAGCCCCGGCGTGCCGGGGCTTTTTTCAATTGGCCTCCTGGACGTAGGGCGCCTTCAGGAGGGCGAGCACCTGGGTGTGGAGCGTTTGGGCGCGTTTGGAGAGTTGGCCCAGAGCGAGCCTGCGGTTGTCGCGGGGGTCGTGGTCGGCGAGGGACGCGGCGAGGTGGGTGATGTAGTTCAGGGCCTCGTGCTGGGTGAGGAGGAGGCGGAACTCGAGGTCTTTTCCGCCGTGGAAGAGGATCTGGTTGGAGGTGGCGCCGGCGATGGCGCGGCGGGTGGCGGCCTCGACTTCGGGCAGACCTTGGTGGTCGAGCGCGATCGCGGGCTCTTCGCGGGCGAGAGTCTCGAGCGTGGACTTGGCGTCGCGGGAGAACTGGCCGATCGACTTGATGAGGCGCGCGACGGGTGGGGCGGGGCTCTTGAGGATGAGCACCTTGTCGATGTCGCACTCTTCGGAGATCGTGGAGTAGAGCAGGGCGTAGCCGTGGTTGCGCGCGGTGGTCTGGGCGTCGGCGGCCGGTCCGGGGGTGGAGTGGGCCGCGCTCCGACAGGCCGCGAGGAAGAGGGCGGGGGCGAGGGTGAGGACGATGAGGGCGCGGTGGAGCATGCTGCGGGAGGCTACGCCGCGCGAGGTCGGCGCCCTCGGCGCGGCCGATGAGGTTGGGGCGGGGAGGGCGGCCGCGGGCGAGTGCTTGACGGACCTGTGGCGATTGGGCTGGTGCGGCGGGTGGGGGTGGGCATGGGATCGCGTGTCTGGGGAGACTATGGCCGCGGGTGATTGTCGAGAGGTTCCTGCACGGCCCGGGACCCTTGCGGGACAGCACTACCTTGGCCTTAGAGCAGGCCAAGAGAGTGGCACTTTGCTGTGCGACCGAAGGTACGCCCAACTTCTCACGGATCGTCGCGTCCTACCCCAATGCAACCCGCCTTCGTGAGGGTCACACGCCGGGGAGCACATCCCCGGCATCGTCAGGCACTTCGTCCCCATCCTCCGCAAGCCCGTCGGGTTGGCGCTGAATCACGAGCCGCTCTCCGCCCACGGAGACGATGATCGTCCCGTCTTTCATGGCGAGAGAGAGTTCCGGGAGCGCGTCTGATGCCTCCGCGAGCAGGGCTTCAATCGGACCACGGACATACGTTTCAAGGAACCGGGCCATCGTCGGCCCCGCGAGTCCGTCGAGGTGTTCCCAAGCCTTCGCACCCGTGTATGCTTCTCCATCCTCCGCGAGAAACACCTTCGTCAACTCGGCGAGTTTGGGGTTCGGCGTCGGGTCCAGTACCACGAGAACGGGTACGAACCCGGAAAGCCGACACTCACGCGGAAACTGGAGTTCCTCGCCCCATCGACCCTGCCCCGACGCGGCAATCGTCACGCGCATTTTGAACTCGTACGCCCGGCGCTCGCGGATGCAATCGACTTGACGGCCCTTGTTCCCGTCGCCTTCGCGCTTGATCGGGCTTTGCTTCGCGCTGATCGGCGCGCCGCCAATCGCGTAGGCGATGATCGGCTCGAAGAGGTAGCCCGTCTCTTGCGCGGCTCGGTTGTCAATGTCATACAGCCACTTCCGCCAGAAGAGGAGCGCGCCCAGTGCTCGCGGCGTGAGAGAACCGAACTGGAGGAGTCCGCGCGGTCCCACTTGGTCGATCGTGGGGATCGGTTGTGAACGGAGGATACGCTGATACTTCAAACGGCGCTTGTGGAGGTTTGCAAGGCAAGCGAAGTAGGTATCCGCGTTGCGGTCAAGGTTGAAGAGACGTTCCGCGAGGGGCTCAAACCTCACGCCCGAGAGCGTAAGGCGCTCAATGTCGGCGGTGGAGAAGAAACCGGGGACGGGGTGCGGGACTTCGGGGAACTCTGCGCCCAAGTCCAGATCGGAGACGATGACCGCCACCAGATACGCGCACACCTCATCGGAGAGAACATGGCCCTCTGCGCCGGACCCGAGTACGCGTGCCTTCTCAATCAAGGATCGTTGCGATTGACTCAGCTCCATAGCGCGCCCTCCTCCAGAGGAAGACCGTTGACCGCGAACCGCCGTTCCACGAGTTCGCATACCTCTTGGAGGATTGGACTCTTGCCTTCGGAGACGGTGGGAACGAAACTCAATAGACGACCTTCGGCGTGTGGTGGAATGCTCGCGGCTCGCATCGCCTGAATCAAGTGCTCTCCGATTGCTTTCCCGAGTCGCGGCGGAACACTGTTCCCGATGAGTTGAATACGGTCAGCCTGTCCGCCGGTGAACGTGAAGGTGTCCGGGTACGTCTGAATCCGCGCGGCTTCGCGCACGGTAAGCGGGCGATTCTCCGTAGGGTGGAGGAAGTCCCGAAGCGAACCTCCGGTGATCGCCTTTGACGGTTCCGACCCGATGAGGCGGCGCACCCCTGCCGGAGCCCCGCCGCGCTTGTCGCATGGCATCCCGTCCATCACGCGGCGGAATGCACGTCGGCGGTAACTCTCGTGCCAAAGGCGCTCGGGCAAATCGCGCATCGACTGGCCCTCTCCAAGCAACTTCGCTCGCTCCAACTCCTCGCCTTCAAGGGGTCGGGCGTAGTGGTCTAGAGGATCGCCCGGAGGTTCCGTCGCGGCTCGCGGGAGCCCCGCAATCGCATCGGCGAGCGTGAGGGCGGGCGGGCGGCGGGTGGCTGTAAGGTGGGCTCCCGGCGCGCCGAACGCCCGATGAGTGGGCTCCGGGAAGCCGGGATTCCAACCGAGCCCGCCGATTGCGAGCACTCGCTTCCGATGCTGGGGTACTCCGAAGTTCGCGGCGTTCACCTTGCGGAGGTGTATTTGGTAGCCCGCTTCCACAAGCGGTTCGAGCAAGTCGAGAACGAAACGCCCGCGCCCGGAAGTGAGGAATCCTTCGACGTTCTCAAAGATGAACGCGCGGGGGCGGTGGCGGGCGATGAGGTTCGAGTAGACCCGCACGAGGGAGTTCCGTTCGTCGTCAGCCTCTCGCCTCCCGGCGGAGGAGAAGCCTTGGCATGGCGGGCCACCCGCTATCACATCGGTATCCGGGAAAACGGTGGAATCGTCGATGGACTCGGAGGAGACGTGATCGCCCAGGTTGACCCGGTAAGTGTCGACTGCCGGAGCCCAACAGTCGACAGCGCGAATGGGCTCGAATCCCGCCTCGCGCAGCCCGAGCGAGAGCCCTCCAGCGCCACAGAACAAGTCGGTAACTGTCACCGTCCGTGCAATCACGGAGACAGGGTATCCGAATCTCTGTCCGTTTGCCTACGGGCTACTCCACCTCACAGCAGGTAGCCCTATGTTGGGGCGAGATGCGCCGCGCCACTCCCTTGGCCTCCGAGCAGGCCAAGACAGTGGCACGCTTTGTTGCGCCCGAGAGGAAGGGGCACCCCGCCTCACTGGGCGACGTGGATGCCCTCGGCGCGGACGATGAGGTTGCCTTCGGCAGCGTCGGCGATGGTGCCGGTGATGGTGACGATGGCGAGGGGCTTGAGGCCGTGGACGCCGCTGAGGCCGGACTTGATGGGGCGGCCGTCTTGGGCGGTGACCTGGATGGTGGCGGTGTGGGCGGCGAGTTCGTCGGCGGGCTCGCAGCAGTAGTCCCAGGGGGTCTTGCAGTGGTCCTTCTCGCCCATCTGGCCGCAGTGGGGGACGTGCAGGTCAACGATGGTGAAGAGGGCGCGGCCTTCGATGAAGGGGTCTTCGCTGCCGCCGATGCGGCCGGTGAGGGTGATTTTTTCGCCGACCTTGGGCGCGGCTTTGGCGTCCTTGACGGACTTGGGCTCGGCGGGGGCGGTGGCGAGGAAGAGGGAGTCGGGGAATGCGGAGGCGGCCTTGGCCGGAGCGGGAGTGGGCGTGGCGGTGGACTGGGCGGGCTTTTGCTCGCAGCCGAGGGCGAGGAGGGTGGAGGTGAGGGCGGTGAGGATGAGGGTGGTGCGATTCATGGTGGGTTCCTTTCAGACGGATTTGAGTGACTCGGTGATGGGAAGACGAAGACAACGGATGGCGGGGGGGAGCGCGCCGACGAGGCCGAGGAGGAGGCCAGCGCCGAGGCCGAGGAGGAGGATGGAGGAGTCGATGCGGAGGCCGAATGCGCCCATGGAGAACTGCACGGCCAGACCGTCGAGGAAGAGGAGGGCGAGGGCGGCGGCCAGGAGCGACCCGGCGGCGGTGGCGAGGCAGGACTCCTGCATCATGCTGACGACGATGGCGCCGCGGCGGTAGCCGAGGCACTGGAGCATACCGAGCTCGCGGGTGCGTGAGGCGAAGGCGGCGTACATGATGTTCAGGCCGCCGAAGACGCCGCCGAGGGCGATGAGGCCGGCGGTGACCCAGGCGACGGCGCGGACGGGGCCGAAGAAGGCGGCGAGCTTGGAGTAGTAGGCGGATTCGGAGAGGGCGGCGATCTCGAGGTCGAGGCGCTGGCGGCAGAAGGTCTGGGCGTCGGCGAGTTCGGCGTCCTGCAGGGTGGCGACGGCGCAGGAGTCGGTGGTGCGCTTGGTGGCTTCCTTGAGGTCGGTGAGGGGCATCCAGAGTTCGGAGTCCATGACGGAGTTCGGCGCGGCGAGTCGGCCGGAGATGGTCCAGGCGCGGCCCTCGATCTGGAGGGTGTTGCCGACGGCGAGGGCGGCGGGGGGGACGCCGATGCGGGTGTGGGCGAGGCGGCCGGCGAGGATCTCGTCGTGGCCGGGGCGGGGGAAGCGGCCCTCGATGATCTGGGCCTGGGTGTGGACGAGGAGGGCGGTGGGGGTGACGCCGCGCACGAGGGTGAGGCGGTTGGCGGTGTCGGAGGGGTCGGAGTGGACGGGGAGCTGGACGTGGACTTCGGGGGAGACGAAGGTGACGCCGTGGGCGGTGCGCAGGCCGGGGACGGAGGCGGCCAGGAGGGAGGCGACGGAGGCGGGGATCTCGCTGCGCTCGAGGCTCTCTTCGCTGCCGATGCCGACGATCATGATGTTGTGGGGGTCGGCGGAGGAGTGGAGGCTGGAGGTCATGCCGCGCACGAAGCCGCCGGCGGCGAGAACGAGGAGGACGACCATGGCGCTGCCGAGGACGGAGAGGAGCAGGCGCAGCGGAGAGCGTCCGAGGTTTCGTGAGGCGTAGATGGAGGGGAGGAGTCTCATGAGTGGTGATCAGACGGCGCGGAAGGAGGCGGCGATTTCGCGGCGGGAGGCCTGGAAGGCGGGGACGAGGCCGGCGATGATGCCGACGGCGGCGGCGACGGCGAGGCCGAGGGCGATGACGGCGGGATCGGCGGTGACGTTGAGGTTGGTGCCCTCGACGGAGAGGCTGAAGCGGCCGAAGTGGAGGAGGGCGAAGGCGGCGGCGACGCCGAGGAGGCCCCCGGCGAGGCAGAGGGCGAGGCCCTCGGTGATGATGAGGCGGGCGATGAGACCGGAGCGGAAGCCGAGGGTCTGGAGGACGGCGTGCTCCTTGATGCGGTCCTGCACGGAGAGGACGATGGCGTTGCCGACGAGGGCGAGGACGGCCAGGAGTGCGGCCCAGCCGAGGTAGCGGGTGAAGCCGACGATGAGGACCAGGTCGGCGGCGGCGCGGGCGACGAAGGCTTTTTCGGGGCGGGTGTCGGTGGGCTCCTGATCGGTCCGGAACTCGGCGTCGATGGCGTGGGCGACGCGTTCGAGGTTCTTCGGGTCGTCGACGAGGACGTTGAACTGGGTGACGATGCCGTCGCCGCCGCGGGTGGTGGCGCGCTGGAGGAAGCCCAGATCGACGTAGGCGACGTTCTGGTCCTGGGGTTCGCTGGAGCGGATGATGCCGGCGACGTAGGCGGAGATGCCGGCGGCGGAGAGGGACTGGCCGACGCTGACGCCGCGCCGGGCGGCGAGGGCCTCGCCGACGAGGGCGGCGTCGCCGCGGGAGTTCCAGTCTTCGAGGGAGCCGGAGAGGAGGGTGAAGGCGTTGGTGAGGGCGGCGGCGTTGTCGCGGGGGACGCCGCGGAATGTGACGGTGTCGAGGCTTGCGCCGCAGTTGTTGACGACGATCTTGAGGGGGACGACGGAGACGACGCCGGGGATGCGGGTGATGCGCGGGGTGTAGGACTCGGGGAGGCGGCTGGTGAAGGGGCAGAAGCGGTTCTCGCGGTAGACGACGAGGGTGACCTCGCGGCCGGTGGCGGCGGTGGCGTCGGTGACGGCGTGCTGGAGGGCCTGGACGGCGACGAAGAGGAACATGGCGACGGCGACGCCGAGGAGGGTGAGGATCGTGCGCATGCGGTGGCGGGCGACCTGCTTGAGCACGAGGGGGATGTAGCGTGGGGCGAGCATGGTGGTGGCCTAGTGGGTGAGGGCGTGTTCGACGAGGCGGCCCTTGTCGAGGTGGAGGGTGCGGGCGGCGTGCTCTGCGCATCCGGGGTCGTGGGTGACCATGATGAGGGTCTTGCCGACCTCCTGGTTGAGGCGTTTGAGGAGGTCCATGATGGCCGCGGCGGAGGCCTTGTCGAGATCGCCGGTGGGCTCGTCGGCGACGATGATGGCGGGGGCGGCGACGATGGCGCGGGCGATGGCGACGCGCTGCTCCTGCCCGCCGGAGAGTTGGCGCGGGTAGTGGTCGGCGCGGTCGGCGATGCCGACGAGGGAGAGGGCGGCGGCGACGCGCTCGTGGCGCTGGCGCGAGGAGAGGCGCTGGAGGAGGAGTGGGAGTTCGACGTTCTCGTAGGCGGTGAGGACGGGGACGAGGTTGTAGAGTTGGAAGATGTAGCCGACCGCGCCGCTGCGCCAGTCGGCCAGGCGGGCGCGGGAGAGGGAGCCGACGTCGACGCCGCCGATGTGGAGGGAGCCGGCGGTGGGGCGGTCGATGCCGGCGATGAGGTTGAGGAGGGTGGTTTTGCCGCTGCCGGAGGGTCCCATGAGGGCGAGGAAGTCGCCGGACTCGACGTCGAGGTCGAGGGAGTCGAGGGGGGTGATGGTCTCGGGGCCGCGCCGGTAGGTGCGGGAGAGCGATCGGCATTCGATGAGAGCCATGGTCAGCGGTCCTTTGTGGATTCGGTGGGGGCGACCTTGGCGTTGTCGCGGAGGTCGGGGGAGGGGGAGAGGACGAGGCGGTCGCCGGGGCGGAGGCCGTCGAGGATTTCGGCGGAATCGGCGGTGAGGCGGCCGAGGGTGAGGGAGCGTTTGTGGATGGTGGAGGTGGGCTGGTCGAGGAGCCAGGCGCTGGCGGAGGAGTTGGAGACGTCGATGAGTGCGGAGCGAGGGGCGAGGAGGGGGGCGGAGGAGGAGGGAGAGGATGGGGACTTGGACGGGGATGAGGAAGAGGATGGGTGCGTGCTGATGCGGGCCCTGGCGAGCATCTCGGGCTTGAGTTCGGGGGCGGGGTCGGCGATGGCGGCCTTGATCTGGACGGTGTTTTTCTGCACGTCGGCCTCGTGGACGAAGCGGGTGACGGTGGCGTGGAAGGCGCGCCCGGCGAGGGTCTCGGTGGAGACTTCGACGGCGTCGCCGATGTGGACCTTGGCGGCGTCGGCGAGGGGGATGTCCACGCGGATCTGGAGTTTCGCGGGGTCGTAGAGGCGGACGACGACGCCGGCGAAGGGGTCGTTGGCGTCGAGCATGACGCGCTGGCCGGGCTCGACGAGGCGGAGGAGGACGACGCCCGCGGCGGGGGAGGTCACCTGGGTGCGGGAGAGGGCCAGTTCGGCTTGTTCGACGGCGACGCGGGCGGCGGACTCGTCGGACTCGGCGCGGGCGACCATGCTGCGGGCGGACTCGACGGCGGCTTGCTGGGAGGCGAGCTTGAGCCGGCGCTGGGTGATCTCGGACTCGGGGAACGCGCCGGAGCCGGCGAGGGGCTCGACGCGCTGGAGGAGTTCGGCGGCCTCGGCGGCGCGGGCCTCCTCGACGGCGACGGCGGAGCGGGCCTGGCCCACGGCCGCGGCGGCGCGGGCGACCTCGGCGAGGGCTCGCTTGTGGGCGAGGCGGGCGTCGTCGTCGATGAGTCGTGCGACGATCTGGCCGGGCTCGATGCGCTGGCCCTCGAGGACGAGAACGTCCTTGAGGACGCCGCCGATGAGGGCGGGGACGCCGATGGGGTAGGGGTCGGCCTCGATCCAGCCGGGGGCTTGCACGATCTCGGCGGGGGCGGACGCGCCGGGGGCGGAGTAGTTTGTGGGAGCGAGGACGACGGGGGCGACGCGCACGGGGATCGCGGGGCGGAGAGACTCGCGGGCGGCGTAGGCGAGCGTGGCGATGATGCCGAGGAGGATGCACGCGGGGAGCAGGACTCGCGTGATCGGGCGAGAGGGCGGGCGCGGCACGGGAACCGACGCGGGGCCGGCGCGGGAGAGCGTGGAGAGGCTGGAAGGCATGTGGGGTCTCGCGTTGCGCACGGGCGCGGATGGCGCGCCGGGCGCAGGGTCGCCGGGCAACGGGGGCGCGCGGTGCAACACCGGCGCGCACGACGAGGGGGCGGGGCGAGACTAGATGAGCAGGCGGGTTGTGCGGATCGGGGCGAGGCCCGGGGGCGACTCGGTGGCACGCGGGGATTGCCAGGTGGAGCGGATCGGCGGATGGGTGGACCATTCGATCGCCGGGCGGGTGAGCAGGGCGACGGGGAGCTCGGGGGTGGCGGGGGGGGGGGGGGGGGGGACCGGGGTGGGGCGCTGGTCGGGGGGCTGGGCGCGGGGGCAGGGGTCGCATCCGCGCGTGTGCGAGCACTGGGTCGGGGGGCTTGGCTGCTCCCCGCAGCAGCGGCAGGAGCGGGTCTGGGGGACGACGGTGCAGCCGAGGCAGAGGTCGCCGGCGGGGAGCGAACCGAACCCGACCTGGGAGACCAGGGCGAGGAGGCAGAAGAGGATGCCTGCGAATCGAGTCATGAGACCTCGGGGCATCATAGGGGCGAGAGTGCGGCGAGGGGGTCCGGAGTGTTCATCGGTCAATATGGGCATCGTGGAGGGGGGTTGCGAGCGTGCGCGGAATTCTTGGATGGTTCTGGGACTTGCGGGGGGTGATTGGGTGCGTCGCGTGGTCGTGGGGGGGAGCGGGCGTCTCTTGCTGAAGGAGGTTTGCCATGTTTCGTGCGAAGACGAGCGTGTCCCGGTTTCTGGCGAGTTCGCGGGTGATGATGGCGGCGGCTCCGCTGGCGCTGGCGGGATTGGCCGCGCCGATGATGGGGGCGGGTCCGCACGACTGGGGCTTGGGGTGGGGGCGGCGCGAGGCTCGCCGGGTGGAGGTGGTGGTGGGGCCGCGCGCGCCGGTGATCGTTCGCCGGGCCGCGGATGTGGTGCCGTGCGATCTGAGGATCACGGCGTACCAGGCGCACGACACGGTGTTTGTGATGGTGTCGGGGACGAACACGTCGGGCGGGTACACCACGGCGCTGTCGGCGATCGACACGCGGGACCGCTGCCCGGAGTTGCTGCTTCGCAACAGGCCCGGGGATGGGTGCGCGACGCAGGCGCTGACGCCGTTCTCGCTCAACGGGGCGTTCGAGACGCGCCGGAGCGTGTCGGAGATCCGGGTGCGGGTGGGCGACCGGGTGATCTCGGTGCCGGTGTGTGGGGTGGCGTGTTTGTGAGAAGTGCTGAGTGCTGAGTGCCGAGTGGCGAGTGCCGAGTGGCGAGTGCCGAGTGGCGGATGTTGGCCGCCACTTGGCTTTGTTGATGGAGAATGGGGGTTGGCACCCCACGAAGTGGTGGGTATTGAGCGGCTTGGGTGTGGGGTTGGATTGGCGGATCGGAGTGCGGAGTGGAGGGGGGTCGTCTACGCTCTTCTTCCTGTTTTTTCACCCTGAAAGAAGGATTTGGTTCCCATGCGCATGTTGAACGCGATCGTGATTGCCGGTGGCCTGGCTATCGGCGTGGTTGGAATGAACATTGGCGCGGCGATGGCGGCGGATGAGCCGCCGGCCGCGGCGGCGGAGGCGGCGAAGAAGGCCGCGGACGAGGCCGCCCACAAGGAGGCGGAGGTGAAGCGGGCGATCGAGGAGGCGGCGAAGAAGGCGACGGCGGGCGCGGACCATGCGACGCCGACCCCCGCGGCGAATCCGAACGCGATCCCGGTGCCGGACATGCCGGTGTTGGAGAAGAAGGAACTTGAGGACGGGCTGGTGATCGAGGAACTGAAGATCGGGGACGGGTATGAGGTGAAGGAGGGCGGGGCGGTGGTGGCGCACTACCACGGCACGCTCAAGGACGGGGGGAAGGTGTTCGACTCGTCGTTCAATCGCGGGCAGCCCGCGTCGTTCCCGCTCTCGGGCGTGATCCCGGGGTGGCAGAAGGGCGTTCCCGGGATGAAGGTCGGCGGGATCCGCCGGCTGATCATTCCGGCGAAGCTGGGCTACGGCGAGCGCGGCGCGGGCTCGGACATTCCGCCGAACTCGGACCTGGTGTTCGTGATCCAGCTGGTCGATGCGCTGCAGATGACGGACACGAAGGTGGGAGACGGTGAGGAGGTCGGCCCGCAGCCGGTGTGCGTGACGGCGTACAGCATGAAGGACGCGGACGGCAAGGAGGTCGCCGGCGCGACCCGCGAGAAGCCGTACATCTGGATTCCCAACGAGATGATGGGCGTGTCGATGGGGATGAACGGGATGAAGGTCGGCGGGAAGCGGACCATCAAGATTCCCAAGGAGATGAACCAGTCGGACCCGCGGATCGCGGGGGACCGGCCGCAGGGGGTGCCGCTGACGGTGGAGATCGAGCTCCTGGCGGTGCGGAACCTGGTGCCGCCGACCAAGAAGTAATGGACCGCGAGAGCCCGGGTCTGACGACCCGGGCTTTTTTTTCGCGCACGGTGGGGTGTGTTGGTGCGTATGGACGGGGGTGGGGCGGGCTGCGGACAGGAGGTCGGCCATGCGGATGTGCACGGGATCGGCGGGGGGGGGGGGGGGGGGGGGGGGGGGGGGGGCCGGGGGGGGGGGGGGGGGGGGG
>OEIU01001558.1_pt1 | contig 14369 bp, 13 predicted proteins | sample 1539221 | NCBI WGS metagenome assembly OEIU01 (sample SAMN03792071, study PRJEB22550) | activated sludge metagenome | feature: wastewater treatment plant; material: activated sludge; isolation source: Wastewater treatment plant of a petroleum refinery complex | place: Argentina: Zarate | collected...
AATCTGCGCCAAGCGACAGCAGCGAGGGTGACAGACGCGTTCTCACACGACCAAGACCTGACGCTGACGCGGCGCACTCTTGTTTTGGCGGGAACGACGTTGGTTGGAGCAGCGATGCTCGGTTCAGTCGCACCCGATCAGGCGCTTGCGCAGAGCGATCCGCTGCCGTCGTGGAATGAGAGCCTTGCCAAGAAGTCGATTACCGATTTCGTCGCGCGCGTCACCACGCAGGGGGAAAACTTTGTGCCGGTGCCGGAGCGGATCGCGGTGTTCGACAATGATGGAACGCTGTGGACCGAGCAGCCGATGTATTTCCAGGCGTTCTTCATTCTTCATCGTGTACAGGCACTAGCTCCAAAACATCCGGAATGGAAAAAGCGCGAGCCATTTGCCTCGCTGATCAGGGGCGATCTTGAGCGCGCGGCCGCTGTCGCCACCGAGAGCGATCTGGCGGAAGTCATGGCGGTAGCGCACGCCGGCATGACGACCGAGGAATTCGAGACATCGGTCAATGAGTGGATCACCACCGCAAAGCACCCTCGGACGGAACGGCTGTTCAGCCAGATGATCTATCAGCCGATGCTGGAGTTGCTCGCCTATCTGCGCGCGAATGAATTCAAGACCTTCATTGTTTCGGGCGGTGGTATCGAGTTCATGCGGCCTTGGACGGAGCGGGTCTATGGCATTCCGCCCGAGCAGGTCGTCGGCTCGACCGGCGGGCTGAAATTCGAACTCCGCAATGACGCCCCCGTGCTGGTGAAGTTGCCCCAGCTTGTTCATGAGGACGACAAGGAAGGCAAGCCGATCGGCATCCAGCGGCATATCGGACGGCGCCCAATCGCTGCCTTCGGTAATTCCGATGGCGATCTCGCGATGTTGCAATGGACGGCGGCTGGGCACGGAACCCGCTTTTGTCTTTACGTCCATCATGACGACGCTCAGCGCGAGTGGGCCTACGACCGCAAGTCGCATGTCGGCCGTCTGGACAAGGGTCTCGACGAAGCACGCGCGAAAGGCTGGACCGTCACGAGCATGCAGAACGACTGGAAAGTCATTTACCCGTGAACAATGGTGCGTCCGACCGGGCGTGAGACATCAACCGCAAGTGGAGCAGGTCATGGCAGCCGACAGCAATCCGAGGTCGCGACGAAGTGGCACTTCACCCGATCGGCGTAGCATTCTGCTCGGAGGAACCGCGCTCGCGGCTACGACAGCCTTGACGTCCGGTTCCCCAATCCAGGCGGCTCAGGCACAGACAGGGCCGGCGCCAACCGGCTCATCCGACCGCCAGCCGAACATCCTGGTCATCATGGGTGATGACGTCGGCCAGTCGAACATCAGCGCCTTCACATTCGGGATGATGGGCTATCGGACGCCGAACATCGATCGCATCGCGCACGAAGGCATGATGTTCACGGACTACTATGCCGAGCAGAGCTGCACGGCGGGGCGCTCGTCGTTCATCACCGGGCAGGCGACATTGCGCACCGGCCTTTCCAAGGTCGGATTGCCGGCGGCCGATCTCGGCCTGCGCGCGGAAGACATGACCATTGCCGAGGCGCTGAGGCCGCTTGGCTATGCGACCGGGCAATTCGGCAAGAATCACCTGGGTGATCGCAACGAATTCCTCCCGACGGTCCACGGCTTCGACGAGTTCTTCGGCAATCTCTATCATCTTAACGCGGAAGAAGAGCCCGAACACCCGGATTATCCAAAGGATCCCGCCTTCAAGGCGCGATTCGGTCCGCGTGGCGTGCTCCGCACGAAGGCCAGCGACAACGACGATCCGACGGTCGACCCGCGCTTCGGCAGGGTAGGCAAGCAGACGATCGAAGACACCGGGCCGCTGACCCGGAAACGCATGGAAACGATCGACGACGATACCTGCAATGCGGCAATCGATTTCATCAAGCGGCATACGCAGGCCAACCGTCCATTTTTCTGCTGGTACAACTCCACCCGCATGCACGCCATCACGCATGTGCGTCCCTCGATGATCGGGCAGAGCGGCGTCAGCGAATATGCCGATGGCATGATCGAGCATGACGGCCATGTTGGCCAATTGTTGAAGGCGCTCGACGATCTGAAGATCGCCGACGATACGATCGTCATCTACACCACCGACAACGGCCCGCATCTCAATACCTGGCCCGACGCGGCCATGACCCCGTTCCGCAGCGAGAAGAACTCGAACTGGGAGGGCGCCTTCCGGGTGCCGGCCTTCGTGCGCTGGCCGGGGCGCGTCCGCGCGGGCAGCGTCTCGAACGAGATCATCTCCGGGCTCGACTGGTTTCCGACATTGGTTGCGGCCGCAGGCGATACCGGCGTCAAGGAACGCCTGCTCAAAGGCTGGCAGGTCGGCGACCGCACCTACAAGCTTCATCTCGACGGCTACAACCAGATTCCGCACCTGACCGGCCAGCAGGACAAATCGGCGCGCAAGGAGTTCTTCTATTTCAACGACGACGGGCAGCTCGTCGCGCTCCGCTACGATAATCTGAAGATCGTGTTCTGCGAACAGCGTTCCCCGGGCACGATGGAACTCTGGCGCGAGCCTTTCGTCTGCCTGCGTGGACCCAAGGCGTTTAACCTTCGCATGGACCCCTACGAACGGGCCGACATCACGTCGAACACCTACAACGACTGGATGTTCCAGCGCTCGTTCTTCGCGGTGCCAGCGCAGACTGTGGTGGCGCAGTTCATCGGCACCTTCAAGGAATTTCCGCCGCGCCAGACGCCATCGAGTTTCAGCGTCGATCAGATCATGGAGACGCTCAAGCAGCCCGGCGGGTGAAGCGAACGAAGCATTCTATTTTGCTGCTACCCGAAATAATCTGACCGGAGCTTGAAATGTCGAGCATCAGCCGCTGGTCCATCGTTTTCGCTCTGATCCTTGCTACGTTGGCGGAAGCACCAGCGATTGCTCAAAGCGATGGACGGGCTCAGGCGCAAACGCCGCCGCAGGTGCCACAGACAACGGTGCTGTTCCAGAACGTGCGCGTCTTCGATGGCAAGGGCAGCACGCTGTCCGTGCCGACCAATGTGCTCGTGCGCGGCAACAAGATCGAACGCATCTCAACGTCTCCCATCCCCGTGGACCGCAGCGCCAATACCACGATCGTCAACGGCAACGGCCGCACCCTGATGCCGGGCCTTATCGACAACCATACGCACCTCGCGTTCTGGACTCTCCCGATGGCTTTCATGACGACAGCCGACCCGGGCTACATGCAGATCCGGCAGGCCAGTGCGGCGAAGGAGTTCCTGATGGCCGGCTATACGTCGGCGCGCGACGTCAGTGGTCCTGTCTTCGGAATGAAGCGGGCAATCGACGAAGGCCTGGTGGTCGGTCCGCGCATCTGGCCGTCCGGTCCGATGATTTCGCAGACGTCCGGTCATAGCGATTTCCGAACCTTCGCTGATCTTCCGAGTGCGGCAGCCCCGGCGCCGATCGCGGCCATCCGCCACAGCTTCACGGCGGTCGCCGACGGCGTGCCGGAAATGCATAAGATTGTGCGCGAAAACTTGATGCGCGGGGCGACCCAGATCAAGCTCGCGGTCGGCGGCGGCGTCAGCTCCAACTTCGATCCCATCGACGTCACCGAATATACCAAGGTGGAGATTGAGGCGGCCGTTGCTGACGCTGAGAACTGGGGCACCTATGTAACTGTGCACGGCTATACTCCAAGGGCTATACGCCTTGCCGTTGATGCAGGCGTAAAATGCATCGAGCACGGTCAGCTTCTTGACGAGCCGACGATCAAGCTGCTCGCCGAGCGGGGTATATGGCTTAGTATCCAGCCGTTCCTGCTGGACGAAGATGCGATTCCGACTGCGCCCGGATCGGACAACGAGCGAAAATATAAGCAGGTCGCGGAAGGTACTGCACGCGCCTATACGCTTGCCAAGAAATACGGTGTGAGGATCGCCTTCGGGACGGACATCCAGTTGAATCTGAAGGGCGCCGAACGCCAGGCATTCTACCTGCCGAAACTCGTCAAGTGGTTTACGCCTGCCGAAGCCCTCAAGCAGGCGACCGCAGACAATGCGCAGCTGCTGGCACTTTCAGGCGAGCGCAATCCCTATCCGGGCAAGCTCGGTGTGGTCGAGGAAGGCGCGCTCGCCGATCTCCTGCTCGTGGATGGTGATCCGCTCGCCAATATCCGGCTGCTTGAAGACCCCGGCAAGAATCTCGTCGTCATCATGAAGGACGGAAAAATCTACAAGAACATCGTCGCGCAATAACATCGTCGCGCAATAGCAACATACGTTCGAGACGAGGAGATCGGGAAAATGCCTAAACGCAAGTCTTTGGCGGGCTCGATTCTGGCGCTGGCCGTCGCATTTGGCGGCCACGCCAGCGCGCAGGTGACGCAGGAGCCGCTCGGAGGGCAGCCAGCGCCTGGCAGCCTGCGTTCGAATGTCGATTTCGACTATCAGCTGAAATACCAGCGTGCGTTCGAAGCCGTGCTGTGGTCATTGCCACGCGTTGGGATTCAACATGGGCGGGCCGCGACGTTTGGGTTGGGCGCCAAGGACAACGACATCCTTGCGTGGTCCGCTCCGGCGACTCCGAAAATGGAGACCATAACGCCGAACAGTTCGACGAACTACATCGTCGCGTATACCGACCTGAAGAGCGGCCCTGTAGTGCTCGAAATTCCGGCGGCGGGCCCGGACGGAAGTCTCTACGGGCAGGTCGTCGATGCGTGGCAGTTGACCATCGCTGACGTCGGACCGTCAGGCGTAGACGGCGGCAAAGGCGGCAAGATTCTGTTCACTGGGCCGGACTTCAGCGGTGCCGTGCCCCTGGGCTACATCCACGTGAAGTCGCCGAACTACCGGATCATGTTTGCCTTCCGCACCGTGCGCGCGCCGGGCAAGACGGCGGAAGACGCTTACGCCTACACCAAGCGTTTGAAGATGTACTATCTTTCGCAGGCAGACAATCCGCCGGCGCAACGATTTCTCGATCCCATCAACGATCGCTATCCGACGTTACCGCCTTACGACGAGACCTATTTCAAGCATCTGTTCGACACCATAACGTATGAGCCGGTCCAGCCGCAGGACCCATATATGATGGGCCTTCTTGCTTCGCTCGGAATCGAGCGCGGCAAGCCGTATAACCCCGATGATGTTACGAAGCGTGCGATGCGGCAGGCGGCCATCGACGTGTGGTACTATTTGCAGGAGCGCTTTGATCGTCTGCCGCGCGACTATTACTTCTGGCCCGACCGTCAGTATGTGCCGCTGCTGTTGCCGGACAAGAATCGCGGCTTCTCCTACGAATATAACGACCGCATCGACGTCGACGGACGCGCGCTAGCCTTCTTTTGGTGCACGCTCGTCCCCGCGCAAGTCTCAGACCGGCCGGCAGTCTATTATCTGATGGCGATGGCGGACAATGAAGGGCGCCCCCTCGAAGCGGGGCGCACCTACAAGGTCACGGTTCCCGCCAAGATGCCGGTCAAGCAGTTCTGGGCGCTCACGATGTACGACCGCGCGACGAGGGGCTTATCTACACGCAGTCCATGCGTACGACGCTCGACTCTTACGGCGTCGACAAAATGCAGAAGAACGCGGACGGTGGCGTCACGCTCTATGTTGGCCCGGTAGCACCTGACGGGTTGGAAGCAAACTGGATTCCGACGGGTGGCAAACGACCTTTGCCGGCATTTCGGTTCTACGGCCCGGATGAGCCACTCTACGACAAGACATTCAAGATGCCTGACTTCGAGCGCATCGATTGATGCCTCTCGACTACATGATGACAGGTGGAGGATTTAGAGATGACGGAGGCGGTTCGAAAGTCTGAAGCCACCGACAATGGCTTAAATCGTCGCCGCGTTTTACTCGGCGGTGCGGGGTTCGTCGCGGTCGCAGGATCCGGAAGAATCGAATTGGCTGCCGTCGCCAAGCGGACCATTTTTCGCGGAGCTGCGATTGTACTGGCCGAAGCCTGAAGTTCTCGATGGGACATGGAAGCAACCATCCATGCAGCATGCAGACTAATCGAGGTCGGCTAACCAGGCCCACGCGGTGAAGCGGATATGTTGAGCAACTGACAAGCCGTCACAGGAGCAGAACCATGAATAGGCGTATTGCGTCCATTGCCACAGCGATTCTGCTCTCGACCAACGCCTTGTCCGCCGAGCCTTACCCCGATCCGCTGATCACCGCCGTCGCGACTCCAGAGAGCATCGCGAAGGCCAAGGAACTCGATGCGCATGCACTCGGCATGTCGGCCTATCTTTGGGGCTATCCGCTGGTCCGCATGGAGCGGGTCATGCGCGAATATACCGACGTACCGCCCAATCAGCCTGCCACCAGTTACCGGGCGCCGCTCAATCAAATCGGCTGGGCCACCGCCCTCGCTACTCCCTCCGCCAGGGATATGCCGACCGCCAACAATGACACGCTCTACATGAGCGCAGTCGTGACGCTAACCGAGCCGTACATTCTGAGCGTGCCAGATACGAATGATCGTTACTATGTGATCAATATCTTCACGACCTATCACGAGGATGAACACGACATTGGCCGCCGTACCACCGGGACTACGGCTGGTCAGTTCGCGATCGTGCCCCCTGGCTGGAAGGGAACGCTGCCTGAAGGTTTGAGGCGGTTCGATGTATCGACCGATAAAGTGTGGCTCTGGGGGCGACTTCACGTCAAGGATGGTGAAGCAATGGAGCCTTTGAGGGCGCTGCAGAAGCAATTCGATCTGCGGCCTCTTAGCCAGCTCAACAATGCAAACTACCAGGCTCCCGCGGCCAAACTTCCGCCCTTGCCCGACATCACTGGTGACGATCTCGGGTTCTTCACGCATCTCGGCTACGCGATGCAGCGCAATGACATTTTGCCCCGGGATACAGCGCTCGTTGGACAGTTCGAGCGCATTGGCCTGACGAAACAGGGCTTCGACCGATCAAATTTGTCGCCAGAGCAACTTCGTGGTCTGAAGCGAGCGCTGGAAGACGCCACGGTTGTTGCCACGGCGGCGATCACGACGACCTCAACCAGGAAGGATGGATGGGATTGGGCCGTCCTCGACGGGTATGGCTTCAACTATCCTTTGCGGGCGGTGCATTCCGGCCCTTACCTCGGGGGGAATTCCGCAAGAGAGGCGCTTTATCCCAATACCTACGTTGACTCTGAGAACAATCCACTCACCGGAGCCAACAGATACGAACTTCGGTTCGCCAAGGCACCGCCAGTGGACGCATTCTGGTCGCTCACGATCTATAACGCTGATGACAAGATGCTCGTCGACAATCCAATCAACCGTTACAAGGTGGGATCGGACACAGGCGGACTGAAAGTCAACCCAGACGGTGCGTTCACGATCCTGATCCAGAACGACGAGCCGCAGGAAGCGGACAAGGCAAACTGGCTTCCGGCGCCCAAGGGCAACTTCAACCTTTTCCTCAGGTTCTATCAGCCGCGCAAGGAACTCTTGAGCGGAGGGTATCCGCTACCTCGGCTGATGAAAACGAAGTAGCGCCAAATAGCACTCACTTGCGGGAGAATTTATATGCACACACGGATCAACGTTGTCGCTGCCGCCCTTGTGCTTTCGACGAACGCTGTGCTCGCGCAGCCCTATCCCGATCCATTGCTTACCCTTCCCGTTACGGCGGACAGCCTTGTCAAGGCCAAGGAAATCGACGCATACACTCTCGGTGTCTCCGCTTATCTCTGGGGCTATCCGCTCGTGCGCATGGAGCGTGTCATGCGCGAGTATGTCGACGTGAACGAGCCGCAGGCTGGCACAAGCTATCGCGCGCCGCTCAACCGGATCGGCTGGGCCACAGAACTCGCCACGCCCTCGGCCAAAGACATGCCGGCGGCCAATAATGATACATTTTATATGAGCGCGGTCGTGACGCTGACCGAGCCTTATGTGCTGAGCGTGCCCGACACGAACGATCGCTATTACGTCGTCAACGTCTTCACGACCTACCATGAGGACGAGCAGGATATCGGGCGGCGCGTCACTGGTACGAAGGCCGGCCGGTTTGCAATTGTGCCGCCCGGTTGGAAGGGCAAGCTCCCCAAGGGCATTCGGCGAATTGACGTGTCGACCGATAAGGTCTGGCTCTGGGGACGACTCCTTATTAAGGAAGGCGAATCCCTGGACGCAATGAAAGCGTTGCAGGCGAAGTTCGACCTTCGACCGCTCAGCCAGCTCAACAAAGCGAAATACGTTGCCCCCGTCGCGACGCTCCCCCCTATGCCGGACATTGCCGACGATGATCTCGGTTTCTTCGTTCATCTCGGCTATGCAATGCAGAACAATCCGGTTCTGCCACGCGATGCGGCGCTGGTCGGACAATTCGAGCGTATCGGATTGACCAGCAGGGGCTTCGATCGGACGAAGCTTTCGCCCGAGCAGGTTGCTGCGCTCAAGCGCTCGCTGGCCGATGCCGCCGTGGTGGCGTCAGCAGCAGTCTCCACCACGGCGAAAAAAATCGGCGCATGGGATTCCACCGTCATTGATGGGTACGGCTTCAACTATCCCTTGCGCGCGGTGCATTCAGGCCCCTACCTCGGCGGCAACATGGTGCAGGAGGCCTACTATCCAAGCACCTATTTCGACTCGGACAACAATCCACTGACGGGCGCCAATCGCTACGAGCTTCGTTTCGCCAAGGTGCCGCCGGTGGACGCATTCTGGTCAGCCACAATCTATAATGCCGATGACAAGATGCTCGTTGATAATCCGATCAACCGGTACAAGGTCGGGTCGGAAACGCCGGGCTTGAAAACAAACGCCGACGGTTCGATCAGCATTTCGATCCAGCATGATCAGCCGACAGGACCGGAGAAAGCCAACTGGCTCCCGGCGCCGAAAGGCGACTTCTTCCTCGTCCTGCGCTTCTATCAGCCGCGCAAGGAATTGCTGAACGGAGCATACCCGCTGCCTCAATTGGTCAAGGTGCGGTAGTGGATCGCACAAAGAGCTGCATCAACCAAGCGCAGGCTTCAGGGGCTCGGCATTGCAGGTGGATCGCTGAAGGAGGATTGCCGTGCTCGACGTTTTTGCCTGGATTGTCCTGATCGTCCTGATCGTCTGCGTGATCACGGTCGTCCTATTTCTCGCTGCATTGCCGGGACGTATTGCGCGCGAACGCGGGCATCCCTGGCCGGAGGCGGTGACGGTCGCGGGCTGGGTCTCCATCCTGTTCGGCTTTGCGTTGTGGCCGTTCGCGCTAGTGTGGGCTTATGTCGACGCACCGGCGCGCAAGGGCGAGGTGGCGCGATGATCATTTTCTTCACCTGCGTCTATGTAGCCACTCTTTTTGTTCTCGAAAAGATCGGGGTCATCCGTTTCAACCTTTTCTGGAAAATATCGCCGGTCATCGTCTGGGCGTTACTCAATGTCGGATTGTTTATTCCCATGGGCTGGGGCGCGCCGGCAGGACCGGCAATCGTCGCACGCAATTCCGTTCAAATCATTCCCAACGTGACGGGCGAGGTTATCGACGTTCCCGTCAGGTCCGACGTCCCGATCAAGAAAGATGATGTTCTATTCAAGATCGATCCTGCACCTTATGAAGCGCAGGCGCGCGCACTCGAGGCGCAGCTCAAGTTCCAGGAAACCCGTCTCGCGCAGATGATGCAGTTGCAAGAACGCGGAACGGGGCGTGCCTTTGACGTCGAGGAGCGCCAAGCGGAGGTCGATCGATTGCGCGCGCAGCTTGATGGCGCAAAATGGAATCTGAACTCGACCGTCGTCCGCGCCCCAGCGGACGGAATTATCACCCATCTCACGCTCCGGCCAGGCCATCGCGTCGGAACGACGCCGGTCATGGCGTTTATCGACACATCCAACACCTATGTTTTTATGGAGATTCACGAGAACTATTCCCGTTACGTCGCGCCCGGGCAAACGGTCGAGTTCGCGTTCAAAGCCGCGCCGGGCCGGATCGTCACGGGCAAGGTGGATGCAATTCTGGCCGCCATTGCGAGCGGGCAGAGCGCGCCGACGGGGCTTGCGGTCGCTCCCGTCAATATCGAGTCCAAGCCACTCGTCGTACGCGTTATTCTCGACGATAAGGAATTTGCGAGCCGCCTTGCGGCAGGCGGCACAGCCGACGCGGCAATCTTCACGGACCGCCTGCGCATCACGCACATCATTCGCAAGATCATCCTGCGGCAAACCGCGATCATGAATTACATCTATCCGTTTTGAACTGAGCATGGGACGGGCATGGGGAAGCGCGAATGACTGACGCTTGTCCATTCTGCTTCGGCATGAAGGCGAGACGTCTATCGCGAGTTGCGGGCATCATGGCAGACACGGTCAACAGAGACTTTAGCTCGGCCCCGATGAAAGTTCAGAGGCAGGTCAGGAGAAAGGCCTAGCATCGGCACAATTGTTTCCCAGGCCTTTACTGATGTCGCCACCGCGTCTGACGAACAACCACTGTTCCCTGAGGCGTCGTCCGATAGGAAAGAGGCCGTGAGACCGTAGGCTGGGCGCTGAAGAGCAACGTGTACGCGTAAAAGAACCAATCTGGCGTAGTGGATGTGGACGCGTAAACTCCCTGACAATTGCTTCTCAAAACTATTCCGTCTGCGCCGAGAAGCTGTACGCATTGCCCTGGTTGCAACGCGTATGTCGCGACGAGATCCCAATCGGGAGAGCGTTTCGCGATATCGGTCGCACTCTCGATGCGGATGAGCTGCAAATTGAGCTGACGGGCAACCGAGTCCGCTAGTAGTTCGTTCTGGCGATTGACCGCGCGTTTCAAAGGGCCATAGTAACATGCAAGGCCAAGATCTCTGGCAGGCGTGGGCATGACGGAGAGCTGGCATGATTTGTGGCGCAAGGCGGCATGTTCTCGGCGTTGGCCAGTGACAGCGACATTTTCATGATCTTGGCTTTGCCTCAGTCGAAAAGCCGATTGTGTCTCAAAAGAGCGCGTGATTACCTATCGGGATCGGCTGGAACGGTGGGAGACAATGACGAAGTCTGGCTATCGACAAATTTACGAAGCATGGCGCAGCGACTCGGAAGCGTTCTGGCTTAAGGAAGCGGAAGACATTGACTGGATACGGGCTCCGTCGCGCGCTCTCGACGACTCGGCCGCGCCGCTCTATCGCTGGTTTACCGACGGGCAATGCAACACCTGCTGGAACGCCGTTGACCGCCACGTTGAGCAGGGGCACGGCGACCGGATCGCAATCATCTATGACAGCCCGCTCACCGGATCGAAGAGGAAAATAACCTACGCAACATTGCGCGTACAGGTTGCGAGCCTGGGCGGGGCGTTGAAGGCAAGAGGCGTCGAGAAGGGTGACCGCGTCATAATTTATATGCCGATGATTCCCGAGGCGTTGGTCGCCATGCTCGCCTGTGCGAGAATTGGCGCCGTTCATTCCGTGGTCTTCGGCGGCTTTGCTGCGCCGGAACTGGCGCTTCGAATTAACGATGCAAAACCCAAGGCGATCCTGGCCGCCTCTTGCGGCATAGAGCCCGGCCGGCTGGTGCCTTACAAGCCACTCATCGACGAGGCCATTGGGATCTCCTCTCACAAACCGTCCTTCACGTTCATTTATCAGCGCCAACAGCTCAAAGCGGAACTCGATCCGGTCCGGGACGTGGATTGGGATGCGGCGCAGGAAAATGTTACGCCCTGCGATTGCGTGCCGGTCGGTGGCGCGGACCCGCTTTATATCCTCTACACTTCGGGAACGACCGGGCAACCGAAGGGCGTCGTCCGACACAACGGCGGGCATCTGGTCGCTCTCAACTGGACGATGAAAAACATCTACGGCGTTGCGCCTGGCGATGTGTTCTGGTCAGCATCCGACGTTGGCTGGGTCGTCGGTCATAGCTATATTTGTTACGGGCCGCTGATTTACGGCTGTACGACAGTTCTATTTGAAGGCAAGCCTGTCGGCACGCCCGACGCCGGCACGTTCTGGCGCGTCATCTCGGAACACGACGTTCGCGTGCTGTTTACGGCGCCGACCGCGCTTCGAGCCATTAAACGCGAAGACCCGTCAGGCGATTACACAAAACGGTACGACTTATCGCGTTTCGAAGCGCTGTTTCTAGCTGGCGAACGCGCCGATCCGGACACGATCAAATGGGCGCAGGAAAAGATCGGCGTTCCCGTCATCGATCATTGGTGGCAGACCGAAACTGGATGGGCCATTGCCGCAAACCCGTTGGGTATCGAGTTGCTGCCGGTGAAGCCGGGATCGCCGGCCGTCGCGATGCCCGGTTATGATTTGAGAGTGCTGGATGTCAGGGGTGAGGATGTCCCGCCGGGCACTCTCGGCGCGATCGCGATCAAGCTTCCGTTGCCGCCGGGCACTCTGCCAACCCTGTGGAATGCCGATGACAGGTTTCTGAAATCTTACCTGACAACGTTTCCAGGATATTACGAGACCGGCGATGCCGGCATGAAGGACGAAGACGGCTACGTCTACATCATGGCGCGCACCGACGACGTCATCAATGTGGCTGGGCATCGCCTATCGACAGGCGCAATCGAAGAAGCTCTGTCGTCGCATCCCGATGTAGCCGAGTGCGCGGTCATCGGGGTGGCCGACCAGCTCAAGGGCCAACTGCCTCTTGGGTTTGCCTGCCTCAACGCACGCTGCGACCGGAGCCATGACGAGATCAAGGCGGAGCTGGTTGCCCGCGTCCGCGATCAGATCGGCCCCGTTGCAGCCTTCAGACTCATCACCATCGTCGAACGCCTGCCAAAAACCCGATCGGGCAAGATCCTGCGCGGGGTGATGGCCAAAATCGCTGACGGTGACGATTGGAAGATGCCGGCAGTAATAGATGATCCGAAGACTCTGGATGAGATTGCCCAAAGCCTGGAGGCGATGGGATACGCGAAAGAACGTGACGTCGAGAAAGCCGCTGGAGTACGGGCACCTCAATCCAGTTGATCACATCCAAGCGGGCAATGAACGCTGGCGCACGAATACCCAAGGAAAAACCTAAGGAGCAGAAGCGATGTCTCGAGAGGTGGTTATTATTGATGGCGTTCGTACTGCAATAGGAACTTTCGGTGGCGCGCTCAGTGGTATTCCACCGACGGTGACGGCTGCAGCCGTCACGAGGGAAGCCCTCAAGCGGAGCGGCGTCGAAGGCGCGCAGATTGAGCACGTGGTGTTTGGGCACGTCATCAACACCGAACCGCGAGATATGTATTTGAGCCGTTTCGCGGCGGTCGAGGCCGGTGTTCCCCAAGACGCCGCGGCATTGAATGTGAACCGCTTGTGCGGCTCAGGCGCGCAAGCGGTTGTTTCCGCCGCTCAGCATATCATGCTGGGCGACATCGACTTTGCGATTGCCGGCGGCGCCGAAGCAATGTCGCGTTCGCCTCACTCGACGCAAACGGTTCGGTGGGGACAAAAGATGGGCGAGCTTGGCATGACCGATATGATGATCGGTGCGCTCACCGACCCGTTTGGATCCGGCCACATGGGTGTCACGGCCGAGAACGTTGCCAAGGAGAACCAGATCAGTCGAGAAGAACAAGATCAGTTCGCGGCGGAGAGCCAAAGGCGCGCGACCGCGGCGATCGCCGAAGGGCGATTCAAGGGTCAGATCCTGCCGATCGAGACCAAGGTAGGCCGGAACACGATCATGTTTGACACGGACGAGCACCCGAAAGCCGGGACCACGGTGGAAAGCCTTTCCAAACTCAAGCCGGCATTCAAGAAGGACGGTTCGGTAACGGCGGGAAATGCCTCGGGGTTGAACGACGGCGCTGCTGCGATGGTACTGGCATCGGCAAGCGCCGCGGAAAAGGCCGGCGTCAAGCCCAAGGCTCGACTGCTTGGCTATGCCCACGCGGGCGTACGTTCCGAAGTCATGGGAACCGGCCCGATACCGGCGGTCGAAAAGCTGCTCAAAAAGCTCTCCATGACAGCCGACCAGTTCGACGTGATCGGGTCGAACGAGGGGGTTGCCTCCCAAGGCGTCGCCGTCAACAAGGCGGTTTGGTTCAATACGGCAAAGGGCAATCCGAATGGGGGCGCCATTGCGCTCGGTCATCCGATCGGCGCGACCGGTGCGATCATTGTTCTGAAAACGATATACGAGCTTGAGCGGTCAGGCGGTCGCTACGGCATCATCACGATGTGTATCGGCGGCGGCCAGGGCATCGCGCTTGCATTCGAACGCTTGTAATAGCAATGTCATCGACCGTTTCTTGTCGCAGTGTTGGTTTTCGGACGAAACCGATAGTTGACGGTGACGCGTCCTGCGGACCTGCTTGTATTGCGCTCTGCCGAGCCAATTCGAGTGGATCGCCATCACCCACTTCAGATCGTAGGTCAATCCGACATAGCAGGTCATCGAGCAGCCTCCGATGTGGGAAGAGCCGAGCAAT
>OEIU01001559.1_pt1 | contig 14355 bp, 17 predicted proteins | sample 1539221 | NCBI WGS metagenome assembly OEIU01 (sample SAMN03792071, study PRJEB22550) | activated sludge metagenome | feature: wastewater treatment plant; material: activated sludge; isolation source: Wastewater treatment plant of a petroleum refinery complex | place: Argentina: Zarate | collected...
CCGACCTGCGCCTGAACGAGCCGCGCTACGTGACGCTGCCCAACATCATGAAGGCAAAGAAGAAGCCGCTCGAGGTGCTCAAACCCGCCGACCTCGGCGTCGACGTCGCCCCGCGCCTCAAGACCCTGAAGGTCAGCGAGCCGCCCAAGCGCGGCGCCGGCGTCAAGGTGCCCGACGTCGCCACGCTCGTCGCCAAGCTCATGAACGAATCGAAGGTGATCTGAGTGACCGCTCTTGTCATCGCCGAACACGACCACGGCACGCTCAAGCCCGCCACCCTCAACACTGTCACGGCGGCATTGCAATGCGGCGGCGAGGTCCACATGCTGATCGCCGGCCAGGGCGCCGAGCCCGCCGCGCAGGCCGCCGCGCAGATCGCCGGCGTCGCGAAGGTGCTGCACGCCGAAGGTGCGAGCCTGAAGGAGCAGCTCGCCGAGAACGTCGCCGCCCAGTTGCTGCAGGTCGCCAAGGCCTACAGCCACCTCGTCTTCCCGGCGACGGCCCACGGCAAGAACGTCGCCCCGCGCGTCGCCGCGCTGCTCGACGTCGGCCAGATCAGCGACGTCAGCAAGGTCATCAGCCCGGACACCTTCGAGCGCGCGATCTACGCCGGCAACGCCATCGCGACCGTGCAGAGCATCGATGCGATCAAGGTGGTCACCGTGCGCACCACCGGCTTCGACCCGGCGGCGGCCAGCGGCGGCAGTGCCGCCATCGAGAAGGTCGAGGCGGTGGCCCACAGCGGCCTGAGCACCTTCATCGGCGCCGAGATCGTGAAGCTCGACCGGCCCGAACTCACGGCCGCGAAGATCATCGTCTCGGGCGGCCGCGCGCTCGGCAGCAGCGACAAGTTCAACGAGGTGCTCACGCCGCTGGCCGACAAGCTAGGCGCCGCGCTTGGCGCAAGCCGCGCCGCGGTCGACGCGGGCTACGCGCCGAACGACTGGCAGGTCGGACAGACCGGCAAGATCGTCGCGCCGAGCCTGTACATCGCGTGCGGCATCAGCGGTGCGATCCAGCATCTCGCCGGCATGAAAGACTCCAAGGTGATCGTGGCGATCAACAAGGACCCGGAGGCGCCGATCTTCAGCGTCGCCGACTACGGCCTGGAGGCCGACTTGTTCACCGCCGTGCCGGAGTTGACGGGACTGCTGGAGCGGACGGCCTGAAGTGAAGCGTCTGACATGAGCAGCAAAGTCCGTACCGAAGGCGACGAGGACGTCCTGGTGATCGTCATCGACAACCCGCCGATCAACGCCGGCTCCCTCGGTGTACGCAGGGGCCTGATCGAGGCGATCGGCGAGCTCGGGAGCGATCCCTCGCTGACGGCCGCGGTGATCATCGGCAGCGGCGCGACCTTCATCGCTGGCTCCGACCTGCGCGAGTTCGGCCAGCCGCTCGAAGACCCTCAGCTGCCGGCGGTGATCGCCGCGATCGAAGACTGTGGCAAGCCGGTCGTCGCCGCGATCCATGGCGCGGCGCTCGGCGGCGGCTTCGAACTGTCACTCGGATGCGACGCACGCGTCGTGGACCCGGCCGCCGTCGTCGGCCTGCCGGAGGTGACGCTCGGCATGATTCCCGGCGCGGGCGGCACGCAGCGTGTGCCGCGGATCGTCGGGGTGCCACGCGCCATCGAGCTGATCTGCAGTGGCGAGCGGGTGCCGGCGCCACGCGCGTTTGAACAAGGCCTCGTAGATGCCGTGGCGAAGGGCGATCTCAGGACGGCCGCCGTGCGCCATGCACGCAGCTTGGCAGGCCGCAAGCGTCGCTTGCGGGATGCGGCGGTCCCGGTTTCCGACGACGCCGCCGTCGAGCGGGCCGCCGCCGCGGCGCTGCGCACTGGCAAGCGCCGCCCGCAGGTCGTCGCCGCGATCGAGGCGGTGAAGTCCGCCGCCCGCGTGCCAATCGACGCAGCCCTGGCGCAAGAGCGGGCCGTGTTTCAGCAGCTTCGGCTTTCGCGCGACGCGTTTGCATTGCGCCATCAGTTCTTTGCCGAACGCGAGGCTACAAAGCGGCCAGAGCTGCATGGAATTTCACCCCGCACCGTTCAGCACGTGGCGGTTATCGGCGGCGGGACGATGGGCGCCAGCATCTCCATCGCAGCGCTGGACGCCGGGTTCCAGGTCACGCTGCTCGAGCAGGACGCCGCTGCGCTTGAGCGCGGACGAAAGCGCATCGCCGACCATTACGCCGCGCGGGTGAGGGCCGGCAAGCTCAAGGCGTCTGCCGCCGCGGCCAGCGAAGCGCGCCTGGCGCCGACGACCGACTGGTAGCACCTGCGCGCGGCCGATCTGGTGATCGAGGCGGTGTTCGAGGACCTGGCCGTGAAGAAGGCGGTCTTCGAGCGGCTGAATGCGACGGCACGGCCCGGCGCCGTCCTGGCCTCCAACACCTCGTACCTGGATCTCGACGCCATCGCGGCCGCAACGTCCCGCCCGCATGACGTGATCGGCCTGCACTTCTTCAGCCCGGCGAACGTGATGCGGCTGGTCGAGGTCGTGGGGGGCCGGCACTCCGACCCCGCCGCCGTGGCCACCGGCATCGACACGGCGAAGCGCCTGCGCAAGTTGCCCGTGGTCACCGGCAACGCCTTCGGCTTCATTGGCAATCGCATCTACGCCGCGTATCGCAAGCAGTGCGAATTCATGTTCGAGGAAGGCGCGTACCCCGAGCAGGTCGACGACGCCCTGCTGGTCTTCGGCTTTGCGATGGGGCCGTTCGCCGTGGCGGACATGTCGGGCCTGGACATCGCATGGAGAATGCGCCAAGCGCAATCGGCGACCCGAGACCCACGTGCCCGCTATGTCGATATTCCTGATCGGCTGTGCGAACTCGGGCGACTCGGGCGAAAGACGGGCGCGGGCTACTACCGGTACGACTCCGCACAGAAGGAAGGTAGGCCCGAGCCGGTCGTGCGTGCGCTCGTCGATCGCGCGTCGAGCGACAAGGCGATCAGTCGCCGCCCCCTGGGCGAAGACGAGATCCAGCGTCGTGCGCTGCTGGCGATGGTCAACGAGGCCGCACTGCTGCTCGCCGAAGGCGTCGCCTCGCAACCGACCGATATCGACGTGGTCCTCGTCAATGGCTACGGTTTCCCGAGATGGGAGGGTGGCCCGGTGTTCTGGGCCCGTCAACGTAGCCGTACCGGCCTCGAAAGGGATCTCGAATGGCTGGCTGATCTGAGCGGGCCGGGCTTCCTCCGGGCTGACCTGTCGACGCTTTTTCCGTCGGCCTGAGGGACCGCGCACCAACGGACGACGCGCAACCAGGACAACTCATGATCTCCGCATTCATCTGTGACGCCATCCGCGCGCCCATCGGCCGCTACGGCGGCTCCCTGTCGTCCGTGCGCACTGACGACCTCGGCGCGGTGCCGATCCGCGCGCTGATTGCCCGCAATCCCCGCGTCGACTGGGCGTCGGTGGACGACCTGTTCTACGGCTGCGCCAACCAGGCCGGCGAAGACAACCGCAATGTCGGGCGTATGAGCGCGCTGCTCGCCGGGCTCCCGGTGGACGTGTCCGGCGTGACCATCAACCGTCTGTGCGGCTCGGGGATGGACGCGGTCGGTACGGCCGCGCGTGCGATCAGGAGTGGCGAGGCCGAGTTAACGATTGCTGGCGGTGTCGAGAGCATGAGTCGGGCACCCTTCGTCATGCCGAAGGCCGAGTCGGCTTTCAACCGCAACAACACGGTCTAGGACACGACCATCGGCTGGCGCTTCGTGAACCGCCTGATGAAGGAGCAGTACGGCGTCGACTCGATGCCCCAGACCGCCGAGAACGTCGCCACGGACTACCGCATCGCGCGGGATGCACAGGACCGTATGGCGCTGGCCTCGCAGCTCAAGGCCGTGGCGGCACAGCAGAGCGGGTTCTTCGACGCCGGTTCAAAGGCCTACGTCCGCTCTTGACTCTCGCGATGGGCCGCAATGGGTCGACAACTGCCTGCCAGCTCTGTAGGTTGAGTGGCCGGACCTGGACGGTGCGCCGACATCGGCGACGCCTCGCTGTTTCTCTGTTGATCGCAGGTCTCGACGCCGAGCGCTCTTGCTTTGACCGTTGTCCTAATTGACATAGGAGACAAAGGAGACTATCTTTCGCGTGCTGGTCTGGCCGCAAGGAGGCACCTCATGTCGAACCCAATGGCATTGATCGCCGATCGCCTGCCCAAGGTGACGGCCGAGGACGTGCGCCGGTTTGCCGACACGGTGGAGATCCGCGACGCCGAGGCCTTTGCGGCCGAACTGAACGTGTTCATGCAGGAACGGCTGGAGCGCGTCGAACTGCCGGCCAACACGGCTGCGACACCTCGCACCGCCACAGAAGCAGCCCTGGCGCAGAAGGCCGCGGCGTTGCGCGCGGGCAGCCGCTGGACGCCGGCCCAAACCGACATCCAGCGTGGGCGTGCGGCAATGCTGGAGGCCTACGAACGGGCGCACAACCTGCCGCTGCCGCAGTTCGCGCGGCTGGCGAACAAGGTGCGGCAGCAGATCTACAAGGACATCGATTCGGGCCGCCTGCTGGCGCTGAACGTCGGGCCGCGCGGCCGCAAGCTGCCGGACTGGCAACTCGATCCCGTCAAGCAGCGGTTGACGCAGGTGGTGCTGCAGGGCGCGGCCGGCGTCGACGCCTGGACGCTGTACCGTGCGCTGTCAGAACCGCTCAAAGGTCTCAAAGGTCGCGCACCGGTCGAGGCGGTGACCGAGGGCTCCGTGGACGCCGTCGCGAAGGCCGTCTTCAACGCGTTGGGCGTGCACTGACGCCTTGCCGCATGGCCATCGCGCTTGCGACCCGGCGCCTGGCCGCGGGAGAACTGCTGCAACACGTGAGCCGCGTGGTCTACCGCGGACAGCGCTTGCATTTCGGGAGCGACGCCACCAACCGGTATGACGCTCCCGACGGGCGCTATGGCGTGCTCTACCTGGGCCTCACGCTGCCCACTGCATTGATGGAATCGGTGTTCCACAAGCACCACTGGGACCGGGATGCCCGGCGCCCGATCGCGCTGGCCGAAGTCCACAGCCGTCTGGTGCGGGCCGTCGGTGTCCTGGACGACCTGGAACTCGCGGACCTCACGGCACCGGGCGTCATGGCGGCCCATTTCGGGCTGAACCTGGAGCAGCTCGCCATCCGTGGCTACGAGGACACGCAACGAGTCTCTGTTGAGGTCCACGCGATGCGCGACGCCGACGACAAGCCGATCCTCGACGGCCTGCTGGCGCCGTCGCGGAACAACTACCCCGAGCCGTGCGTCGCGCTGTTCGACCGGGCTCGCCACAAGGTGAAGGTGATCGACGACATCGACCTGGTGGATCACGTGGACTGGCCTCGTTTCGTCGAGGACTACCGCATCGGCGTCGAACCCGATCCAGGCCCACCGGGGATGGAAGCGGAGGAGGGTGGGCCGGGCTGAGTGCCGTTGACGCAGGGCATCGCCGTTGGATGCTGATCGAACCAGCAACCGAGGCACCCTTCATGGCATCGTCTTCCCGAGTCGCCCATCATCTGCGCGAACGGCTCCAGGCCGAAGGCTATAGAGTCCACTGCGGTCGGCGCGAAGACGGTCTGGAACTCGCCGGTCGCCATTGGTTCACCTGGGCCGTCTCCGGTATGGCCGACTGCGAGGTCGGACCAACCTGCGCATCTTCCTGGGACGCATGGTCGAGCGCGCTGGACCATCGGCTGGCCAACAGCCGCATCGAGCTCGAAGCCTTCGACGCCGCCTCGGTGACGCTGGCGCCGTTCCATGCGGCGACGCTGGATCCCCGCGCGTTCGCGGCAAAGCACGGCTTGTCCGAGGACATGGCGGCCGACCAGATCGAACGGCTGCGCGCGCAGACGATCTACATGAACGACCGGTACCAGGTCAACGTGGACCTCGTTCGCGCGCCTTTCGGGGAAGAACTCGGCGACGTGTTCTGGCTGTCGATCAAGCGGCGCGACCGCGCGCAGTTGCACGACTGGCGCGAACTGCAACAGGTCAAGAACATGATCGTCGGCGACGAGCACGAGGGCTTCGAGATCTATCCCGCGGAATCGAGGCTGGTCGATACCGCGAACCAGTACCACCTGTGGGTGTTCGCGGACCCTGCGGTGCGCCTGCCGGTCGGCTATCGACGCCGGGAGGTGCTCGACAGCGACGAGGCGTCCGCATCCGGGGCGAGGCAACGGCCTTTCGGTGCGAAGTTGCCGCGAGCCTGATCCGCGCATTCGACCCAGGCCCTTCAGCGCCGCGGTGAAGGTGCCGCAGCGCGTGATGTCTTTTGCGGACCGCGCTTCGGCCTGTCGCATTCAGGCGTCGGCGCCGTCGCACGGTTCACGAGGCGCCAGAATGCCGCAATGCCATCCCGATTCGCCAAGGACTTCCGCTCGTTCGCCGATCTGGCCGAGGCCTTCGCGCGAGACCAGGACTACCGGATCGTCCAGCGGGCGCGCCCCGGCTCATCGACCGTGATCCTGGCGCCGCACGGCGGCAGCATCGAGGCCTTCACGTCCGACATCGCGCGCGGCATCGCGGGTGAGGAGTACGGCCTGTACCTGTTCGAGGGCCTGTTGAGGGCCGGCAACTTCGCGTCGCTGCACCTGCCGAGCGAGCGCTTCGATGAGCCCGGCTGCCTGCAGATGCTCGCGGACTGTGACCGCGTCGTCTCCGTACTTGGATGCAGCGTGACCGGTGAAGCCGTCTTCATCGGCGGCCAGGATCGCGCGCTCGGCGAAGCCGTTGCGGCGAGCCTGCGGGCAGAGGGGATCGTCTGCCAGGACGCGGCGGAGAAGCTCGCGGGACGGGACCCACGGAGCATCTGCAACCGCGGACGGGCCGGGCAGGGCGTTCAACTCGAGGTCTCACTGGAACTGCGACGGTCGCCACGCCGGAAGTTCCTCGTCGCCGCCGTGAGGCAGGCACTCGGAGGTTGACACCACCGTCGGGCGGACATCGAGTTCGCCCGGCGCCGCGCTGGTCGCTCCGGCGACGAAGGGTGTGCGGCTCGCGCCGCCCTTGAAAGAACGCTCCGGCGCAGGAGCATGGCTGCATCAAACTCACGCAGCCACGCTCCACCATGAATCTGCCCGCTCACCCCACCTTGCCGATCTGTCGCATCGTCCCGGGCGACAACCCGCGCGAATACTTCGACCCCGACGAAATGGCCGACCTCGAAGCCGGCATTCGTGCCGCCGGCGGCGTCATCCAGCCCATCGTCGTGCGGCCACTCCCGGACAGCGACCTGTTCGCCATCGTTGTCGGCGAACGCCGCTGGCGCGCCGCCCGCAACGTGCTCGGCGACGACTACGACATGCCGGTGCTCATCAAGGACGTGACGCCGGCCGCCGCCGAGGCGATGGCCGTGATCGAGAACCACCATCGCGCGGCGATGTCGGTTGCGGAGGAAGCGCGCGCGGCGCAGCGCCAACTGCAGCGCAACCATGGCGACCGCACCGAAACCGCGGCCGGCATGGGCTGGACGCAGGAAATGCTCTCCCGCCGGCTCGCGCTGCTGGCCTGCACGCCGGAGGTCTTGAGCGCGCTGACCAGACACCAGATCCAGCTCGGCCATGCCGAACTGCTCTCCGGCGTGCCCGCCGAGCCGGCGACCGATCGCCGCTGGTTGCACCGCTTGCTCGCGCGCTGGTCCGCGGGAAGATGAACGCCATGGAACACGGCATCACCCCCGATCTCCTCGACAAGCGCGTCGAGGTCCACCTGGTGGGCGTGGGCGGCAACGGCGCGCAGATGGCAGCCTGCCTCGCACGGCTGGACATCGCCATGCGTGCGCTCGGCCACCCGCACGGGCTGCACGTCAGCGCCTTCGACGCGGACCGGGTCAGCGAGGCCAACGTCGGCCGGCAGCTCTACAGCGCCGCCGACATAGGCCGGCACAAAGCCATCGTGACCGTCCACCGGCTGAACCAGTTCTACGGGCTGGACTGGTCGGCCATCCCGCAGCGCTATGAGGTTGCGCAGGACGCGCGACCGTATGGCCGCGGCGCCGACATCCTGGTCAGCTGCGTCGACAGTCGGGCGGCGCGGCGGCAACTGCACCGCCTCGCGTTCGACCGCTACGCCGACTTCCGCTACTGGCTCGACCTGGGCAATACGGAGTCGACCGCACAGGTGGTCCTCGGACAGCCGGCGAACCGGCACACGGACAGCCTGGGCGCGCAGCGGCTGCCCTGCGTGACCGAATTGTTCCCCGAACTGCTGGACGTCGACGTGCCGGACGACGATCGGCCATCGTGCTCGGTGCGCATGTCGCTGGCGTCGCAGGGGCTGTTCGTCAACGACATGGCGGTGCGCTTTGCGGCGCAGCTGCTGTACGAGCTTTTCTCCAGAGGCCACATTGCCGCGCACGGTGTCGTCGTCAATCTGGACAGCAAGCGCAGTGGACCGATCGAGGTCGATCCGGGCACCTGGGCGCGGTTCGGCGTTCGACGGGTGGACGACCGGAGCCTCGAAGCGGAGGGAGCCAAGGAGGGCGCTGAATGAAAGATTGGAACGTGCGGGTGTTTCGGGAGGGGAGGCCGGTGATGCTCGGGCAGGTCAGCGAACGCAACGAGGCCTTGGCCCGTTGCGCGGCGCTCCACAAGTTCGGCGTCAGCGACGACGAGTTGGTAGCGGGGGAAGGGGGAAGGGATGGCATGGCCATCCGTCCCGACGACGACTTCGAGGTTTCCCCGGCCAATTGATCGACGCGCGAGACGTGGCTCGCGCTGTCGACGAGTTGATGCGGCGGAGGCTGCGATCACGGTGCCTTCCGGCCCTTGCTGCGCATAACCGTGGACTGGCCTAGATACGCTCCGGCCGCGCGCAGGCGCGAATGCCCGGCTCGCTCCGAGACGGCCAGCCGGGCTTGCCTGTCCAGGTCGGCCGGCACGGTCCCGCCGCCGCATACCGGGGCCGCCACGCCGGTCAGATTCTTGTAGAAGCCCTGCAGGTTGCCGTGGCGCAGGCCGTGCGCCGTGACGCCGCGCTGTGCCTTCGTGAAGCCGAACTTCTCCAGCGCATAGTCCAGCCGGCGCAGGTTGCGCTTCAGGCCGTGCGCCGGGTTGCCCATGTGGGCGTCCCGCCCCTCCACGACGGTTCGGGCATGGGCGACAGCCTCGCGCTGCGCCGCGGTCTCCAGCGCGATCCAGCGCTCGCGCCCGCCCTTGCCCTTGACCCACACATACTCATCCGCCCGTTGCTGTTCGGGCGACAGGTCGGTCTGGTCGAACGGGAAGACGTGGGCGTAAGGCTGGTGCATGACCGACTCCTTGCGGCGCAGACCCAGCGCATCCATCAGCCGCATCGACGCGGCGATGCGCGGATCGAAGCGCGCGACCTCGGCCAGCGCCGCCTCCACGTCGACGCCGTTGCCGCGCCAGCTCTTGTCGCGCTGTGCGTACTCGTGACGTTCGTACTCCTCCAGGCTGAGCCCGTAGCGCTCGGGCTTGCGCACGAAGCCGTGCTTGCCCATCCAGGAAGCCAGCCCGCGCAGGAAGCTCAGGTAGGTCTGGATGGTGGCCGGCGCCAGCTGCTCCCGCTGCCAGACCTGCACCATCGCATGGATGTGCTTCTGGCCGAGGTTGCGCGGGTCGGGCGGCTTGCGGAAGCCGGCCTTGAGCTTCAGGTCGCGGAAGAACCGGCGCAGGAAGCGCGCGCGCTCCTGTCGGGTCTTGTGCGAGACGCTCTTCTCGAAGACAGTGTGCCGGCCGTTGTGCAGCGCGAGCAGCACGTCCAGCACCCTGAGCGGGTCGGTCTTGCCGGGGTGGTGGCTGTCGAGAATCTCCTGCGGCGATCGGCCGTTCCATTCCTGGCGGCGCAGCGGCTGCTGCGAGCGAATGCGGCGCACTGAGGTCGGTCCATGGACCAGGTGGGTTGATGCTGGGAACACTGATGGCGTGAACATGTAGGGCTTCCTTCAAGGTTTGAATGCGCCTCCCGAGCGGCGCACGCGTTGATCGACAAGGCATCGTCGTTCCCGGCGGCGCCACGGATGCCATCGCGGCGCCGCCGGTGGTCGGTGATCACGTGGCCGCGCCCGACCACACGAGGCGCGACGACGACCCAGAAGTTCTGCGGTCCTGGGCAAGCCCGGGCGCCGCTCGGTCGGTCTTAAAAATGAACACGTGATCCGGCTCCGTCCGCGCATTTCTGCGACCACGGAGATGGTTGATGCCGATCGCCTCTGGGGCAGGTCGGCATCGGGCGAGGAGGTCTGGCCTCCCGCCGACTGGTGGATCAGTCCTGGTTCGTAGCGTCATCCGCTCGCATGGGTCCACCCCTGACCGAAAGTCCAGGGCGGTGCGAGCGTTTGAGCGGGAGCGAGCAGGGAGCCCATAGGGCAAGCACGACTGCGCGCGGCGTTGAACAACGCATGCTCGGGTGATGACGGGATCGGGAACTCGGCATCCAGTGCCGGCCCGGTGACGACGGCCACGACGCGCTTCAGGAGCGCCCAGCGGGAGGCTGGCAGGGTCGGTGGCTCATGCACTACGAGAAGGGAACCTCGGCGCCATCACCTCCAGGGTGATGGCCGCACCGGCTCGGGGCCGGGGCTTCAAGGGCAGGTGACGACTGCGACGCCTCTTTGCTGCACAGGGCAGGGGGCTGAGGGGGCCCTCGGGAGTGGGTAGTTGACGATGGATGGGCGCTCGCCGTCAATGCGCAGCCCCGCAAGCGACGCGATGGCGCGGGGCTTGACGGTGGCGGACGACGTGGTAGCCGGCGCGCGGTGAGGGGCGCTTTGTGTCGCAAACGAGCCGCGGGCGAATTTGCACGAGGGAGTTGACGGGCTCTGCTTCCGCCTCTGGCCTCGGCTGGGGCGCTTGAGGCCGGCTTCTCGCAGGCGACTCCGCCACATCCGCAGCGATCCGCGCGGGGTTGAAAACCCTCGGCCCAGTGAGATGCTGGTGTCACGCATTCACTTCATCGCCCATTCCGGCCGCAAGCAGCCCGCGCATCTCGCACTGCAGAGGAAGCCAACTGCACCTGCAGCGTGGCTGCAGTCGAAATCGTGGCCGTTTGGCGGGAATTGCGTGTGGCTGGGGCGCGTCGGGTTGGCGATGCTGATCCCTACTTCAACCTCACCAGGAGCCAGTTCATGGATTCGATCGTCAGGGCGGTGGATGTCGGTTCGGGCAACACCAAGTTCGTCACCGGCGTGGCCGGGGCGGAGATTCGCTGTGCGATGTTCCCCTCCATCGCTTATCCGTCCAGCCGCGACACGCCGACCTGGCCGGTGACCGAGCGGCGCAAGACGGTGTGCATCCCGGTCGGGCCGCTCTTCTACGAGGTCGGGCCGGACGTCGGGCTGGCGGCCGACACCTTCAGGGCCAAGCAGTTGCACGACGAGTACACCGAGTCGCCGGAGTACATGGCGCTGCTGCGCGGGGCGTTGTCGATGATGAAGGTGCCGCACATAGATCTGCTCGTCGTCGGCTTGCCGGTCGCCTTGCTGGCCCTGAAGAAGGCTGCGTTGGAGAAGGCGATGGTCGGCACGCATCAGGTCGGCAGCGGCCGGGCCATCACCGTCCACAAGGCGCTCGCCGTCGCGCAACCCCAGGGCGCGCTCGTGCACTTCGCGGCCGAGCACGAGAAGATGGCGACGATCGGCAACGAGCAGAGCCTGGTCATCGACCCGGGATCGCGGACCTTCGACTGGCTGGTCTGCCGCGGCATGCGCCTGGTGCAGAAGCAGTCGAGCTCGATCAACCGAGGCATGTCGGACGTGCTGCGGCTGCTGGCTGCGGAGATTTCCAAGGACATCGGCACGCCGTACCGGGACTACGACGCCATCGACCTGGGGCTGCGCACTGGCAAGGCGCCGATCATCTTCCAGAAGCCGTACGACATGAAGCGCCACCTGCCGCTCGCCGAGAGCGTGGCGCAGCAGGCGGTGTCGACGATGCGGCAGTGGATCGAGACGCCGGAGAGCCTGCAGAACATCGTTCTCGTCGGTGGTGGGGCGTTTCTGTTCAAGAAGGCGGTGAAGGCGGCCTTCCCGAAGCATCGGATCCACGAGGTCAAGGAGCCGTTGTTCGCCAACGTGCGAGGGTTTCAGCTGGCGGGGCAGAACTTTGCGGCGACTGCAATGGCGAGCCGCGAGCGCGCGCAAGGAGATGCAGTATGAATGCCCGCGACAAGACCGGCCAGAAGCCGGTCCGTCTGGTGTTCGAGCTGTCCCGCGCCGACAACCCGCGGCTGTTCGATGAACTGGTTCAGTTCCCGCAGGGCGTGAAGCGGGTGAATCGGCTTCGGGTGCTGGCCTATGACGGATTGCTAGCTCAGCACGGGGTGTTCGTTCTGCAAGGCGAGGTTGTCAGCGCGCCGTCCGTTTCATCGCCGGTGGCCGAGGTCACGAACAGTCTGTTCGAACCCGCCCTGAAGGAATGAAAGACATCTGCGCCGCACCTGGCAGCCGGACCTTGGTGGGGTATTGCCAACGCGACGGTCAGCGGCCGTCGCGCAGTGTGAGGCGCCGGTCGCTGCCGCTGGGCCTAGTCACGCTCACCGCCGTCAAGGAGTTGTTCGAGGCTTTGACCGGCGCCAGTCCGAAGGTCGGCATGCGAGGTACAGCTGCCGCCGCACTGCCGCGAGGCACATTTGCCATTCCTACGACTGCTTCCCCGCCGCGCGAAATCGCAGTCTCGACCCACTGCGGTCACATGAAGTCCAGTATTGCTTCCCCGACAGCCGACATTAGGGGAAGCAGCGCACAACATTGGCATCGAAGCGCTCGATCAAGAGAGCTCGGTGCCGCGGCACCGGCTCCCGGGTGAGTTACATCGCCGCGCCAATGCTCGGCGGTGGCGCCCCCGCTGTTCCTGTCCATGGTGCCGGCAGCCCATCCATGCACTCATGCGTCGCCCGCAGCGCAAGCGCTCAAGACCGTTTCGCCACACCCGGACGGCCATGCACTGCACCGACGTGCGCGCGTCCGGCCCGCGCCGGGCGCGGGCCATCGGCCCTGCGCCGCTCGGCATTGAGTTCCTCGAGAATCCCGCAGGGCTGCCCCTTGCGCTCGGAGTTGCAGTGGGCGCGCAACTCGCGCAACTGCCTTTCCAGCAGCTTCAGTTCGCGTACGCGCTGGGCGACATGCTCGATGTGCTCGTCGAGCACCGTGTTCACCTCGCCACAGTCCGCCGCGGGCCGGTCCAGGTAGCGCAACAGGACACGCACCTCGTCGAGGCTCATGTCCAGCGACCGGCAGCGGCGGATGAAGGCCAGCCGTTGCACGTGGGCCGGGCCGTACTGGCGATAGTTCGCATCGCTGCGCTGCGGTTCCGGCACCAGTCGTTCGCGCTCGTAGAAGCGGATGGTCTCCACCGCCGTGTCCGTGGCCGCCGCCAGTTCGCCGATCTTCATCGCTGCACCTCGCCTGGCCGTTGATTCTCAGGGCTTGCGCACCTTGGCCAGTTCCTCGTTGACGAGTGCCCGCAGCTGCGCCTCACCGAAGTCCGTCAAGGGCCGGCCGTTGACGAAGAAGCCCGGCGTTGCCCGCACCTGCAATGCCTTCATGTCGGCGATGTCCTGCCGCAGCGCGTCGGCGATGGCCGGGCTGCCGGCGTCGGCGCGCGCCTTGGCCATGTCCAGCCCGGTGTCGGCGATCGACTCCCAGATCAGTTCGGGCTGTGGGTTGCCGTGCGCCGCCCATCGCGGCTGGTCGGCCAGTGCCCTTTCCAGCGCCGGCCAATACTGGCCCTGCAGCCGCGCGGCCTCGAGGATCTGCACCGCCCGGTCCGAGCCCGGATGCAGCGGTGCGTAGCGCAGCACCAGCCTGACCTGCCCGAAGCTGGCATTGACGATGCTCTTGACCAAGGGATAGAAGGCGCGGCAGGTTTCGCACGAGGGGTCGAAGAACTCGACGATCGTCACCTGAGCCTGCGGGTTGCCGAACACCGGCGCATGGGCGCGCACCAGCGCTTCGCTGCCGGCCCGGGCAGCTCCGGCGGCCTGCTGCGCGGACCGCTCCTTGTAGATCGCCGCGCCGGCGATGAATGCCAGCGCGACCACGCCGACCGCGCCTGCCATCAGCCACTTGCTCCTCACGATCCGTCTCCCTTCCTTCGGTTCCACCTCAGCAACACCAGGATCGCCGCGAAGGCGAGCAGCGACAGCAACGGGATGGGCACGACACCGGCCACCTGCAGCTCCGCGTCCGCGCACGACACGCCCTGCTGGCAGGGACTCGCGGCTTCGCTGATCACGCCCCAAAACAGCAGGAAGTGGTACAGCGCCAGGCTTAAGCCGGCCCAGGCCAGCGGCAGGGCATAGCGCGCGCTGCGCGCATCGCCGTCGAAAACGCCCAGGCCGAGCACCAGCACCAGCGGAAACATCGCGATGCGCTGGTACCAGCACAGCAGGCACGGCGTCTTG
>OEIU01001560.1_pt1 | contig 14350 bp, 15 predicted proteins | sample 1539221 | NCBI WGS metagenome assembly OEIU01 (sample SAMN03792071, study PRJEB22550) | activated sludge metagenome | feature: wastewater treatment plant; material: activated sludge; isolation source: Wastewater treatment plant of a petroleum refinery complex | place: Argentina: Zarate | collected...
GTGCCGATAGGCGGCCAGCCGCCATTCGAGCAGGAAATCGGGCTCGCCCTTTCGTGCCGAGATCGTCCGGATGATGTCCTCGGACAGGCCCTTGGGCACGGTGTCGGTGTCGAGCTCGGTGACGAAGCCGGCGGAATAGCCGCGCTCCAGGAAGGATCCGATCCGGTCGGTGGTGGTGGTCATGGTCGAAAGCTCCCGGTCATCTGGCTGGCGGCGGGACGGGTGGGGCGGCCGCTGCCCGGCCCGGACGGTGCAGCGAGATCGGTGCCGACAGCCGCACCGGCTGCAGCATCTCGGCCAGCGTCACCGCTTCGAGCGAGCTGCGCACCGTGTCGCTGATGCGCCGCCAGTTGGCGCGGATCCGGCAGCTCTCCTCGAGCTCGCACAGGCCGGTGCGCGCGCTGCACTCGGTGAGCCCGAACGGCTGCTCCTCGAGCGCATCGACGATGTCGGCCAGCGTGATGCCCTGCGGCGGCCGCGTCAGCGCATAGCCGCCGCGCCGGCCGCGCACGCTGCCCACCAGCCCATGGCGCGCCAGGCCCTTGAGAATCTTGCTCACCGCAGCGGCGCCCAAGCCCAGCCGGCTGGCCAGGTCGCCGGCGCTGAACACCTGCTCGGGTGCGGCGGCCATCTGGCTCATCACCAGGGTGCCGTAGTCGGTGAGTCGGCTGATGCGAAGCATCTGGAGGACCTGACCTGTTGGGCGCTGCTGCTCGGCAGCGCGGACGATTAAAACAGGACCATTTTAGTACTATATAACCGGACTGGCAACCCGGTGATGCCGACGACTCGCGTGAGCGTGTGCGTCGGTGCTGTGGGAGGATGCGTCTCGCAAGCCGGTATCTGCCGGCGGCGGCAGGAATCCTGCCGCGCGAGGACCCGCACGACCGATACGCCGAGGGAGGAGAAGAAGCGATGGAACTGAAGGACAAGGTGGTGGTGATCACCGGCGGCAGCCGCGGCATCGGCCGCGCGATGGCCAAGGCGTTCCTGGCCGAAGGCGCGAAGGCCGTCATGCTCGCCGACCTGGACGAGGCGGCAGTGGCCGCGGCCGCCCGCGAGATCGGCTGCGACGGCATGGCCTGCGACGTGACGCAGGAGGCGCAGGTCCGGGAGCTGGTGCGCCGCACGGTGGAGCGCCACGGGCCGGTCGACCTGTTCTGCTCGAACGCCGGGGCCGGCGGGAAAGGCGTGCTGACCGATGCGCCGAACGAGGTCTGGCAGAAGCAGTGGGAACTGCACGTGATGGCCCACCTCTATGCGGCCCGCGCGGTGCTGCCCTCGATGATCGAACGGGGCTCCGGCTACCTGCTGAACACCGCGTCCGCCGCGGGGCTGCTCGCCGCGATGGGCTCGGGGCCCTACACGGTCACCAAGGCCGCCGCGGTCAAGTTCGCCGAGTTCCTGTCCATCACCCACGGCGACGACGGCATCGGGGTCTCGGTGCTCTGCCCGCAGGGCGTCAACACGGCGATGGCGCCCAGGCAGCTCGGCGACGGCCAGACCGACGGCATCATCGAGCCCGAGCAGCTTGCGCAGACCGTCGTCGAGGCCCTGCGGGAGGGGCGCTTCCACGTGCTGCCCCATCCGGAGGTGGAGGAGTACGTGCGCCGCAAGGGCAACGACATCGATCGCTGGCTGACCGGGATGCGGCGGCTGCGCAGGAAGTCGTTGCAGGGGTGAGGCGGGGGGCCACGCGAGCGACCGTCTCGCCGCGGCGCGGGACGGACGCCGGCGGCCGCCGGCGAGCGGCGGGCTTCACAGTCACCACGCCTGCGCGGGCGCTGGCTGCACCGGCCCGGTCAGCCGAGCGGCCCGTCGTTGTCGTAGATGCGGCGCAGCTCGGGGTGCACCTCGGCGAAGTAGTAGACCCGCAGGTCCACCAGCTCCATCATCACCTCGATCGGGAAGCCCTGCCGGTTGCCGCGCTCGTCGGTCAGCAGCGACACCATCAGCCGATGGAAGCGATGCGGGTCGCCCCAGTCGGCGGCGATCCGGTTCAGCACATGCGGGAAGTCCCGCCGCACGTGCAGCATTCGCAGGTGGATCGGCAGTGCCTCGAGCATCCGCAGGCTGCGGCTGTCGAGCCGGGCGCCGCCGTTGGCGGGCTGCCGGCGGGCGGGCGGATCGTTGGCACTCCTCATCAGGCGTCGGACGTCCACCGGACGGCGCGCTGACCCCGGCCGGTAGAATGGATTGTTTGCAATGGTGAGAGACTGCCCGGGGGCAGTCCGGATAAACAGGAACAAATTCATGCTTACCGCATTCAGGGTAGGCCCGGGCGGACGTCTGGCCGGAACGCTGCGGGTGCCCGGCGACAAATCGGTGTCGCACCGCTCGATCATGCTCGGCGCGATCGCCGACGGCACGACCCGCGTCAGCGGCTTTCTGGAGGGCGCCGACGCGATCTCGACGATGAACGTGTTCCGGGCGCTCGGCGTGCGGATCGAAGGCCCCGAGGAGGGAGGGGTGGTCGTGCACGGCGTCGGCCGGGAGGGGCTGCGCGCGCCGCGCGAGCGGCTCGACTGCGGCAACGCCGGTACCGCGATGCGGCTGCTGATGGGCCTGCTGGCCGGGCAGCCGTTCGAATCGGTGCTGATCGGCGACGAGAGCCTGAGCCGGCGGCCGATGCGCCGGGTGTCCGAGCCGCTGGCGCGGATGGGCGCGCGGATCGAGACCGCGCCGGGCGGCACGCCGCCGGTGCGCATCCTGCCGGCCGGCGGGCTCACCGCGATCGACTACCGGATGCCGATGGCCAGCGCCCAGGTGAAGTCGGCGCTGCTGCTGGCCGGTCTCTATGCCGACGGCGTGACCTCGGTCACCGAGCCGGCGCCGACCCGGGACCACACCGAGCGGATGCTGGGCGGCTTCGGCGTCGCGGTCGAGCGCGACGGCGCGACGGTGCGGCTGCGTGGCGGCCAGCCACTGCGTGCCGCCGAGATCGACGTGCCGGCCGACATCTCGTCGGCGGCGTTCTTCGTCGTCGGCGCTTCGATCGCGCCGGGCTCCGACCTGCTGCTGCGCCACGTCGGCCTGAACCCCACCCGCACCGGCATCCTCGACATCCTGCGGCTGATGGGCGCCGACCTGACGGTCGAGAATCCGCGCGACGTCGGCGGCGAACCGGTCGGCGACCTGCGGGTGCGCTCGGCCGTGCTGCGCGGCATCGAGGTGCCGCCCGATCTGGTGCCGCTGGCGATCGACGAGTTCCCGGTGCTGTTCGTCGCCGCCGCCTGCGCCGAGGGGCGTACCGTGGTCACCGGCGCCGAGGAATTGCGTGTCAAGGAATCCGACAGGATCGCGGTGATGGCCGACGGCCTCGCCGCGCTCGGGGTCGGCTGCACGCCGACACAAGACGGCATGATCATCGCCGGCCGGGGCGGCGACCGGACGGTGTTCACCGGCGGCACCGTGGCTTCGCACGGCGATCACCGGATCGCGATGTCCTTCGCGATCGCCGCGCTGCGCGCGGGCGGCGAGCTCCTGATCCGCGACACCCTCAACGTGGCCACCTCGTTTCCCGGATTCGTGCCGCTGGCCGCCGGCGCCGGGCTGGCGATCCGCGACGCCGCCGACTGATGGCGCCGCCCGCACCGCCTGTGGCGTCCCCGCCTGCCGCCTCGGCCGCGCAGCCGGCGCCGTCGTCGGCGCAGCCCATCGCGGCACCCGTCATCACCGTCGACGGCCCGACCGCCTCCGGCAAGGGAACGATCGCCGCGCGGGTGGCCGCCGAGCTGGGCTGGCATCACCTGGATTCCGGAGCCCTCTACCGTCTGGTCGCGCTGCAGGCATTGCGGGTCGGCGCGCCGCTGGACAGCGCGGCACCGCTGGCGGCGCTCGCCGCGCGGATGTGCCCGGCGTTCCAGGGCGGCCGCATCCTGCTGGCCGGCGAGGACGTATCCGAGGCGATCCGTGCCGAGGAGGTCGGCCAGGCCGCCTCGCGGATCGCGGTGCTGGCGCCGGTACGCACCGCGCTGGTCGACTTCCAGCGGGCATTCCGCCAGTCGCCCGGGCTGGTCGCCGACGGGCGCGATCTGGGCACCGTGATCTTCCCCGACGCGGCGCTCAAGGTGTTCCTGACCGCGAGCGCCGAATCGCGTGCGGCGCGCCGCCATAAGCAGTTGATCGAAAAGGGTTTTTCTGTTAACCTTGCCGATCTTCTGCAGGACCTGCAGCAACGCGATGCCCGTGACAGCCAACGGGCCGCGGCGCCGCTCGTGCCGGCCGAAGGGGCGTTCGTGCTCGACTCCACGCTGCTCAGCATCGATCAGACGGTGCGTGCGGTGATCGGTCGATATCGCGCGCAGGTTCGCGGCGCCGCTTGAATCAGGGCGTTACGCGGGCCATATGTGGAGTGCGTGCCGGCGCATCGCGGGCGAATGGAATCGTCTGCGGGTGACGGCACGACATCGGGTGCCCCTTCGGGGGCGTTTGTGCAACTCCGCTGGGTCGTCGCCATCCGTTCACCGGTTCACGCCGGGTGCGGGGGATCGTCGTTCCGGCGTGTACGGGAAATCAATCAATTGGCCAACACTTCTATCGCGGATACGTCCGCCGTCTCCATGGAAAGTTTCGCGCAGCTTTTCGAGGAGTCGCTCTCCAAGCAGGTGATGCGCTCCGGTGAGGTCATCACCGCGGAAGTCATCAGCATCGATCACAACTTCGTCGTCGTGAACGCCGGACTGAAGTCCGAGAGCTACATCGACATCGAGGAGTTCTACAACGATCGGGGCGAACTCGACGTGAAGGAGGGCGATTACGTCTCCGTCGCGATCGATGCGCTCGAGAACGGTTACGGCGAGACGCGCCTGTCGCGCGATCGCGCCAAGCGCTTGGCCGCCTGGATCAGCCTGGAGAAATCGCTGGAGTCCGGCGAGCAGGTCAGCGGCACCATCACCGGCAAGGTCAAGGGCGGCCTGACCGTGATGACCAACGGCATCCGCGCATTCCTGCCCGGCTCGCTGATCGACATGCGGCCGGTCAAGGACACCACGCCGTACGAAGGCAAGACCCTGGAATTCAAGGTCATCAAGCTCGACCGCAAGCGCAACAACGTCGTGCTGTCGCGCCGCGCCGTCATCGAGCTGACGCAGGGCGAGGAGCGCGCCAAGCTGCTCGAGACGCTGGCCGAGGGTTCGGTGGTCAAGGGCGTGGTCAAGAACATCACCGACTACGGTGCGTTCATCGACCTGGGCGGCATCGACGGCCTGCTGCACATCACCGACATGGCCTGGCGCCGCGTGCGTCACCCGTCGGAGGTGCTGGCGGTCGGCCAGGAAGTCACCGCCAAGGTGCTGAAGTTCGACCAGGAGAAGAACCGCGTGTCGCTGGGCGTCAAGCAGCTCGGCGACGATCCGTGGGTCGGCATCGGCCGCCGCTATCCCACCGGCACCCGCATGTTCGGCAAGGTCACCAACATCACCGACTACGGCGCGTTCGTCGAGATCGAGCCCGGCATCGAGGGCCTGGTGCACGTGTCCGAGATGGACTGGACCAACAAGAACGTCAACCCCAGCAAGATCGTCTCGCTCGGCGACGAGGTCGAGGTCATGGTGCTGGAGATCGACGAGGACCGCCGCCGGATCTCGCTCGGCATGAAGCAGTGCCGCGCCAATCCGTGGGAAGAGTTCGCCGACAACCATCGCAAGGGCGACAAGGTGTCGGGCACGATCAAGTCGATCACCGACTTCGGCGTGTTCATCGGCCTGCCGGGCGGTATCGATGGTCTGGTCCACCTGTCCGATCTGTCGTGGAACAAGCCCGGCGAGGAAGCCGTGCGCGAGTTCAAGAAGGGCGACGAGGTCGGCGCGGTGGTGCTGGCGATCGACACCGAGCGCGAGCGCATCTCGCTCGGCATCAAGCAGCTCGAGGGCGATCCGTTCAACAGCTATGCGTCGACCCACGAGAAGGGCGCGGTGGTCAAGGGCGTCATCAAGAGCGTCGATGCCAAGGGCGCGCTGGTCGACATCGGCGGCGACATCGATGCCTACCTGCGGGCTTCGGAGATCTCGCGCGACCGCGTCGAGGACGCGCGCAATCACCTGAAGGAAGGCCAGACGGTGGAGGCGATGATCGTCAACATCGATCGCAAGAACCGTTCGATCAATCTGTCGATCAAGGCGAAGGACAACGTCGAGACGGCAGAGGCGATGCAGCGGATGCAGGCCGAGAGCTCGGCTGTCAGCGGCACCACCAATCTGGGGGCGCTGCTGCGGGCCAAGCTGGACAGCCAGAACAACCCGTAGGCATCGCGGTTTCGATCGCGTTTTTGAGGGCGGCCGGGCGACGTGGACAGGCAGGACGATCAGCATCCGACGATGACCAAATCGGAGCTGATCGCCCGATTGGCCGAGCGTTACCCGCAACTCGTCGCCAAGGACGCCGAATTCGCGGTCAAGACCATCCTCGATGCGATGGCCAGGGCGCTCGCCGATGGCCACCGCATCGAGATCCGCGGCTTCGGCAGCTTCGCGCTGTCGTACCGCCCGCCACGGGTGGGCCGCAACCCCAAGTCCGGTGAACGTGTCCAGGTGCCCGAGAAGCGGGTGCCGCACTTCAAGCCGGGCAAGGAACTGCGCGAACGCGTTGACGCGGCGCTGAAGGACCAGTAGTTTTCGGCGGGGCGGTCGCCGGGCTGCGGAGGAATCGATGCGTTTCGTGTCGTGGGTACTGAGGATCGCGATCTTTGCCGCCGTCCTGCTGTTCGCGGTCGCCAACAACGGCACCAACGTCGAGCTGAATCTCGGCTTCGACAAGGTCAGGCAGCCGGTGGTGCTGTTCCTGCTGATCTTCTTCGTGGCCGGCGTGGTCGTCGGCCTGTTGTCGGTGGTACCGGCGCTGTACCGGCGCCGGCGCGAGATCGGCCGATTGAAAAAGGAGCTCCGGGTCAGTGCGATGGCGGCCGAGAACGCCGCGGCGGCGCCCAATCCGGACGTGCCGACGCTGACCCACTCGCCCAGCACGAACACCATCGTGCCGCGCAGCGGTCTGTGACGGCGCCGGCCGCTGTTCACAGGCTCTGACCGGCATGCAGTTCGAAGCCTGGTGGCTGCTCGCGATCCCGCTGTTCTTCGGCCTGGGCTGGCTGGCCTCTCGGCTCGATGCGCGCAGCCTGCAGCGCGAACAGCGGCGTCTGCCCGACGCCTACTTCAAGGGCCTGAACTTCCTGCTGAACGAGCAGCCCGACAAGGCGATCGATGCGTTCGTCGACGTGGTCCGGCTGGATCCCGATACCGTCGAGCTGCACTTCGCGCTGGGCAATCTGTTCCGGCGGCGCGGCGAGACCGATCGCGCGATCCGCGTGCACCAGAACCTCGCCCAGCGCACCGACCTCGGTGATGCCCAGCGCGACCATGCGATGTACGAGCTCGGCCAGGATTACCTGCGGGCCGGCCTGCTCGACCGCGCCGAGGATGTGTTCAACCGGCTCGAAGGTTCGGCCTATGGCGCGGCCGCGCTGCACCACCGGCTCGACATCGCGCAGCAGGTGCGCGACTGGCCGCTGGCGATCGAGCTGGCCGGGCGGGCGCAGGCCGACGGCGGCGAGAACCTGCAGCGCCGCGTCGGCCACTTCCATTGCGAGCGGGCGGCGAAGGCGCTGACCTCCACCGATGCCGGCCGGTTCGAAACCGCCCGGCGCGAGCTGACGGCGGCGCTGCGCACCGATCCGGCCCATCCCCGGGCCCACCTGCTGGCCGGCGAGGTGGCGCTGGCCGAGGCCGATCCGCGGGCGGCGATCCACGCCTGGTCCGAGGTGGCCCGGACGAGCCCGGCGCACCTTGCGCTGGTCGCCGACGGCTGGCTGCAGGCGCATCGCGCGGTCGACCGGCTCGACGAGGGCATCGCGACCTTGGAGAAGGTGCTGCGCGAATCGCCGTCGGTCGATGGCCTGTCGGCGCTGATCCGCGCACGCACCGAGCGCGACGGCGCGGCGGCGGCGCTGGCCTGGGCACGCGGGGCGCTGCGCGAACATCCGTCGCTGCTGGGGCTGGAGATGCTGCTCGACCTGCGCGCCAAGGTGCTCGCCGACGGTGACCAGGACGATATCGAGCTGACGCAGAAGCTGATCCGCGGCCAGGCCCAGCGGCTGTCGCGCTACGTCTGCGGGCACTGCGGCTTCAAGGCCCGCCAGTACTACTGGCAATGCCCCGGCTGCAGCCGCTGGGACAGCTATGCGCCGCGGCGCAGCGAGGAACTGGAGCGGACGGGATGACGAAGGGCCGGATCGATTTTTCATCGTGCCGGGTGCTGGTGGTCGGCGACGTGATGCTCGACCGTTACTGGTTCGGTGAAGTGTCGCGGATCTCGCCCGAGGCGCCGGTGCCGGTCGTGCGGGTCGCCCGCAGCGAGGAACGGCTGGGCGGCGCCGCCAACGTCGCCCGCAATCTGACCAGCATCGGCGCGCAGGCCATGCTGATCGGCGTGGTCGGCGACGACGAGCCGGGCCGCCAGATCGAGGCGCTGGCCGCCACCGCCCGGATCGACGCCCGGCTGATCCGCGACGCGGAGCTGCCGACGACGATCAAGCTGCGGGTGATCGGCCGCAATCAGCAGTTGCTGAGGATCGATTTCGAGCGGCCGCCGGGTGCCGCCGCGATCGCCCGCCGCGAAGCCACCTTCGCGCAGGCGCTGCCGCAGGCGCAGGTGGTCGTGCTTTCCGACTACGGCAAGGGCGCGCTGACCGGCGTCGGCCGGCTGATCGCCGACGCGAAGGCCGCCGGCAGGCTGGTGATCGCCGATCCCAAGGGCGACGACTACGAGCGCTACCACGGGGTCGACGTGCTGACGCCGAACCGCTCGGAGCTGCGCGAGGTGGTCGGCGGCTGGCGCGACGAGGCCGATCTGGAGCAGCGGGCGCAGGCGCTGCGGCGCGCGCTGGCGGTCGGTCATCTGCTGCTGACCCGCTCGGAAGAAGGCATGACATTGTTCGGCGAAGGCAGCGTGCTGCACGTGCCGGCCCAGGCGCGCGAGGTGTTCGACGTGTCGGGGGCTGGCGACACGGTGGCGGCGGTGCTGGCCGCGTCGCTGGCCGCCGGCCGGCCGATGCCGGATGCGGTGCGCCTGGCCAATCGCGCGGGCGGCATCGTCGTCGGTAAACTGGGAACCGCGTCGGTGTCGCCCGACGAGCTGTTCGGCGACGGGGCATAGGGAGGGGCGGCCGCCGACCGGATCGTCGCCCGCGTCATCGGCCGCGCTGTATCCGCTTTGTCGACCCTCTCCAAGGAGCTTTCGTGATCCTCGTCACTGGCGCGGCCGGTTTCATCGGCGCGAACCTGATCCGGCATCTGAACATGCGCGGCGTCAACGACATCATCGCGGTCGACAACCTGACGCGGTCGGACAAGCACCGCAACCTGATCGACCTGGAGATCGCCGACTATCTCGACAAGTCGGCGCTGCTGGATCAGCTCGCGTCGCTGCCGCCGCTGCAGGCGGTCTTCCACCAGGGCGCCTGCTCGGACACGATGGAGTCCGACGGGCGCTACATGATGGAGAACAACTACCGCTATTCGCTGGCGCTGTTCGAGTTCGCGCAGGCCCGCCGCGTGCCGTTCATCTATGCGTCGTCGGCCGCGGTGTACGGCGGCTCGAAGACCTTCGTCGAGCAGCGCAGCGTCGAGGCGCCGCTGAACGTCTACGGCTACTCGAAGTTCCTGTTCGATCAGGTGATGCGGCGGCGCGCGGCGCGCTTCGCCAGCCCGGTCGTGGGCCTGCGCTACTTCAACGTCTACGGCCCGCGCGAGACCCACAAGGGCCGCATGGCCTCGGTGGCCTTCCAACACTACAACCAGTTCGTCGACGACGGCCGCGTGCGGCTGTTCGGCCCCTGGGATGGCTGGGACGCCGGCGAGCAGTCGCGCGACTTCGTGCACGTCGATGACGTCGTCGCGGTGAACCTGCACTTCCTAGACCATCCGGTGAGCGGCATCTTCAACTGCGGCACCGGCCGCGCGCAGCCGTTCAACGACATCGCGCTGACGGTGGTCAACCGGCTCGCGCAGCGGGCCGGGCAGCCCGAGCGGCCGCTGGCCGAGCTGGTGCAGGACGGCCGGATCGAGTACATCCCGTTCCCCGATGCGCTGAAGGGCAAGTACCAGAGCTTCACGCAGGCCGACATCGGCGCGCTGCGCGCGGCCGGCTACACCCGGCCGTTCAGGACGGTGCAGCAGGGTGTCGCCGAATACGTCGACTGGCTGGCCGATGGCTGAGCAGCCGCTGAGTCCGGGGCCGGTGCTGCCGTCGCCGCCGCTGCCGTCCGAACACCGGCTGTCGCTGTACTGGCGGCTGGTGCGGCTGCACCGGCCGATCGGCATCCTGCTGCTGCTGTGGCCGACCCTGTGGGCGCTGTTCATCGCGTCGAACGGCGATCCGTCGCCGTACCTGCTGTTCGCGTTCACCTTGGGCACCGTGCTGATGCGCTCGGCCGGCTGCGCGATCAACGACTGGGCCGACCGCGATTTCGACCGGCACGTCGCGCGCACCCGCGAACGGCCGCTGACCGCCGGCCTGATCCGGCCGTGGGAGGCGGTCATGGTGTTCGTCGTGCTGGCGCTGCTGTCGGCGCTGCTGGTGCTGCCGATGAATCCGCTGGCATGGTGGATGGCGGTCATCGCGGCATTCCTGGCGGTCAGCTATCCGTTCACCAAGCGCTTCCTCGCGCTGCCGCAGGCGTATCTGGGCATCGCCTTCGGCTTCGGCATCCCGATGTCGTTCGCAGCGGTGCAGAACGCGCTGCCGCCGACCGCCTGGGTGCTGCTGCTGGCGAACATCTGCTGGGCGCTGGCCTACGATACAGAGTACGCGATGGTCGATCGCGACGACGATCTGCGGATCGGCATCCGCACCGCGGCGATCACCTTCGGGCGCCACGATGTCGTCGCGGTGATGATCTGCTATGCGCTGACCTTGCTGCTGCTGGCGCTGGCCGGCTGGATCGAGGGGCTCGGCGCGTCGTATCTGGCGGGGCTGGCCGCGGCGGCCGGCATCGCCGTCCATCACTGGACGCTGATCCGCGGGCGCTCGCGCGCCGGGTGCTTCAAGGCGTTCAATCACAACAACTGGTTCGGCGCGGCGGTGTTCGCCGGCGTGCTGGCGCACTACTGGATCGCCGGCTGACGCCGCGGGCGGCGGTCCGGCACGACGGGAGAGGACATGCAGATCCGGTTCGAAGGCAAACGGGTGCTGGTCGCCGGCGGCAGCCGCGGCATCGGCCGCAGCATCGCGCTGGCGTTCGCCGGCTGCGGCGCATCGGTGGCGATCTGCGCGCGCTCGGAAGATGCGCTGCGCGCCACCGAGCGCGAGCTGCGCGCCACCGGCGTCGCGGTGCAGGCATCGGTGTGCGATCTGGCCGACGGCGCCCAGGTGTCCGCCTGGGTGCGGCAGGCGGCCGATGCGCTCAGCGGCATCGACGTGCTCGTCAACAACGCATCCGGCTTCGGCCGCTCCGACGACGAGGACGGCTGGGCGGCATCGATCGACGTCGACCTGCTGGCCACCGTGCGGGCGACGCGCGCGGCCCTGCCATGGCTGGAGCGCAGCGGCGGGACGGTGCTGCACATCTCGTCGATCTCGGGGCTGACGCCCAGCGTGCGCACGCCGCCCTACGGCGCGGTCAAGGCGGCGCTGATCCAGTACACCAAGAGCCAGGCGGCCGCCTATGCCGCCAGACGCATCCGCGTCAACTGCATCGCGCCGGGCTCGATCGAGTTTCCCGGCGGCGTCTGGGATCAGGCGCGCCAGCACAATCGCAAGCTGTACGACTCGATCCTGGCCGGCATCCCGTTCGACCGGATGGGCGCGCCCGAGGAGGTGGCCAACGTGGCGCTGTTCCTGGCGAGCGATCTGGCGAGCTGGGTGACCGGCCAGACGATCGCCGTCGACGGCGGGCAGATGCTGTCGTGACCTTTCGGCGGAAAAAGGTCGTCGTGATCCTCCGGCGGGCAGCGGCGAACGTGACGGGATGAGGATGAAGCGGCCGCGCGTGTCGTACCGGATCCGCCAGTTGCGCGATGCGCTGGTGTCGGTGTGGGCGCTGATCGTCACCGGCGGGCCGTTCATCGTGCTGGCGGTGGCGGCGCTGGTGGCCGCCTACTGGATCGTCGATCCGTCGCCGCCGCGCAAGCTGGTGATGGCCACCGGCCCGGAGGCCAGCGACTACGAGCGCTTCGGCGAGCGCTACAAGCAGATCCTGGCCCGTCACGGCATCCAGGTCGAGCTGCGCAACACCGAGGGCTCGCGCGACAACCTGAGGGCGCTGCGCGACGAGAAGAGCGACGTGCAGGTGGCGTTCGTGCGCAGTGCCGCGGCGCCGCGCCGCGAGGCGGCAACCGAGGGGCTGGTATCGATTGGCAGCCTGTTCTACGAACCGGTGTGGCTGTTCTATCGCGAGAAGGTGAAGATCCGTTCGCTGAGCGACCTGCGCGGCAAGTCGGTGAACGTGGGCCCGATGGGCAGCGGCACCGCACGGCTGGCCGATGCGCTGCTCGCGCAGAACGGCGTCGATCCCGCGGACTTGAGAATCAGCCAGAGCGATCATTCGACCGCGGTGGCGGCGCTGCTCGACGGCGAGCTCGATGCGCTGGTGTTCACCAGCGCCAGCGACGGGCTGCTGATCCAGATGCTGCTGCGCACGCCGGGCATCCGGCTGTTCGACTTCGTGCAGGCCGAGGCCTATGCCCGCCGGCTGCCGTCGCTGAGCCACGTGGTGATGCCGCGCGGCATCGTCGATCTGGCGCGCGACACGCCGCCGCGCAACGTGAGCCTGATCGCCCCGACCTCGACGCTGGTGGCTCGCGAAGGCACGCATTCGGCGCTGCTGAACCTGCTGGTGCAGGCGGCCGCCGAGATCCATGGCGCGCCCGACTGGTTCGCCCGGCCGCGCGAGTTCCCGTCGCCGCGCTCGGTCGATTTCCCGCTGGCCGAGGAGGCGCGCCGCTACTATCAGTCCGGGCCGCCGTTCCTGCAGCGCTACCTGCCGTTCTGGCTCGCCAACCTGTTCGACCGGATGTGGGTGGTGGTGCTGTCGCTGCTGGCGCTGCTGATTCCGCTGTCGCGGCTGCTGCCGCCGCTGTACCAGTGGCGCATCCGCTCGCGCGTCTACAAGTGGTACGGCCGGCTGCGCGCGCTGGAGTACGAGGTCAAGAACCCCGATCCCGATCGCGGCCCGGCCGACGTCGCCGCACTGTCGGCCCGGCTCGACGAGATCGAGGAGAAGGTCAACGACATCAGCGTGCCGCTGTCGCATGCCGACGAGGTGTACTTCCTGCGCCAGCATATCGAGCTGGTCCGTTCGCGGCTGAGGGCCGGTACGGCCGGCGAACCCGGTGAGACCACCGAACCCGCGCCAGGCGGCGGGCCTGCGCTGGCCGGCTCGCCGCATGCTCATTGACGATGAGGGGAAACCTGCGATGACCGAACCGAACCTGGCCGACTGGATCGGCCGCCAGCAGACGATGGACGACGTGGCGACGCCGGTGCCGTACAGCGCGCTGTCGGCGACGCTGGACTGGCCGACCGATGCGCCGGCCGGAGGCACCGAGCTCCCGTACCTGTGGCACTGGCTGTACTTCCTGCCGCTCGCCCGGCAATCCGAGATCGGCGAGGACGGCCATCCGCGCCGCGGCGGCTTCCTGCCGCCGGTGCCGCTGCCGCGCCGGATGTGGGCCGGCAGCCAGTTCGAGTTCCACCAGCCGCTGCGCGTCGGCGACCGCCTGAGCCGTACCTCGACGATCGCCGACGTCAGCACCAAGACCGGCCGCAGCGGCACGCTGGTGTTCGTGAAGGTGCGTCACGAGATCCGCCGCCAGGGCGAGCAGGCGGTTGCGCTCACCGAGTATCACGACATCGTCTACCGCGAGCCGGCCAGGCCGGGCGAGGGCGGCGCGCCGCGCGCGGCGCCGGCGCAGTCGGCCTGGAGCCGCGCCGTCGATGCCGACCCGGTGATGCTGTTCCGCTATTCGGCGCTGACCTTCAACGGCCACCGGATCCACTACGACCGCGAATACACGACGCAGGTCGAAGGCTATCCGGGCCTGGTCGTGCACGGGCCATTGATCGCCACCTTGCTGCTCGACCTGCTGCGCCGCGAACGCCCCGACGCGAAGCTGTCCCGCTTCGAGTTCCGCGCGGTCAAGCCGACCTTCGACATCAACCCGTTCACCGTCTGCGGCGAGCCCGCCGCCGACGGCCGCAGCGTGCGGCTGTGGGGAAGGGATCACGAGGGGTCGCTGACGATGGAGGCGACGGCGACATTGGCGTGACCACAGGCTAAAGCGCAAGCCGCGCGCTCAGGGCGAGGTGACTCAGATGCGGAGAATGATGATGACCTTGCCCCGTACCTATCTGTTCGTCC
>OEIU01001561.1_pt1 | contig 14345 bp, 10 predicted proteins | sample 1539221 | NCBI WGS metagenome assembly OEIU01 (sample SAMN03792071, study PRJEB22550) | activated sludge metagenome | feature: wastewater treatment plant; material: activated sludge; isolation source: Wastewater treatment plant of a petroleum refinery complex | place: Argentina: Zarate | collected...
GGCCTCGGGCCTGGTGGGGGGGGGGAAAAACGGCGGGGGGAAAACGCCCGGCGAAAACGGCCCCCCATGGATAGCCCCGCCGATGACAACGGTTGCCAAGGGCTTCTGCACTTCGGCTCCTGTGCCGGTGGCGATGGCCATCGGCACGAAGCCGAGTGCGGCGACGAGTGCGGTCATGGCGACGGGCCGCAAGCGCGTCAGCGCGCCATCGATAATCGCCTGTCGCCGAGAGATACCTTCCCGCATCAATTGCCTGATGTAGGTCAGCATCACGAGGCCGTTGAGGACGGCAACGCCGGAGAGCGCGATGAAGCCGACGGCGGCGGAGACCGAGAATGGCATGCCGCGTAGCCATAGAGCCGCGACGCCTCCCGTCAGCGCGAGTGGCACGGCACTGAACACAAGCAGGGCGTCACGTGGGGAACCGAGCGCGCCATAAAGCAGGAGGAAGATGAGAAAGAAGCAGCCGGGCACCACGATCATCAACCGCTTCTGGGCCGCGGCGAGGTTCTCGAACTGACCGCCCCAGGTGATCCAATAGCCCGCCGGCAGGGCGACCCCGCTCGCGACCTTTGCCTGGGCCTCGGTCACGACCGATGCAATGTCCCTTCCGCGCACATTGGCGGTAACGACGACGCGACGCTTGCCGTTCTCCCGGCTGATCTGGTTGGGGCCTTCGGAGAACGAGAAGGTCGCGACCTGCTTCAGGAGGATCGAGGGTGCGCGCCCCGCCTGGGCGGCTGGCAACGGAACGGGGATGTTCTTCAGCGCCTCGAGATCATCGCGGACCGCATCGGGAAGACGAACCACGATCGGGAAGCGTCGGTCGCCTTCGAAGACGACACCTGCTTCACGTCCGCCGATGGCAGCACCAATCACATCCTGGACGGTGAACAGGCTGAGGCCGAGCCGCGCCAGTTCGGCTTTGTCGATCTTGATCTCGAGGAACGGTAGGCCTGTCGCCTGCTCGACGCGTACGTCCTCGGCGCCGTCGATACCGCGCAGGATCGATGCAACCTGGTTGGCCGATCGAAGCATGACGTCGAACTCTTCGCCGAAGACCTTGACGGCGAGATCACCGCGGACGCCGGCCAAAAGCTCGTTGAAGCGCATCTGGATCGGTTGCGTGAATTCGTAGTTGTTGCCGGGCAGCGCTTCGACCGCAACCTTGATCTGATCGACGAGCTCAGATTTTGCCAAGGCTGGATCCGGCCACTCTGATTGCGGCTTCAGGATGATGAAGGTATCGGAGACATTCGGCGGCATCGGATCGGTCGCGACTTCTGCCGTACCAGTCTTCGAGAAGACGTAGGCGACCTGCGGGAACTCAGAGACCGCCTTTTCCACGCGCAACTGCATGGCCTGCGATTGCGAGAGCGACGTGCTGGGAATGCGCATCGCGTGCATGGCGATGTTCTTCTCATCCAAGGTCGGGATGAATTCCTGGCCGAGACGCTGGAAGAGCAGAACGGCTCCAACGAGCAGTACCAGCGCGCCGATGATGATCCGTCCCGGCCAACGCACGGCCCTCCGGAGGATCGGCCGATAGAGCCCTTTCAGTCCCCGCACCATCCAATTGTCCTTCTCCTGAACACGGCCGGTGATGGCGATCGCGATGAGCGCCGGCACGAAGGTCAGCGAGAGGACGAAGGCTACCGCAAGAGCGATGATGACGGTAAGCGCCATCGGCTCGAACATTTTTCCTTCGACGCCTGTGAAGGTCAGCATCGGCACATAGACGAGGATGATAATGGCCTGTCCATAAACGGAGGGTTTGATCATTTCCTCAGCGGACTCGACAATCGTCCCCAGTCGTTCGCCCAGCTTCAGCTCGCGTTTCAGGAGGTGCTGGCGCTCGGCCAGGTGGCGCAGGCTGTTCTCGGCGATGATGACGGCGCCATCGACGATCAAGCCGAAATCGAGCGCGCCGAGGCTCATCAGATTGGCGCTGATACGGCCCTGCACCATCCCCGTCATGGTGAGCAGCATCGCAATCGGGATGACGAGCGCCGTGATGAGCGCTGCCCTGAAATTGCCGAGGAGCAGAAAAAGAACGAGGATGACGAGGAACGCGCCTTCGGCGAGGTTCTTGGCGACGGTTTTGACCGTTGCGTCAACAAGCAAGGTACGGTTCAGAACCGGTTGCGCTTCGATGCCGGGCGGAAGCGATGCATTGATGGCCTTCAGCTTGGCATCGACCGCCGCGGCAACGGTGCGGCTGTTGCCGCCAATCAGCATCAGGGCCGTCCCGACGACGACCTCTTGGCCGGCTTCGCTCGCGCTGCCTGTGCGCAGCTCGCGATCGATTTTCACGTCGGCCACATCTTTGATGCGCACGGGCACGCCATTGCGTGCCGCGATGACGACATTAGCGATGTCATCGCTGGTCTCGAGGCGGCCGGCGGAGCGGACCACGAAACCTTCGCCGTTGCGCTCAAGAAATCCGGCGCCGCGATTGGCGTTGCTGCGTTCCAGGGCTTCGGCGAGCTCGCCAAAGGACAAGCCGAGGCTGAGAAGTTTTGCTGGATCGGGCTGCACCTGATACTGCTTTTCAAAGCCGCCGATGCCGTCTACGCCGGCAACGCCGGTTACGGTCTTGACTTGGGGTCGGATGATCCAGTCCTGGATGGTGCGCAGGTATGCCGAACGCTCGATCTCGGTTGCCAGCCGCTGCCCTTCCGGCGTCATGTAACTGCCATCGCCCTGCCAGCCGACAGACGCGCCAGTCACTTTGGCTCGCGCCCCTTCAGTGAAGCGCACGGACCACATGTAGATTTCACCGAGGCCCGTGGAAATCGGTCCGAGACGCGCTTCGACGCCCGGCGGCAAACTGCTGCGCGCTTCGCTCAATCGCTCGTTGACCTGCTGGCGCGCGAAATAGATGTCGGTTGAGCCACTGAACACCGCCGTGACCTGCGAAAAGCCATTGCGGGACATCGAGCGTGTGTATTCGAGCCCATCGATGCCGGCGAGCGCGGTTTCGATGCGGTAAGTGACCTGCTTTTCGACATCGACCGGCGAGAGCGACGCGGCGACCGCGTTGATCTGCACCTGATTGTTGGTGATGTCTGGCACGGCATCGATCGGCAGGCGAAGTGCAGACCATAGTCCTCCCGCGGCCGCGGCCAGGGTCAGGAGGACGACGAGCCATCGCTGATGGACGGAAAATGAAAGAATCCGGCTAATCACGGCGCGGCTCCTGGTTAATGCGCGTGCTCGGCTTCGGCTTTTCCAAGCTCGGCCTTGAGAACGAAGGTGTTGCTTGTGGCGAGTTTCTCGCCGGCGACCAGGCCAAACAGAATCTCGACGGTCTCGGCGTCCTGATTGCCGAGCATCACCTCTCGCTTGATGAAGCCGGTCCCGGTTTGAACGAAGACGACCGCCTTGCCACTGCAGCGCCGTTTTAGGAATGCGAACATCCACTTTCTGTTCGGTCATAGAGATCCGCGCGATAACGAAATCGCCGATCCTCCAGGTCTGACTTCCGTTATCCAGCGAGGCGATGATACGGGCGGAGCGTGTGTCCTGGTTGATGATGGGACTGACAAACACGATCTGGCCCTCGCCTGCCCGCTCGCCGCTGCGGACCCGGACGCGCTGGCCCTCTCGGATCGAACCGAGCTCGGTGACGGGCAGAGCCAAGTCAGCCCAGACGATCGACAGGTCGGCGATGCCATAGAGTTCGGAGGCGTCACCCTCACGCCCGACGGGAGCGCCAACATCGACCTTGCGGTCCACAATGCGTCCACTGCGCGGTGCTTTCACCTCATAGGTTCGCAGACGCGACGGACGGTTTGATTGCGCGTCTTCCTTGGCTTCGTCCGCGACCTGTTTGGCCTCAAGACCGAGAGAGGAAAGCTTTTGGCGAGCCAAATCGAGGCGCAGTTCGGCCTGATTGAAGGTGGCGGTCGTCTGGATAAATTGCTGCTCAGGCGTGACGCGCTTTTCCCACAGGACCTTGGCGCGGTCATACAGCGTGCGCTGGAGATTGAGATTGACGACGGCAGCGAGATATTCGCTCTTGGCGTCGGCCACCTCCCGGCTGCTGATGATGGCGATCACTTCACCTTCCGAGACGGTATCGCCGAGCCGCTTGCGCATTTCGGTGACGGTGCCAGCGACCTGAGCTGGAACACGTACGTTGCGATCGGAGTCCGGGACAATCACACCCGGCGCCGTGAGGGTCTGAGTGAGGAGACCGCCACCGGCTTGCCCGATCGTGATGTTGGCAGACTCAATGCGCGCCGGCGTCATGGCGATCGCACCTTCGGCATCGGCCTCACCTTTCCCGTGGGCGTGACCGTGACCATCGCCCTCTCCGTGCCCCTTCGGTTCCTTGTGGGCTTTGACGTTGGTCGTGCCGGAGGGGGATGATTGAAGACCGAGGGCGGTTCGGATCGGAGACGGCCAGCCGAAAATCGAGATCAGCGTGATAATCCCAAACAGTGGACCAGCGATCGACAATAGAAGTAGGCGACGTCGCATACATTAAACTCCCTTGGCGCGCTGCAGCGCTGCCAGTGCATGAGAGTGCGTTGATTGATTGAATAGGGCAGCCGCCGGCGCGACTATCGGCACGCTCCAAAGGCGTGCGACGTCAGGCGATTGGCGGTTTGCGTGGGGGCTCGGGATCGAGCGACGCCAGGGCCGTTACTGCGGTGTCCGCAACGTCTCCACCCGAAAGCCGCGGGTTCGCATCCACGGTCGAGACGGCGGCGACAGCACTATGCAGGCTCGAACAATTCGTGCTGTGTCCAGGCGAGGGGCAGAGAGCTTCGTCGTGGGCAGGCTCGCCGCCGCTCGGGTGATATTCACCGGCGACGGCTACCGTGGGAGAAGCGTGCTGCCCCACAAGATCTGCAGTTTGGCGTAGGCCGGAGTACAACGCGAGCAGCAGCAACAGCCCGGCAAGCAGTTGCCAGGCAAAGTTCGAAACCGGTCGATGATGCGTCTGTGTGATCATCGCGTTGTGTTGCTCGCAGTCCGCCAACAGGAGATAGGGTCCGCTGTCGCCAAAGTCAAACCGCGCCAACTCCTTGGAACGGCGCCTATCACGCGACGATCGGATTTAATGCGAGCATCCGATGGCCCCCGCGGCGGCACACCATGATGGTTTGGGATTTGACCGGCCTGCGCGATGCAACAGGACATCCACCCGTCACTTCGCGTGCTCCCCTGCGATGTTGTCCGCGGTAGATTGCGGCTGTGGTGAACTCCTCGCGTTGAATATCGAAGGTATTCGGACCGGCCGTCGCCATGTCGGCAACTCCGAAGCTGCCGATAATAACAAGCACTGTGAGTTTCAAAGCGTTCCTCCTGCACGATCGCTTGAGGTGGACGCCACCCCGGGACTTTGGCCGGGATGGCGTTGAATTCTTCTGCGGGAGCCGCGCTCAACCCCCTTTCAACCTCTGCTGATCCCAGAAGGTCTTGGGATCAATCGGCTTTCCGATAGACGTCTTCGTGCCATGTCCCTTGATGGGATGCGCGCTCACAGCGGGCGCAGCACTGATCAGGATGCCGAGGGCCACAAGGCTGCTGAGAATGGGAAGTTTCATCGATTTCTCTCCTCTGGTTGGTAGCGCGGGGAGGGCGGAGCTGACCGCTTTCACCGGTTCGATAAACATGGGCATTTCACGTTTCTGAGGTATTTCTGGAATGTTAGTTTTTATTGCAAAACTCGACGAGCGAGCGCGCAGTCTGCTCATTGGAATTCTCACAGCGACAACCGCTCGCTTCGAAGCGGGAGTTGTCGCTGTCCTGGAGAGAAGCGGCGCCTCGGCGCCTCAAAAATGCAAAGCGCACGTCGTTCGAGTGCCCCGGCACTCAAAAACGACGTGGGTCAGTTCCAGGCAACGGTACGAAGTAAATAGACATGCCGCCGGACGCTTTGTCCGGCGGCCAAACACTAATGCTTGTGACCTTCCTTCAGGTTCAGCAGCTTCTGCGTGTCAACCAGTGACTTCTCGCAGTCCTCGTCTTTGTTCGCCTTGTGTAGTTCGCCGGCTTTGACGAGCGCCGCCTTGACCTTCGCCTGGTAGGCGTCGCTTAGCTTCGCCCCCGGCAGTGCGGCCTCAACCGCCTTCATATCGTCGTGACAGTGGCCGCTGGCAGCGATCGCGGGCGCGCTTATGCCAAGCAAGCCCACAGCGGCAAGTACGGTCAGCTTCATTGCGTTCCCTTTGATACTGAAATGCACACTCAGACGCCGCGGTGTCGTCCCGGCGCTGGAAATTGGGGAGGCGCCGGGACGGCGACCCGCATCTGGCCCGATGGGGCGGCCAGAGCGGTGAACCTATGTGCGAGGCGCTTAGCCCCCATTAAGCCTCTGCTGATCCCAGATCGTCTTGGAATCGGTTGGTTTCTCAGTTGCCGGTTTCGGCTTCGTATGGCCCTTGACGGGATGCGCGATCGCGGCTGACGCGTACCCGCTGAGCATGCCGAGGGTGACCAGGACGGCCACGATGGCGGGCTTCATGATTCTCTCTCCTCTGTTGTCACGAGCCTGCTGTGTCGTTGCGGCTCGATGAGGAGATCCTGGGTCGGACATATTTCCTGGCGATGTCCGGATTGTTACAAATTGTTTCCGCTGGGACCTCGGCCGTCGGGAAGCCTGACCACGACCTTGAGGCCGCCTAGGAGTGAATCGCAAAGGGTGATGTCGCCGCCATGCCCTTCGATGATGGTGCGCGCGACAGTGAGCCCCAATCCGGTCCCGGCAGCGGCGCTACTGCGGGAGCCATCCAAGCGATAGAACGGCTCAAAGACTGCTTGGCGCTCCGCACGTGGGATGCCGGGGCCGTCGTCATCAATCGCGATGCCGATGAGACCGGCCCGGCGAATGGCCACAACCTCCACGCGGCGGGCAAATTTAGCCGCATTGCCTATCAAATTGGTAAGGGCGCGCTTGAGCGCTAGAAGGCGACCGCGCACGACGATCGTGTCGCGCCGCGCGAACGAGATCGGCGATCCAAGATCGCTCATGTCGTCGCAGATGCTCTCAAGCAGCGCCGATAGATCGACGTCGCGCAGGGCTTCGTCCGTCTGGTCGCCCTTCAGAAACGCTAGCGTTCCATCGATCATGGCGAGCATTTCACGGAAGTCGGCTTGCAAGTGGCCCTTGAGCTCGGGCTCGTCGATCTCCTCAATTCGGAGCTGCGCTCTCGCAAGCGGTGATTTCAGATCGTGTGAGATTGCCGCCAGTGTAAGTGTGCGATCATCGACGAGGCGCTTCACTCGGGACTGCAGGCCGTTGAAGGCAGCCGCGAGCTCGCGTACCTCGCTGGGTCCACTCACCTGCACCGGGGCAGGCTCGGCACTGACGTATAGTTGCTTGGCAGTTGCGGCGAAGCGCTGCAGGGGGCGCGTGCCCGCCCCGAGAATGACGATTGAAAGTCCGCCGACCGCCAGTGCTACGAGACCGAGGGATGATAAAAGTCCGGCGAAGGTGAACGGTCGAGTTCGCGTATGATAAATATTGAAGTTGAGCCAGGTATCGTCGGGCAGCCTGAGTGCTGCCAGGACATGCGCACCGGTCCGATTGTCATCAAGCGTTGAACTGTGAGGCCCGACGCGGAGATCGCTTTGCTGAATCTCTCGCGCGATATTCTGGATGTGAGTTGCCAGACGCCTTGCCTGTTCGCTCATGACGGAAGGGTCGATGCTTGGCGCTAGCGTGCTCCAGTGAATGTCAATGCCAGGGCCCGCAAGGCTCTGAGCGGCCTCTTCGCGCTGACTGGGAGGAACGCGAGCTAGTGCACGCCGGAGGGTGACGAGACGCTCGGATAGTTGCCGCTCGTTTGCGAGGTCAATCTCGGCGTTGAGACCGAGATAGTAGGTGGCAAAGCTCCCCACGTAAAACAGCAGAAAGCCCGCCATGGTCGTGGCGATGGTTCGTGCCGCAATCGTATCTGGAAGAAATTTCATCTCGTCTAGAGACGGGTAACGGCGGGTACGAACATGTAGCCCGCGCCGCGAATTGTTTTGATCATGATCTCCGCGTCTTCGCCCCCCATCTTGCGGCGTAACCGACTGATCTGAACGTCGATGCTGCGGTCGAACCCAGGGACGACCGAGCGGTTACGGGCCAAGTCCAGAAGTTGCTCGCGGCTAAGAACCCGCTGTTGCGCCTCGACGAGCGCCAAGAGAACGTCGTATTCGCCGCTTGTGAGATCGATGACAACGCCTTCGGGATTCGTAAGTTCGCGCCGCATCGTATCGAGTGTCCAGCCTGTAAACCCATAGCGGGTGCCGTTTGGCGCCGGTGTGGGGTCTCGCACTAAGCTCGCGCGTCGTATCAAAGCGCGGACTCTGGCCAGTAACTCACGTGAACCGAACGGCTTGGTGAGATAGTCGTCGGCGCCGATCTCCAGGCCCACGACCCGGTCGGTTTCTTCGCCACGTGATGTCAGCATCATGATCGGGACGCGCGAGGTGCGGCGGACAGCCTGACAGACGTCAAATCCGGACTGCCCGGGCAACATCACGTCGAGCACGATCAGATCGAAGGTCGAGATTCGCAAAGCGTCGATGAGCTCACGTCCACTTCCCAGGGGCGTGACGCGGAAGCCTTCGCTTCGAAGAAGCTTGGTCACTATCTGGCGCAGGGCTGGATCGTCGTCGACGATGGCGATGTTCGCAGCGGCTGGATCTTCACGCAACGGCGGGCTCCTCTAGGCCTATTGAAGGGCGCGCCCCTTTCGGTGGTTTCATCGGCGAGCTCGGGATTGGGGGGATTGCCTGTATCGGTAGCTCCGCGGATGCCATCTTGACGGCTAGACGCCCGCGCAACCGGAAACGCCGCGCGAACCGTCCCGACAGGATCGATGGCGGGGATTGAGATCCGTAGCGCAAGGCGCGCAGTCCAGCGGTGTCGCTGCGGCAATGGCGCAGCAACAGTGAGGCTTCTGAACTGTCAATTCTTGTCCGACCGTTCAAACGGGATGAGGTGCGCAGCCGATGGCCGCGCATACATCCCCGTCAATCACGCGGCGCTTGCTATCGGCGGGCGGTAGAGTCGAGTAAGGACGGGAGGCGGAGGCGCCCGCTCGGCGGTCCACGCGCGCGCGATGCGGTGCACGACCAAAGTCGCACGTGCATACGCAAAGGCTGGTAGCGCCAACTGCCCCATCAATGCGCAATATGCGCAGGCTTCTTGGCCGGTCTCAGGAAGGATGCCGTGAGGCGGCAATGAATCATCGAGGATGACTGTATCGTGTGAAAGGAACAGGCCGGGGGTAAGGCCAGCATGGGCATGTGGGCCATGGGTGTGAAAGGACAGCAGGACAATCGATAGCATCAGAAGGGAAGAAAGCACCCTCCGGAATACACCGAGATGTCTCTCACGCGTCGTCATAGCAGACGGTGATCTCCCATCATCCTTTCAACTCTTATCCAGAGCCGAGACGCACTGTCAAACCAAAATCCCGAGCGCTTCCCATGCTCCTGTGTAGATAACTCTAGCACCTTCACTCACCCGCTTCGACGTTTTTCGGGCTCTCGAGCCGAGTTTGGGGCCGGGTCGGTGCGCTGGTGTGGTCATTTTGTGCCTCCAGCGCTTCCGCTATCCTCGATAGCGGACTTTCTCCATCTGGAATTTTGACATCGGGGAACTGGATAAAGGCAAGGAGCAGGCCCGCAACCCAGAAAATGTGCAAGCCCGAAAAGAGAGAGAGCAAGCAGAGAACTGCGATGAGCTCAAACTGATACTTGTCCTGCTTATGCGCACGCCGCTCTGGCAATGCATGAAGCCAAAGAAACAGGACGCCGACAAGCAAGACTGCACCCACAACTAACCAAGTGGCTACGACCATCAGGATATCCGTCTGGCCTGGCGGAGTGATAAATCCGTAGATGCTGGAAGGAGCACTTGGATGTTGTGCCATGCGGGCCTCCGTGATCCGTCACGTCTAGCGGTTGGGAGGAACCGGTCGCAATACAGACTTACACGGGCATCCAGAGCGGCACGGGTCGAAGATCACCTAGCCTAGCTTCATGATACGGAGTTTTATGACGAAATGTGCGACTCGGAAGGAACTTGGGTGAGCCTACTTGCTTAAATAGTCGCGCTCCGCCTATGGATGTGGTCCTAACACACATGACTGAAAAGCTTCGTCTCGACATTCCCCTTATTCTGCCGGGCATACCAGATGCCGCGGACGCGTGCGTTACTCGTTTGATCGCCGATTTATCCGGTCGCGATGGAATTGAGAAAGTTCACGTTACAACGTTACATGACAGCGAGCCTGCGCAGCTTTGCGTGCACTTTAATCCCGAGCGCGTATCTTTGCCCCGCATTCGCCAGCTGGTTGAGGCGGCCGGCGCCCAAATCACCGAGCGATTCGGTCACGTGGTGTGGGAAGTTGAGGGCATCGGCCATCAACGACGGGCGCGCACTGTTGCCCAGCGGTTGCGCGACGTTCCGGGCGTCCTGGAAGCGGACGCGAATGCCGCGGGTATTTTGCAAGTCGAGTTCGATCGCGACCAATGCTCGGAGAGCGCCATCCGCGATCAGCTTGCGCGTATGGGCGTGCGACAGGCTAAGGCAGTCGCGCGTCCCGAGGCGCGAGATAAGAAAGCGCACGGCGAGGGCAAAGTCGTTGAGGACCATGCTCATGAGCACCACACGCATGAGGGCCATGATCACGGAGCACATGACCAGGAGCACGACCATGATCACGCCCATGCCGATTTTCTTGGTCCCAATACCGAACTGATCTTCGCGGTGGCGTGCGGCGTGACGCTCGCCCTCGGCTACGTCATTGCCAAACTAGCCCCGGCGGCGCCCTCGTGGTTGCCCCTCGCCGGTTACGTAGCAGCCTATGTTCTTGGTGGCTTTTTTACGCTTCGCGAGGCGATCGACAATCTTCGTCTCAAAAAAATCGAGATCGACACCTTGATGCTCGTTGCCGCGGCTGGTGCCGCGGTCCTCGGCGCATGGGCGGAAGGCGCGCTTCTGCTGTTCCTTTTCAGCCTCGGCCATGCGCTCGAGCACTATGCCATGGGTCGCGCCAAGAAAGCGATTGAGGCGCTCGCCGCCCTGGCGCCGGAGATCGCGATCGTGCGCCGCAACGGCGAATTAGAAGAAATCCCGATCGAGATGCTCGTGGTGGGGGACGTCGTCATCGTCAAACCTCACTCGCGCTTGCCGGCCGACGGTTTCCTGATCAAGGGGGAGAGCAGCATCAATCAGGCGCCCGTGACGGGCGAGAGCATCCCGGTCGATAAGCGGCCCGTCCCTGATGTTGCGGCGGCCAGAGGAAACGCCGAGCGCATCGAGGCTGCGCATCGGGTTTTCGCGGGCACGATCAATGGAAATGGTGCGATCGAGATCGAGGTGACGCGGCGGTCGGGAGATACAACCCTTGCCAAGGTTGTGCGCATGGTGAGCGAGGCTGAAGCGCAGAAGTCGCCGACACAGCGTTTCACCGACAAATTCGAGCGTTGCTTCGTGCCGGCCGTGCTTGTTCTGGCGGTGATTTTACTCCTGGCTGGGTTCGTCATCGACGAGCCCTTCGGCGACACGTTCTATCGCGCCATGGCGGTACTGGTGGCAGCGAGTCCGTGCGCTCTCGCGATTGCGACACCGAGTGCGGTGCTATCCGGCGTGGCCAGGGCCGCTCGCGGCGGTGTTCTCGTAAAGGGCGGCGGACCGCTTGAGAACCTTGGGTCGTTGTCGGCGATGGCCATGGATAAGACGGGCACGCTGACCGAGGGACAGCCGCGTATCACAGACGTCGTTCCGGCCTCCGGCGTGAAAGACACAGATCTGTTGGCTGTGGCTGTCGCGGTCGAAGCGATGAGCGATCACCCTCTGGCCCGCGCCATTGCACGCGATGGAAAAGAGCGCATCGGCACGAGCCCGGTTCCGGAAGCAAAAAATCTCGCAAGCCTGACTGGACGCGGCGTCACAGCCGAAGTCGATGGTGAGACCGTGTGGATCGGCAAGGCCGAGATGTTCGGCACGGAAGGTATTGCGTCTCTTTCGGACGAGATGCACCGCGCCATCGCAACCATGCGCACTAGCGGCCGCACATCGATGGTTGTGCGCAAGGGGGATCGGGACCTTGGAGCGATCGGTCTGATGGACACGGCGCGTCCGAGCGCGAAGCTCGCTATTTCGCGACTTCGCACACTCGGCATCCGGCGCATCATCATGCTCTCGGGCGACAATCAGAAGGTAGCGGACGCCGTCGCGCGTGAAGTCGGTCTCGACGAGGCGTGGGGTGACCTGATGCCCGAGGATAAAGTGGACGCTGTCAGAAGGCTCCGCGCAGAGGCAAAGGTCGCCATGGTCGGGGACGGTGTCAACGATGCCCCCGCGATGGCGAATGCAACTGTCGGTATCGCGATGGGCGCTGCTGGTTCCGATGTGGCTCTTGAGACGGCCGATGTGGCGCTCATGGCCGATGATCTAGCTCATCTTCCATTCGCGGTCGGTCTCAGCCGAATGACGCGCTCGATTATTCTGCAAAATGTTTTCGCCAGTCTGGGTGTGGTCGCCCTTCTCGTTCCGGCAACCATCGCAGGTCTCAATATCGGGGCGGCTGTGGCAGCGCATGAAGGGTCCACGCTGCTGGTCGTGTTCAATGCCCTGCGCCTTCTGGCCTATCGCGAGTCTTGACCCGCTCGTGCGCGATTTGCATTAACCGGTCAGGACCTATAGGGCCGGCCTCAGCCCCTGAATCCTGCGCTTTGATTGCGCAAGATCGGGAATGATGCGCAGCGCGGCCTCGTAGTCCTTGATTGCAGCATCTCTCTCGCCGCGCTTCTCATGCTCCCAACCGCGATTGTGAAGGGCAGCCGCAAAATCCGGTTTCAGCTCGAGCGCCTTGTCATAATCGGCCAGAGCCGCGTCGGTTTGACCAAGATCGCTGTGCACCACGCCGCGATTGAATCGCAACATCGGATGATCAGGTTTGATGGCAATCGCGCGATCGAGGTCTGCCAGAGCCGCATTGGGGTCGTTGGCAAGGGTGTAAATGGAGGCGCGATTGGAGAGCGCCAGGGCGTCGTTGGGATTCACGGAGAGTGCGTAGGTACAATCCGAGAGGGCTTGCACGAGCTCTTTTCGAGCCGTGTGAACCGCGCACCAGTTCGCCGCGTCCGATGCGTGGCCTAGGTCGTGGGGAGCGAAGACACCAAATTTCTCTTCGCTTTGTGCAGGAGCTGCACCACTCCACGCCCATGTCGTGACGACCATCGAAGCGACGACGACAACGGCGTGGAGCAGTTTCAGCATGACCGGATGCCTCTCGTCGGGCCTTTCACATCACGGCATTTTAAAACGCCCCTGGGCTGCTGCTCCGCCCTTATCGGTGAGCGTCAAAATAGCGGTGGCGCCGGCCGGAATTGACGCAGCTGCACCCTCCATCTTGTTGCCGCCAGCCGGTTTCACGTCGATCGGACCCACGCGCTGCGAGCCCGCGGTGACCAGCACGCTCGCCTTGAAGCCGTCAGTTGGCGCGTCTTTGGCGTCCTCTGTGCGAAGATACAGCGTGATCTTGCCGTCCTTGGCGACCAGCTCCACGTGATATTCGCCAACATCCTCGAGGATGCCGCCATTGGTCGCGGTCGGATGCTCATGTTTATGGCCGTCATGATCATGAGCCTTTTTCTCTTGCGCCAGCGCGGGAACGGCGCAGAAGGCGAAAGTTCCAACGAGCAACAATGCACTAGTGAGCAGGCGAACGCGCATGCGAAGTCTCCAGTTCATTAGGATCAGTGTCTTCTTCCACCAGCGTGAGATCGCCCTCGCGATGGAACATGCGATAGAGGGCGGGAAGGACGAGCAGAGTGAGCAACGTCGATGAGATGATGCCGCCGATCACGACAGTCGCCAGCGGCCGCTGCACCTCGGCGCCCGCGCCGACGGCAATCGCCATCGGCACGAACCCGAGCGAGGCGACGAGTGCGGTCATGAGCACGGGGCGCAGGCGTTTCATCGCCCCTTCCTGAATGGCCTCGTCCAGGGATCGCCCTTCGCGCCGAAGATTGTTGATGAAGGCGATGATGACCAGGCCGTTGAGCACCGCCACGCCGGAAAGCGCGATGAAGCCGACGCCGGCTGAGATCGACAGTGGTATGCCGCGGAGCGCCAGGGCCGCTACGCCGCCGGTCAGAGCCAGGGGTACGCCGGTAAACACGATGGCGGCGTCTTTCGCGGAGCCGAGGCTCGCGAACAGCAACAGCACGATCAGCGCCAACGCGATCGGCACGACGATGGCGAGGCGCTGCGAAGCCGAGATGAGCTGCTCGAACTGTCCGCCCCAGCCCAGCCAGTAGCCGGCGGGGAGCTTGACCGCCTTATCGACGGCAGCCTGCGCATCGGTGACGAAAGAGCCGAG
>OEIU01001563.1_pt1 | contig 14341 bp, 16 predicted proteins | sample 1539221 | NCBI WGS metagenome assembly OEIU01 (sample SAMN03792071, study PRJEB22550) | activated sludge metagenome | feature: wastewater treatment plant; material: activated sludge; isolation source: Wastewater treatment plant of a petroleum refinery complex | place: Argentina: Zarate | collected...
GCATGCGCGACCGCACCATCAAGGTCGGCAGCGCCGGCAAGATCTTCTCGCTGACGGGATGGAAGATCGGCTTCGTCTGCGCCGCCCCGCCGCTGTTGCGCGTGGCTGCGAAGGTGCATCAGTTCCTGACCTTCACGACGGCGCCGAACCTGCAGGCCGCCGTCGCCTACGGCCTCAACAAGCCGGACAACTATTTCTACGACATGCGCAAGGATCTGGCGCGGAGCAGGGATCGGCTGACCAGGGGGCTGGAGAGCATCGGCTTTCCGGTGCTGAAATCGCAAGGCACCTACTTCCTCACCGTCGATCTGTCGCCGCTCGGCCTGAACGAGACCGATGTCGAATTCTGCAAGCGCATCGTGACCGACTACAAGGTGGCCGCGATCCCGGTATCGGCGTTCTACGAGCAGGATGCGGTGACCTCGGTGGTGCGGTTCTGTTTCTCGAAAAAGGACGAAACGCTGGATACCGCGCTGGAGCGCCTGTCGGACGCGGTGCACGGCCGTCGCAAGAGGTAGCCATGCGCAATCGTAGCAGGGTTTCGCTGCGCCTGATCGGCGCGCTCGCGATCGCACTGTCGCTCTCATCAGCCAATGCGCAGGAGCGCACGGTCAATTTCTACAATTGGTCGAACTATATGGCGCCTGATGTGCTGCAGGATTTCACCAGGGAGACCGGCATCAAGGTGGTCTACGACACCTTCGACGCCAACGAGACCCTGGAGACGCGTCTTCTGGCCGGCAAGTCGGGCTATGACGTCGTGGTGCCCACGGGCTATTTCCTGCAGCGCCAGATCACGGCAAAAGTTTTTCTCAAGCTCGACAAGTCGAAGCTGCCCAACCTCGCCAACGCCTGGCCCGTGGTGACGGGCCAGCTCGCCACCTACGATCCCGGCAACGATTACGCCGCCAACTACATGTGGGGCACCACCGGCATCGGCTACAACGTCAAGACGGTCGAAAAGATTCTCGGTCCCGATGTGAAGATCGATAGCTGGGATTTCGTCTTCAAGCCGGAGAACCTCGCGAAATTCAAGGACTGCGGCATCCACATGCTGGATTCCGCCGACGACATTTTGCCGGCCGCCTTGAGCTATCTCGGCATCGATCCGAATTCGACCAAACAGGCCGATCTGGAAAAGGCCGCCGAGCTCGTCAGCAAGATCAGGCCGAACGTCCGCAAGTTTCATTCCTCGGAATATCTGGGCGCGCTCGCCTCCGGCGAGATCTGCTTCGTCGTCGGCTGGTCCGGCGACATCATGCAGGCGCGCAGCCGCGCCTCCGAAGCCAGAAACGGCGTCGAGGTCGGCTACGCCATCCCGAAGGAGGGCGCGCAGATGTTCTTCGACAATCTCGCGATCCCGGCGGATGCCAGGAACGTCGCGGAGGCCTATGAGCTGATCAACTATCTCTACCGCCCGGATGTTGCGGCGAAGAACTCCAACTTCCTGTCCTACGCCAATGGCAATCTGGCGAGCCAGAAGCTGATCGATCCGAAGATTTTCAACGACCGGAACATCTACCCGGACGAGGCGACGCAGAAGAAGCTGTTCGTCATCAAGGCGCGCGACCCGGCGACGCAGCGCGTGATCAACCGTCTATGGACGCGGGTGAAGACGGGGAAGTGATTGGTCGCGTACGAGCCTCTTTCCGCCGTCATTGCGAGCGAAGCGAAGCAATCCATCCATCCGTTATGCCGTGAGATGGATTGCCTCGCTCCGCTCGCAATGACGCGGCGGGAATTTCGGACTCGCTTGCACTATGTCCCGTAGCCCGGATGAGCGCAGCGACATCCGGGGCCGGCGCCCGTGAAGCCCCGGATGTCGCTGCGCTCATCCGGGCTACGTTCTTTTAAACCCCTGTTGCCGGAACCTGAGCTGGATTCTATAGCTCCCATGGGAGCATCACATCACATGACCGGAATCCTCGCATTCTTCTCAACGCGCACGCTGCTGCAGATCATCTTCGTGCTGGCGTCGGCGGCCACGATGAAGGCGTGGAGCCTCGGCCTGCTGTTCGGCGGGTAAGGGAGAAAAGAAACGGCTCGCTGCTACCGCCATCTCCGGTGCAGCCACAGCCACTGGTCCGGATATTCCCGCACCCAGCCCTCGATCACAGAGGTCACCGCCTGCATCGTGCCCTGGATGTCGATCTGGCCCGAGGCGTCGCGCGCGGGCTTGACCTCTTCGGAGAGTTCGGCGCGGAAGCGGTGGTTGGGCAGGCGTATGATGCGCACGCCGTGGACGGGGCATTCGACCTGGCGCAGCAGCCGCGCCAGCGTCGGGTTGGCCTTGGTCTTGCGGCCGAAGAAGGTCACCTCGACGCCATTGCCCATGTACTGATCGACCAGCATCGCGACGTGCTGGCCGCGCTGCAAGGCTTCGGCGAGCTTGAGCGGCGCCTCGCGCCCGGCCGGCACCAGCGTGCCCATCTTGACGGCTCTGATGCGTTCGATGGCGCGGTCGGCGGACTCGATGTTGGGCCGGCGGAACAGGATCGCGCAATCCAGCCCATGGGCGACCGCGCCCAGCGCCGGAATTTCCCAATTGCCGAGATGGCTGGCAAAGATGATGGCGGGCTTGCCGTCGTCGCGCAGGGCATCGAAGATCTGCTTGGTGCGCGGCGTGAACTCGATGCGGCTCGGCTTGTCCGGCTGGGCGAGGTCGTAATCCCAGATGTGATCGAGATGGGCGAACTCGGCGCCGATGCGGCCGAGATTGTCCCACACGCCGGCCAAGATGGTCTCGATCTCCTCCGGCGATTTCTCGGGGAAGGCGGCCTTGAGGTTTTCGCGTCCGATGCGATCCTCGCGCAGCCTTTGGCCGATGAAGCGGGTGCAGCGGCCGAAGAAATTGGCTGTCTTGTCCGGGTCGAAATAGCGCGTGGTGCGTAAGAGCGCGACCGTCAGGGCGCCGACGGCGGCTTCCGCCACGGGCTTTGCGGCGTCGCGCAGGCGTGCCTTGGTGCGTAGGAGCAGGCGGTTCATCTCAGCAGTCTGTGCGCTACACCGCTACACCGGTTCGCGCGTCAGGATCAGCGAGGCGTTCTGCCCGCCGAAGCCGAACGAGTTCGACATCACGGCGGTGACCCTGGCGTCGCGCGCCCTGTTGCCGACGACGTCGAACAGGATCGCGGGATCCGGTATCTCGTAGTTGATGGTCGGCGGAATCCGCTGGTGCTCCAGCGTCAGCAGCGAGAACACCGCTTCGACCGCGCCGGCCGCCGAGATCGTATGCCCGACCATCGACTTGTTCGACGATACCGGGATCTTCGGCAGATGTTCGCCGAACACCACGGCCGTGGTGTTGTACTCCATCTTGTCGTTTTCCGGGGTCGAGGTGCCGTGCGCGTTGATGTGGTCGATCTGTTCCGGCTCGAGGCCGGCGTCCGCCAGAGTCTTGCGCATGCAGCCGATGATCGGCTTGCCGTCCGGGCTGGAGCGGGTGCGGTGGAACGAGTCCGTCAGCTCGCCGCAGCCGGCGACGACGCCGAGAATTCTGGCGCCGCGTGCAACCGCGCTCTGATAGCTTTCCAGCACCATCGCGCCGGCGCCTTCGGCCATCACGAAGCCGTCGCGGTTCTTCGAGAACGGCTTTGACGCCGCCTGCGGCGGATCGTTCTGCGTCGACAGCGCCGACAGCAGCGAGAAGCGCACCAGGGCTTCCGGATTCACCGAGCCGTCGGTTCCGACGCACAGCGCGGCATCGGCTTCGCCGCGGCGGATCGCCTCGACGCCGAGCTGGATCGCGGTCGCGCCGGAGGCGCAGGCGGTGGACAGCGAGATCGGCGAGCCCTTGGTGCCGAAGGTTTCGGCAATGTGGCTCGCCACCGAGCCGAACATGAAGCGGTGATGGTAGGGCGTGTAGCGCCCGCCGCCGCTGACGCGCAGCAGGTCGCCATAGTCGAATTCGGTCTTGCCGACCGCGCGGCCGAGTTCGAGCCGCTGCGGCCATTCGACCTCGACCGGCGCGACCGCCAGAAACAGCGGGCCGGGGAAATCGGCTTTGCTGCCGATCGCGGCCTGGCCGAGCGCTTCCTCGATTGCCAGGTCGGCCAGCCGTTCGGTCAGCCCCGTCGAGGTGACGGGATCGATGGTGACGAAGTCGACCGTGCCGGCCATCGTCGACTTCAGGCCGTCGACCGGAAAGCGCGTCACGGTCTTGATGCCGGACTCTCCCGCGGTCAGGCGGCGCCAATTGTCTTCCTTGCCGGCGCCGAGCGAGGTCACCACGCCCATGCCGGTGACGACGACGATCGGCCTGCCGAATTTATCCGATGGTGCTGACATGGTTCCCCCGATGCTGCGCCGTAACCCGAACGCGCGTCCCGCGCGCCTCTCTTGCGTCTCGCCGTGCCGAAAGCGTCTCGGCGACGTTTACTTGACGGCCTCGACCAGGGCCATGCCTTCGCCCTGCCAGTGACCGGCCCCCACCACCACTATCTGGTCCGGGGTATCAGCCTTTTCAACCTCGAACCCGCTGGGGTCGTTGGGCGGAAACAGCGCGCCGCGCGACAGCGACAGCGCGGCCAGCGCCAGGCCGAGCGGAAACTGGGTTTCCAGCGTATGGCCGAACATCGTGCCGGTGGCGCGCACCGCATATCCCGGATGCTGGCGCAGAAACGCCTTCTCTTCCGAGGTCACCGGCTCGGCGCCGGTCGCGCCGGTGATCAGTTGGCCGCTGTCGCCGGTGACGCCGAGCTTCGGCCACATCGCTTCCAGCGATCTGGTCACCGCGCCCGGCTGCTTGCGTTGCGCGAGATCGGCGACCACCTTTGTCAGCTTCGCATAGGGCTTGGCGCCGCGCGCCTCTGCATGCTCGCGGGATTCCAGCACCAGGAAGCAGCCGGCGGAGCCGAGCGCAAAGCCGCTTTGGTCCTCGCGCTGCCACACCGGAGCGAACTTTCCCTTCAGGTTGAAGTCGCCAAACTCGTAGAGCACCAGCAGATCGGAGCGCTCGCCATTATGGGCGGCGCCGACGAGGGCGATCTCGCTCTGTCCGGAAGATATCCGCGCCAGCGCGATCCGCGCCGCGTCGATCGAGGCGGCTTCCTCGCCCATGAAGGTGCGCGACGTGCCTGATACCCCGTGCACGATCGCGATGTTGCCGGCGAGCAGGTTGGAGAGCTGGGCCAGGAACAGCGTCGGCCGCAGGTCGTTCATCAGCCGCTCGTTGAGAAAGCTCGGGCTGGAATTGCCCTTGGCATCGGCGGTCATGATGGCGCAGTCGACCGCAAGGTCGCGCTCACCGCCGCCGGCGGCGACGATCATGTCCATCCGGCCCAGGATTTCCTGGTTGCCCTTGACGCCGGCGGAATCCAGCGCGAGCCCCGCGGCATAGGTGCCGATGCGCTGCCACGCCTCCATCTGGCGCTGGTCGCCCTTCTTCGGGATCTGAGCGTCGAATGAGACCGGCGCCAGCGGATGCACGATGTAGGGCGCATAGCGCTTGTCGTCGACGTTGATCTTCCTGGCCGCCAGCGCATCCCAATGCGCGTCCAGCCCTTCGCCGAGCGAGGAGACGATGCCGATGCCGGTGATCCAGACTTCCTTCGCCGCGGATGTTGGCTCGGTCATTGCGTGATTGCCTGCAGTGGGAAGCCGATCTTGTTGGCCATCTCGTCCATGTACCCGCGCATCGAGGAGTCGGGGAAGGGGGCGAGGCCGAAGGTGATCTCGGCGCTGCACTTCAAATCCTTGCCGGCGCGGGCCTTGGCCTTGGTCACCGCAAAGCCGGAACCTTCATGCTCGAGCTTCGCCTCGATCGTCAGCAGCGTGCCGGGCGGCACGAAGCCGCGCATCTTGGCTTCCTTGACGATGGCGAGGAACGGCATCCGCTCGAACTTCAGAAGGCCGAGCAGCAGCCAGCCCGAACTCTGCGCCATCGCTTCGGTCAGCAACACGCCAGGCATGATCGGAAAGCCCGGAAAGTGGCCCTCGAAGATGGTGTGAGCAGCCGGAACCTGCGCCTCGACGATGATGCGCTTCTCGTCGAGGTTCAGGTCAACGATGCGGTCGATCAGCTTGAAGTAATCAAGGTCCATGGTGGACGATTAGGCGCCCGGGGCTGCATTCTTGGCGGCGACCAGTTCGTCGATGCGATCGGCGAGGTTCTGCAGCACGAAATACTGCTCGGTCGTGGCCTTGCCGTCATTGACCTCCTGGGTCCATTTCTCGAGCGGCATCTTGATCCCGAACGCCTTGTCGATGGCAAAGGCGATGTCCAGGAAGTCCAGGCTGTCAATTCCGAGGTCGTCGATGGCGTGGCTCTCCGGCTTGATCGTGTCGCGCGGGATGTCGCAGGTCTCCGCGATAATGTTGGCGATCTGATCGAATGTGGAAGACATCATTAAGCCTTTGATATATTGGAGATATTCCGTGGCGGCTTGGAGAAGGCGTCGAGCGGCCCCCGAAGGCCTCAAATCCCCCGGCCGGAGTCGAGTGCCCGTATAACGGAGCGGGCCGCTTAGTTCAATGGAAAGGGCCCGATCCCGCGGGGATGGATTTGGCGCGAAAAATGGCAGTTTCGGGGAGGCTACGGTGCCCGCAACATGAACCCATCGAAATACGCCGCAAGCTCGGCATGCGCATCGAGTGGCAGCACGTGCGCGACGTATTGATCCGGCCGCACCACGACCATGCAGCCTCTATCCCGATCGACCCCTCGCATCGCAAAGATGTCCCGGCCGCTCCTGAAATCAGGGCAGAACATCTTTTCGTAGTCGATCAGCCCGTAGCGTCCTTTGCGCGGGAGCAGGAGCGGGGGCATCGTCTCGATCGCGAGCGCGCTATGGGCCTGCTGGAACACGGCGCGGACGTCGATCACGGAATCGATGTCGCTGCCCGCGGGCGTGTGTCTCCTGACCGGCGATTGCGGGTTCTCGCTCAGGAACTCGCACAGCGAGTGAAGACGGCTGTCGGCTGCGGGATCGCCGGCACCGGCGAAGATGTAAAGGCGGAAGCAGCCGTCCGCCTTGGCGACATGGCCGAGGTGGACCGGCTTGGCGTCCGAGAGCCGGACGACCGGGGCGGAATGAAAGCGCGTGCCGAGCGCAAAACCTTTTGCAAGATGCTGGTGATCCGCTTCGGCGGTGAGGAGCGACGGACGGTAGTGCGTCGCCGTACCCGCGGTGTAGCGTCCGTGCCGGACAAAATAGCTTTGGGTCAGCGCGGCGTCGGCCGCCTTGTTGTCGCCCTTGGCGGAGGCCAGGATCTCGGCCCATTCGCGGTCGAAGTCGATCAGCTCCTTTGCGACCGCCTGCCGTTCCGCCGAGTAGCTGTGCAGGAGATGCGGCGCGCTGCGGCCGCGCAGCACGGCAGCCAGCTTCCAGCCGAGATTGAAGGCGTCCTGCATCGAGACATTCATGCCCTGGCCCGCCTTCGGGCTGTGGGTATGGCAGGCATCGCCCGCGATGAACACGCGGGGCAAGCGCGTCTCGACCTCTTCCGCCGGCACGTCGTCGAACTTGTCGGTCAGCCGCTGGCCGATCTCGTAGACCGACCACCAGGCGATCTCCTTCACGTCGAGCGCATAGGGATGAAGAATCCGCCGCGCCTTCGCGATCAGATCATCCGAGGTGATGTTGCGGCTGGCGACCCGTTCGCCGGCATCGAGATTGGTGAGCTCGACATAGAGGCGGACGAGATAGCCGCCCTCGCGCGGGATCACGAGGACGCTGCCGTCACGCGCCGACTGGATCAGCACCTTGAATCGGATGTCGGGAAAGTCGGTGACGGCAAGCACGTCCATCACGCCCCAGGCATGGTTGGCGGAATCGCCGCGCAGCTCGCGCCCGATCGACTTGCGCACCGTGCTGCGCGCGCCGTCGCAGCCGACCACATAGCGCGCCCTGACGGTCTCGACCTCGCCCTCGTGTCCGGCATCGAGCCGTTCGAGGCGCACGGTCACGGCGTGGTCCTCGAACCGCGCCGCCGGCGCGATCTCGAGGTCAATCAGCCGCCGCGAATAATACGGCTCGAGCTTCGCCGGCGATTTGCGCATCACGTCGAGATAGCCATCATGCACGCGCGCCTGGTTCAGGATCACATGCGGCATTTCCGACAGCCCGTCCTCGACGTCCTGCACCCGGCCGCTGCGCGCGATGTTGTCTGGCTTGTTCTCGTCCGGCTTCCAGAATGTCGTCTCGGTGATCCAGCACGCCTCCCTCAGCACGCGCTCGCTGAAGCCGAACGCCTGGAACATCTCCATGGTGCGGCAGGCGACGCCGTCGGCCTGGCCGAGCAACAGGCGGCTCGGCTTCTGCTCGACGATGCAGGTCCTGATGTCGGCAAACGCCGCAAGCTGCGCCGCCAGCGTCAGCCCGGCCGGTCCGCAGCCGACGATCAGGACGTCGACCTCCCTCGGCACCGCTCCGGACATGCCGGAGGGGAGGACGCGCTCGGCGGGGTCGGCGATGTCGGGCTCGCCGGGCTCGAATCCATTCAGATGAAACTGCATTGGTTCCTCCCGTCTTCTCGGCGCCCGCTATCTTCGCGGGCGCGGCCGTCATCACGGCGCCAGCCGCCGGCGCTCCGCTTGTATCGACGATATTGCTCAGTATGCTGATTATCAGTATACTTGTCAATTCCAGAGCTGCTTCTGTCCGACAGTGGAGCGATCGGTGAAAGATAACAATGAGATGCCCGGCCATCTGGCGCGCCGCTTCCAGCAGATCGCGGTGGCGGTATTCCTTGCCGAGGTCGGGGAGGCCGGGTTCGACCTCACGCCGGTGCAATACGCAGCGCTCGCTGCCGTGAAGATGAATCCAGGGATCGATCAGGTGACGCTCGCCGGCCTGATTGCCTATGACCGCACCACCATCACCGGCGTGGTTGATCGCCTGGTGCAGAAGGGCCTGCTGGCGCGCCAGGCCAGCCTCCGCGATCGCCGCGCCCGCGAACTGCAGATCACGGAGGCAGGCAAGCGAACGCTGCGCGCCGTCACGCCGGCCGTCGAAGCCGCCCAGTGCACCCTGCTGCGCGGCCTCACCGCCAGGGAGGGCGCGGAGCTGATGCGGCTATTGCGCAAGGCGATCGCCGCCGGCAACGAACTCAGCCGCGCGCCGCTGCGGGCGGCGGAGTTACGGTGAAGGATAAGAGTAGGGCTTAATACCCGCCAAGCGTAATCCGCCGCGGTTTTACGCTGCCGTCAATGTACCCTGCGCTTTGCTGGAAAGTTCTCTGCCATGGCGGAACGCACCCTGCTCGCTCTTCCTTTGCGGCAGAACACACGCATCCATTTTGCGCCCGTAATCGGGAAGCGCGATGTCCAAAGTCGAGTTGGACCGGGAGATACATCTTCTCGAAAGAAAACGCCGGCAGCTCGGACTGTTTTTGAAGCTTCGCACAGAAGTCATTAAAGTGCAGGCCAAAACGATTGCGGTTGCTGTCGATCTCGAAGATGCCTTGCATGCAACGGCGCAATCTGGCGGCGTCGATGATTTTGACCTCACTGCGCTGAAGCTGACCGAAATGATAAGTTTCGAAAAGGCTTGGGAATCGCTCGACCTTTTTCCTGGAAAGTGCATCGATCAGCTTGCGGATCTGGAAGTAAGCCTTGATTTTCTGGAGGCTCTTGCGACAAAAAGTATTGTGTGAGAGGAAAACAGGTTCCGACCGAGCTTGCTGCAATGCTCGAAGCGCTTGAGCAGCTCAGGGTCGATTGCAAGAGTTTGGTGAATGACCTCGACTCCGAGATCGAGAAACTGAAGCAAGCGTAGTCCGGACGAGCCAACGTATCGCATGAGTGCGCGTCCGATGACGAGCGGCGCGACGTCCAGCTCTTTAAGTCAAGCGATTCCGTAAGCCGCGTTGCTCAAGCTGATTACGCATCGTTACGGCTTCTTCCCCTCATCGAGAAACGCCTGCACCGCCTCGAACAGTTTTAGCCGGTTGCGCTCCATGATGATGGTGTGTGTGCCTTCGGCCAGCGCAACGTAGCGTTTGTCCGGCGAGTTCACCAGAAGCGGAAACAGCGCCTGCGCCATGTAGGGCGGGGTGTCGCGGTCCCATTCGGCGTGGACGAGCAAGGTCGGCACCGTGATCCTGGCGGGATCGTAATAGGGCTTGCCGGCGCCGAAGAATTCGGTGCTGTCCTGCACGACGCCGTTGGGGGCACGAAGGACCGGTGGGGTCATCGACATGCCGTCCGGATCGGTGGCGAAGGTTGCATCCGCCCATGCCTCGAACCAGCCGGCGGGGATGAGGCGGGCTTTCTTGTCTTCGGGCACGCCGGTGTACCAGCGCTCTTTGGCCTGATCGCGATTGACCATCCGGTAGGCGGCAAGCTTGCCGGGACCCGCCTGGACCAGCGAAGGTGTCTGCCGGATCCAGGACGGCGCGTAGAGCACGAGACGTTCGACCTTCGAGGCGTTCTGCGTGGTGTAGGTCGCCATCAACGTCGTGCCCCAGGACCAGCCGAGCAAATTGAGGCGCGGGATGTTGCGGTGCTTCAGGATGAAATCGACGGCGGTGCCGATGTCCTTGACCGCGGTCTGGCCGGTCACGACAGGCGGGTTGGCGTCGGCCTTCTCGGCCATTTCGCGCGGACGGGTGGATTTGCCGTAGCCGCGCAGGTCGAGGAGCCAGACATCATAGCCGCGCGAGGCGATGTACTCCATCCAGGACAGGCCATCGAGCTTGAGGTCGAACGCCGTCTCGGACGGATAGGTTGCGCCGTGGACATAGAGCACGGTCTGCTCCGGCCGGAACGAGGCCATGTCGGCCGGGCGCTTGTTGCGGACGTAGATATCGATGCCGGGGTCCGACGTCTTGACCATCATCTCTTCGGTCAACAGAGCCCTCGTCTGTGCCAGCGCCGGAGCGGACAGGAAGGTTGCGAGAAGAAAGCCCGTGGCCGCGATTGAAAGATTCAATGACGCCTCCCTGGTCTGTTTTGCTTGTTGTTCTGGTCCAGCGTAGCGGGATGCGACCTCATTTCAAAGGACGAATCGGATTGCAAATCTCGGACGCATATCACTGCGCGAGAATAGACATGTCGCTATCTCCGCTGTCATTGCGAGCGCAGCGAAGCAATCCATCTATCCCCGAGCCGAGATGTGGATTGCTTCGCTGCGCTCGCAACGACGGGGATGAGCCGCGGCGTATAGCTACCCCTGCGGGGTCACCGAAATCCGGGCGCAGTCGCGGCGGCCCATCAGGACGCAGTCCTGGGTCTTGCGGAGATCGGCGATGCTCACGGCGAGCCAGATGCCGATTGCGGTGAGCGCCACCGTGAAGGCGAAGGCTGCGACATTGGCGAGCATGCGGTGACGGAAATCGTCACCCTCGTCGCGCGGCTGCTCGTAGCGCGACAGATCGCTGGCGGCGGCTGTCCTGGATGCCTTGCCGGGCGTGTTGGCCAGACCGGACTCGTCCCGCCTGGCTGGCGGATGGTCGGAGGTGCGCGGCCGGAACTTGAGCACGACGTGCTCATCGTCCGAAATGATAGGCCGCTCGGTTTTCACTGCTGCCGGTCCGCGAGAAATCCTGCATCGTTCATAGCACGGCGCCCGCGCTTCCAACATGAAATGTTTTGGCGTGGCAGCCACCCATCCAGGCAGCGGAACCTGACATCGACCGGGCGGTGATCGGTCTTCCCTGCCGTTCGGAGGCTGGCATCATCACGGCAGTGTGAATCGCCGGGGCAATTTTGGCGGTTAGAGCAATCAGGATCGATCTGGAGGGGCAAGCCATGACCAATACGCGCGACCCGATCCTCAAACCGATCCCGATCCTGTCATTGCGTCCGACCCAGATGACGGTCGGCCTGCGGGAGGTGAAAGAAAAGCGCCAGCGCTGGCGGGAGCAGAAGTCGGACAAGAAGCGCGCCAAACTCCTCGGCACGCACATGATTCCTGTCGTGCTCGGGCCGGACGGGCACCATTACATCGTCGACCATCATCATCTGGCGCGTGCGCTGCATGATGAGGGCGTCGAGAATGTGCTGGTGACAGCCATCGGCGATCTCACCATGGTCGAACGCGACGCGTTCTGGACCGTGATGGATCACAAGCGATGGGCCTATCCCTACGACGCCAAGGGCGAGCGTCGGCACTACAGGGATCTTCCGAAGTCGGTGTCCGGGCTGAAGGATGATCCGTTCCGCAGTCTCGCCGGGGAATTGCGCCGCATCGGCGGCTTTGCCAAGGACGTCACCCCGTTCAGCGAATTCCTGTGGGCGGATTACCTGCGCCGGAAGATCTCGCGCAAAAGCGTGGAGGGCGACTTCTCCAAGGCGATGGAGAAGGCGCTCGACTTTGCCAGGAGCAAGGACGCGGTCTATCTGCCGGGCTGGAGCGGACCAGATTAGATGGCGTGTCAGGTCGGTAATTGGTCCGACGGAGTTTGCCGCGGGGCCTCGTCCTCGCCGCCGAGTTTTTGGTGCAGCCAGCGTTCCGTCCGGCCGCCAATGGTCAGGATCGCAAAGGTGATGACCAATGCGACGGTGACCAATCGCCATTGTCCGAGGCCGCAGACAATTCCGATGCATGCTGCGAGCCAGGTGCAGGCGGCGCTGGTGAGCCCGCGAACCCTGAAATGTCTTCCGGAATGGACGATGACGCCGGCGCCAAGAAAGCCGATCCCGGTCAGGACTCCCTGCATCACGCGGCTGCCGGCATCCGACACGATCCTGGCTTCGTCCGAATGGACCGGCACCATCAGCATGGCCGTGGCAAGGCTGACCAGCCCCAGCGTCTTCAATCCGATCGGCTTGCCGTGCAGGTCGCGGTTGAGGCCGATCAAGGCGCCGGCCAGCGTGGCCGCCCCGAGACGCAGTATGATTTCGGTCCAGTCCGGCAAATGTGGCAACTCCCCGTCGGCTCAGCCCTGCTTGGGCAGCCGGCCCATCATGTAGAACTCGTCGTTGGGGCGCATCGCGGTGATGTTGGCCAGCCGGTTTGACAGTGCAAAAAACGCCGCGATCGCCGCGATGTCCCAGATGTCGTCGTCGGAAAAGCCGTGGCCGGCGATTTCGGCCAGATCGGCTTCCGAGACCTCGTTCGCCGACCGGCTCACCTTCATGGCGAAGTCGAGCATGGCGCGCTGCCGCGGCGTGATGTCGGCCTTGCGGTAGTTGACGGCGATCTGATCGGCGATCTGCGGGTTCTTGGCCCGGATGCGCAGGATCGCGCCGTGGGCGATCACGCAATAATGGCACTGGTTGGCGGCTGACGTCGCCACCACGATCATCTCGCGCTCGGCCTTGGTCAGTCCGCTGTCCTTCTCCATCAGCGCGTCGTGATAGGCAAAGAAGGCGCGAAACTCATCGGGACGGTAGGCCAGTGTCAGGAACACGTTCGGCACGAAGCCGGACTTCTCCTGCACCGCGAGGATCCGGCTTCGGATGTCCTCCGGCAGCTTGTCGATGGCGGGCGGCTGAAATCTGGTGGCGGGCTTGCTCATGGAAGGTTTCCGGCTGGAGCCGCATGGCGGCGTTGCCGGAAGCATACATCCTATGCCGGCGAAGTGGATACCGCCTCGCGCGAAGAATTTGCGCGAGGCCGCGCCACCCTCAGCGCAGCGGCTTTTTCAGCAGCGAGAAGCGGTCGGGATCGAGCCCCATCGAGGGCTGCAGCATCGGCGCTTCCACCGGCGTCATGAGGCGGGCGGCCGCCGGACGGTCGCTGCCGCCGCCGGGATCGCTCGGCACATCGCGGTTGGAGGTGGCGCCGCGCCAGCGGTCCAGCACGGCCGAGACGAAGTGCATGTCATGGCCCGCCGCGACCGACGGCACCGAGGCGATGGTGGCCTCGCTGCGCGGCAGCTGGTGGACCGGAACCTCCTTGAAGCGCAGCCGCGTCGGCAGCGCCACGCCTTCGCCGAAGGCCAGCACTTCGCGGGTACCGAGCGAAGGCACGAACGACAGCAGGTTGGCGGCAGCGTCGGAGACCGCCGAGCGCAACAGCGCCTGGTCGCGCTCGTTGGCGAGGCGCATCGCAAACAGCGTGTTGCACTGGGAAATGATGGTGGCGTCGAGTTCGGCCGGACGCTGGGTCACGAGACCGAGGAAGACGCCGTATTTGCGGCCCTCCTTGGCGATGCGCGAGACGGCTTTCCGGGTCGGGCCGAAACCGATGTTGCGGTCGGCCGAGGCGTAGCGGTGCGCCTCCTCGCAGACGAACAGCAGCGGCGAGACGCCGTCGCTCCACAGCCCGAAATCGAACGCCATGCGGCACAGCACCGACACCACGGAATCGACGACTTCGGCGGGAAAGCCGGCGAGCTGCATGATGGTCATCGGCCGGCCGTTGGCCGGCAGGCGGAACAGATGGCTGATCACCTCGGCCATGGTGTCGCCGCCGACATTGGCGTTGTCGAACATGAAGGCGTAGCGCGGATCGTT